>Ga0075154_10000135_pt1 | contig 62018 bp, 56 predicted proteins | sample JI71714BDNA_FD_70965 | JGI IMG/M metagenome (GOLD analysis project Ga0075154, IMG submission 70965) | Wastewater effluent complex algal communities from Wisconsin, to seasonally profile nutrient transformation and Carbon sequestration -... | ecosystem: Engineered > WWTP > Effluent > Algae... | reverse complement strand
CTTTGCGTGAACCTTACTTTTTGTCTGAATCACGGATTGTATCGATTACACTGATTACACAGATTTTTATTGCACTTGCATAATTTTGCAAACAGGGATACACTTCACCTCGAAATTAACTGAATTAGCAATGTAGCATATTTCATGGGCTTTATGGTGGAGTTCAATAGCCCTTTCAATCATCGAATCGTCGGTGACAATTACTTCAGGATTTAATGTCACTTCTTTAAACTGGCCACCGCCTTCTTTTTGTTCAATCATAATTCCGGATGCATGGTCGATATAATTATGGACTACAATTCCTTCTAAGGAGCATAAATATAAATAGGATAACATATGGCAGGAAGAAATGGCAGTCACGAGTAAGTCTTCAGGATTGAGCTTTGATTTGTCGCCCACTGCAGCATTGTCAGTCGTGAGATGCTGATCAGGTTTGCCGTTAATAGAAACGGTATGATTGCGGGAATATTTTCTAACATTAGCTGTTCCTTGACCATCTGTATCTTGCCAGAACGTAGTGAGATTAAAATGATGTTCTTTACCCATATTTAAATGTAATTTACCTTGATAATTAATATGAATTTAATTTGCTAAAAAAATAGTTATTTGTTATGCTCATCTTCATACTCACTTTTAGTTATCTTAAACCAATTACACTGATTTCCTTTCCAATCAAAGGTTTCAACAAATTTTAAGCCGCATTTTTCAAGTGCTTTTCTGGAGGCAAGATTATCGACGTGGTTAGTGCCAATGATTTCCTCAAGATTCATTGCCTCAAAGCCATATTTTATAGAAACTTTAGCCGATTCTGTTGCATATCCTTTGCCCCAGTATTTTGGCATTAAACGGTATCCTACATCATGAAAATTGATATGCTCATTATCTTTGTAATCTATAAACTTTAAATCGGACCAACCTATTAATGCACCGCTACATTTCTCAATAACAGCCCATCTCCCTATTCCAAAATCGACATACTGCTTGCGGATATTGGCAATGGTCGACGCAGCTTGTTCTATTGTAGTAATCGGATTATTTCCCAAATAAATGTGGACTAATGGATCTGAGTCCATTTCAAAAAATGAAATTGCGTCTTCTTCTACAAACGCTCTTAGAACTAGTCTTTCTGTTTCAGCATATATTTTCATTATGACTTCAGGGAAGATTTATTAGTTAAATAAATTTTCTAAATACATCCACAATATCTTTCACATCCATATACAAAAGTGTTTCATTCATAGTCATTTTTAATTCATTCTGTTCATCGGGACGACCTATTTTAATATTAAATTCTTTCAAGAGTTTATCTTGAAATTTAGCTCCATCAATTGATTTGGGCAACTTAAGCAAGTGAATATTAGTTCCATTATCCAACATTGACATTTGCAGCCCATTGATATTATTCAGTCCTAGAATCAGTTCTTTTGAACGAACGATAACTTCTTTTTGTCTTTCTTCGAATCCATCCAGTCTATGAATGGCCATTGCTGCATTCAGCCAGTTGCTATAGATCGTTCCTCCATGAACTTTGATCAAAAGTGCCATTTTGTCAATCACTTCGGCACTGCCACAGAGAACTGCACCGCCTGAAGCACCAAAATATTTATACAATGAGACGTAAACGGTATCAAAATATGATGCATATTCCTTTACCGGAACTCCTGTCCATGCGGAAGCAATAAATATCCGCGCTCCATCCAGGTGCATTTTGATTTGCTTACTTTTGCAATATTCGCTTATTTTTTTTATTTCTTCCAGTGGTACGGCGCGTCCATCAGCTCTTCTCACAGGATTTTCTATCGTCAAGACTCCTGCACCTGTTTTAAAAGCTTCGTCTTTGTCTATTTTTGAAATTGCATCTTTCAAATGTTCAAGTGTGAAAAAGTGGTGTCCTTCACCCAATGGCATCAACCTGTTTCCGAATATTTGTTGTGCTGAATCTGCCTCATCTCGATAAATATGACTGTTTTCAGGTACAAATGCCTTCGTCTTATCACCACACAATACATCTATCGCCAATTCATTTGCCATGGTTCCACTTGGGAAGCAGATCGCCTTTTCTTTGCCCGTTAGTTCTGCGAATTTCTTCTCAAGTTGTTCAACTGCCCCACCGGTGCCATATCTGTCTTTGACGATGATTGATTTTGCATTCGCATTTTGTAACTCTTGTAAATATTCTGCCGGTTCGAACATCTCACCATCTCCGAAGAATTTTACGGTTCGTGTATTATTATCGCCTGGTGTAAGGTGTCCATGAAATAAACCATGAAATGGAATAAAGGCCGGAATAATTCCGGCACCTGAAGTTTTTAGGAAGGAACGGCGGTCGAAAACTGACATAATGCTTTATTTTTTAATTTCAATTAATACTTAAAGTGATCCTATAAAAGTAAATAATCTACGAAACATTTAATTTTTTTTCAAAGTTATTCTAGTTTCCGAAATCAAGTAAAGTTCTGAAAAAATTTACTAAATTCCACAATAGTCAATGGTATCAACGAATTCCCCAAATAATAATTAACAATTAATAAATAAAAATTCCAATCCTTTCCGTGTACAAACGCTTACAAACGTTTACTTCCGACTACAAACGTTTAACTACCGATTAAGTCTTGACAGCTTCCTCATCTTTGTAATGTCAAATGGCAAGAAACAATTTCTCAAAGGAGGAAACGATTTATTTAATTAGCATTCTTGCTAAGAGTTGGAAAAGAGTGATCAGGTGATTGGGCGATCGGGTGATGGGGTAATAAAGTGATAAGTGATGTGGATATTTTACGAAACAACCATCTACCTTCTAAAATCTAACTTCTACCTTTTATTGGTGATCGGGTGATTCGTAAGGCAAGTATACTTTCGGAGACTCATTCTAATTTCTAATTTCTAATTTTTTAATAATAAACGGCTTGTAGCCAGAATTTTAAACCTTTAAATTATTCACAACATGAATGCACTAAAAAACAAAGTACAATTGATCGGCAACGTCGGTCTGGATCCGGAAGTAAAAACACTTGATGGTGGCAAAAAAGTGGCCCATCTAAGATTAGTGACCAACGAAAAATATAAAAATTCATCCGGAGAATTGGTCGATGAAGCTACCTGGCATAATCTGGTCGCATGGGGTAAGACAGCCGACATCATTGAGAGATATATCTTCAAAGGAAAAGAAGTCGCAGTAGAAGGTAAGATCGTAAATCGAAATTATACCGATAAGAACGGCGAAAAGCGCTACATCACTGAGATCTTGGTATCAGAAGTTATGATGCTGGGCTCGAAAAAGGTGTAGAAAGATGTTTTCGACATTAATGCTTACTAGTGCAAAATATGAAGTTTGCTACAAATTATAAAAGCACTTTCAAATATGGCACTTTACAATCAAGGTTAGTTTTAACAATTAAGAACAATTTAAATAGAAAAATTGGTGGATTTTTAAAAAGGCAGTGCCAGGGAAGCGTCTTTGGTACTGCTTTTATTGTATTTATTCCAACTCTCAGATTCTTACCAAATGTTTCTTACTTGAAAATTCCTAAAAAATCACAAGATCATTTATATCAATGAACTTAATCAAAAATATATCCATGAGTAAAATTAATTTTATTTATCTTTAGAAATAATTCGCCATCTTTGGCAGATGCATCTCCTTGATTGCAATTTTTTATTTCAAGCTCCACTTTCATTAAGTATTTCATTTCTCAAAGTCATATGCATTGTTGTGTTACATACTTGAATTCACATTCATGGAATTTAGAACAAATAATGTGAAACAGAATTATTTATTTGACCATTAATGAGCCGTATAATTCTGAATTGATTTACATTTTAGTTCACATAAGGGGCCTTTTTGAAAAGGGTATTAGAAATTCTCACTTGATTATAAAGATATTAAATTAGCATCAACCTTACTTTGGTTGCCGGGAGTCTAAGCAACTCCTGGTGGCTTTTTTAAGTCACAACTAACAATTGAACAATTTCATAATACTAGGGTCAAAATGAGATAAAAATCATGAAGTGAAAACGTTAATTCCTCTTGAAGTCGAAATTTTGCTTCATATATTTTCCATCATTCTTTCCTTCAATACTTGCAAAAATTTGGTCCTTAATTCTTCTGTAGGAAATTCTTTGCGGAAAATCGTGGTCCGGATTTTCACTTATAAACTCTGTTCCCTTCACTAAAATTACTTTGAACTGGACTGAGTTAGTTTCATCTTGACCATCAAGAACAGGGTGGTAATACCAATTTTCATTACGATACTTCAATTCGATTTTCTCCTGTGGAACTGTATCTTTGCCATAGACAAAGATACTTTGTGCCGATAAGGTACTGTCGTTTTTAATCTTCCATGTTTCAAGATTAGTGCCAGTTCCTGTTTCAATTTTCCAACTACCTTCCAACCATTTAAAAGAATCAATATTTTGAGAAAAAGTGGAACACAATCCAATTGTATTGATAGCAATTATATAAATTATTCTTTTCATTTTAGTTCTTTATCCAAATTATTGTAGCAGTGAGCGCACAACATATTGAAAATACATAAAATACAGCAAACTAATTTAATTATTCAAAATAGAAATTGGATTTTTATGCTCATCAATGGCCACAAATGTAAATTCACCTGAGATTGCTTTCTCTCTGTGTTCTGAATACATTTGTTCGATGAATATCTCCACCTTCACTTTGACACTTGTATTGCCGATGTAAGTCACGCGACCAATTAGTTCGACGATATTGCCTGCCGGAATCGGTTTTTTAAAATCTATGCGATCGCTACTGACCGTGACCATCCTCTGCCTGCTGAATCTGGTGGCAGCGATGAAGGCCACTTCGTCCATGAGTTGCATGGCAGTGCCTCCAAACAAGGTATCGTAATGATTGGTGGTATTCGGAAATACAGCTTTAAAGATGCGTGTTTCGGAATTTTGTTTGCGTTGTTCGAGATCCATTGGAGGTATTATATAATTTCTTCAGTTAAATGTCGACGCAAGGTCGGCAATAAATTTTATTTGTTGAAATCAATGTTTTGGATTAAATGTAAATCGTCATACTATTTGCAAAGGAATCATAGCTAAATGTTGTTTGGAATATGATCAATACTTAACCGTTCAGAACGGTTCCCAACCGTTGCGAACCGTTAAGTTTACAATAGACTGAATAACAATATTATAGGGCGGTCATCGTTCACAATTTTGGCCACTTTTTTATGCATTTTTTGTCAAGAGATTTACTAGGACTTGCTTTCATAAGTACATGTCATTAACCTTTCGGAACCGTTCCCAACCGTTGCGAACCGTTAAGTTCACAATAGACTGAATAACAATATTATAGGGCGGTCTCCGTTCACAATTTTGGCCACTTTTTTATGCATTTTTTGTCAAAAGATTTACTAGGACTTGCTTTCAGAAGTGAACGTCATTAACCGTTCGGAACCGTTCCCAACCGTTGCGAACCGTTAAGTTCACAATAGACTGAATAACAGTATTATAGGTCGGTCGCCGTTTACAATTTTAGCTACTTTTTTATGCATTTTTTGTCAAGAGAGTTACTAGTACTGGCTTTCAGAAGTGAATGTTATTAACCGTTCGGAACGGTTCCCAACCGTTGCGAACCGTTAAGTTCACAATAGACTGAATAACAGTATTATAGGTCGGTCGCCGTTTACGATTTTGGCTACTTTTTTATGCATTTTTTGTCAAGAGGGTTACTATGACTGGCTTTCAGTAATACGTGTCATTAACCGTTCGGAACCGTTCCTAACCGTTGCGAACCGTTAAGTTTACAATAGGCTGAATAATAATACATTACGACAGTCTTCGTTCGCGTTTTAGGCTACATTTTCTATACATTTTTTTCATGAGCGTGTGTAGTAAAAGCTGTCAGAAATCTGTAAGACCGCAAAAAGAGAATCACTAGCAACAATAAGGCTGGCCATTAGACTTTTACAACTTGATCAATTTATCAGTATGCAAACCAGAGGATCCAAGAATTTGTAATACGTATGCTCCGGGCTTAAGTTCAGATAAATCTATTCTAACTTTTCCCTGTCTATTGTTTTGATTATTTAAGATAATGTGGCCACTCAAATCAAAGATCGTGACTCCTAAAACTGTCTGAACATTTAACTCGATATTTAATTCGTCTTTCACCGGATTCGGATAGACATTTATGGTGTTCGGAGTATTTATCTCCTCATTCGCCAAAATACTGCAATCCACCTGAGCGCTCGCCTTCATTCCTAGTGCCCCGTTATTGACATACCAATCCTCCCACACACCGCCTTGTCCTGTGGCCCAGACGTTAAGATCAAAGGTGTTTTCACCAAGTTTTGTCCCTTTTATCTTGTATACCCACATCGCTTTATTATTCCGATTCCAGTTTAGTGGTAAATTAGTTTTACAGGTCTCGGGTGTATATTCAGATAATCCACAATTTGATTGAATAAAATATGCATTGTCATTACTGCTCGGGTACTCACCAAATACGCGCGCTATTCCAGTGGTGTCGACACAAACAGCTGTATATTCATCGCAAGCAATACCTTTAGCCCTTACTCCCGTATCTTCTAATATTCTTGCAAGAAATGTCACTTGTCGGCCTCTTCTGTCAGGGTTATCATAGTGTGTATCAGTAATTACCTCCTCAAGAAATTTATTCTCTAAAAATCTACCGGATTCAATGGTGACTTTACTATTGTATGGATTTCCGAGCGCCACATCTGAAGTAACTGAGCCTTTCTGACCGGAATACATATAACCACCCATGATGGCCATTCCGGCACTGGTACCACCGACGACAACTCCTCTTTCCTTGATTCCCTGGCGAATAAGACTATCAATGGCCGTATGTTGCCAGTAACTGATGTAATCATATTGATCTCCGCCAGCAAACCAGATGGCCTCAGCGTTTTTTATTTTTTCCTGAATGTAAGATTCTTGCGCAGATGCGCTATTGAGACAGACGATTGTCTCTACAGAATTGACTGTTATTCCAAGATCTGAATACATGTATTTATTATACCCATCAGAACCACTTGCTCTCAATACAAGTACATCTCCACCATTTGCTCTGGATAAAAACCACTTCATGGCATTGTCATCTTCAGAAGATCCACCCATCATGCACACTCCTCCTGAAGGTTGAGTTTCTTTGTCAGCGTTATTGCCAGTGAAATAGGATTTATAGCTTTGTGCAGCAATTAATTGACCTGTCAAAACTATTATTATTATTAAAATATATCTCATCTTTCTCTATTTAAGAATAGGTCCAAAGATAATTTATTTACTCAAGTTTAGGCAGTTAGAATTAAACCAAAAAGTATAACTATTACTCATTCTCAAATTAGAAATTAGTTTACCTGAAATGGTTTGTTTCAAAAATCAAAAAGATAACTTGAGAAAAATGAAACGCAAATGACACAGATATTTTATGATCAAATACGATATAAAATGCCTTACAGTACAAATCCCTCTTCGAAAAGCTAAGGCTTAAATTTTAGACTCTCTTTTGGGAATGCGCTCAGAAATAATATTGTTAGCCACTAAGGCGCTAGTAGCATCGGAGATAACTACGCGAATGATGCTTTGAATCTAACACGAATTTTTTCGTGCAAATTCGTGCTATTAGTGGCTAGAGAAATTAGAGTTTTTTTTCATAAAAACCAATGGCTAGCATGTTCTTAATTTAATAAAAAAGATGTGGCAAAGGGAAGAGTCATTGATGCGCTTAACTTAATTAACTGGTTAACAGAAAATTTAATTTTCTTATTTAAGAGAATTTTTACGAAACGTAATTATTAAATTGGCCAAAAATATGCTATATAAAATTTAGTATACTAATAGACAAATAAACAGCCTATTCACAAACACCTTTTCGTTATTTGCAATTTTCAGCTACTTCTTTGTTACACTTTTAATAAAAGCCTCTGTCGCATAAGTAGACAGTTGGCCGCCAGGGCCACGAAGATTGTAATCAAATCCATGCGTCGCCCATGGAAGTTTCAACCAATAATATTTGACACCGGAAGCTATTAATTTTTTCTCAAGTCTGGCGCAATGTTCATAAGCCACCAAAACATCATTCTTACCATGTAACATTAATGTTGGGGTGGAATTTTTATTCACATAATTCACTGCACTACTTTCAGCATAAGCATTTGGAACTTCTGATAAGGTTCCGCCCAGATAATCCTCCATGACTCCTTCCGAATCCATCACAAGTGGATTAGTTGGAATGGTGTATCCCCATGACATATCAGCCGGACCATAAAAGTCAACAACTCCTTTAATGGCGGTATCATTAAGTGTATATGCAGCCATCAAAACAATCTGTGCACCTGCTGAACGTCCAACTAATACAAAATTGGACGTATCGATATTAAATTTATCTGAATTTTCTTTTAAATATTTAAGTGCTAGTTTAACATCGTTAACCGGTCTGGGACTGCGATATTTTGGCGATAAATGATAATTAATCGAAGCTACATTGTATCCAATAGATGCCAAGTAACTATTGAGTTCAGGTAATTGTTGGCTGTCACCGCTACTCCAGGAACCTCCATGTACCACCATGACACATGGTCTTTCTCCGGAAATCTGACTTGGATAAAAATCTAATTTATAATCCTGTCCGCTATCATTCTGATAGACATACGATTGGAATTCAACTTTTTTATTTATTGAAAATAATTTTGCAACTGAAAAGGCACTTCTTTCAGGAAGATCTGAGTCGCTGCATTTTAGAGATTGTGTAAGTTCACTTTTCAGATCTGTTGATACTATAGTAGCCCTCACAATTGGTGAAATAAATAACAAAACCGCAATGAACCCAAATACAGTTCCAATAGTTTTATAAGGCATGTCGATAAATCCCCAAGTCAAGATCAGACATGTAACGAATATGAGTATCCAACAATATTCAGAAACTGCTATCGCCGTCATCCATAGCAGATTTGTAGGTGCTCTAAATACAGTGAGCAATGAAGCCAGAAAAAGTAAGATCAATAAGATTAATCGTATCATGCTTTCGTTTTATGAAATAAATAATGGCTAACAAACCATTCGTTGCCGTCGTTATATAAAAATAATTCAGCACATGCCATATAGAACAATCTCCAATATACCCACCACTTCACTGCTTGGTCAACTCCATAAGTTTGCTCGAAAATGGGCATAATTTCATTTTTTTTCATATCCATATTTGCCAACCATGCTTCAGCCGTTTTTCCATAGTTAGTACCTTTGACATGAAGATGTTTTTCCACTACCAAATCGTCATTAAAGTATAACATCAAATCATCGCTGGGCATGATACCCCCGGTAAAAAAATATTTGCTCATCCAGTCACTTTCATCTTTAACTTCATACAGGTAAGCGTATTCTTTGTGTACAAATATATGAATCCAAAGTTTTCCTTCCGGCTTGAGAAATGTTGAAATTTTGGCTAGCAAGTTTTTATAATTGCGCATGTGCTCAAACATTTCTACAGAAACCACTCGATCAAAACGATCGTCCGTGTCAAAAATATTCATATCAACAGTAATTACTTTCAGGTTTTTCAATCCTCTTTCATCAGCCTGATCATCAATATATTCTTTTTGTGTTTGAGAATTAGAAACTACCGTGATCTTGCTGTATGGATATTTGGCAGCCATGAACAAGGATAAAGAACCCCAACCACAGCCCAATTCCAGAATATTCTGACCATCTTTTAATTCTGCTCTTTCACATGACAATTCCAACATTCTTGTCTCAGCAGCATCAAGTGATGTAACTCCATCATCCCAATAGGCACAAGAATATTTCAAATTTTTACCTAAACAATACTTGTAAAATTCTGTAGGCACTTCATAATGCTGCTCATTTGCGTCAGATGTATTTACCGCTATTGGAGATGATTTAAGAAAGTCAATTAACTCTAATAAATGCAGCTGTTGGGCTTCGACATTTCCTTTGTTTTCGTCAGCTAGTCTCTGTCTAACGTATTTTCTAATTTGTTTTCGAAGCAAAATATCAGGTATTTTATCTTGCTCCAGCATTTTATCATACCACATAATCCGTTCGTACTTTTTTTGTAATTTATATTCGCAATAAGTACGAAAATAAAGGATATTTAGATTATTTTATTTTTAATAAAATTAGCCGAGTTAATTTGTAGAGCATAATACTCTATTATACTCTTAATTAAATGAAGATGGTTTATTTTCAGAACAAATATTTCAAAATCATTAACGAATGAAAATATAAACGCCAAATCTTAATGTCCCTTAACTCCTTAATGTTTCAAAAAATTCAAACTTCAAACTCCAAACTTCAAACTTCAAAAAACAAACTCTTATTCCTTCTTAAACCACGGAAAAAATGCACTTGTAGTCCTTTGATATTCCTTGTATGCGTCACCTTTAGATCTAACTGCTTGAGCTTCGGTAGGAGGAATACCGGTCACTTTCAATACTAAAAGTAAAATAATGGCAGGACTTATGATCGCCAGATATCCATATGGGGATGCTAATGCAAAAACAAAATAAGAAACCCACATCAACCATTGAAAGAAATAATTGGGATGTCTTGAGTAATACCAAAGTCCTTCTTGGCAAACTTTTCCTTTATTATCTGGATTCTTTTTAAAAGAGGATAGTTGCTGATCAGCTATCGTCTCACCCAAAATACTGATGATCCAAATACCAAATCCGGTATACTCCAACCAAGATAGATCGGGATTAGGATTTATTGTAATTATAAAAAATGGTAATGCAAGAATGACATTAGAGACGGCTTGAAACTGAAAGAAAAGGAAAAACCTTCTATTAACATTTGGAGCATAATTTTTACGTAATTCTTGATATCGACCTTCTTCAACATCGATGTGACTAAATATCCTGTATGCTAGAAATGTGCCCAATCTCAATCCGGCAATGATAACCATCGAACAAAACAGCACCTTACGCATCTCATATCCTGGTGCCATCCACAAAAGAATGAATGCAATGACAGGGAAATTATATGACCAAAAGATATCTACAACACCAGCGTTTTTATTCTTAGTTGCCCATAGCCAAACTAACGACATAATGAAGCTACAAGCCAGTAAAGAATAAAGTACTAACCACCACATAATCTAAAATTAATTTTTAATAAATAACTCTCTGACACCTTCGCCAGGCTTAAGTTTGAAGAGTGCTATAAGTACATAAGCGCAACTCGCAATACTACCGAGAAATACCAACAAAATAAGCCAAATTAATTTAATTCCAATACTCTTTTCGCGATATAAGATCCAACAATATATCACGAAAACATTTGCGTAGAAATCCCACAACGTCGCCCGCATCCAAGGTATGGAGCCGAGATAATCCCACTGATCGAATAAGCTGCTTTGTAAACTCGTAGTGATGACCACGTATATGATCCAAAGCATTAAAATACTAAAAATAATTTTCAGAGAGGTTACCATGGTAAATGGATTGAAAAGATAATAATGACGTAATTTAACTAAAATATGGGAAAGGAGGAAGTCTGGATTTGACAGACTTATATTTAAGGGAGATTTTGATCAATGTACTTGTATTCTATTTGGTGTTATTCACTTATTGTTTTCTAGAATCGATGAACTATCAATTTTAAACAAAAATATGCGGAAACTTCCCCTCTTTTGGAGGCTTGCCCGACATTTTAGGCGGGGGTATGCAAAGCGGGGGTGGCCCAATCCAAGTTATTTATTCAAGGATTAATAATTGAAAATAAGCCAGGTGACACACCTACCTAATATAAATCTTATCATACAATTCTCTAAACTCCCGTTTGTTAGTCCGATTATATTCAAATGCGGCTAGTTGCAAAGCTTCATCTTTTTGCTTGTTAAAAAAATACGAAGTGATAAGATTGATATTAGCGCGAAACTTTAACTTTTCAGAAGAAATAGATTTTACATTGTTGGCAAGATAAGTGGTTGCATTTCTGAAATCACCTTTCTTAATCATGTTTGCAGAGGATTCTATGATCGAATTTCCTTTTTTATAATAAGTCCAACTTGAAGTAACCTGTTTAGGATTGATGTCCTGGATGAGACTTCTGCTTAGTTGCCTTGACAATGTAGATACTGTAACTGTTTGTGTTGTATCAAGATGTGCATTAACTCCTTGCCGGCTGAGCCCTTCAGTTTCGAATTTATCTTCTGTATATTGTGGAATTTCCATAAGGATCCGCCCGGTCTTACCATCATACAGCCTCCAAAAAGTGCGCAAGTAAATAAGCCTTGTCGCCGAAACAGCATCGATAGTATAGGATTTACCATCCTTATCCAATTGGTTTTTACGAATATCTTTATAGTTTCTTTGCTCCTGAAAATCAAATTGTTCAAGGCAAAATAAGCCGTCGGAATTGTTGGAATAAGCAGTGATATTTTTGGGCTTAATCATATCTGCTGTTCTAGTTGGATGTCCATCTAATCTGGCAGCAAGTATTTTAGCATTACTTACTGGCATGCCGTTTTTGATATCAGATATCATGGTATTTCGAGCATTATCAATGACTGAGAGCGAACTTCCATATTTGGGCGGTGTAATACCGTTGCCAATAATGGATCTATCCATTAAATTCAAGGTCATCATTTGTGCGGGCAACGTATATACTGCAGGAAGAACCTTATCGACATTGGTATAAGTAGCTGTTTTGCAGGAATTAAACAAAAATAATATTGGCAAAAAAGGCAAAATAAAGAATAGATGATGCCTTATAAATTTTATCGTTTTCAATTTTAAATAATTTAAAGGATGTAATAAAATGCGTTAATAATTTCACAAGATAATACTTATTAAAATTTCTATGGTATTGGAATAGTATTGATTTTGTAAGTTTAGAGTTGATTATTGAAATATTTGAGCAATTGGTACTAATAAATAAAGAATAATGACAGGACCATTTTATAGAGAAGAGAAAAGCTTCATGCAAGGACCACGTGCCAGATGGCGCGAATTAAAATACACGCTGGGCGTCGTAATGCAATTCATAAAAGGCTTTAGAGTACTCCATTTTAATGGGCCATGCATTACAGTTTTCGGATCTGCAAGATTTAAAGAAGATCATCCTTATTATATAATGGCGAGAGAGGTGAGCAAACGATTATCTCAATTGGGTTTCACTATTATGACAGGCGGAGGGCCGGGAATCATGGAAGCTGCGAATCGTGGAGCCAGAGATGCGAATGGATTGTCCGTAGGATGTAATATCCAACTAGGACACGAGCAAGCACCCAATCCATATCTAGATAAATTCGTAACGCTGGATTACTTCTTTGTGAGAAAGGAATTGCTCAGGAAATATTCATTTGCTTTCATCATTATGCCCGGTGGGTTTGGAACGTTGGACGAGTTCTTCGAAACAGTAACCTTGATTCAAACAAAAAAGATCAACAAGTTTCCCATAATTGTGATGGGTACAGAATTTTACAAAGATATCAAGGAACATATCGAAGTAATGCGATTAGAAAAAACCATCAGTGAAGAAGATCTGGAATTAATTCTTTTTTCTGATTCATTCGATGAAGTAGTAAATCACATTACTAAATTCGCAGCTAACGACCTTAAACTCAAATTAATTCAACCTGTGAAGCCAAGCTGGATTCTTGGAGAAGGTAAATTAGTTAAGAAATAGCTGAAAGAGTCTTTAATGAACAATTATGCGATTTAAACCTGGTAGACAATCAGTGGATCGTCTTCAGTACTTTGATTTATATCATGCGAATAGAGGAACCCTAGTTTTTCCAGTAATTTAATAGACTTTTTATTGCTCGTTTTCGTAGTTGCAAGAATTATTGGATGAGTTAATTTATATATATCTAATAAATGCTTGCTGGCTTCAAAAGCATATCCATGTCCGGAATATTCAGGTAAAAATGCAAATCCTATATCGTGATGATCCAAATAATCACGTTTGATAAATGTCACAATCCCAATCGGAATGTTTTCTGATTTAATCGAAACTACATGGTATTTTATATTATCATTTGCCAAAATATTAATAATATAAATTTTTGAATCCTCTATAGAATGAACATTACGTTCACCTATGAATTCTTTCCAACCTGAAGAATTTACTAATTCAAGGATGAATGCTGAATGATCTGCCTTCAGTTCAGAAATAATTATTCGTCCTATTTCATTCTCTATCATTTATTTAACAATTATTCTTTTAGTTTGAATAATGTTTTTTCTGAAAATAGTTTCATTAAAAAACGTAAAAATATCATCTAATTGATCGAATGGAATTCCGGATATTTCATGTTTTCCTCCTTTTACTTCGTTGAAATAAAAGGATTTATCAAGGGCATATAATTTTGCTGATATAACCTCAGATCCATAAAGAATTAAGAACCCGGGTTTAGAGTTTGAGCATTGGTGATGTGCGCCTTTGGCAAAGGGAACCAAATTGTCCTCCGAACCATGAAAAAGCACTGTTGGAACAGCTGTTCTTAGTGAAATGTATGACGGATCTACCATTGCACCTGCCAAGGACAATAATCCCGCGAAATGAATATCCTGATATTTTGATTTGTCTGTGACATAATAATCTTTCATATAAACAGCACTCAACACCCCCTCTGCTCCTGCACTGCTGCCTCCGGCAATAATTTGATTAACATTTGCTTTGAGTTCTCGATTATGATCAATTAAATATTGAGCAGCATCAAGAAAATCAATAGTTGCATTTCTGAAAGTTTCTATTTTATCCTTCGCGGGACAATCACATCCAAAGCCAGTTTCGCTTCCTTTCCTGGTAAGTCTGTAAGAAATAGAGATGCCAATATAGCCATGATTAGCGGCATATTTGGCCAACTTTACTTCATCACCATTGTCCCTGCTACCTCCGGAAAATCCTCCTCCATGCATCCACAATAAGACAGGCAGACTATCATTATTATCAAGGTTGGAAGGGGAATAAACGTCCATGCGGAGGGTGTCCGAGCCCTTAATTGAATATATAAAAGTTGATTTATTTTGTGCAAATAGTATTCCGGAAATAATTAGAATACAGAATAGAAATAGGTATCTCATTATTTAAAATAAAATTAATTTGTGACTAATAATTTGGTGGTGATTATGTGATTTCCAAGGCTGATCACAATAAAATACATTCCTGTTTGGGTTATAATAAATTCTTCTAATAATTGTCCTGAAAGATGTTTTTCCAGTATTATTGTACCCAAGAAATTAATGATTTGAACATGTTCTGCGCCAGAAGGAAAATCAACTTTAAAGGTTTCTTTTGCAGGATTTGGATAAACGAATGCCTGTTCGTTTTTTGCTAATGGGTCTTTTAGACTTAATATTTGGGATAAAGCTTTGAATGCATTTACTCTGCCGTATCCATAATATTTATCCCAACCTTCTATATCTTCCAGTGGATCTCCCACCTGATCTTCTGAAGTAGATTGGATAATACTTTTTATTTCCGCAGGTGTCCTTGATGGTTTCTGCGCCAATAGTAGAGAGGCTATTCCTGCTACTAAGGGCGTCGCTTGCGAAGTTCCACCCCAATACGAAGTATAATTTGTATTAGATTTATAGTGCAGTCCAAATATAAAATTACCCGGAGCAACGACAGAGATGTGCGCACCATAATTACTACCACTCGAAGCACTCCAGAAGAATGGTGCCGTTCTTGTATCATCAGGATCAGTCGATCCCACAGCGATTACTGCAGGGAAGGCTGCAGGATAAAAGGAATTCTGAGAATTAGTATTCATCATACAAACCACCACTACTACTCCTTTGTCCACTGCATAATTAATAGCGTCTTTCAAGATGGTGGAATTGGAATTTCCCCCCAAAGACATATTGATAACATTCGCACCATTGTCCACTGCATAATAAATGCCTGATATCCACCAGGAATAAAACCCTGAACTATTTGCGTCAATACCTTTAATTGCCATGACTTTACAATTCCAATCTACTCCGGCATAGCCAATATTGTTATTGCCCGATGCAGCTGTGATGCCCGCCACATTGGTTCCATGACCAAGATCATCTGTTGGATCATTGTCACTATTTACGAAGTCCCACCCATAGAAGTCATCGATTAGTCCATTGTCATCATCATCCAATCCATTGCCTGCAATCTCCTTAGTATTTGTCCAGAGACGACCTTGAAATTCCGGATGATCAAGCTTGACGCCACTGTCGAGAATGCATACGGTGATATTAGGATCCCCTTGTTCTATTTCCCATGCCTTTTGCATTTCGACATCAGCTCCGGCAATAGAGAATGCATTGGCAAAGGTTCCATCATTATTCATGCCCCATTGCTTAGGATAATTAGCGTCATTTGGTGTGAACCCTTCCACTCCTGCGGTACTACCGGTATGATCTATTTCTGCGTTTGCAACTTCAGGAAGTGCATTATATTCTTCTAAAAGTATGTCAGTATTAGTTGTCGCTCCAAATTGTAATAACAATATATTCCGGTGGCTTATCTTTCCTGTATATAGTTTATCAATAGATTGAATTTGATTCTTATAGCTTACTTCATTAATAGCCGAAATTCCTGTCATACCCTTATCCAAACCGCGGTTGACAATAATTGCTTTTGGATCCAAGCTGATCATGATTCTGACATTGTGCTGACCAATAACTGTAAATGCTCCACAAAAAAGTAATACCAAGGTTAAGTAAATTCCTTTCATCGTAATAGTATTATTCATTTAATTCAACTAAGATAATGGAATTGGTGGAAGAAGGGGAAATAACAACCAACTGAACTGCTTATAGGAAACGAAATCTGCGATGAATCGACCCATCCTCGTAGGGGTGCCGAACAATGTCATTAAGTTAAGGCCATATGTTCATCCAAAATATCTCGGTGCGCTGCACCTTGGAGCAACCTTAATACGAATTCTATAAATATAGTCGTGCGCTGCACCTGGCAGATAAGCAAAGGTGCAGCGCACAGGGATATTTATAGAAATAAATTAGATAGCCTATCAGGTGCAGCGCACCGAAATATTGTATGTAATAGATTATTGATTTCAATTGGTTAACTTAATGACATTGGGGCGCGGAAAGGCGGGGTGGGCTTTTAGCGAGGTTGATAATTTGAATGTTTTATAAAATTTCAAAAATGTAATACTAATTCAATTCATTATCCCCGGTGTCGCCAGTTCAAATACTGGAATGGTAACTTCAAATGAACTTTTGTCATCCAGGTTTTCGAGGAAGTAGGAGCCGGACATAGAGCCTAGTTGGGTATTCAAATTGCAAAAACTGGAATACTCGAAACTTTGATCGGGTTGTATAATAGGTTGTAAACCTACAACGCCCTCACCTTCTACAAACCTTGTGGTCCCTTCACTGTCGAAGATGATCCATTTCCTACTTTTAAGCTGGATTGGAAAAGAATTATTATTACTGATGACGATGTGATAAATGAAAACATAACCTGGCCTGCCTTCAAAGTTGGAGACTGTGTGATAGGAAACTTTGACATTAATATTGACACCGTGTGTGGTTAAACTGGACATGACTGCTTTATTAATAAAACCTGACCTTATTTAGATAAGACAGTTAAAAGTAAAAAATACTATCTTAAGTTGTTCATTTTAACCAAAAATTAACCGAATTAAAATTGGAGGCATAAATAAATAAAAATGTAAAATGGCTTCAAGATTTCTTGAATTAGGTGAAAAAGTAACAACTGAAATATTCCAATTGTAATATTGCAATATTACGATCAACCAACAATAGCGTACATTCCAAAGCACTTCACAAAAAAAAAGAGGCAAAAACGAATTCTTACCTCTCTATTTTTTTAATCAATAATTACAAAACTTAATTCGATACCAACGTTCCTAATTTCTCACCACTCAAGATCCTGGCAAGATTGCCCGGTGTATTGATATCGAATACGATGATAGGAAGATTATTTTCACGGCATAGCGTAAATGCCGTCATATCCATCACATTCAGATTCTTGCTGATAACTTCATCAAAGGTGATGTTGTCGTATTTCGTAGCTGTCGGATCTTTTTCCGGGTCAGCTGTGAAGATGCCATCGACACGTGTTCCTTTAAGTATCACATCTGCGCTAATCTCGTTCGCTCTCAATGCAGCCGCTGAATCCGTTGTAAAGTACGGACTTCCGGTACCTGCAGAAAAGATTACTACTCTGCGCTTTTCCAAGTGACGGATCGCTCTTCTTCTGATGTATGGTTCGGCAACTTCGCGGATCTCCAGCGCAGAAACCAATCGGGTATAAAGACCCTTGGTTTCCATCATGCTTTGAAGTGCCATGCCATTAATGACTGTGGCAAGCATACCCATGTAATCGCCTGTGACACGTTCGATGCCGGAAGACTTAGCCTGTAGGCCTCTGAAGATATTTCCTCCTCCGATGACGACAGCCACTTCGGCTCCGAGATCAACTGCTGATTTTATTTCATTCGCATAATGAGAGAGACGCTCAGATTCTATTCCAAAACCCTGTGCACCCATGAGTGATTCTCCGCTGAGTTTTATTAGGACTCTTTTGTATGGTAAGGCCATGTTTGTGTTTTTTTTTATAAAATTGATGGTTGGAGAAGCCTCCCCCTACCCCCCTCCGAAGGGGGAAAGTCTCCGTAGCATTTTTTCGTTCAAAAAAGGGTAAAAAAAAAGCGAATGAAAATTCATTCGCTTAATTTTTTTAACCTAGTGCAACGTGCTTAAATGCAGTCACGGTCAAGTCTTTATCTATAGAAGCCAGATAGTCTCTAACAGATTGCTTCCCATCTCCTTTTACAAAAGACTGGTTTAACAAGGTGCTTTCCTGGTAGAATTTGTTCAATTTACCAAGTGCGATTTTCTCCAACATTTCTTCAGGTTTACCTTCAGAACGTGCTACTTCTTTTCCGATTTCGATCTCTTTAGCAATGATGTCAGCATTGACACCATCTTTATCAACAGCTACCGGTTTCATAGCAGCTATTTGCATAGCGACGTCTTTACCTGCAGTAGCGTTCGCATCAGAAGCCTTATTAAGACCAACTAATACACCAGCTCTGTTACCACTGTGGATATAAGAAACTACCTGATCTGCTGTAAGCGTCTCGTAGTTAGCCAATTCAATTTTCTCACCGATGACACCTACTTGTTCGATTACTTTCTCACCGATGGTGATGCCTTCGAATGGAAGTGCAAGCAATTCTTCTTTAGTAGCAGGGAAGTTCTCCAATGCTGCCTCAGCGAATTTCTTAGTAAGATTGATAAAGTCTTCATTTTTAGCAACGAAATCTGTTTCAGAGCTTAATTTGATTACAATACCTTTTTTGTTGTCAGGAGCTACAAGTGCGATAACTACACCTTCTTTCGCTTCTCTGTCAGCTCTTTTAAGCGACAATTTCTGACCTTTTTTACGAAGAACTTCAATAGCACCTTCGAAATCACCGTTTGCTTCGATCAAGGCTGACTTGCAGTCCATCATACCCGCACCGGTTATGTCACGTAGTTGTTTAACTGCGCTAGCTGTTATTTCTACACTCATTTTTTATGTTTTAATATTTTAAAATAGGTTAGAGAAAGGGAAATAATCTATTGATTATCCTTCGCTTTCTTCTTCGCCCTCATTTTCAGACTTCATTGTTCTACGTTCTTCCAAACCATCTTTGATAGCGCTGGTAACATAGTTTACGATCAATGAAATTGATTTTGAAGCATCGTCATTACTTGGGATAGGATAATCTACCTGGTTTGGGTCACCATTGGTGTCTACCATAGCAAATGTCTTCATTCCAAGTTTGTGTGCTTCAGAGATCGCGATGTGCTCATGTCCGATATCCACAACGAAAACTGCTGATGGAAGTCTGTTAAGGTTGGCAATACCACCGAATACTCTTTCCATTTTTATTTTCTCACGTCCCATAAGTAACCGCTCCTTTTTAGTCACGCTTGTAAGGGTTACGTCACCTAGCATACGCTCGATGTTGTGCATTTTCTTCACTGAACGACGGATCGTAGAGAAGTTGGTCATCATACCTCCCAACCATCGGTCAGTAACGTAAGGCATACCAATACTTTTAGCTGCATCACCGACGATGTCCCTTGCTTGTTTCTTTGTCGCAACAAAAAGGATCTTCTTACCTGATTTAGCCATTTGTTTCATCGCAGCAGCAGCAGTTTCTAAGCAATCAGCTGTTCTGTTAAGGTCGATGATGTGGATACCCTTGCGTTCCATGAAAATGTAAGGATACATTTTAGGGTTCCATTTTCTTTTAAGGTGTCCGAAATGAACTCCGGCATCCAATAGTTCTTTATATGATGGTTTTTCCATTGAAATATTTTTATACGAGAATAGGTTGTATAATGATCTTTTGAATAATCCTGATCAACGTTTGCTGAACTGGAAGCTTTTTCTAGCCTTAGGCTTACCGTATTTTTTACGTTCTACCTCTCTCGGGTCACGAGATAATAGTTTTTTAGACTTAAGAGGTTTTTTGAACTCTTCATCTATTTTCACTAAAGCTCTGGAGATAGCCATTCTTACAGCTTCTGCCTGTCCTTTGATTCCTCCGCCGAATACATTCACCTTGATATTATAGATGCCGTTTACTTCTACAGTTCCAGTAGGTTCTACGACTTTAAGTTGAATATGATGCTGAGGGAAATAGTCTTTGTAGTCCTTGCCATTGATAGTGATCTTACCTTCACCTTTAGAAAGATAAATTCTAGCTACCGCTGCCTTTCTTCTACCTATTGCGTTTATGATTTCCATTTGAATAGTTTACTTAGAAATTAAATGTTTCAGGTTTCTGTGCAGCGTGTTTGTGGTTGTCATCTGCATAGACGAATAATTTTTTGATCATTGCATTACCAAGTTTAGTCTTAGGAAGCATTCCTTTTACAGCAGCTTCTACAACTTTCGTTGGTTTGTTTTCATGCAAATTGTGAGCCTTCACTTTTTTCTGCCCACCCGGGTACATAGAGTAACTTACATACTCCTTTTGCTGCCATTTTGAACCTGTGAATCTTACTTTATCAGCATTGATCACGATTACAAAATCGCCACAGTCAACGTGTGGAGTGAAGTCAGGTCTGTGTTTACCTCTCAATACATGAGCGATCTTAGAGCACAAACGACCAACTACTTCATTTTCCGCATCGACTACGTACCATTTTTTTTCAACAGTCTCTTTTTTAGCTGAAACCGTCTTATAACTTAGTGTATTCACGACTTGTTTTTATATAGTTATTGAATAATGAGGCGCAAAGGTAATTTTTATTCCAATAAGTAGTTTATATAATTCTGAAAATTTTATAAAATAATTCTCATAAAGTGCTGAATAACAGTAAAAAAAAGAGTTGATGAATTTTACGTATCGATAATTGTACTGATAATGTGTAATTTATGTATATAATAATATTGTACCGCATTAGAAAGCAAATTGATTGAAATTGTAATTAATAAGTTTTGAACCCATATGTTAATAACGCGTTAACGTTATTTCTTTATTTCTTTATTTCTTTATTTCTTTATTTCTTTATTTCTTTATTTCTTCACAAATCTTTAGTCACTGAGAAAAATATGGCTTGGAATTACCTCTCCCCAATTACCTAAATTACCCAGTTATAAAAGAATAGTTGTAAGTGAAAATACCTTTAAAAGAGTAGCGAAATCTATAAATTTTGTAATTTTTTAAGTATGAACTATTTTAAATTAAAATTAGCCGTGGGCATGATGCTCTGCATGGCATTAGTTTCTTGTAATAAGGAAAATTCTCTTCCTTACTGTGAAGAAATCAAATCAAGTGACAATATTGAAATTAGAGATCCAGCATTTGATTTAGCAACTTATCAAGACCAGGAATATGATGGAGTCGTTAATTCTTTGGCACTAGGCATTGTTGAATTATCAAAAAATTCATCATTTAGAACACTCGTTCATAATAAGGTTAATTTAAAATTTGATGGTGATGATAATGTACTTTTTAAAGACCTTTTTACACCCTTTTCTGGTTACAATTCTTCGCAACTAAATTCAAGCATCAATTTTCACAAGAATAGTATAACGCAGACTGCATTGTTAAAAAATTTCTATTCAACAATGCCTGTTTATACTTCATAAGTCAAGATTGATTCTATGATCAATGGGTATTCGTATAACGGGGCAAAACTTTATCCACAAATTTACATTCCTTTTTATGAAACAGTAAATCTAAACCAGCAACCTACAATCGTAGTTGGATATGACGAATTTGATGATGATAATATACCTGGATATCAAATTCAAGCCAATGGATATGTGAAACTGGTAAATGTAGATAGTACGTACGCAAAAAGTAATCTAGTTTGGGTAGTTTCAATAAATGAAACGGTCAATGATGAAGGAACCGTCGTAGATTCTCATATTAATGATGAAAGTTTAGAAATAAGAACCGATACCAAAATTGCTAAAATAAAAGCTGTTAATTTGAAATTACGTTTTGACAACTTTTGGAATGGAAAAGCTGAAGTTTCATACATAGCATTGCATTTAAGAAATAATTGTAACAGAGATCTTATTTTGGCCGCTACTCCATTATTAAAGGCTAAATACAGAAATGTATGGTATACAATAAAAGATTTTAAAAGTGAAGGTCTAGCCCAGTTATTTGCATTTGGTTCACCACAAAATTTTATTACTCCTGGTGAATTTGTGCATATAATGTTCTATGAAAAAGATAATGTAAAGAAAAAGAATAGAAAAACTTATACTGTTATAAGCTGTCCTACAGGAGGAGAAACAACTGTTGTGTATTACAGCAAAAATCCAATTTATGGTGGATTCAATGAACTTGGATATTACGGAATTCCTTATGATAACTTTTCTAACATTGAAGTCGGATTGGAAGAATATCCTATCATTTTTGACTTAGCTAATATAAAATTCAAGTTAGAATCAGGAAAATTTAACCAATGAAATATTTAATAGTTGTATTCCTATTTACATCACTAAACACTTTAGATGCTCAAAATTTAAATTTTCGTATAGAAGGTGGAACTTCTTTGATAGGGACGCAGCAGACGGATATACATCAAGGGTCGCAAAATACCAATTATTCTTATGAGCCAAATATTGGATTAAGAGTAGGCTATATTTTATTTAAAGGTAAATTTGAACTAATGGCGGGTTGCAGTTATCAAAAAATGGCCTCATCGTATAGGTATGATAGTGCTTTGCTTACTGGAATTGAAAAAAATTTCCCTAAAATAAAAACGTACTATGATATATTAAGAATTCCCTTTGCAATTAATTATAATATAAAAATTAATGACAAGTGGTCCTTTGTACCTGTGTTAGGGGGAGCATATTGTATTATAATGAATGATACAGAAGCATTCAGTGGGCATAGCGGTAGAATGACTAGAAAAAAATTTACTGGTCAGGACGCAGTTCTTGATTATGATATTTATTATCATAATATAAGGTCAAATAATGTATCTCTGGATTATGGATTTACGATTGAAAGGTCATTGAGCCGTAAATGGGCTATATATTTTAATACGCTCAATCAATATTATTTTTATTCTACTTATAGTCAAGTTTATTTTGATAATTTAAATTTCGCAGGAAGTGATTCACCTGGTGTACTTACAACAAAGTCAAGTACATTGAGTTTTAATATCGGAGTAAAGCGTACTATTTTGTAAATAATTTAATTGAATAAAAATAATTAATTTCTAGATTGGGGAAAAGGGTATTTGTATCCTTTTTCCCAATTTTAGTTTTATTTAAGTTCTATTTAATCTTAGCTTATCTTTTTGAGATAAAATGAATTATCCCTTATTACAATGTAATTTTGAAAATGCCCCTTCTTCGCCAATATTCGCAACTACCTAGTCGCCATACTACCAAAAACATTGACTTTCAAATGTAAAAGTATTTGATAAAAACACCTGATTCTGAACCAATTCCAACTTTGAATGGTTTAAAATTTGCTTACTAAAGATATATAGTATCTTTGAGCTTAAACACTTATTATAATATGAAGCGATTTTTTGTATACTTGAGTTTTGTAATGGCTTTGACAGTGATGGGGACATCGATTACTTCCTGCGCTAGAAAGTCCGGGTGTCCTATGAATGAACAAGCTGTGTCCAAACCGAAGAAAAACGGTAAGTTTACTAAAGGTAAGTCTCAGCTTTTCGACAAGGATACGCGTAAAAGAATGGCTAAAAAGTAATTTTAACTAACTTATTGAGCACAAATTCGTTAAACTAGTAATAGTTGAAACGAATCGCAGTAGAATGCGGTTGCTTAATTTGGAAAATAGAACATGGAAAAAGAGGCATTGCACTATAATTTATTGATCCAGCGCCTGGATCAATTCATCAGAAAGTATTATCTGAACCAGATCATCAGAGGGTTCTTATACCTCACAGGATTTGTGACCGTATATTTTATTACCATAGCTTTGCTGGAAAATTATTTCTATTTCGGCACCACCGGTCGTAAAGTTTTATTTTATTCATTCCTTGCAGCTTCATTATTTACTTTATTTAAATGGATATTGGTTCCCGGAGCGAAATACTTCAAACTTGGAGCAACAATTACTAAAGAAAAAGCTGCAACCATCATTGGCAGTCACTTTCCCAACGTTCAGGATAAATTATTGAACGTATTGCAGTTGAGTTCTCAGGCGCATTCTGGCTCTGATTCCGCACTTATAATTGCCGGAATTGAACAAAAAACAAAAGAACTTCAGCCCGTTTCTTTCAAAAATGCCATTGACTTAAATAATAATCGCAGATATCTTAAGTACGCTGTGCCACCTGTACTTGCATTGTTAGTATTGCTATTTGCTGCGCCTTCTTTGATCAGAAAGCCGGTAGATAGATTATTACAAAATAATAAAGAATTCGAAAGAGAGGCTCCTTTTACTTTCAATTTAGTTAATAAAAATTTGAATGTAGCAGAGTTTGACTCTTATGTACTTGAGGTGAAGTTGGAGGGAAATGCCATCCCTGACCAATTGGACGTAGTGTATAATGAAACACCCTATCGCCTGACTAAAGATAGCAAAGGAGTGTTTTCATATACTTTTGCGAATGTTCAGGATGATATAAATTTCCAACTTAAAGCAGCAGGATTTAACAGTAAACCTTATGAGTTAAATGTGCTTAAAAAAGCTGGTTTGACCAATCTGCAGATCAAGCTAGACTATCCGGCATACGTGGGACGTAAGGATGAGGTCATGCAAGGAAGTGGTGATCTTGTAGTGCCTTTTGGTACGAAGATCTATTGGGAAGTACAGACTAGATTGGCCAATAAAGTAACAATGTCATTTGAAGGGAATGCTACTGCAAATGCGCAACCTGAAGGAGCTGACAAATTTACTTTCCTCAAGACTGCCCTCAACGATCAGAATTATAAAATATTAATCGGCAACGACGCACTTCCCCATTCTGACTCATTAGCCTATTCCATCCACGTGGTACAGGATGAATATCCCGTAATCACTTTGGAAAAATATGCGGATTCTACCAATCAGAAACTTGTATATCTGAGTGGAAATGTTTCTGACGACTACGGATTGACCAAATTAAACATGGTGCAGCAGATAAGATCCGAAGATGGTAAAGTTAAAACACGCGTATTGGCAATACCAAAGCCTCAGGATAAACAAGGATTTTACAGTTATTTATTCGATATAGAATCATTAAAATTGAATCCGGGCGATGACATGACTTATTATTTTGAAGTCTTTGACAATGATGCTGTGAAAGGTGCAAAATCTTCCAAGACATCAGTCATGACTTTCAAAAAACCATCTGTCAAAGAGATGGAAAAAAACATTGAACAATCTACCAAGGAAATCCAAAGCGAACTTCAGAAGACACTTAATGAATCTAAGAAGATCAATGAGGCAATTAACAAATTGAAAGAAAAATTACTTCAACAAAAATCACTTAACTGGCAGGATAAGGAGCAGCTCAACAAACTTTTAGAGAAACAAAAAGAACTACAAGAGAAGTTGAAAGAAACTCAGGAAAAACTGGAAGAAAAGAGAAAGAATGAAGAGGAGATAAAACCACCAAGCCCTGAGATCAAAGAAAAGCAGGACAAGTTGGACGAAATGCTCAAGGAACTTCAGGATCCTGAAGAGCAGAAAATAATGGACAAGATCAAGGAGTTGATGGACAAACTCGATAAGAAAGAGTCTATGCAACAACTTGAGAAGATGTCTCAGCAAACAGAACAGAAGAACAAGAATCTGGACCGTCTGATGGAATTGATGAAGCAACTGGAGTTAGAGAATAAAGTGGAAGATACAGCGGATAAGTTGGACGAACTTGCTAAGAAGGAGGAAAAGTTGGCAGATGAAGCAGAAAATGATAAGAAAGATGCTGAACAACTTAAGAAGGAGCAGGAAGAAGTCAAAAAAGACTTTGAAGATGTAAAGAAAAAAATGGAGGAGATCCAGAAAGAAAATAAGGAATTACAAGCTCCTAAGAAGCTGGATGACCAAAAAGAACAACAAGAAAAAACTGATCAGGATCTTCAAAAATCTGAAGAGTCACTAGATAAAAAGGATAAAAAATCTGCTTCAAAAAGTCAGAAAAGTGCTGCTAAGAAAATGAAGGACATGGCTAAAAGCATGAAAAATGATATGGCCGCTTCTGATCAGGAACAGATAGAACTCGACATGAAAGCCGTCCGTCAATTACTTGAAAACATCATAGGTCTTTCGTTCAATCAGGAAGGATTGTTGAATCAGTTCAATGCTACCGCTATAAATACTCCTAAATATGTGTCGTTAACCAGAGATCAGATGAAGATCAAAAATGACTTTAAAATGGTGGATGACAGTTTGGTAGCTTTAAGTAAGCGAGTATATCAGATTGAAACATTTATACTAAAAAAGGTAGGTGAGATCAATACCAATCTGGATCAAAGTATGGACAATCTCGAAGAGAGATTAAAGCCGGTTGCCGCCAACAATCAGCAACTGTCTATGACCAACCTGAATGATCTGGCTCTTATGCTTAGTGAGGTAATGGAACAAATGCAGCAGCAGGCCTCTTCCTCCATGCCTGGGAGTCAGATGTGTAATAAACCGGGAGGTACAGGAAGTCCAAAGGAAGGAAAAGAAGGCAAGGATGGCAAGGAAGGGAAAGAAGGAAATATGCCTCAGATGGATAAGATCACCCAAGGTCAACAAAAGATGAATGAGGCGATGAAGGAATCGCTGGGTAAGATGAAAAAAGGGGAGAAACCCGGAAGTGAAGGATTCGGAGGAATGGCGGCAGAACAAGCTAAGGTAAGGAAAGCGCTGCAAGATATCGATAGTAAAATGAAGCAAAATGGACAAGGTAAGAAAGAGATCCAGGATATCATAGATGCCATGGATCAAATTGAGAAAGACCTTGTCAATAAGCGTTTAACCAATGAAATGATCACTCGCCAAGAGCAGATCATGGTGAGATTGCTTGAAGAAGAACGCGCACAGAGATCACAGGAACAAGATGAGAAACGCAAGGCCAGTCAGGCTATTCAGCAACAAAGTAAAGTTCCGGCTTCTATGCAGGAATACATTAAGAAAAGAGAAGCTAACATAGATGAATTCAGACCGGTATATCCGGCACTTACTCCGTATTATAAGCGTTTAGTAGAACAATATTATAACCAACTTTCAGGCAAATGAGTAGAGGAATGATAATAAGACTATCGAGTAAGCTTAAAAGCATTAGCCAGGTAGAACCTTTTGCTAAAGAACTCAAAGAGAAATATAATCTCAATGAAGATGTATTTCCAAAAATATTGATCAGTGTCACTGAAGCTGTCAATAATGCCATCATCCATGGCAATCAAACAGACGAAAGAAAGCAAGTTGTCTTGCATTCAAAGCTTGCAGGCACACAGCTATTAATCTGTGTTGAAGATGAAGGTCGTGGCTTTGAACCGGGCAATGTTCCCGATCCTTGTTGTGCAGAGAATATTGAAAAGACAGGAGGAAGAGGCGTATTGATCATGAGATCACTTTGTGACAGCATACATTTCAGGAATAATGGTGCTACAGTAGAATTGATATTTAACATCAGATAATTCTCAATTTCATTTATGTCAAAGATCAACTTCTTCATCGAAGGAAATCCCCCAAAGATCAAATTTTCCAAAGCTTCTTTCAGGACGGTTGCCACTGCTATCTTTAAGGATCATTCGAAGACACTTGATTATGTAAACATTATATTCTGCGATGACGAATACATATTAGAGGTTAATAAAAACCATCTCGACCATGACTTTTACACGGACATCATCACGTTCGATTATGACGAGGATGAAATTCAATCAGATATCTACATCAGTACTGAACGTGTCCTCGACAACGCCTCTAAAGAAAAAACAGATCCATCAAATGAATTGTACCGCGTCATGATCCATGGTTGTGTACATCTGTGTGGATTTGGGGATAAGACTACTAAGGAGGTGAAGGTGATGCGGGGGAAGGAGGAGGAGTATTTGAGGGAGGTTAAGAAGTTAGGAGGTTAGAAGGATAGAAAGATAGTGCACCAGTGGATAGTGCACCAGTTAACCAGTGATCCCAAGCGACAGTGTCGTTAGTTGTATAACTTGTTTATATATAAATTAAATTTCTGAATATTTCTATTTTTTTGAATGCTTAAAGTGAGGAAAATTAAGTTTAATTTATGCAGTTAGATAATTGAAAATCAATAATATTATTTTCAACGAAAGAAAGGGATGGTTGTGACTTCCCCTCTCGAGGGGTGGCTAAGGGCCGGGGTGGCTTATCATGGCCAACCATTATTTCTAATAGATTCTTTTCATAATCGACTAATGTCCAAACCAAAAGAACAAAACCATAACACCCCCTGCAGACTAGGAATAATTTTATGCCTCATATCGCTAATCTTCAACTAATTTTTTAAACATTTCTAATAAAAACGCGTTTAAATGATAGTAATTATACTATCTTTGAATCAACTAAAAAGCTGAAAACTATGAAGTCTTCAGAAGTACACCGTATTATTAAAAGGAATGGATGGACACTTGACAGAATAAAGGGAAGTCATTATATTTATGTAAAGGACAGTGTCATTAGAGTTGTGCCATTTCATGGCTCAAAGGAAATGGGAGAAGGTTTGAGGAAAAAATATAGACATGGGAAGCCACCCCGGCCCTTGGCCACCCCTCGAGAGGGGAAGGCACATGCTTGCACATAAATTATATTAAATATTACGACTGAAAAAGTAGGGCGGAAAAAATAAACTTTATATACATGGGCAATAAGAAATTAATCAAAATTATTATCGAACGAAGTGCTGAAGGCTTCTCTGCTTATGCCCCTGATATTAAGGGCATATATGGAATGGGTGATACGCCTAAAGAAGCTCAAGAGTCAATTTTGGAATCCATTAATTTGATCAAAGAATTAAATGAAGATAAGAATATACCGACAGCCCTAAGAGGTGAATATTCATTATCTTATAAGTATGATCTGGAGAGTTTTTTAAACTATTACAGCAAGATATTTACAAATGCAGCTCTGGAGAGAATTACCGGAATAAATCAAAAACAAATTCAACATTATTCTACAGGACACAGAAAACCCAGAAAGGAACAAATAAAAAAAATAGAATTTGCCTTGCATAAATTGGGCCAGGAATTAGTGGCGTTAGAGTTATAGGTATTAGAATTGTTGCAAGACCTGTAATTACTACAAACGCAAAGTTTTTGAAGCCACTAATTCCGAAGTTTTCAAAAAACTAAACTACATTAAAAGTATGCTAGCCGGCCTCATAAGAAAGTTGAATATTCTTATTTCCAACCCTTCTAACCCCTTAACCTCTTAACTTTTTAACCTATGAACCTATGAAAATCCTCCTCGTCTGCCTCGGAAACATCTGCAGAAGCCCAATGGCTGAAGGGATTCTTCGTGATAAAATTGAAAAAGCGGGTCTCGACATCCAAGTCGATAGCGCCGGCACTGCCAATTATCATGTTGGTGAACCACCACACAAGTATACCATCAAAGTAGCAGCAGAAAATGGACTCGATATTCGTGATCTGAAAGCAAGGCAATTTCAAACCAAGGATTTTGATGATTTCGACATCATTTATGTCATGGACAGCTCAAACCATTCTGATGTGATGCGCCTTGCTAAATCCGATATTCATAATTCCAAAGTCCGGTTCTTTCTAAATGAATTGAACGAGGGCAATTCCGTTAACGTTCCAGATCCATGGTTTGGTGGATATGACGGATTTCAGGAGGTGTATAAGTTGTTAGATAGGACGTGTGATAATATCGTCAACAAGCTTATAAACAGTCGAATCAATAGTTCCGATTAGGAAATATTCACAGACGATTAAAAGCCACCCCGGCCTTTGGCCACCCCTCGAGAGGGGAATTCTAATCACCCTTATCTCCCTTCAATGCCTTATATATCCTCATCTGAAGGTCATCGTAGTGGTATTTTTCGACAGCGCTCCTCGGCTCAATGGCCCTCGCACTTGCAATTTTTCGGAGTTTTGTAAGATGCCCTCGGACGATGGAAGGTACATCTGAATCATTAAGATTGACAGTGAGTGGTTTCCTTCCGGAAGGTGTTCCAACACTAATACCGATAGAAGATTGACTGCCCGGCGTCAATAAACTTATCATCTTAGAAATATATATTTTCTGAAGATTCCGATCATAAATGTTTGTTTCCCCACCTTTTAAAATAATCGTGGATTCTAAATCAGTCAATAATTCATCCACAGAGTATCCATCTTTATTACCAAATTCCATTAGCCTGATTAGCTTATCAGGTGAAAGCACGGTATTGAGGGCACTTTCTTGTATTGAATTGATTACTTCAATACCACTTTCCGGCCTGATCTTACTGATGATGTTCATATCCATGAGCCATAATGGCGCTGTAAATGCATATTTATTAAGAAAAGAAACAGCTTCTTTCTGTGTCGCTTTAGGGACAGGTCTAAAAGGTTGACCCACCATGTCTGAAGTCATAGGATCATCATAAACACCACCAACATTCTTAGCCACATGACCCATATATCTTCTATACTGCCCTATCAGAGCATCATAAACTTCTTCTAGTTCGGCATAACTTTGACCGTCTTTATTACTCCATTCGACCAGCTTTGGTAGGATCCGTTGAAGGTTTTTAATACCATAGGCAGATGCCTTCATCGCATTGTCACCCAGGTCTTCTGTCTGAAATCGGGGATCATATTGACTTATTTCTGTTCCGAAATGTAACCTTGGATTCTTGTAGGCCTCAATGATCATCTTATTTAACTGGCTGCGCTCATCTTCTTCACTACTTGAATTGATATTGCTGTAACCCCATTTGATCGCCCATTTGTCGTAATCTCCGATCCTCGGGTACAAATCTGTAACTCCATCTTCCGGTTGTGCGACATAATTAAATCTGGCATAGTCCATGATTGAAGAAGTATGTCCATTGGCTGCAACCCAATTTTTATCTCTGAGTTTTTCGACAGGTGTCGCACTACTGGCGCCCATATTATGTCTTAGGCCTAAAGTATGTCCGACCTCATGACTGGAAACGAATCTAATTAACTCGCCCATCAGTTCATCATCGAATTCAATTTTTCCTGCTCGGGGATCAGTAGCACCTGCCTGGATCATGTACCAATTGCGCAGTAATCGCATGATATTGTGATACCAGCCAATATGACTCTCCAGGATTTCTCCGCTTCTGGGATCGCTTACATTCGGTCCATAGGCATTCTGAATGTCTGCTGCAAAATACCTGATTACCGAGAATCGTGCATCTTCCAAACTCATCGTCGTATCATTTACAGGCCAATTTTCACCACGAATTGCATTTTTCCAACCGGCATTTTCGAAAGCTACATTCCAATCATTTACACCGTCGATCAGATATTTTCTCCATTTGACCGGAGTGGCAGGGTCTATATAAAATACTATTGGTTTAGCAGGTTCTATAAGCTCTCCTTTGAGCTGTCGTTGTTTGTCAGCATCATTCTTTGGCTCAAGCCTCCATCTGACTACGAAAGTTTCTTTATCCGCTTTCTGAGAGTTTTCATCGAATAGTCCGCGTTGATTGAAGAAATATCCGACCCTGTTGTCAAACATGCGCTTTTTCATCACATCCTTTGGCAATAAAATGATAGAAGTATTTAATTCCATAGTCACAAATCCTGCATCAATTCCGGATGGCAAATAATTTCCGGGAGATGGAGATGGTGAAGATGAAATAGATAGGGGGACGATGTCATAAGTCTTCGTCGTCCGGATCTCAATGTTGATGGGGTATGCGGAGATCCTATTGATAAAGGAGGATTCCTTTTGAATAGATTTCAATTTGAGTAATTGCTTTCTAACAGAACCAAGTCCGAAGCTCTGTTCGTCGCCGTTGAAGTAATCTGTGACATCTATCACATAGGATTTGTTATTGGCGGAAGTTTTTATAGCTTTTATGTCAAAGGAAGCTATAATCGGATCCGAATTGGAATTCAGCACCGATTGGAAAATTGGTTTACTGCTGTCGGGGCTATTCACCACAATGGTATTGCTTCTGATAAATAATTTATTGGCCGGACCTTTTTCCCAGTGTAACATCTGTCTTTTCACTTCTTCGCCACCGTATATACCTCCGCCAGCAGCAGTCTTGGAATACCTTGTTACTGCCATCATTGATCTATTTAAAATAGAATCACTGATCTCAAAATACCATTTTTCTTTGACCCTGTGCACTGTAATGAGTCCATACTGGCTTACTGCGGACGAGTCTATGACAGTTTTATAAGGCTTTGGACCTTCACTTTTTGCACTTTTATCTTTCGGTGTAGTGTCTCTTTTGGCAGAGGCATCTACAACTTTTACAACTTCTTTTTTATTCCTTTGGGCAAAATTGACCTGAGAGATAAAAAGGATGCAAAAAATAATTATGAGGTAGCGCAACATAGTATTTTAGTTTTTGCCAAAACTATTAAAATAGAATCACAGTACAAAATTGTTATCAAAATAAAGTTATCAAAGCTTTCCTTTAAAAATAAAAGCTCCGAATCAAAAAATTTATGATTTTAAGTCTTCGAAAGGTCACTAGTCAGAGAATGGCGCCAGCTTACAAGCTAGATACTTATGGTTTTATTTATATTTATTGGATAAATTGTGTGGAAAGAAATGGGGAATGGGTTGAAAGGAATTGAAGGTGTAATGACACCAATGAGGTTAAAAGCACAAAGCTCGATCTAGTATGGGCTTTCACTCTACACATAATCCTTAATAAGTTCCTGTATTTGCTTGTCTGTTAGGTTATCATTTTCGCCTTTGGAATAAATGGAGAAAAGTAGAACAGAAGTTTGTGTAACTTTTACAAAAGACAAAACCCTTGCACCGCCTGATTTTCCTTTGTTCTTAGAGGCAATAGCTAAACGGATTTTAAAAATGTCATTGCCTAGTGATTTGCCAATAGTTGGGTTTTCTTCCAATTCGGCAAACAGTTTTGCCAGCTCGTTTTTAAGAGAAGGATATTTTTTGCTAAGTCTTTTGGCTTCCTTTTTAAAGTTAGCAGATAGTTCAAGCCTATAACTCATTCAAAAAATCTTTAGCGGATGTAGTTTTTAATTTTCCTTTTTTGAAAAGGCTTACTTCTTTTAGCCCTGCCTTAATGTTATCCAAAACATTATCTTCTATAGACTCATCATCCGTCTCAATTTTTTTAACGTAATGCAGGTTTTTAGCCAGTTCTAAAAAGTGGTTGTATTCTTTGTCTGTGGTATATACAGTTACGTGTCTCATGCTATTTTACTGTTTTAATAATTTGTTCAAAGAATGTCAAAAACATTTGTTTGTTTAGTGAAATGTTTATCCGCTCGCGCCAGTCTGTGAACGTTGACCTATCGAATCGAATAAACAAATTTACAATTTCGATTGATAAAATACAAACATGAAAGTAGGGCTTAATGTTTCCTTTAGTGGTACAAGATTTAACTTGCCCGCTGGCGCCAGTTTGTAACTAGGGACATTTCTAAAGTTAATATTATGTCTTCGCAAGGTCGCCAGTTAAAAACTGGCGCCAGCGTATTAGCTAGATATATGTGATTTTAATTAAATTTACGGTCTTTTATTTGGATTTCTTTTGTTGTGGAAGCAGGAAAGAATCTTAACCGTATTGTTATCTTCATCGATGATAAAATACAAGGAATGCGGAAACCTTTTAATCTTTAATGCTCTGACATTTTTATAACGAACTCTATAAAATGGAGTTTTTTCCAATGTGGTATAGGTTTCTTTCAGAACGGCAAGAAAATTTATTGGTGCATCTACGCTGTACATAGCATAATAATCAATGGCGTTTTCAATCTCTTTTTGAGCACGTGGAGAAACGATGATTTTATAAATCATACTTTTTATTGAGCTGGTCAATAGAATCTTCACCAGAGATATAAGTGCTTTCATCTTCCTGTAATCGTTCGTCCAACACGGCTTTCATATCCACAGAAAGGTCAAAATCGCTGTCATCCTCTTCCACAATAATGGTTATGGGCTTTGATTTAAAGGTAGCTTTTATGGCATCCAGTATATCTGTACTTACTTCCTGTGCTGATGTTAAATGATATGTTGTGTACATAATAACTTAATTTAAAATTTGTAAATTTTGATTAAAAAATTTCTGAAAAATAAGCCTAGTCAGCATTATGTCATTGTTTATTAGGCTTTCTTCTTCTTGTCTTCTTGTAATTGGTTTATCAGATGTAACTTCCCCCGCTAAAGCCAGTCTTTGCCTATTATCCTGCTAAGCGAATATACAAAATTACAATTTCGCTAGTTATAATACAAACATGAAAGTAGAGCTTAATGTTTCCTATAAGTAGATGAACTTTTAGATTACGCTGTTGGCGCCAGTTTTTAAATGGTGATAATCTAAGTTGATCTTATAGTTTTCCTTAAAAACAAATGATTGTAGGTCTTCGCAAGGTCACCAGTCAGAGACTGGCGCCAGCGTACTAGCTAGATATTTGTGGTTTTATTTATATTTATCGGATATTTGATTGGAAGAACATTGGGAATGGGTCGAATGGAATTGATGGGATACTGGCGCCAGCATGCGGGAGCAAGTGGCGGATCAGGGGTTTCAGCTCCAGGATTCGATCTGTCAGTGCAAATAAATATTCATGAAAGAACGGATTTAAGCAGACCAAGCTCTTTAGAATATATTGGCGGTGCGGCTGCAGGTGGATCAGTTGGCCTGGGTTTAATTGGCGGATACTCTAGATCTGTTCAAATTCAAAATGGTTCAATTAAAAAAGCTCCAGGATTTCATACTAATTCAGCAGGAATAGGTGCAGGGGGTGGGATTCCATTGGGGGCGAGAACTAGTATTAGTAAAACAGGGGTATTATTCACTAAACTTCCTCAACCATGAAATTTTTATTAAGTTTTATATGGGTACTTGTGCTCTCGGGTTGTGGTGATGAGTGTGAAAATGCAGTAAATTATTATAAGAATCAACGAGTTAATTTAATTTTAAAAAAGATTCCTATCCAAGGACGTTCTTTTACTCTTTATGGGGTTAGTCCTGTTACAGGTAGGGATGAAAAGTATTATGATTCTGGTGGAAGTTGGGGGATATATTACAAAAAATATTTAGAAAAAGGCGATACAATTGTCAAAAGGGAGGGGGAGTTAAAAATATGGATTCATAAAAAAGATACAGTATTAGTTATACCATTTAAGTGCCATGGCATAACCTATGAATAAAAATTTGAAAAAATGGTATTAATCGTCAAACTATTAGGCATTTTGTTTTTAAGTTTTAACTTATTTACAATTTGGAAGATATATAAGGCCAATATTTACAACAAATGGTGGAAGTATTTATTACCTGTATTTATCAATTTTCCAACATTTTTTGCTGATAAGAATATCGGGTTTGACTGGAAGTTATTAAGTTTTTATTTCCTTGGAAGTGATTTAATGCTTGGCTACCAGGATTTTTATTCGGCCGCCGCCATACCCATAGGTTCATTATATATTTGGTGGAAGTTGCGGGGATGGGAGGTGAATAAAGAATTTGATCAGATCGGTGGATAAGAAGCTAATTAAAAGCCTTGCAGATGCGGGGCTTTTTTTATTTAGCGAAAGCGAGTTTAGTTTTATAGTTTTGGATGACATTGTTAATGAGGAAAAACAGATGTTGTTTGGTATCTTGGTCGAGCTTTTCGATGTCCTCGATACATTTTAGCAAATCTTTGTCTAAAGCGGACAGCTCCTCTCTCGCGCCTTTTTGTGACTGGTGACATTACCTAAAGTTATTATTAAGTCTTCGCAAGGTCACCAGTCATAGACTGGCGCCAGCGTGCAAATTTGATATTTACTGCTTTATTTATCACTTTCGGAAAATTGACTGATAAGAAGTCGAGAATGGGTTGAAATGGATTCAATGGGAAACCTTCACCATTATTGCACAAGAATTCTTACGGAGCGGCCTACAGCCTATAGCCTGCAGCCTACAGCCTAAAAAATCCACATAAAAACAAAAGGCGACAGAATCTCTCCCATCGCCTTTATAATTTATAATAATTCGAACTTACATTTTAATCCCTGCCAATGCCGGGTTAGCGTTTTTCTTTCTTTCGCTTTCGTTTAATACGATTTTACGGATACGCTGAGCATTCGGTGTGATCTCTACATATTCGTCCGCCTGGATGTATTCCATCGCTTCTTCCAATGAGAACTTCTTAGCAGGTGGCATCTTCGTAGCATCGTCTTTACCCGCTGCACGGAAGTTGGTCATCTGTTTTGCTCTTACGATGTTGATCACAAGGTCATTCTCACGGATGTGCTCACCCAAGATCTGTCCTTCATAGATCTCCTCACCCGGATTGACGAAGAAACTTCCTCTATCCTGCAATTTATCGATCGAGTAAGCCGTACAAGGACCTGTCTCCATAGAAACCAATACACCCATATTTCTTCCTGTGATATCACCTTTCCATGGCTCGAATGCCTTGAATCTGTGGTTCATCACCGCCTCACCTGCTGTAGCAGTAAGGACTTGGTTTCTAAGACCCATGATACCTCTTGAAGGAATGTTGAACTCCAAATGCTGAAGATCACCTTTTGGCTCCATGATGGTCAATTCACCTTTTCTCTGAGTAGCAAGCTCGATCACCTTACCAGATAATTCAGCAGGAACGTCCACTATCAATGTCTCGATCGGCTCATGTTTCTTGCCATCTATTTCTTTTACGATTACTCTTGGCTGACCCAATTGTAATTCGTATCCTTCTCTGCGCATAGTTTCCACCAATACTGAAAGGTGCAAAATTCCTCTACCATATACCATGAAGGCATCAGGTGATTCTGTATCTTCTACTCTAAGCGCAAGATTCTTTTCAGTTTCCTTCATCAAACGCTCTCTGATATGTCTTGATGTTACATACTTACCATCCTTACCGAAGAAAGGACTGTTATTGATCGTAAACAACATGTTCATCGTAGGCTCATCGATCTGGATCGCTGCCAATGCTTCCGGATTCTCGAAGTCGCAGATGGTATCTCCGATCTCAAATCCTTCCAAGCCAACAACAGCACAAATGTCACCACTCATTACTTCAGTTGTTTTCACCCTGCCAAGACCTTCGAAAGTGTGTAATTCTTTGATACGGCCTTTCAACATTCTACCATCTCTTTTCGCTAGTGTGATTGGCTGACCTTCTTTAATAGTACCTCTCAATACACGGCCGATGGCGATACGACCTACGAAGTTTGAATAATCGAGTGAAGTAACTTGCATTTGAAGTGTACCTTCCTGAAAAGGCGCAGGAGGTATATTTGCAACTATCGAATCCAAAAGGGGAGTAATATCATCAGTTTTAACTCTCCAGTCTTCACTCATCCATCCCTGTTTAGACGAACCGAAGATTACCGGGAAGTCCAATTGGTCTTCAGTAGCATCCAAAGCATGGAAAAGGTCGAAGATCAATTCGTGGATCTCGTCAGGACGACAGTTTTCTTTATCTACTTTATTTACAACTACGATCGGTTTAAGACCGAGTGCAAGTGCTTTCATCGTCACGAAACGTGTCTGAGGCATAGGGCCTTCAAATGCATCTACCAAAAGGATCACACCGTCAGCCATCTTCAATACCCGCTCTACTTCACCACCGAAATCGGCGTGACCTGGAGTATCGATGATGTTGATCTTAACGCCCTTGTACATGACAGAAACGTTTTTAGCAACGATGGTAATACCACGTTCGCGCTCAAGGTCATTGCTGTCGAGGATCAGTTCACCGGAAGATTGGTTATCTCTGAATTGATTTGTCTGGTGTAGGATTTTATCGACAAGGGTAGTTTTACCGTGATCGACGTGGGCGATAATCGCTATGTTGCGGATTTCTTTTATCATTAAGTGCCTATTTTTGAAAAGCGGTGCAAAGGTACGCTTTTGTGCAGAAATAATGCATAATTTATTAAATATTAATCAATTATAAAATATATTTGGTGAAAAGGAAGGATGAAAAAATTATATTTTACCAGAATTGATTTTACTTTTATATTAAATTACATTTTATCCATTATAAATTTTCCAGATTTCGCCTTTTCTGATACAATTATTGACCATGAAAGAAAGTTATTAACTATTGGGAGCATCACTCGGAACATTATTTCAGAAAAACCAACCAATGATTAGATCTAAATTATTAATAACCATCTCTTTTGTAATGTCCCTATTTCTGGGTTGCGTGAAAGAAGATTCCATCAATAATGTAACTAGTTACGATCCGAAAAAATCTTTTACAATCACTGATCTTTCATATGGAATCCATTCCCAACAAAAAATGGACCTTTATCTGCCTGTAAACAGAAACTCAGACAGCACCAAAGTTTTCATACTAATACATGGCGGAGGCTGGAGTGCAGGAGATAAAGCTGACTTTAATGACCTTTTCAATGGGCTAAAATCAACTTATCCCGACCATGCTGTCATGAACCTTAATTATCAGCTCGCTACTCCGGGAAGTCCGGGTTATCCAAAGCAGATAAATGATATTCAGCAAGCAATAGACGAAATTCAATTGCCCAAGTACAATCTCTCTAAGCAATATTTTCTCTTTGGCGCATCTGCCGGAGCTCATTTATCAATGTTATACGGTTATGCATTCGACCCGAATCTTTTTGTAAAAGGCATTTGTAATACTGTCGGGCCGACTGATCTGACAGATACCGCCTATATAAATCATCCGATATATAACGCAATACTTGGTGGACTCGTAGGAAATGTCACCTATTCCCAAAACCCTGCTTTATATGCTGAGGTAAGTCCTGCCAAACGTGTGACAACTGATTCCCCAAAAACCATTTCTTTCTATGGTTCAGTGGACCCTTTGATTCCCGTCACGCAGATGTCTCTGTTGCAAAAAGCACTGGATGCAAATGGCGTAGAATCAGAAGCTACCATGTACATGGGTGATGGACATGGGAATTGGTCACCTGAGAATGCTCAGGATTATTTGGTGAAGATTATAAGTTTTATAGATAAATATTTTAAGTAATAATTTCGCACGAGTCTTTTAAAATCAGATTAGGATTCAAGTTTGTAAGTCAAACTTGATCTTTTTATTAATATAATAAACAGCGTTTCACTTTTTGTGGTCGTTATCAAAATATATAACACAGATCAGTAGTTCAATTTCATCTATTAACTAACACGAGTATGCCATAAAACATTTATGGCTACAATTTTTAATTTTATTAAATCCGTCGATTAAAGCCCTTTAATCGAATGGCTTATTTATGGATTAATGCAAAATATACTACCATGAAAAAAATTGTCACATTATTTCTAGTAATCTTTAGTGCGCCTATTTTCTCCCAAAATAAACCAGCAATAATAACCATTAATAGCAATGGCATTCTTGCTAATACAAATTCTATAGGAGCTATTTTCTGCCCTACTGAAAAAAGCAATTCTTCTGGATTTGCTGTAAGCGAAAATAAGTTGACAGATTATATTTCCACTATTTACCGTTCGGGAATAAATATTGCTGGATTTACTGATGGCCAATTAGGTGTGATGTCAACAAGTATTCGATCAGATGATTTTTTTTTGGCCGGAGGTTTTCCCGGACCTTTTTCTGATCAAGGCTCTATTAATTATAAATACAATAAAGTCTGGTCTGTAAAGAAATGGGAGATTCAATCAACTATTAATGACTATGAAGATAATCAACAAATAGACAATATACCTTCTCTGAACATACTCACCTGGCCAGGCAATAAGAATCCACTCTCGCTCGAATTAGATGGATTAGATTGGAATGAAAATAATTACGCACCATTTTATGACAGAAATAATGATGGTATTTATAATCCGTTCGAAGGAGATTATCCTGTTTTGGAAATGAATTGCAAAGAAAAAATTCCAGATGAAATGCTTTGGTCAGTTTATTTCTCAGATTATGGAAGTCCGGAAGGTCTTGAAGTGCAAAAATTAATTTACGCTTTTCAATCTGATTCTATTGAGCAGATCAATAATACACTATTCGTCCGGCTTACTATTAATAGTTATTTAGATACTCTTAAACAAGCCAGAATGTCTCTATACAATGACTTTGACCTTGGGTGCCCCTTAGATGACATGGTAGGTACTTCGGAAAGTACAAATTCGATCTATGCCTATAATTTAACAAGTGAAGATTTGAAATCTTGTTACCCTAATAAATCTTTTAAAAAAGCGACTCCAAACCAATCAATTACTATTTTAAATAAAAAAATGCTGGGCTCAATGATGTCAAATCCTTATGGATTGAGTTTATCAGACACTCTAACAAATTTGAAATTATATGACCTGATGAATAATAAATGGCCGGACGGCACACCACTGACATATGGAGGAAACGGATATAATCCGAATTCAACAGAATTCATCAATTATCTATATAGTGAATCACCTACCAAGTCCAATGGCTGGTCTATGGCGGAATTAGCAGAGGTTGGATTGGACATTAGATTGTATGTGAATCTTGATCTTGGAGATATTTACAAAGATTCACCAGCTATTGTGGATCTGGCATATACACACCATCCAGCGGATACTTCAATAGCACATTATAGCAATGTAGATAGTATGTTGGAGCATATTCCAATGGTTCAATCATTTTATGAAAGATGTTTTAATTCTGATGAATTACATCAACCGTGCGAATCAGATTGTGTGTGGCCTGGTGATGCTGACCGCAATGGTATTGTAAATAATCTCGATGCCCTACATATTGGAATTTCAAAAGATACTGCAGGAATCAGGAGGCTCAATACGACAAAATCGTGGGCTCCATTTACTGCAGAAGAATGGAATAATATTAGTGCTGAAAACATTAATTACAAACATTTTGATTGCAATGGTGACGGGATAATTGATGCTATTGACTATCAAATAAATGTTGATAATTTCTATTTAAAGAACAAAGAATTTACCGAGTGGGGTGGATATAATGACCCCGGAAATGAATTATCCTTCGTATCGAAGAAAGATATTTTTGGACCTTCTGAAATAATTGAATTAAATATAGTCCTGGGGCAAACAGATTCAATCAGCCTCGCAGGTCTTGCATTTACAGTAGAATACGACGAAACAAAACTTACACTCATGACTTTTAACCAACTATACGTGTCCATTGGAAGCCCTGACAATTCTTTCGAATTAATTCAGATGGAGGATGGCAAAGTTCATATAGCTCTCGTCAAAACTAATAATCAGGAGGCCAAATTCAAAAACGCGAATATTGGAAAAATGCGTTTTCTTACAAAAAATGGAGTAAATGAAGATTTTATCTCAATTTTTAAATTTTCAAACTATGAACAGATCAGTTCAGAAGGAAAAATTTCTCCATTGACCGCATCGCCTAAAACGATCTCTATTACTAAAACGATTTCTACCAAAGAAAATTTAATAACAAGACTTCATACTTTTCCAAATCCAACTTCAAATAGCTTTACCATAGAATCAAACAGAGATTTTAATGAAATTAAATTAATTGACAATTATGGCAATTGCTATATTATGAAACTTAACAATGATCAATATTCCACGGAAAATATTCCTTCAGGTTTTTATATTATACATGCCAAAGACGAGTCAGGAAGGATATTCGTTGGAAAATTAATTATAATAAAGTAATTTAATTTTTCAAACAAGCAACCAATTATAAATTGGCAAATTATGAACATCCATGATCTAAAAAACTTTAACATTTAGTTTTCTCAAATTAAACTACTGAGTATTAGATTTTTACAGTGATTTATATTAACTTCGCTAAAGCAGGTTTTTTTTAACAAAATATCTAATTTGATTTGTCAAAAATACCTGCAGTTTTCAACAGAGTTTGAGGGCCATGAAAGGAAGTCTTATCACATTTATAACAATTCTATCGTGCAGCTTACATGCACAGGTACCTGCATATAATTCGTTTTATTGCAATGGAGTCAAAGGATGGAGCAATACCATCGGCGGACTATTTCAAATACCTTCCAATATTCCAGCCAATGGAGGATTCATCGTCAATCCTCAAAATGAAACAGACAATCCAACTTCTTCCATTTTTTCAATCTCTCCAAATGTAGCCGGATATGCCAATGGAAATCTTCGGGGACTATTTAACAGCAGCAACAATCTTGTCAACGATCCTTACCTTCAATTTGTAAAAATACCAGGACCTCTGGAAACAGCTAAAAAATACTATCCGGGCTATAACAGGTTTTGGACTGTCCGCAAATGGGAGGTCCAATCCCTTATTAATGATTATAATGATAATGGAATTATAGATCACGAGCCGACTTTGAATGTATTGGAATGGCCCGCCCGCGGAAATGATCATGCCAAAGAATTAAATGGAATTACCTGGCCGGATAGAGATCTGGCGCCATTCTATGATAGAAACAACGATGGAAAATATGACCCATATGCTGGTGACTTTCCTATCCTTGAACCAAGTTGTGCCGCCAAGATACCAAGTGAAATGACCTGGTCTCTTTATCACTCAAGCAGCGGAGATCTTGAAATACAAACCCTTATGTACGGATTTGCTTCTGATTACATCCCATTATTGAACAACACCATATTCGCCAGAATAAAAGTTTTTAATCAAAATCTTGTTTTAAAGGACGCGAAATTTGGGCTGTTTTATGATTTCGATCTGGGCTGCATGCTCGATGATTATATAGGAACATCTTCTATAAATAACACGATCTATGTGTATAATAAATTCGAAACTGATCAAAGCCCTTGCAATATCGGAGGAAAAAGTTACAATTCATTCAACGTCAGATCCCCAATGCAATCTATCACTTGTCTGAATCGCGCTATGACCGGCTCTATTATTTATGACAAGGAAGATTCAAAAGGAGGAAGTAATGACCCAAATTCACCGGATGGATATTATAAATACATTAGTACAAAATATTTGAACGATGCAAGTTTAACCTATGGAGGCAGCGGATTTAATATAAACTCAACCTCTCTGACTAATTATATTTTTCCTGATTCTCCATCAAATGAAAACGGCTGGAGCATGATGTCGCAAGGTGCTGCTATGAATGACCCTCGAGGATTTATGAATTTCAATCTTGACAAAATAGTTAAAAATCAAAGTGTCGTGCTTGACTTTGCTTTTTCATACCATATAGCTGATCTCACTACTGACCATTTGAGCCGTGTGGACAGTATGCTTGTGGATATTAGTTCGATCCAGAAATTTTACAACAGCTGCATCAACTCTGATGATCTTGAAAGAAGATGCGACAATAATTGCGTCTGGCCGGGTGACACTGACAACAATGGTATCGTAAATAATCTTGACATACTAAACATCGGAGCCAATTTCAACGATAAAGGTGTTAAGAGAAATCAAAATTCAGATTGGTGGGGGCCTTTTTATGCAGAAGATTGGAATCAGACTACACCTGATCTGACAAATATGAAATATCTGGATTGTAATGGTAGTGGGACGATCACGACGAACGATCTGGAAATAGTGAAAAACAACTTTTTCTCAGCCAATTATAGCAATACTTCCTGGGGTGGATATAATAGCGAAGGAGAGGATCTTACATTTGGATTGGAATATGACAGTCTCAATGTCGGAGATGAATTTGTCTTAGACCTGATTCTTAGCCCACATAAATATTTAGGCTTATATGGACTTGGTTTTACAGTAGAATATGATGCAGAATTGCTTGACTATGTGCAGGGCATACTTGAAGTTAGCTGGCTTGATAAAAAAGGAGGCCCTTATTCAATCGTCAAGGCTGAAAAAGGAAAAGTTCATTTTGGGGTTGTAAAAAAATTCGGTAATGATGTTCAAGTAAAGAATGTAGATCTGGGAAGAATAAAATTTAGGGTTAAAAAACAAATAACCGGTAGACATTTAGCCATTTTCAAATACAGTAATTATGAAAAAATAAATGCCAGTGGCGAGCTTTTACCACTTTATTCCTCTCCAACATCTATAGTCATACACGACCCAAATACTGCATCCCCAAACAACTTTACAGGATTAATACTTTACCCGAATCCAGCCAAGGAAATGGTTTTCATAAAAAATAATTATAATACTTTTGTGCAGGCTACATTAATAGACTATCTTGGTAAACAATCAAACATTTCAGTGACAAACAACTCTTTCGCCACAGACCAGATGCCAAATGGCGCTTTCATCGTTAAATTAAGGAAATCAGACGGGTCTACATCCATTGAGCGCTTAGTGATACATAAATAAACATCGGAATGAAACTAATTCTATTTTGCATTATAATGAGTTCCGCATTGGTAACTTATGGCCAAAAATCTACATTTGTTTCTACTTATTGTAATCATGTAAAAGCATGGAGTAATAATACAGGAGGATTGATCCAATTGCCCGTTTATAATGGTCAGGGGGGTTTAGTAATCAACCCTTCAGATGATGAAGATTATCCGGTAAGTTCTATCTTTTCTCTTGCAACCATCCTGGGCGGATATGCAGATGGCGCATTAAAAGGGATGTTCATAACAAATAACGATTATATTGTCCCGCCGTTTAATAAATTTAATAATATACCAGGACCTGTAGAAAACGGGAGCGATTACTATCCTCAATACAATAAAATATGGCAAGTCAGAAGCTGGGAAGTCCTTGCTCTTATAGATGATTATAATGACAATAAAAAAATTGATTCAAAGCCCTCCGATCACATTCTTTCCTGGCCGGGACGAGGCAACAAATATTCCAAAAATTACGATGGTATAATTTGGCCGGATAGGGATCTGGCCCCTTTTTATGACCAAAATAAAGATGGCATCTATGATCCATATTCAGGTGATTATCCAATACCTGATCCGGCATGTCCCAATAAAATCCCCGGTGATATGAATTGGTCATTATATCATGGAGCCAATGCAAATATGGAAATTCAGACGCTGAATTTTGCATTTGCCTCAGACATAAACCCCATACTGAACAACACGATCTTCTCTACCATTACTATTTATAATACTAATAATAATGTGAAGGATGCTAAATTTGGAATTTACTTTGATTTTGACCTGGGTTGCATTAAAGATGATTACATCGGAAGTTCTTCTGCAACGAATTCAGTGTATGTGTATAATAAGACTGAAATCGACCTAAATCCATGCGTAGAGCCCGGAGCACATTACAATGCATATAGAGAGAAGTCCCCCATGACATCTCTTACCTGCCTGAATAGAAGGATGGACGGAACGATCGTCTATGATAAAGCGGCAAATAATGCAGCTGCGACAGATCCCGGTTCGCCCTTGAATTTTTATAATTATATCAGCAATCGATGGTTAAACAATGTCAATCTCACTTATGGCGGGAATGGATATGATCTCAACTCTACAAATAACACAAAATATATTTATCCTTCTTCCCCATCGAATCCCTCAGGATGGAGCATGAAGACACTTGGTAAGGATTTTATTGACCCCAGGGGATTCATGAATTTTGACCTAGGTACTTTAAATAATGGCCAATCCATCAGACTTGATTTTGCTATGACTTATCATAAGGCGGACCTTACCACTGATCATTTCAGCAGAGTGGATACTATGCTGTCAAATATCTCACTTATTAAAGATATTGCATATGAATGTTTTGATTCAGAGGAGCATAATGAGAAATGCATAGGAGATTGCGTCTGGCCGGGAGACACAGACCACAATGGAATAGTTAATAATCTGGACATTTTAAATATAGGACCGGCTTTAAAAAGTTCAGGAGCGAAGCGGGAATTATATGCAGATTTCTGGAATCCATTTTATTCTGATGAGTGGTCCAAAAACACTTTTCAGAATTTAAACTATAAACACATAGATTGTAACGGAAGCGGCAGCATCAATCAAGAAGATTTTAATGCTGTCACTAATAATTTCTTTTCCAGGAATCAGACTTACTCTACTTGGGGAGGATATAATGTCGAAGGAAACGACCTCACTTTTGGTGATCTGGAAGACAGTTTAAAAGGTGGGGAAGAATTTGAACTGGAAATGATATTTGCTAAGAATAATAACTTTTCGCTCTTTGGAATGGCCTATTCCGTCGAATTCGACACAACATTGCTGACCTTAACAGATGTCGTTTTTGAAAAGAGATGGCTTGACAAAAAAAGTCCTCCTAATTTTGTACTGGAAAAGGAAAAGGGGAAATTGCACTTTGGCATTGTTAAAAATCTTGGGGTGAATGCTATTGTTCATGATGTACCACTTGGAATACTAAAATTTAGAGTTAAAGATAATTTTGAAGGAAAATATAAGACATTACTCAAATACACGAATTATGAAAAGATAGATGCTGATGGGAGAATATCAGAGCTAACCGCTTCAAATAAGGCTTTGGTTGTTGCAAATCCTATCACAACTATTGATAAAGAATTTGATGGATTCCTGCTATATCCAAATCCAACTATTGAGTTTGTATTTATCAAAAGCAAAGAAGTATATGTCAAAGCAGAATTGTTCGATGTGCTCGGAGTTAAATATGAATTTAAGGTTGAAAACAATAGCTTCCGGGCGGAGGATGTGCCATCAGGTGCTTATATGGCAAGGTTGACAGATGAAAATGGCGTCAGAAGAATGCATAGACTCATTGTCATCAAATAATCATATATGTCTGCCCCTGTTTCTGAATCGCCATATACTTATGACTATGAAGACCGGAAAAATAATGGAAGTGATGATGGCACCTACCCCAAAAAGCAAAATCTCATTGCGCAGGTATATCTCCATTGATATCTGCTTTTGATCAAGCAAATGACCGAAAAATGGTTTTGTACCATTGTTATCAAGATATACCTGAAAGTCATTGAACATATCAATCAAAAGAAAAGTAAACGGAACTGCGGTGGCAAGAAAGAAAAGTTTGACACTAACATGCAGCGTTAACATCGAACTATTAATGAAAAACATCAGCCTTGTATAAGTTATAAATGCAAAGACAAAGATGCCATTCGTCCAATAAAATGGAAAGTGCTCTGCATTAAAATAGATGGGCGTAATGACGATAGCTGCTATGATTACTGCAACCAATATCCATAATACCTCCAATCCTACTACCTTACTCTTAGTAATTTCCAATATGTATATGTTGATCTTGAATTTAAAAAATCAAAAGTAAGCGATTTTATTAATCAAATCCTGATTAATTCACACCACCTCTGCATTGGCTAGTTGTCCACAGGCTGCATCGATGTCTTTTCCACGGCTTTTCCGGATTGTAAGATTGACATCATGTCGAGTCAATGTGTTGGCAAATAGGTTAAGTTGCTTTTCACTGGTCTTATGAAAGTCAATACCTGCCACTGTATTGTATTCGATAACATTTACTCTGACGGGAAATCTTTTAGTAAGTGCAGCTAACTGTTTGGCATCTTCAACGCTATCATTGAATCCTTCGAGAGCAAGATATTCGTAGGTGATCCGATTCTTTGTTTTAGTGTAGAAATATTCCAATGCGTCCATCAAAATGTCGATCCCGTTCTGATCATTGATTGGCATTATTTCATTGCGCTTATCATCATTGGCAGCATGCAGGCTGAGTGCCAGATTGACTTTGGTTCCATCATCCGCCAGTTTCCTGATCATCTTAGCGATGCCGGCAGTACTTACGGTGATGCGGGAAGGTGACATACCAAGGCCTTTGGGAGAAGTGATGTAGTGGATGCTTTGTAATGTATTGGAATAGTTGAGCAATGGTTCGCCCATGCCCATGTATACGATATTTGTCAATGGATGATTGAATACCTGCATGCATTGTTCTTGCACCATGACGACTTGATCGTAAATCTCCGGATAGTCAAGATTTCGTATCCTGCCCATGCGTCCGGTTGCGCAAAACTTGCAAGTAAGTGAACATCCTACTTGAGTGGATACACATACTGTAAATCTATTATCCGCAGGAACAGGTATCAGGACAGATTCGATCAGATTCCCATCCCATAGTTTAAAGCGAGTTTTGATGGTGCCATCGTTACTATTTTGCTGCATGTCCACTGTCAGACATTTAAATTCAAAATCAGCAGAGAGTTTTTCTCTGAGGCTTTTGGATAAATTTGACATTTGATCAAAACCCCTTGCCTGCTTCATCCATATCCATTCCTGGATCTGTCCCAGTCGGAATTTTGGTTCATTATTGGCTAGAAGCCAGTCCTGTAATTTCTCAGGGGAAGTAAGACGAATATCTGACATGGTCTGTGTAATAAAAAACAAAGGTAAGACAATCTTTTAGGAAAATGGTTTATAACTGATTGTCAACCAATATCAATTACTTCTTTACACTCAGCCTATAATCATCCAATACCATATCCAGGATGACATCCTCACCTCTTATATATCCATCCCTGAGGTGATATCCATAAAACCTTCCCGTAGTATTGTAATAAAATGCGGACCATCCGCCTTTTATCTCTTTAATGACATCATAGAAAGGCTCGTCGAGTTCCTTTTCTATCATTTTGGTCAGGATCATGCCCTGAGTCCTGGTTAATTTTTTCAAAGGCTCTTCAAACTGATCCTCCATTTCCTTTTCGAGCGTTTTCATGAATTTCTTACGTTCACGATTTGTCATACCACGAGTAGATTCCTTTGACTCATGATAGATACGCATGGCTTCCAGGGCATATGGGTACACGATGGCCGCATACCTTCTATAGCGCATATATTTATCGTATTCCTCTTTACTCGAAAATTGTTGCTTTGATGAAATCGATACTTCATTCAGTTGGTCTAGATAGGCAGTGTCTCCCTTTTCAGTAATTATTCTAAGCATTTTTTTACCACCGAAGTAAACGGTGTCTATACGCTGAGTTTGAGCCTCCAATGTAAGTCCTAGACTCATAAATATGATACAAAAGAAAACTATGACGATTCTCATATTAATAACTAATTAATTTTATAATCACTTGAACGTAATAAGAAGCTAAATGATTTGAAATGAAGTCTTAAAATTACAGATATTAATTGCACCTGTCGCATTATATTTACAATTATAACCATTTCTATTAAGCTTCGACACATGTCCGAAATAAAACTTGAGAGAAAATTAGGACTTGCCCAGGCCACTGCGATCAATATGATAGACATGGTCGGCATTGGACCGTTTATCACCTTGCCGATGGTGATATCTATGATGAATGGGCCTTACTTTTTATACGCCTGGATAGCCGGTGCAGTATTGTCTTTCGTGGATGCCATGGTCTGGAGTGAACTTGGGGCTGCATTTCCAAAGGCAGGAGGATCTTACAATTTCCTTAAAGAAGCATACGATAAAAACAAGGCAGGTAAACTCATGAGTTTTCTTTTTGTCTGGCAGACCATGATTCAGGCTCCGTTGGTGATCGCCTCTGCTTCTATAGGTTTCGCGGCATACCTCAAATATTTATATCCTCTTTCTACGATCGAAGCAAAATTGGTAAGTGGTGGAGTTGTGATTCTGATCGTGGTGCTGTTATACCGAAAGATCGAAGAAATAGGAAAAATCAGTGTTTTTCTATGGGTCGGTGTCATCATTGCATTGCTGTGGATCATTGGTGGAGGCATCGCTCATGGCAATTTTCTGGAACCAATCAAACACATCAATGACGGGCTGCAACTCAACTATGCATTTGTGGCAGCTCTTGGATATTCGTGTATTAAATCCGTTTATAGTTATCTGGGATATTACAACGTATGCCATCTGGGAGGTGAAATCACGAATCCTTCAAAGAATATTCCGAAGAGTATGTTTATCTCTATCGCCGGTATTGCCTTTCTATATATGATGATGAATATCAGCGTGGTGAGTGTAATTCCGTGGAATATCGCTAAAGATTCAGAAGCAGTATTGAGTGTATTCATGCAGCAGCTGATGGGTGACACTGCAGCCAATATTTTGACACTACTAATTCTTTGGGTGGCATTTGCATCAGTATTTTCCGCAACGCTTGGTTATAGCAGAATACCATATGCAGCAGCTGTGGACGGGGCATTTTTTCCTGTTTTTGCCAAGTTACATCCGACAAAACATTTTCCTTATGTCTCGTTGTTATTCCTAGGGGCAGTAGCTTTCGTCTTCAGTTTATTGTTCAAATTGAGCCATGTAATTAGTGCGATACTAGCTATGCGTATTTTGATCCAATTCGTCAGCCAGGCATGGGGATTGATCTTGTTAAGAAAGTCAAGAAAGGAGTCAGATTTTCCGTACAGAATGCCGTTTTTTCCGGTGCCGGTTTATCTGGCCATTGCGATGTGGTTGGCATTATTTGTGGCAACCGGACCGACGATGATGTTGGGAGGAGTTACAGTAATCTTCCTCGGAACGATCGTGTATATGATCAAAGCGAATATGAGTAAAGAGTGGCCGTTTAATTAAGTATCCCAAGTTTCGAAGCAAAAAAAAGCTTCCATGAAACATTAAGACCATTCAACTTAAAGTTAGAATTAAGAAATCAAAAGTTAGAATGAAACTCTGATGATTTATTCTGCGAAATAAAGAAATTCTGAAATACTTAGAAAGCTTAAAATTTAACCTAACAACTTGATATTCAATACCACAACCAACATTATTGTAAAATAAATAATATTTATAACCCTGATTATCAATATAATAATTTCCTGCCGAACTTTACCTAATTGATTTTCATAATGTCAACCCAGTAGGATAGTATAAAGGGTGGAGAAATTAGAAGAACCATGAAAGTGTTGACATTATTATAAATTAAGAAAAATATCAAAAAAGAATACAAACTCTTTTTTAAATGTTAAGCTCTAAAGTCCTTTGGGCCGAAAAAAAAGCGCCCCTTCCGGAGCGCTTTCTCATATTGTTAAATTTCAAATATTTCTTCTACAACTTTGCCTTCATCTTCTGATAAACACTTGTGTTAGTCAGGCTACCGGCACAATTCAAATTCCGTGCTTTCTTCTCAATGTTAGCGATTCTATTTGCTGGTGCAGGGTGTGTACTTAGGAAGGTAGGTGGTTGCTTTTCTCCTTCCATTTTCTTGAAAAATCCAGCTGCACCTGCAGCATTGATACTGGATCCGCAAAGATACTCAACTGATTTTGAGTCAGCTTCCGACTCATTGGCCCGGCTAAAGCTAAGTCCTGCCAGTCCACCAACAACAGTTTCAGCAATTTGGCCTAAGGCTGTTTTATTTCCCAATAAGGCATCTGCTATGAAAGCTATACCATATTGCTTTGTAAGTTGCTCTGTGCTATGCCTTCCATCCGCATGTGCGATCTCATGTCCCATAACTCCCATCAATTGATCTTCTGAATCTAAAAATTTAATCAATCCAGTGTAAACATAGATGTGTCCACCAGGTGTACAAAATGCATTCAGTGTCTTATCGTCTTTGATGATCTTTACTTCCCATGGAAATTCGTTTTTGTATTTTACTTTACCTGAATTAATGATGGTGTTTTTCATGCCGCGGATATAATTGTATATCTCCTGATTACCCGCTTCAGGTAGAATCGGATATTCCGTAGGTTTAGAGGCGATCTCACCAGCCACCTGATCTCCAAGTTCTTTGTCCTGAGCCACTGTAAAGGCATTCAGGTTATTTGCTCCTGATGCAAGAGATTTACATTCATAGAAAATCACACTCGACACGAGTCCTATCAGTAAAACGATATATCCTTTCATACTTTAATTTTATGGTTTAAAAATTGACATTAAGGGATACCCTAATGCCTAAGCTATTTTCCGTTAACGAAAATGCTGGGAATATGATTTCATTGAGGATGGAATTTTTTTAAGTGGAGGAGGCTTAAAAATTAAAATACCACGAGTGAGCTCTAAAGTTCAATCTTTAAAACTATCGATTTACCCTTAATAATTACTCGCCTTCTATTCTTAAAGATATAGGCTATTCTAACTTCTAGATGAGATCCAAAAGCCAATGACAATGCGCTAATAGCATTTTTCTAATGAAACCACAGTGTAAAAAACCCTGTCAATAACATATTAATTATTGCCAATGGAATCAACATCTTCCATCCTAAGTGCATCAATTGATCATATCTGAATCTCGGCAACGTCCATCTGATCCACATAAATACAAAGATGAAGAAGAAGATCTTAGCAAAGAATACTAGTGCTCCTAAGGTAGACAATAATATAGGATTGTGAATACTGTCCATTCCAGGGAAGTTGTAGCCTCCAAAGAACAACGTAGCGATGATGGCTGATGAAACAAACATATTGATGTATTCTGCGAATAGGAAGAATCCGAGCTTCATACTACTATACTCTGTATGATATCCACCGATCAACTCAGTTTCACATTCCGCCATATCGAATGGTGCCCTGTTGCACTCTGCCAATGCAGTTGTCATAAAGATAACGAAGCCTAAAGGCTGATAGAATATATTCCAATTAATACCATGTTGAGAAGCGACGATATCACTCAAACTCAATGATCCTGTCATCATGATGATGGCTATAATGGAAAGTCCCATGGCCAACTCATAACTGATGACCTGTGAAGATGCCCTAATAGCACTGTACAATGAGTATTTATTGTTGGAAGCCCAGCCACCGATCATCATTCCAAATACACCCAGTGACAAGATTCCAAGGATGTATAAAATTCCGATGTCAGGATTGGCAACCTGAAGACTGATAGTTCTATTAGCAAGTACCACATCCGGCCCCCATGGTATCACGGCACTCGTCATACAAGCTGTGAGCATCGCAATACCAGGCCCCATTATAAAGAGCCACTTAGTACTCTTATCTGGGATAAACTCTTCTTTAAAAAACATTTTTCCACCATCTGCAAGCGGTTGCAATAAGCCAAATGGTCCCGCTCTATTTGGACCTACCCTGTCCTGAAAAAATGCAGCGATCTTTCTTTCGCCATAGGTGGAATACATGGCTACTACCAATGATATCCCAAATATGGATACTACTAAAATGGCCTTTTCAATTATTATCGTCCAATCCGTCATAGGTGGAATTGTATTTTATTACGTTTTATTGTATTAGTTTCTGAGGCATACCGGGATTCAACTCATAGTGATTCTGAGCAATAACAGAATGTCTGTCAATATGTCTTGGCCCTTCTATAACCCAATCAGCAGTTTCTTTCGTTTCAAATCTGCAGGTATTACAGATGAATTCTTCCACTTCACCATGCTCATCTTTTCTCGCAGTGACCCTATAGATCTCATCTCCCACCATCCACAACGTTGCTTTACCACAACATTTATCGCAATCTCTGTGCCCATTCATCGGGTTAGTAAACCATACACGACTCTTAAATCTAAAAGTTCTGTCAGTCAAAGCGCCCACAGGACACACATCAATCACATTACCGCTGAAATCATTCTCAATCGCTTTTGATATATAGGTACTGATCTCTGAGTGAACACCTCTTCCAAGAATCCCATGCACTCTGCCATCTGTCAACTGCTGTGCGACAAATACACAACGATAACATAAGATACATCTGTTCATATGAAGAGAGACAAACGCTCCTATATCCTCTTTCTCGAAAGTTCTTTTTTCAAATTCAAATCTACTGTGAGCCAGACCATGTTCGAAACTTAGGTCCTGTAAATCACATTCTCCGGCTTGATCGCAAATCGGGCAGTCTAGCGGATGATTAATAAGCAGCATTTCCACGACACCTTTTCTAGCCTCCTGGACTTTATCGCTCATCTGATTACGTACTTCCATTCCATCCATCACATTGGTTCGGCAGCTGGCCACCAATTTTGGCATAGGGCGTGGATCTTTCTCCGAACCTTTGCTTACTTCGACCAGGCATGTACGACATTTGCCACCCGTATCATCCAATTTGCTATAATAACACATAGCCGGTGGTACTACCTTTCCTCCAATAGCACGTGCTGCATTCAGTATAGAAGTACCTGCAGGGACCTGAATGGTCTCTCCGTCAATGGTAACTGTATAATTTATTATCTCACTCATATCTTCTTTCCAATACTTTAAAATTGGTCAATTGATTTTATAATTATCCGGGTATCGCTATTTCCAAAGGATCTGCATAGTGCGCCAATCCATAATTTCTCTCAAGACATTCATCCGGATTTAAGATATGCCATTCAAATTCATCTCTGAAGTGTCTGATGGAAGCAGCTACCGGCCATGCAGCGGCATCGCCCAAAGGACAGATCGTATTTCCTTCTATGTTGGACTGAATATTCCAAAGTAGATCTATATCTTTCATTGCTCCCTGGCCGTTCTCGATCTTTTTCAGAATGTTGTACATCCAACCTGTTCCCTCCCTGCATGGGCTGCATTGTCCACAAGATTCATGATTATAGAATCTGGCAAGTGTCATCGTATGTCTGACCACACATTGATCCTCATCCAACACTATAAAGCCACCACTACCCATCATACTACCTGTCGCAAAACCTCCTTCAGACAGACTTTCATAATTCATTAATCTGGGAGCTCCTGTAGATGTTGTCAACAATAAATTAGCAGGCAAAATTGGAACTGAAGAACCTCCAGGAATGCAAGCTTTCAACTTTTTACCATTCGGAATTCCACCACAATATTCATCGCTGTAAATAAACTCTTCCACTGAAATGGTCATATCAATCTCGTACACACCAGGCTTGTTTATGTTGCCACATGCCGAGATCAATTTAGTCCCTGTACTTCTACCTACCCCTATTTTTGCATATTCTGCGCCTCCCATCTGAATGATGGGCACTACGGCAGCAATTGTTTCTACATTATTAACTACTGTAGGTCTCATCCATACACCCTGTACAGCTGGAAATGGAGGTTTGATCCTTGGATTACCTCTTTTACCTTCAAGGCTTTCGATCAACGCTGTTTCTTCTCCACATATATAAGCACCTGCTCCTCTATGCACATAGATCTCACAATCAAATCCGGTACCTTGTATATTTTTACCCAACCACCCGTTGGCTTTAGCTTCTTCTATCGCCTCTTCCAAAATATCAGGGATCCAAGAATATTCTCCACGGATGTAAATGTATGAAACGTTGCTACCTAGTGCGTAAGAACTGATAAGCATCCCTTCTATGAATAGATGTGGGAGGAATTCCATTAGATATCTGTCCTTAAATGTTCCTGGTTCAGATTCATCAGCATTACACACCAGATGTCTTGGAACACCTTCAGGTTTAGCAAGAAAACTCCATTTCATACCTGTGGGAAAACCTGCACCACCACGTCCTCTCAGTCCACTAGTCTTCACCTCTTCCACGATTTCGTCAGTGGTCATCTTAAGTGCTTTCGCAGCAGCTTCGTAACCTCCTTGTTTTATGTAGCTCTCATAAAACCTGATTCCTTCTATGTGTGCGTCTTTCAGCAATAATTTTTGAGACATAATATCTTTTCTGCTTGGAAATCTAATTATTTATGGCCGCCCATTTCATCGATCAGCGCATCTACTTTCTCTATGGTTAAATGTTCCTTATAGAACTTGCCTAATTGCATCATTGGAGCATATCCACACGCCCCCAAGCATTCAGCAGTTTTCAAAGTAAACATTCCATCTTCACTGGTTTCACCATTTTTAATATTCAATCGTTTCTGGATATGAGCGATTATATCATCAGAACCATTCAACATACAAGGACCTGTGCGGCAAACTTCAAGTATATGCTTACCGACAGGTTGAAGATTGAACATCGTATAAAAGCTAGCCACTTCATATACTTCAATCGGTGTAATGTCCAGTAATTCGGCTACATAATCCATTACCGGCACGTCAAGCCAACCATTGGATTCGTCTTGTGCAATATGTAAAAGTGGGATTAAAGCACTTTTTTGCTTACCGTCAGGGTATCTTGCTTTGAGTGCATCAACCTTTATCAGTAGATCTTGAGAAAATGGAATTGCCATTTAAAAATCATGTTTATTTAGAGTTTCAAAGTTACACGTTTTGCCATTAATAAACAATGTTTAAGTTAAAACTTAAACCATGTTACTTACTTATGGCCATTTATATGAAATTCCCAATAAATATAGGTTCTTTGAATTAAAAATAACAACTTGTTTTGAAGTCCGAATTCCCTAAAAGACTATTACACCTAAGTTTCACAGGTTCAACTAAATGCGAAGAAGTATTAAAGTAACCATTTAATTAAATCATTAACAAAAAAGTATCCTTAATCAATTTAAAATGATGTATTTTTGTGCGACAATTATAACTAATCCTTGTAATGAAACATAAATTTATTATCATTTCCTTCTGCATTTTGCTTGCAGGATGCATGTTTGAGGAGGTTTTTTCTCCTCTTGACAATGAATTGTCATCACTCATAGTGGACCCGGCTAAATATTTATTGCCATCAGAAACTGATTATTCGAATATACCTCAGTCCCCCGAAAATCCTTTGACAAAAGAGAAGGTTGAGTTGGGAAATTTACTCTTTTTCGAACCAGCGTTCTCAATCGAGCCAAAACATTACCAATCTCTAAATACATATACATGCGCTTCTTGTCATGTACCAGAAAAAGGATTCAGACCCGGAAGATTCCAGGGTATAGCTGATGGAGGAGTAGGTTTTGGCAATTTTGGTGACGGAAGAACAAAGAATGGTATTTATGACGATTCGGAAATAGATGCTCAGGGAGCTCGTCCACTTGCAGTATTGAATACCGCATTTGTGACGAATTCGATGTGGAATGGTTCCTTTGGCTCAAAAGGAGTAAATATAGGAACTGAGGACCAATGGGGAGTATCTGACCCTGGTACTGCGCGCAACAATACCCATTATGGCAGTTTGGAAAGTCAGAACATAGAGGGCCTTATCACACATAGAATGAAATATACCGAAGAGCGTATCAAGGCATTTGGTTATAAAAAAATGTTTGATGCAGCATTTCCAGAGATGCCAATAGAACAAAGGTATTCAAATGAAGCTGCTAGTTTTGCTTTATCAGCTTATCTGAGAGCCTTACTTACCAACCAGGCGCCTTTTCAAAAATGGTTAAAGGGCGATAAAAATGCCATGACTGAGCAACAGAAATCAGGAGCAATCGTGTTTTTTGGAAAAGCCGGATGTGTAAGGTGTCATTCAGAACCTAATCTTGGGTCAATTAACTTTGCAGCAGTGGGCGTTAAAGATCTATTTGAAAATGGTGGATTAAAAACAGATATCAATGATCTTAGAAATAAAGGTCGCGGCGGCTTTACTAATAAAGCGGAAGATTTCTACAAATTCAGAGTACCACAATTATATAATCTTGGAGATGGAGGGCCATATTTTCATGGATCCAGCAAACAAACACTTAAGGAAGTAGTAGAATATTTTAATGATGCTGTTCCCGAAAATGGGCGCGTACCTGCCAGCCAGCTTTCACCATTCTTCAAACCACTCAACTTATCAGAAGTAGAAAAAGAGCAATTGGTCGCATTTCTAAAAGATGGACTTCGGGATGCCAATCTCAAGCGTTATGTACCAGAGCGTGTTAATTCCGGTATGTGTTTTCCAAACAATGATTATCAATCAAAGGAAGACATGGGTTGCCATTAAAGAGAAATCTTAAGTTATGGCAGTTAGAAATAAACCCTTGAAGTTTTGATATTACTCAATAAGAAGTTAGAAATTAAAAGTTAGAAATCAGAATAAATCTCAGATGTTTGGGTCTAGTAAATAAGTTCAAATAAATTATCAAAACTGAAACTTGAGATCATATTTTAATTAATCTGATTATTTTGTTAAACCCTTTTATAGATGTTAGTTTTAACAAATATACCTGGGTGCCTAATTCTGAAAAATCGAATACGGCTTTATTATTGCTCAATCCAAAGGATTTTATCTCCCGGCCTTGTAAATCTAATATAACCGACTTAAAATCTACTCCCTTCCATTCAATACTGATCAATGATTTCACGGGATTGGGATAAACTTTAATATCCTGATATGCAGATGATTCATTAATATTAAGAATCGATTTATCAAATAAGCCTTCCAAAGTACAATCATTAGCATCTGTAATAGTATAAATATTAGTTCCTACAGGTAAATTATCCAATTCATAACCAGTGTAACCGTTATTCCATAGTATTGAATAAGGCGGAGTGCCTCCTCCCACAAGTAATTCCTTTTTATCTTCTGAAAGATCTATGATAGAAGAATTGAGTTTTGACGGTTGCTTGATTACTACGAATTGACTTTGTGAGCAACCTAGTTCATCAGTAGTTGATACCGAATAATTACCTGCTAGCAAATGAAGTGTATCTGTAGTGTAGGGAACTTGTACTAAATTATTGAAAATAATTGACATGGAAGCTGTATCAATGTTCGCATTCATAAGCACGCCACCACTTATATCTCCGAAACATAAAGCTGCAAAAGAAATAAAATCGACCATATTTTGTCCAACTTCTCCTTTACAAATCAGAGAAGTAATAGCCTCATTTGTTTGGATGGCAGGTTGGGAATCAAAATATATATCTGCATCCAAAACAATGGAGTCATTCTTTTCTAATGTTTCAGGAAACAAACTAAATGAAACATACCCGCTGGACCCAATACTATCTTCTGAGAAAGAAGGTAGGTTTATATTTTCAAAAGTCCATATCAATTCGGATTCATTTCCATTCATTACTTTTTCAAAATTCGTGGGCGAACTTGAACTTATGATATTAATGTTGTCGCTTTTTAATCCTTGAGGTAAAATTTGTCTAATCACAACATTTTCCGCTGGAGCAGTTCCCAAATTCTGAAAATGAACGGTATAACTTAACTGATTTTGATCAGAAATAAATTGTTTGTAGATCTTTTCGTGATCCACTGCTATGTAGTTGGGATCATGGGGAGCGACAATAGTAATAAAGCCGGAACCTGCCAATGTAAATCCACTTATATCAGTATATGTGTAATTAATTAACACCCTTGATCCTGGTGCTGCCTGCGAAAAGACAGTTAGACCTGAAGTTATATCTTCCAGGGGATTCAGGCCCGATATAGGAAAATTATATCTAATAGTTGAATCATTTAACATCAACTCGGTATAATTGGTGGGAAAAACAAATTTTCTGATAAGTTGCGTACCCGAAATATCTAAGATCAATGATCCATTCAAAGAAATATTTCCCTGATTGATGAGCTTAATGCTGATCTCACCATTACGACTATGTGCAAGAGTATTGGGGAAAGTTGTAATAAAACTTGATAAGGGATATTCCTTTTTATGTATTCCAATATAACCTAACTCATAATTATCTGGTAGATAACCTATTAAATTCAAAGGATTTTGTACAGCTGAAAAAACCCATTCATCCTGCATTGATATCGGGATGGTCAGTGTCTGAACAGTTCCTGAATCTAATCTTTGGGAAATTATTCCCATGACATAAGTTATTACAGAAACACCTGAAGGTTGAAATTCAACCGTAAAATCATTTAATCCATAATCGTTACCATCAAATATATTATTTCCATTAAAGTCATAAAATAATATACCGATAACGTCTTTTGTTGCAGCAGGTTTCGAATGAACACCTATCCACCCCAAATCATAAATGTAAGGTTGATAATTTGTCAGATCAATTGGAGATTGTGGTAATGAAAATTCATATTGCTCTGAAATATTATTAGAAGCTACCATCGTTTGTAACTGATATTTCTTTGCATACATGCTGAATTTCCCCCCGGAACCAGATCTAAAATCTAAACCTGAAGGTGCTAAATGAAAATCAAAACCATTTTTAGCATATTCACCTAGATCTAAGGTTCCATTTCCATTTAAATCTTCAAAAATCTTGCCGATAACTAATTTATTATTTACAGTATCTAAAGGTGCACACGTATTAGCATGAATATACAGATCATAAATCTCTTGATCGGACAAGATTCTATCATAAACATAAATATCATCAATTCCTCCTACGAATCCCTCTCCGATCAACAGGTCGCCATTAACTTGATATCCTAAATCGAGGTTATAATACCTATTCCTAAGGTGACCATCAAAGTAAATAGACTTAGCATAGCCTTCAATCGTTGCAACAACATGATGCCAATTAGTATCTGCAATAAATCCATTCATCCAGCCATAAGTCAATTGGTTATAATCAATAGAAGTAAACAACAAATCACTATATTCATATCTACTTATTGAAAAATCTTCCATCCCACTTTCAGAAATCTTTCTATACATCGAACCAAAACTATTCGATAAAACATCATCATACTTGAACCACAAAGACACAGAACGAGATCGAGTCGCAGACGGTGAAAAATCTACAGCATTTTTAATAATTCCAGTTGCGTTTCCATCAAAATGCAAAGCACATCCATTGCCGGCCCTATCCTCAATAGAAGTAACTGGACTTCCCATCATTATAACTGGTCTAGAATCAATTACATCTTCAATAATATGATTCATAGGAAAGTAAGCTATCAACCCATTAGTAGGCTGTGCATATAGGCCACAAGCAAATAGAAAAATTAACGCCTGAGTAAAAAGTATAATTCGGTTCATATGCTAAAAAATAATTGCCCATTAGATACTAATGAGCAAGTTATTAAAAGTTTGACTATTCTCCTGTGATTTGAATACAAATTGAGTAAGAAATAATTTGTGTTATAGTTAAGAGTATGGGAACTTGAGAAACGCTGCAAAGGAGATTGAAAAAAATGTTGAAGGTTGGATGATGAATGTTGGATGATGAATGAAGGGGCCAATGGTCAGAGGCACAAGATGATAGATAAATATGAATCAAAAACAATACCAACTTGATTGTTTTGTTGAGAGAGACAGCTTGCAAGCTGTCTGAACGATAAGGTTCTAAGGGCCACTAAGTGTACAAAACAAAAAAGCCTTGCAATCTTACGACTACAAGGCTAGTTATGTTGATCCGGCAACGACCTACTCTCCCACACACGAAGTGCAGTACCATCGGCGCAGTAAGGCTTAACTTCTCTGTTCGGAATGGTAAAAGGTGGAACCCTTACGCTATAATCACCGGAAATTCTTATCTCAAACGCGTTCGTTTGATGTTGTTCTTTTATAAAGTCTTTGGTCTTTAGTCTTTGGTCTTTAGTTGGTTTGGCCAAAGACCAACAGCTAAAGACTAAAAGCTAAATGACATAGATGGGAAGTAATTTTTTCGTTCTGTTCGAGCTCATTGAGCTTACATATGAATGATTAAAGAGTAATTAAAAAAAAGGAAGCTGTCGGACAATTAGTATTACTCGGCTACGCACATTACTGCACTTCCACCTATAACCTATCAACCCAGTAGTCTTCTGGGGTCCTTTACACTTACGTGCTGGAATACTCATCTTAGGGATGGCTTCGCGCTTAGATGCTTTCAGCGCTTATCCTTGCCGTACATAGCTACCCGGCGGTGCAGCTGGCGCCACAACCGGTACACTAGCGGTACGTCCAATTCGGTCCTCTCGTACTAGAATCAGCTCCCTTCAATATTCCTGCGCCCACAACAGATAGGGACCGAACTGTCTTGCGACGTTCTGAACCCAGCTCGCGTGCCACTTTAATGGGCGAACAGCCCAACCCTTGGGACCTTCTCCAGCCCCAGGATGTGACGAGCC
>Ga0075154_10000128_pt1 | contig 62954 bp, 52 predicted proteins | sample JI71714BDNA_FD_70965 | JGI IMG/M metagenome (GOLD analysis project Ga0075154, IMG submission 70965) | Wastewater effluent complex algal communities from Wisconsin, to seasonally profile nutrient transformation and Carbon sequestration -... | ecosystem: Engineered > WWTP > Effluent > Algae... | reverse complement strand
GACTTCCCGATCCCCGGTTCTCCACCAATCAACACCATGGATCCCGGCACAATACCACCACCCAGAACACGGTTTAGTTCGGCATCTTCGGTCAAGATGCGGTATTTTTCAACTGGAGTAATGTCAGCCAAACTTTTTGATTTAGCCACCCCTGATTTTCCGCCAAATCGTTTGGGTTCATCTTTTTCGATGAGTTCCTCGATCAAGGTACTGTACTCACCACAAGATGGGCACCGGCCGAGCCATTTGGGAGATTGATATCCGCAGCTTTGGCAGAAGTAAGCAGATTTTGATTTAGCCATGAATAATTACGCGTGATATACCTTTTCTTCGCAATATACGTTAAATTGCCAGGAACAAATTAATTTCAACAAATGCACTGTCTCATGAAACGATTAATGTGGGTCGGATTTTTCTTCGTGTCCTTTGCTAGTAGGGCTCAATTTGATTTAGGGATCAAGGGGGGCGTGAACATCTCCTATTTAGTTACTGATGCGGGATCTTTCCAAAATAACATCAAAGAGAGTTATGCCACCCGCACGGGTTTTGCTTTCGGGGTGTACACGCGTTTTGGTAAGAAGCTTTACCTTCAACCCGAGGTCATGTTGGCGAGTAAAGGGGGGGAAATCATCGTGGATAACCAAGCGTATAAAGTCAAATATTCCGATATTGATATTCCCGTTTTGGTTGGTTTTAAGCCACTTAGCTTTTTGCATGTGGTAGCAGGTCCAGTCGCGTCACTTAAAGTATCCGAGGGGGATAGTTTTCGAGACGCGGTTTCCAATTATACCTCCAATCCAGAAGAAGCATTCGCCAAATCGTCCTTTGGTTATCAAGTTGGGGTGGGTGTGAAAGTATTGGGTATTCAACTGGATTTGCGCAGACAAGGCAGCTTATCGGATGTATCCATTTTGAATATTCCCAACGAGCCACGTTTCTCTCAACGCGCTCGCGGCTGGCAGGTGACTGCTTCGCTGAATATTCTTTGATGTCTTTCATAAGAAAATGGCCCCTCTAGATTTTAACCTAGTGGGGCCATTTTAATGGGGTTGAAGCACGCTTTATTTAAACGTTCTTAATTTTTGGGCCACGTTGTTTTTTCAAGGTCATGGGCGATATTCCCATAATCCGCTTAAATTGACGTGAGAAGAAAGTTAAGTTTTTATACCCAATGGCTTGAGCCGCTTGTTTGACCGAGAAATGGTGATGCAAGATCAAGTCCTGAACGTATTCAAAGCGTTTCTTTTGGTAGTAATGGTAATAGGAAGCCCCGAACATTTCCTTGAAAAGTACTTGAAATTTTTTCGTGGAAACACCGACCATTTCCGATAACTCAATCAAATTATAAGATTCTACCGTAAAATCGGCTGTCATCCGACGTTCAGCCTCCCGCATCTTTTCGAGGTAGTGATGACTTTTAAACGTTTTCCGGATGTACGAGCCAAATAGGTGATTGAGATACACTTCAGTGAATTGATCAATCATTTGTTTTTTACGCTTAATATCGCTTTCCTCACGGAAATTTATCGTTTTGAACAGCGATAAAAGACCAATATTTTCTAATTCTTTCTGAATAACGGTTGAGTTTCGATGCAACTGCTGAAGTAGATCTTGCTTGAGTAAGATCTGACTTTCAAGATAAATAGATCTTTCCGACAAGAAATTTTGGTCTAAAAAGAGAATGACATACTTGGTATCTCCTTTCAATTGACGAACCACGTACGAAGGATGGACCTCCAAATGACCGAACGTAGGATGACCCAGTATGGGGAAAAACTCCAAAATGGATAAGCCATTCCGTTGAGAATCTGTCATGAAAAATCCGATCATCAACCAGTTCTTTTGTACTTTTGGTAAAAGAACTAGGGTTTTTTCCTCAAAGAATAACATATTCCCGACAAGCGCGAAATTGTTATTGTCCAAGGGAATAAATTCGGATGAACCAATGACCGTGTGATTCCGGTACTGCCCGAAGGATAAATCGTCTTCAGAGGATGACTCTGCAGAAAGTTCCACATTCAACCTTTCAAAGAGTTGCTGTGGGTCAGTCATTTCTAGGATGTAGTTGTTACTGTTCATGATTTAATTGCTTAATAATTCAAGGAGGTGAATACAAAATTGATAGCAATAATCAAACGTTGCCTAAGTCCGGATTTCCCGAAACTTTAAGCGGTAAGTTGGGCTAATCAATTCCTGAACTCAGTGGCTCACTTGTAGGATTATTGCATATATATGTTTAATTTTTGTAAGTGGTACCTCGTAAAATTATAACTAATTGAAAACAAAACAAAATATTGTTGATTAATACACCAAAAAATATAAATTTTATTCGTTCCAAGTGCGTACTTGATGTCCACCCCATGATTGTGTAAAGACATGCCGAATTCATTGCCTACCTTATTTTTTCAGATTCGTTTGCCTCGACCTATCCAAGCCATCGCGCTCTGGCCGTTTGTTTTCGTTCATACGGCAAAACTGTCCCATCGATTGATTCAACATGAACGTATCCACCTGCGGCAGCAACTTGAATTAGGTATTTTTGCTTTTTACATTTGGTATATTCTAGAATGGCTTTTTCGCAGTTACCTACATCGATCTTGGAGGAAAGGGTACCGAACTATATCCTTCGAAAAAGAGGCCTATCGTCACGAAAATTCGCCAAATTATCTAAAAAAAAGACCGTTCTGGGCTTTTTTACGGTATGTTTAGGTCCCGAATATCTACCACTTGTCCATTTTCGAATACATCCGATGTAAGGTACGTATAAATCGGCGGAGCTACATCATGTGGCAACGCCAATGCGCCAATTTCTTTTAATTCAACAAATTTTTCCAAAAGAGGGAATTGATCTTTAGGCGTTGATCTAATCTGTTCTTGCATAGCAGTATCGACAATTCCGGGTGCAAACGAAACGATTTCAATTGGGAACTCACGCTCCTTTTGTTCTTCAGCTACCACGCGAACATACATATCCACCGCCGATTTTCCAGTACAATATGCCGACCAGCCTAGGTAGGGATTTTTTCCTGCCCCTGAGGATACCACCAACATGCGTTTTCGAATCGGGGAAGATTGCCAATGCCGCACCCATTCATTAGTCAGGATCATGACCGCCGTGACATTGAGGTGTATATGGGAAATTAGCGTTTCGGAGGCATATTTTCCTACCAGATCCATGGGTTGCAAGGTGCCAGCATTGTGAATGAAATAAATTTCCTCATAAATTTCTGGTATTTCATGAAAACAAGTACGTGCCCAAGCTGCTAGTGTATCTACTTGGGATAAGTCACAGGACCAATGCCGGTATTGGTTTGACCCATGCTCTCCTAAACCCACGGGCTCCCGGCGACCTATCCCCCAAACATCGAAGGATTCGGATAAAAATTGATCGACTAAGGCACGTCCAATGCCCTGCGAAACTCCCGTTATGACCACCAACTTCTTCATGTGCGTTCGTTAATTTGAATTAATTGTATTCCAAACAAATCTTTTGACTTCCAATAAATGTAGGCTACCACACCCAACGTCACCATACCACCCAACACCACAGATGGCACGGTCCCTACGAGTGTAGCCGCTAAACCCGACTCAAATGCCCCCAGTTCATTGCTACAGCTGACAAAAATACCATTGACCGAACTCACCCGGCCTCGAAGATGGTCAGGTGGAAGGATCTGCAAAATGGTAGACCGGATGACCACACTGATGCCATCGAATATCCCGGTAAAGGCCAAAGCAACGAGGGAAAGGTAAAAATGGGTAGATAGCCCAAAAACTAGAGTTGCCACTCCAAAGCCTGTCACGGCGATGAGCATATTCCGCCACGCCTGGCGAATAGGGGGGAAATAAGCTGTTCCGATCATGCTGACAACGGCGCCAACACTAGGCGCAGCCCGCAGCAGCCCCAGTCCCTCCGGGCCAACATGCAAAATATCCTTCGCAAATACGGGTAATATGGCAATAACCCCGGCAAAGAGGACCGAAAACATATCCAAAATTAAGGCATACAACATAATTTTGTGGGTGGTGACAAACCGAAAGCCCTCGGATAAACTTTCACGCAGGGGTTGTTTTGGGGTAGGAGGTAGTTTTCGTCGCTGGATAAAGTTCGCCGAAACCAACACCAACAACAATAGGCCACCCACCACCCACAGGGTGTGTGTTAAGCCCAAATAGGCATACAAGAATCCCCCAGACGCTGGCCCAACGATCACACCTGTCTGCCAAATTTGCGTACTCCAACTCGCGGAATTGGCGTAATGTTCGGGCTTCACCAAAAAGGGCTTTAACGAAGACCATGCGGGATTATAAAAGCCACGGGATGCCCCAAAGACAAAAACAGACGCATAAATTGACCAAGTCTGTTGTTCGCTACTCAACCCCGTGTCCGGATGTGTAGCCCAAATTAACCAACCTGTACAAAGGGCGACAATCACGAAGCAAATTTGGGCAATGATACGCTTGTCATACAGATCGGCTAAATGCCCACCGAAAAGTGCGAGGGTGATATAGGGAATTGCCTCAAAAAGTCCGACAAGCCCAAGCGAGAGGGCATTTCCAGTTAATTCATACAAATAGTAACTTACGGCGATCTCCTGAATGAGAACCGCTAACGTATAGAAAAATTGGGTTGTGACAAATGCCCGGAACTCGGGATAGCGCCACGCAGCATAGGGATCAAGCATGAGAAATCAGTTTGGCCATATAAAACCCATCAAATCCATCCTGCGCCGGCGAGGTCCGGTGGGTGGATTCTAGTTTGAATTCCGGGTGTTGTCTCAAAAATTGGGCGACTTGATGTTCGGACTCGCTTGGCAAAATACTACACGTAGCATAGATCAATTTCCCGCCGGGTTTGACCATCGTACAGTAATCCTCCAAAATTTGCGCTTGAATTTGCCGAATTTCATCGAGAAATTCAGGTGTTAACTTCCATTTGGAATCGGGATTTCGACGCAGGACACCTAAACCAGAACAAGGTACATCCAACAGCAATCGATCTGCGGACCCTCGAAGTCGCTTTAAGGTTTTGGGATCAATCAAACGAGTTTCAATGGTTTGAATATCTTGTCGTTTGGCCCGTCTTTTCAATTCCATGAGTTTCCATTCCTCAATATCCAAACTGATGATCTTCCCCTTATTTTGCATTAAGGTAGCTAGGTGAAGACTTTTGCCACCTGCGCCTGCACAGGCATCAATAATGCGCATTCCGGGGGCTACATCCACAAAATGCCCAATCTTCTGACTTCCCGCATCTTGGACTTCAAACCATCCTTGGTGAAAAGCAGGTGTTTTGAATAATGAAGCTCGATCGTGAATAAAAAGGGCATCTTCTACGCCGAGTACGGGTTCTACTCGGATACCCAAATCGGCTAAATGAGCAATCAAGGCTAAGGCATTGGTTTTTAAGGTATTCACCCGAATAAACACAGGTGCTGTTCGGTTCATAGCGATCAATTCTTCCTCCCAAAGGTGCTCACCAAGCTCTTGAACACCTATTTTGTCCAACCAAGCCGGGATAGACTGCGCGACACCGCGGATGGCTTGAGCTTCTTCCCATCGTTGTGCAAGACCTTCCTCCTGAAATTGAGGAAATATGCGTTGAATTTCAGCTAGGGGATACTCTTTTACCCACAACCAGGTCGCGATGGCGCGATCGGTATCCTGTGGAAATTCTGGGTACTCCTTCCCCAATAAATGCCCTAAAAGCCGATACCAACGCACGATTTCGTAGGTATTCTCCGCTAAAAAGGCTCGATCTCGAGCGCCCCATTTTTTGTGGTGCTTGAACGCAAACTCAATGGCTTTATCAGCCTGACGTCCAACGACGAATATCTCGTGTATCAAATCACGAAGCGCGGAAACTAAAGGGGGGAAAATTTTTTGCATTATGGGGGGAAATTGGAGGCAAAGTTACAAAGGGAAACGGCTGTTTCCGAAGAGGTAACACCTTAATTGCAGTATAAATCACAAATTAAACGCTCTTTTCTGGGCATTCTTCCTCTTGACCTATACACTTTGTAGAGAAAACCTGTATTTTTGATTGCATCTAGACCCCACTATAAAGAATATGATTTCCAAAAAAGCAAAATATGCGTTAAAAGCATTAAAATACTTAGCTGAAAAATACGAAGATAAAAAACCCTTGCTGATTTCAGACATCGCTGAGCGAGAAAACATCCCCAAAAAGTTTCTCGAAGCAATTTTACTAGAAATGCGAAATCATGGTATTCTACTAAGCCAAAAGGGGAAGGGGGGGGGATACATGCTCCGCACCGCACCGGATCAAATTACACTTGCCAAGATTTTACGTACCATTGATGGGCCCATTGCGCCGATGCTGTGTGTATCGTTGCATTTCTATGGAAAATGTGATGATTGTTCTTCCGAAGAAGCGTGTAAAATACGTCCCATCATGGAACGGGTTCGGGATGCCAATTTGGCGGTTTACGAAAATACGACCTTGCAGGATATGCTAGAATTATCATAAATTTTTGATCCATTTGCTTTAAAATTTGGTTTGATGGCTACACAATCATCCAAACTACCCGCATGACTACTTTTTTTGAAAGTGTAAATCCTTACTCCGGCGAAGCCATCGCTCAGTATCCTGTTCTAGAAAAAAATCTGATCCCCCGTAGGCTTCAACAAGGTCATCAGGCTTTTTTATCCTGGAAAACTGTTTCTATTGAGCAGAGATCGGCCTACCTAATTCGCTTGGCTGATCTTTTGGTGGAGGAAAAAGAGGCGCTTGCCCGACTGATTTCACTTGAAATGGGAAAGCCGATCCGTGAGTCTTCCTCTGAAATTGAAAAATGTGCGGCCATGACGCGGTATTACGCCGAACAAGGCCCCGCATTTTTACATGCCTCAGCTGTCTCAGCCGCACCTGTTGCTTCGTATATTACTTACCTGCCCATGGGGATTATTTTGGGTGTGATGCCTTGGAACTTCCCGCTTTGGCAAGTGTTGCGCTTTGCGGTGCCCACTTTGCTTGGGGGAAATGCCGTGATGATCAAACCTGCACCCAATGTGGTAGGATGTTCACTCGCTTTGGAGTTGATTTTTCATAAAGCTGGATTCCCTGAGGGTGTTTTTCAAATGGTGCTGGTCGATACCCCAAACATTGAACCCATCATAGCATCCCCAGAGGTTCGCGGTGTTACCTTAACGGGAAGCTTGCGGGCCGGGTCAGCTGTGGCGTCCTTGGCTGGTAAATACATTAAGAAATCTGTGCTTGAATTGGGCGGAAGCGATGCGTTTTTGGTCATGTCCGACGCCCACATCGCTGCAGCTGCCAAGGCAGCAGTTCTCTCCCGTTTTCAAAATGCAGGTCAAACGTGTATCGCCGCCAAACGCTGGTTGGTTCATGAATCGGTTTTTGATGATTTCTTATCCCGAGTAGAAACGGAGTTGGATGAATGGATATTGGGAGATCCATTGCACCCCGACACCCGGATGGGCCCCATTGCGCGGCCTGACTTAGCCGCGAACCTGTCGCGTCAATTGGCACAAGCCGAGAAAGAGGGGGCCAAAACGCACCGGACAGGCGATCATCGCTTCTGTCAATTTTATCCCACGATTTTGGAGGTTCAATCGTCTGATCACATGGCTTTCCAAGAGGAATTTTTTGGTCCAATTGCGAGTATTATGTCTTTTTCCACAGAGGCTCAAGCGATTGCCTTAGCCAACGCCACCACCTTTGGCTTGGGGGCTTCGGTTTGGACGACCGATCTTGATAGAGCAAAAAAAATAGCCGAATCCCTAGATGTTGGAATAGTTGCTATCAACCAAGGTGTAAAGTCAGATGTGCGATTACCGTTTGGAGGAACTAAAAATTCAGGCTACGGTCGTGAACTGGGTGTTTTAGGTCTCCATGAATTTATGAATATACAATCCGTTTGGATTGAGGCTTGATCCATTTACCTTTGCAACGTAACGTAAAAAACTTCTATGCAACGATCTACTTTTCTCACGTTTCTCTGTGTCATCACGTTCATTAATAGTGGTTTCCAGTTGTTTCAATCCATTGAACAGTATCAAAAAGCGGAAATTCAAGCTGAGCAAGGTTTGGAGATGCTGGATGAGCTGCGCGATCAAATGGAAGACAACGAGCTCAATCAAGAAGGCGCCTCAGCCATTGATCAAGTAATGGGTGTCTTTCAGGGGGACTGGACGCCAGGGAATTTACGGGGGATGGCCATTGTTAATATCCTCACCAGCCTCTTGTGTGTCGTTGGGGCGGTCTTGATGTGGAGTCTGCAACTTCGTGGTTTTTGGATTTATGTAGTGGGAATCGGTATCTCCGTCGTCGGGCCTCTCTTCGTTTTTGGTGGAATTTTAGGCTTTAGCCAGTCCTTCTTGGCTATGTTTTCAGGGGGGATCTTCACGTGGCTCTATAAAAGACAATGGTACCAACTCCATCGGTGATGCCTTTGGTTTCTGTTTTGCTTCCTGCGCGAAATGAGTGTAAGGTCATTGAAACGGTCATTAGGTCGCTTCAAAATCAAGTGTATCCTCATTTTGAGGTCTGGATTGGGGATGATGGCTCGACGGATGGTACATCAGAAAAAGTGCAGTTCCTGACTTCTTCTGATCCTCGATTTCATCTAATTCCCATTTCTTCCGATCCATCAGGACGGTTGCAGGGGAAAACACAAGCGTTACAAGTACTTGGTGGTCAGGCCAATGGGGAACTTATTTTAATGACGGACGCCGATATGGATCTCCCACCAACGTGGATTCAAACGTACGTGGCTACCTTTCAACTTGTCCCTGCAGCTGGGGTTGTGGTGGGAACGACCTTGGTAAAAGGTAATCCATGGCAAGCAATGGAATGGCTTTGGGTACTTCAAGGTCTAGCTGCTGCTGCTCAAATGAACTGGCCGACCACAGGCATGGGAAACAACATGGGAGTTCGTCGCTCGGTATGGGTGGCGCTCGGTGGGTTTCGGGATATTGGTTTCTCGCTTGTGGAGGATTATGCCTTATACCAGCATATTGTGCAGTCGGGCTATGGATTTACCCATGTTTTCGTTCCCGAAGTTTTGGGTTGGACTTTACCTCCGGACAACTTGGTAGCCCAACGAAATCGGTGGATCCGAGGCGCATGGAAAACCAGAAGCCCTTGGCTTCTCTTGGCCTTACTTTGCGTAGGATGGGTTCCTTTTTTGTTATGTCTCTGCTTAGTTCACCCCACTTTGGGTATGTCACTTTTCTTTTTTACCTGGCTCTTGGGTATTCTGTGGGGAAGACGAGGTACCCGGAGACTGAAATGGAATCCGGGTTGGCGCCCCGTTGTATTTGCCCCACTTGTTTTGCCTATTCGACTGCTAATCCAAATGGTACATACGCTTCGTGAACCTGCGATCGTATGGAAAGACCGTCGTTATGCATCATAAGTAAAATGCCGCTTTAGGTCATTCACGGGCTGTTCGATCAGGTACCATGAACATGTGGCCAACACGAGCGTACAGGCATAATAAAGGAAAAATCCCGGCCACCAGCTGGCCTCAAACCAAGAGGTGTATTGTCCGAGTTTTTGAACGATCTTTACCGTTGGGTGATTGGGTGGGGTATGGTAGTAATTGAAGACATAGTTATGGAAGAGGTAAATGCCGTAACTTATCTTCCCAATGAAAAGAAAAGGAGAAAACTCTAGGAAGGATTGAAAATAACGGCCCGACGAATGCCGGCTCAATCCCTCCACCACAAATCCAATCATGGCTACGGAAAACAGGGATTCGGCTAGTCGAAGGACGATGACAATCCATGCATTATGCGGGTGCTCTGGCTGATGTCCAGCATACAGCACACCGATGTAAAGAAGCCCGGTAGCTAAGATCCAGTACGGGTGACGGAAGTGCCTCAGCCAAGTTTCTTGCCGATGAAACTGCACATAAGCGAGCCAGCCACCAACACCAAAAGCGTCTAAACAGGTAAACATCAAAACATACGATACAATCCAAGAACTGCCAGTAACATATAGGTACCACCGGAGCCCAACGGATACGAGCAGAAAGGAAGGGAAAATCCAATTCGTCCGATTGGTCGGGAGAAAGAAAAGTAAAAAGGGGAAAAATAAATAGTATTGTTCTTCCACGGCCAGTGACCATAAGTGATCGGATGACCCCAACCAAGTGGCGTGAACCGCCATATAAATATTGGTCGAATACGTTACCAACCAGCCTAGTTTATCTCGAACTGGTGGGACATCCATGAGCCATAAGGCTAATAATGTGAGGTAATACAAGGGGAATATCCGCAAAGTCCGTCGAATGAAAAAGCGTTTCAATGATTTTCCATAACCAACCCCACGAAAATCATCCTGTTGTTTGGCTTGGAGAAGAATACGCGTAATGAGGTAGCCACTCAGAACGAAGAAAAGGCAAACACCCAGGTATCCAGCGGGGAATCCCAATTGATCTCCAGACCAATGATCGAGTAAAACTAAGGTCACGGCAATGAACCGAAGACCATCCAAAGCTTTAATATGTTGTAAGGCCATGTATTACCAGTTTTTGGGTTTTTCTTTGAAAACAAACCCTTTGATTCGGATGGTTTTTTGGGCATCCAACCAACGGCCAGAACCCGACTTGTCTTGCCAGATATACGTTTCATACAGGCCTGAGGGGAGGTTCATTCGGCTGACGGTTCCGGCCATCGAGTAGGCCCAAGGTTTAAAAATTCGTTTTAACAGGTTGGGTTGAACAGCGCGGTACAGCGGTCTAGCTTGAATGCTGGAATCGCCTCGTACCACGAGGTAAGCCGCTTTTCCCGGCATTTCCTCCCCAAATTCAAAATAGTGAACATATTCTGGTTGAATCGCGACCGAGTCAATCCACTGGGGGGCAGGCTCCATGAGCGCATTGGCCATGGAAGCGGCTAGGGATGAGGTGGGGTGTTGGTACGGATGTTGTGTCATCGGGATGCTTCCTACCTGATTGGCAAAGTGCAAATTGGCCAAGTCTGCCGTCCGTTCTTGGTGTGTATACAGATGAAAGCGAAAATCAATCAGGTAGCTATTGAGATACAACAAGCCACTTAGACCTAGGCACAGCCATGCCCAATTTCTCTTCAGGTAAATAGGAAGAAGAAACACAACAAATGAGAATGCCAGCAGGGTCAGGAGGTTGGAGTAAATTTTATATTTACTGGTAAACAAGATCGTCACAGGGTAAGAGAGGCGAGCCAGAATCGTGCCGAGTATTGTCCCCAAAACGAATAACGCAAATGCACCCAGCATGAGTTGCGTAGCTGTGAGGGGCAAATACCTTTTGAAAAGTAATTGGAACGGGATACGAATCAAGTAGATGAGCGTTATTCCTGTCATGAGCACTCCCCAAGCGACAGCTATACCTTCACGTGCACTGGGCCAAATCTCAAGCATATCCGTGATGGAGCCGGCCAATACAAAAAATCGCCATGCAATATCCAACCCATTCCAGACCGCCGGTTCGGGTGCAGAAAGGTCGGTTCGTTGGGTAAACGTGACTAGATGGAGCAGCAGGCAAATTGCCCAGAGCCCACCCGTCCAAAAAAAGGCTTTCCATCGTTTTTGGACGATTAAAATGACGACACCCAAAAGCGGAACAATGAGGCCATTCCCACTTGTGAACAAAGCGATCGTCCCTAGGAACCAACCGGCCCAAAGAGGCCAAGTCAAGTGAACTGCCGATTTTGGCTTCTGAGCTAATCCATAAAATGAGGCAAGTGCAAAGAAGATAATTCCAAAATTTTGAAGGGAAGCCATACCCCAATAAAAATTTTCATATAGGGCTAGCGTGAACAATAGCCATGAACCGATGGCCCACCAAATCCAGCGATCGGGGTGATATTTCCAGCGAATGGCCCACAAGAGCCATGTTCCTAGAAGGGTTAAGTTCCCAATTGCCATTAAAATTCTATAGTTGAGTGTACCGTTCACCCAAAAGGTAAAGAGCGTAATGAATCGAGTAAAGGCAATCCGGTGTTCGTTATGTTGTGAAAACAACGCATTTAGCCCTTTCCACAGATTTTCTTTTTCCCAAGTGAGTAAAAAGGCTTTGAGCGCATGGTCATCCCAAAGTGGGACGTTCATTGCATACGAGTCGAATAAAACGATCAGAAGGAATATCGGTGCCAAAGCACAAACCAATAACAAAATCGATATTCTTTGGTGCATTAGAAGTCGGATCATACGGTACCCAGGGAATAGTGTTGGTTTGGAGGCAAAATCGGTTAAATTTACTAGAAAAAAGGGAAATTATTCAATGTGTTTGTCGATGATATACCGTGGACGCCCTTTTATTTCTTGGTAGATTTTTCCTATATATTCCCCTATTAGTCCAATTGCAACCATGTTAGATCCGGAAAAGAAAACCATGGGGAGAATGGTGGAGGTCCAACCTGGTACGGTATAGCTAAAAAATAAGCTCGCTAAAGCATATAAGCCAATGCCGAGCGCTACCATGAAGTTGACAATTCCAAACCAGAGGACCAGCCGCATGGGTACGGTAGAAAAAGACGTAATGCCATTCCATGCGAAAATGAGCATTTTAGATAAAGGGTATTTACTTTCACCGGCTTGTCGTTCCAAACGTTTGTAAAATACTTGATCACTCTGAAACCCGATGGTTGGAATAATGCCGCGAAGGAAGAGGTTAACTTCTTGGTATTGGTTTAATTCCTGTAAGACGCGATTGTCGATCAAACGAAAATCGGCATGGTTAAAGATGACCGGCACGCCCATTTTTTGCATAAGTCGATAGAAACCCTCAGCTGATGTTCGTTTAAACCAAGAATCGCTTTGGCGATCATTCCGGACGCCGTAGACAATCGCTGCACCCGCCTGAAATCGTTCTACCATCATCCGGATTGCGGTAATATCGTCTTGAAGGTCTGCATCAATGGTAATGTAGCAATCGAACTCGTTGATGTAGTGTTGTAGCCCAGCCAATATGGCGGCTTGGTGGCCAAAATTCTTGGAAAGCTGAATTCCTCGGGTGTGGGGATGGTTTTTGACCAAATCCTCAATAATTTCCCACGTTCGATCCCGACTACCATCGTTTACCATACAAATGGCACTTGAATCATCCAAGATACCGAGCTCCTTTAGCGATTGGAGGTACGTATGGAGTTGATTAAAGGATTGAGCTAGTATGTCTTGTTCTTGGTAACAAGGCACAATAATGAGTAGACGACTGGCCATTTGATTGGGTTTTCAAGCAAAAATACTTACATTTTGATTACAGTTAGCTCAACTCGGCGGTTTTTCTTCCGGCTTTCCTCTGATGCATTGGAGGCTACTGGGCGTGCAGGGCCCCATGATTTCAATTGGATGCGGTGGGGTTCAATGTTCCCTTCGCGGCAAATATAATCTTTGACGGCTTGCACGCGGTTTTTAGCCAGCTGGATATTGAGGTACATATCCCCTTGATTGTCACTATGTCCTTCCAATAAGATTTCCATACCTGGGTTTTCGTTCATCCAACCAATAACCCGCTGCAAATCGACTACAGCTTCTGGCCGTAAGGTAAACTCACCTTGATCAAACTGCACATTGGGAAGTACTTGGGTTTGCCCTACTTGAGGAGTTGAAACAAACAAATCTTTCTTCCATTCTCGGTAATTTAGTTCTTTTCGAACATCGATTGTTTCCGTACCCTGCCACGATTCGGGTCCTTTAACCGTAATTTCGTACTTTTTCCCTAGTGGCAAAATAAGCTTAAATTCCCCCGTTTCCGGATCATACGGCATATCCATCGTGAAATTAGTCGTATCCTGTACGGAGACGATGTGCAGCTGGGCCGGCACGGCCTCTTTGGTCCCTTTTTTAAAAACGGAGCCATGGAGTAACAGGACTGGATCAGGTTTGATACTGGGGAATAACTTAATGCGAAATATATCCTCTTTTCCCAGCGACATTTGTTCGGAACTCATATACGCATATTCTCCAGAGGCCGGAATTGTAAAATAACCATCCCATTTGGGTGTATTGATGGCAGGGCCCAAATTTTCAGGTTCCGACCAATTGCGCCATGTTTCGTCCAAGCGCCGGGTTAGAAAAATATCCCCACCCCCATAGCCAGCATGTCCATCGGAGGTAAAAAAGAGGGTCCGGTTATCCGCCGCTAAAAAAGGGGAGCCTTCAATCCCAGCCGAGTTCACCACCGAGCCTAGATTGATAGGCGAACTGAATGTTCCGTCTCGTTTGGCTCGGGAAACGTATAAATCCTTACTTCCCTGGGTATCTTGGCGATGCAAGGATAAAATCAACATTTTCCCATCTGGTGAAAATGAAAACTCGGTGTAACTGGAGTAGCTGTAATAATCATCAATTTTTACCTCTTCCGGAAACGACCATGTTAATCGTTTCTTAATCGTTTTGGATAAGCCCAACTGCAAGCTGCCGTCGGGTTTATATACATTCAACACATAAAGTGTTTTTCCATCCGGCGAAATGGCCGCCGCTGCATTATCATCTTTGGTGTTGACTGGCTTGCCTAGGTTCTCCGCCTCGGTCCATTCGTTATCCCGAATTTGTCGCGACATCCAAATGTCTTGTCGGGCTGGATTGTCAATATTATCAGGATGGTTGATTCGGGTGTAGAAAAGTGTTTGGCCATCTGGGGAAATGATGGGAGCGACTTCCCCAAATTTTGAATTGACATTTTTTCCCAAGTTTTGTTTTTCGAGGTCCGTCGGAAATTCTTTAACTAAATGAATGACATTTTTTAAAGGTTCTTTATGATCTGCTATGCCAACAGCATCGATTTGTTTGTATCCTTTAACTCGCGTATGGTCGATCACTAATTTCAATCCGACCACTTCGTATGATGTTCTGGGTATGGGAATATACCACAGTCTTCCAATGGTTTTGGGGGGTTGATTTGCCTCGGTGTAGGCTAGATGTTCCTTTCCTTGGCCATCATACAGGTATATCTTAGCGATCGCGCCTGCGTTGTAGTTTTCGGCGACAGCAATCTGTTGAACGAATTGGGGTTTGGCAAAGCTTACTTGAATCCAATCCTCGTCGAAGTTTGCGCCGTTGGGCATCCAAGCCAATCCACTCAAGACAGTTTGGGGCAATACGTTGGGGCGCCCTAAAATTTGCGCGGCTTTTTGGAAGCTGGGCTGTTGGTAATTGATTTTTTCGGAAGATACGCCAATGACGTTACTGGCCCACTGAAAATCCTGAGCATGAACAATCCCAGAAAAAAATAACAGCCAACCAATACTCCATTTTTTCATTTTGCATCCTGTCCAATCCTTCAAATATACCACCTTTCTTTTATATGAACTGCGCATTTTCCATTGAATTCCTGTATTTTAGGGTGTAAAAGGAAGAAAATGAGGATCAAGGTCATCGCTTTATTGGGATTTCTTGGGGGCTGCCTTCTTGGTATGGCACAACCCAAGCAGAACAATCATTCCCTCGAGCGGGCAGTACAGGCCGTGGTTTTGAAAACATTGGCCTCTCGACCACTTCCACACCCTGTAGTTTTTAAAGTGGATGTGGCTAAACGACACGAAACTACGCAAGGAAAAATTCAGCAGGGCACCGTGACGTGGCACTACACCTGGTTTCGACTAACCCCTGAGCAAGATTCAATCCCGGTATTCTCTCATACACAAAAAATAAATTATCAACGAACCCAACCTTGGGAGGACGCATGGAAGAAGATTAGCGCATCTATAGGGCTTTCTACGGTCCAATATGCGCATATTTGGTGGAAGCAAAATGGTGGAGGGAGCCCCGCCTTGGTCGATTCCGTTCGGCTGATTTGGCTTCCGGATGAGGCCTTGGAGGAAGCAGATACCTTGTATCATCCCGTGAAGCGTTTGGATTGGTCGGATTTTCAAGGTGTCCCAGCCTTTGGGAGTCGGTATGGGGCTGAAATTTTCACCAGTTTTGGGTTTTCCATGGAAATGGAAGTGAAAAATCATACACTGCACATCAGGTTGCAGGGAAAATGTTACATGATCCGAGGAATATCCTGGGTCAAATCGGGAAATGCGACACCGGCAGCCCTGGCACATGAGCAACTTCATTTTGATATTACTCAACGTAGCTTAGCGTATTGGAAGAAATTGGTGCATGATTTTCCAACCTATTGGCATCCAGATGATTGGAGTGCGGCTATTCAGCAAGCCTATCTCCAAGCGTTTCGGCACATGAACCAATGGCAAAAACAATACGACGCCGAAACGCTTCACGGCCAAAATGCGATGGAGCAAGCCAAATGGGAAGCACAATTTAAAATCAACCGGATCGAATGACGGGTTTTTTGTACCTTTGAAAGATGAAAGCATCGAAATCTAATCTTCAGTTTCAAAAAGTAATTGTCGGTGTGGGTATTGCCTTATTTGGGCTGAAGATCTGGGCGTGGTACATTACCGATTCGGTCGCTATTTTAACCGATGCTTTGGAAAGTACAATCAATGTGGCCATGGGCGTATTTGGCTTATATGCGCTGTATTTATCCGCTCAACCACAAGATGAAAATCATCCCTACGGTCACGGGAAAATCGAATTTCTCTCCGCGGCCATCGAAGGAACGCTTATCTCGCTCGCGGGTGGGGTTATCGTTTGGGAAGCGGTGAATCGCTGGGGGCTTTCTCAGGTTGGCCAAACTTTAGATACAGGAATTCTACTCATTTCTATTACGGCAATTCTTAATTTTTTACTTGGCTACTTTGCTGAAAAACAAGGCAAAAAAACGGGTTCTCTGGCCCTGATTTCAAGCGGCCAACACCTAAAGACCGACACTTACTCAACCTTAGGTATCATCATGGGCCTTTTTTTACTCCGATGGACAGGTTGGATGTGGATTGACTCGGCCGTGGCGTTGATTTTTGGTGTTTTTATCGCCTATGCAGGCTATAAAATCCTCCGTAATTCCATCGCTGGAATCATGGACGAAGCCGATACCGCGTTACTTCATGAAATTATTACCGTTTTGGAACAAGGCCGCCGGGCGGAATGGGTGGATATACATAACCTTCGGGTAATCAAATATGGAACTCAATTGCATATCGATTGCCACCTCACCGTGCCTTGGTACTTGAATGTCCATGAAGCCCACGAGGAGTTGGATAAGCTGCAAGAGATTATTCATAAAAAATTTGGGGATGAGGTAGAGTTCTTTGTACATACCGATGGATGCCTGCCCTTTTCGTGCGCGATTTGTCAAAAACAAGATTGCCCAGTGCGTCAAAAAGCGTTTGAAAAGAAAATTGTTTGGTCGATCGATAATGTGGTATCAAACGAAAAGCATACGCTTTAATACCACTGGAAAGCATGGCGATTCCCTCCATAAGATCGAAGTTCCATGCTCGCGCCACCTACCGTAAAATCTACTTCTACCTTGACAGGTACATGATTCTTATCGTCTGATAACCAAATCCGGATTCCATTTTCTCCATCAAATAATTTGTTTGGTGGGAGAATCGGTTGCAATTTGAGAACACGAAGTCGACCAAATTTAGTTTTTACGACACCTCTCCCCGCGTACCGAATTTTCATTTGGTACAGTTCATCATCAAAAAAAACAGGGGTAGTTATGACCTGCCCGGGCTTCCAATCGTCGAAGTCAAGCGTTCGAAGGAAATAAAATCCCGAGATGAGGTCTTGCACGTTTCTAGGTACATCATACTCTCGGGCATGATCCTTTTCAACAGTCTTTACCCGCTGGCGGTGATGGTCAAAAACGACGATCTGATCCCGTTTGTACTCACGTTCTCGAGCTTGGTATAAAAAACGATGGGATAATAAGGTGGTTGTATCCACCCAAGATTGATACGTATTTCGAACTTTAAAATAGTCGCTTACTCCTGTGGTTCTTCCTTGGATCTCCACTTTGTAACAAGGTCTTTGTTGGATGTAGGAAATGGTGGGGTCGACCCGCACATCCGCTTCGCCAACGGGAATAAAACTCAACTTGACTTTATACGAATAGTTCTCGCCAGGTTTAAAGTTATCATTTCGAATGACACGAAAGGAAGTTACCCAAGCGGATAATCCACTAGTCAGCATGAAAAGGCCAAGAATGAGTACTTTCAATCGCATGGTTGTGTCGTCTATCCTCGCGAATTTAACGAAAAATAGGTAGACTTGGTATTTATTTATTCGTAAAGATACCGAACGACTACATGCACCAGCCGCAAGCCCGGGTTATCTAAAGTGACCGGAACCGGGAGTGCCTTAAATAGGTCGTCTGTGCTCACTGTCCGTAGAATAGGGAATACACTAAGGTAATAGCTGTTTTCAGCTTGATTCATGATAAATTCCTCGCCTAAAAAACTTTTTTCGTCTTCAAAACAGCGATACTGATTGATATTTTCAGACGAACGAATGGCCATTTTTAAATTTGTTATAAGATTGGGACTGTTTTGACTATCCTGCACTTCATGCAAAACAGCCACTAAATCCAAGGAGTTATCGTTATCCAAAACACAAATCTTCATGGAGGTTATTCGTATATTCCCTTGCGCTGCATTCAAGGCTATAGGTAAAGGAGCAACGAGACGGTAGGCGGTGGCATTGAGGGATGACATTTCGGCTTCACCTTCCGAAAATACCCGAATTTGCCCGTTGAATCGTATGATATTGGCATTTTCCAAAGGAGATACTCGCTCAGGTGTAAAGGCAGCAGCATTAATGGCCTGATGCAGTAGGGGCGACGTGCGGACCAGCTGCCCGGTAGGCCCACCGAATAAAGGCGTAGCTCCTGTAGCAGATCCAATTTGAATGGATTGGGTACTGAACGACCCAACAGACAATACATTGGTTGTCAATGACTGTGAAAAACTGCCCTGCGCTGCTTGTACAAACGTAGATTGGACCGTATGTAGGTTGGCCAGTCCCGTGACAAACGAAATGGAAAAATTGGTGTTTGCTCCTCGGATGGTCGTGTTTATAATCCGAGTAGCCAAGACACTATCTGTGGTTAATTTCTGGGTTTGAATTTGATCAGGTGAAAGAAATACGGCTTGCGCAAAACAAGAGAGAGGTAGCCAAAAGAGAGGTAGGAGTAGCTGTTTTTTCATGTATATACCCGTTATATGAGTTGAATCCCTAAATCCATGGCTCGGTCCACCAAGTCTTTGATACGTCTGCGCGATACCCGAAAAACCTCACCGTTTTTCATCCGAACAATACCTTGTCGGTTTTCTGCTTGTACACTTTGGACAAAATGTAAATTGATCATCATGCCTCTTCGGATAACATAAAAAAACTGTATGTCAGCCAATTGGATCACATAATGCTTGAGTGTAAAGGAAGAGAAAATTTCCTTTTGGCCTGTAACCCGTATGGTGGTATAATTTCCATACTTACTGGCTAGGTATTGAATGGTATGGAGTGCTACCGCCTTTTTACCGTAGTTGAAGGATAAGGTGGTCCGTGGTGTCGTAGATATCATAAGCCATCGGTTTTGATGAATCAAACATACCTAACTCCCGACTACCAAACCGAAAGAATTCACCATTGGAATCTACCCCTAAATACTTGGTCAAAAAAAATCAATAAACGGTATCAGGTGTCCAACCATTGCTTAAAAGCAGCCACTTTTTCTTTAGGAATAAAAATCTCATGATCGAAGGCGGGCTGGGTAAATAACTGCACCCGCCGGGCAATTCCCGGCTTCATTTTGATCACGGAATCAATGTGGAGAATAAATCGCCGGTTGACTCGGAAAAACTTTTTTGGATTCAATTGCGTGACCAATTGCTCCAGCGTAAAGTCAATGATGTACTTACGTTTATCGTGGGTGACTAAATACACAATTTTGTCATCCGCAAAAAAATAGGCGATTTCTTCAACTCGCCGTACCGAAATGGTGTCTCCTAAACGAACCATAAACCGGGTTTTGTAGGTTCGATTGGAACGGCCTTGTTGCATCCACAAGAATTTTTGAAGGGAATAACTCAATGCATGAACTGGCCATGGCTTGACTAAATAATCGATGCAGGGTAACCGAAATGCCTCTAACGCGTGCGCCTCTGAATGGGCCATTAAGATGACCGGAATACCTAAAGATTGTAAAAATGGAATACATGGGCCATCTTGTAAATGGACCTCCGAAATCACCAAATCAGGCGTTGGGTTGGCTTGCCACCAAACCCAAGCATCGGACATGGTATAACATACAGCCTCCACTGAAACTGGGAGATTGACTTGACGTAACGAACTCAGTGTATCCTGAGCTTCCTCCTCTAATCGTTCCAACAACAAAATTCGTAGCATAAGTAATCTGGCAAAGTTTATGTAGGCGTGGAGGCATAGGCAGATCTTGGGTTATTCTCAAAAAAAAACGCATAGGGGTGTAAATTTGTTTTTATGCCCAAAAAATAATAAGACCAAAATCATAAAAAAGCCGACCAATGTTGGCCGGCTTTCTACCTTACACGAATAAGATTAAATGATGTTAAGGAATCAGCACGCGATCAATGGCATGGATTACGCCATTCGTAGCCAATACATTAGCCAGTACGACATTCGAAGGGTCGCTATTTTGACCTGTAATCCGAACACCTGTACCTAGATCAACTCGGAATTGCCCCCCCGCGGCGGTCGTGACATTTCCCATCATGAGGTCTGTAGAGAAAACACGGCCTGGGACCACGTGGTATAACAGTATCGACGTGAGTTGCTCGCGTGTCAGGGCATTGGGATTGACTCCACTGGCAATCAATGCCTCAAATGCCGCATTCGTAGGTGCAAATACCGTGAAGTTTCCACCCGCCAACGTTTCAGCCAATCCCGCCCGGGTAACCAAATCCACTAAAATGCTAAAATTCGGGTTTCCGACAGCAATATCGACAATACTCTGCGTCGGTGGGAGGATGACATTGTTGATGACATGGATGATACCGTTGGATGCGTTTACATCAGCTCCTACGACCTCAATGTTTCCGTTAATGAAAATACGTTGGTTATTAACAGAAAAGAAAATTTCTGAATTGCCTGCGGTTGTCACAGCGCCTGATTGAACTTGATTGGCCGCAACACGTGCTGGAATGACATGCGCCAATAGGATGGGAGTCAATTGTTCCCGCGTTAGGTTGTCCACGGATGTGATTCCCGCAGCAATGAATGCATCGTTTGTCGGAGCGAATACGGTAAACGGTCCTTGCCCTTGCAAAACGGTAACCAAATCTGCTTTTTGAAGGGCAGCAACTAAAATAGAAAACCGACTGTCCTGCACCGCAATGTCAACAATGGTGTTGGGTGGCGTGATGTTCTCATCATCTTGGTTGCAAGAGGTAAACGAGAAAGCGAACGTTAGGAGGGTCAGGAATAAGAGCGTCTTTTTCATGTTGTCTGGTTTAAATGAATAAAAACTGAACGACATGAGAACGCTAATGAGAATCAATCGTTACTCGATTCTGGATGAATCCCCCTTTACCATGGGTGAACCGGACAATATAGGTTGTCAAAAGGACAACTTATGTCTTTAGACGGTTTGGGTTTTCAGAAACAAACGCATCCCATCCTTTTTTCTTGGATTGGTTGCCTGTCAGGGCTTTAGTTTTGGCGTGCATGTGGTGGCAAACCGCTACTGCCAAGGCATCAGTCGCATCCAAAAACATTTTCTCCAGAGGTTGTTTGAATAAATTTTCCAACATGTAGGCTACTTGTTCTTTACTGGCATTCCCATTCCCGGTCACAGATTGCTTTACCTTTTTGGGTAAGTATTCCACTATCGGAATTTCACGTGCCAATGCCGAGGCCATAGCCACCCCTTGCGCACGTCCTAACTTCAGCATGGACTGAACATTTTCTCCATAAAAAGGTGCCTCAATGGCCATTTCGTCCGGCAAATATTCATCAATCAGCTGCGTAATGCGTTCAAAAATTCGCTTTAATTTGGCTTCATGGCTGGGGAGCTTTTCCAACCGCAAAACACCGTATTGTACTAAGGTGAGCTGGCTGCCGACAACCGAAATAAGGCCGTAGCCCATGACTCTTGTTCCGGGATCTACCCCTAAAATGATTTTTTCTTGTAGCTTTGTACTTTCTTGTCCCACCATGATCAATAAATTGCATGCCCTCAACTGGGTAAAGATAATGATAGTTTTGGGAATTTGGTGGGCCGTTTTTAGATCGTGGCCAGATTCCATTCATTCCTTTTCTTTTCCTGACTTTTCAGTGGAAATCTGGGGAGTTCTACTTCTCTTGGGAGCACTCAATTGGGTCCTCGAGTGGCTAAAATGGCATCGCTTGGTCCGTCACTTTTCGCCGGGAAATCATGCGATGCGTTGGAAAGAAGTTTCCAAAGGGTTTCTTCTCGGGCAGGGGATTCCGTTTGGTGACTGGATTGGTCGATTAACCCAATGGCCCCGAAAAAATAGGCCGCAAGGCTGGGCGCTCAATGCGTATGCTTCCTCTTGGCAATCTGTGGTCACGGTAGGTGGGGCGCTATTTTTTGCTTCCGATTTGTTTCCCAAGGGGCCTTGGACTTGGTTTATTCCCCTCTTCTTGGTTTATCTTGCTCTTCACTTTCTCACGCACCACATGTCATGGAAAGGACATGCATTCCCACCGGTCCGAAGCATGGAAACGGGTGGCTTATCACTGGCACGGCATTCCATATTAACGCTACAAGCCGTTCTTTTCTCTTATGCTTGGGGATTAGATCCTCCAATTTGGACATTGGTCGCTGTTTGGCAGTGGATCTGGTTGGGTAAAATGATCGGGGGATTACTGAATATTTGGGGTGAATTGGGTACACGGCAATGGTCTGGGGTGTTTTTTCTGGGTATGGTCGGTGTCGCTCCTGGCGAAGCTACCGTCTTAATCTGGACCTTATGGATTCTTAATAACAGTCTTCCACTCATTACGGGAAGCATATACTGGATATTTTCATGGAAATCTTCTACGGTGCTACACTAGGAATTTGGACGATCGGTTTACTCTTCGCCTGGGGGATTTGGTTGTGGTTTCCAACCGTAAAATCCACTACTCTGGCGCATGACGTTTCCTTCTCGGTCCTGATTCCCGTTCGAAATGAGGTGCAAAATCTTCCGGGTTTATTATACGACTTAGCGAACCAATCCAAACGCCCTGCCGAAGTTTGGATTTTAGATGATTCGTCCACCGACGGCACTGCGGAGTTGGTTCGGGCATGGCAAACGAATTTTCCAGTGCCTTTGCATCTTTGGCATTCTGATCGCCCAGAAAATAGCCCCATTTCACCAAAAAAATATGCGCTCACTGCGCTTATGCCGCAACTTCAAACCGACTGGATTGTCACCACAGATGGCGATTGCCGTGTTTCGCCCAATTGGCTTGAAACCCTAGCAGGCCAAACACCCAATCGCGTTTTTTTGGCAGGCCCGATTTCTTTTCTTCCCCAAAAGAAGGCTTGGGTTTGGGCGCAAATTATTGAATTAGCTAGCCTACAACTCACAGCCGCAGTCACGTTATTGATGAAAATACCCACCATGTGCTCAGCGGCCAATATGGCATTTCAACGGGCTACTTTTCCGGGATATGCCGGGAACGCACATATTGCATCGGGCGACGATGAATTCCTCATGCATGCCTACCAAGCACAATTCCCAGGGCAAGTCGCTTGGGTGAAATCGCCTCATGCTTTGGTGCTTACCCAAGCCCAAACCTCATGGAGTGGCTTTATCGCGCAACGCAAACGCTGGGCTAGTAAATGGAATCGCTATACGTCGTGGTTTCCACGTGTATTGGCCGTCTTCGTATTTTTGGTCAACGTAGCTACATTAAGCGCTTTGGTTACCGGCGATTACCACTGGCTTTTTCTTCGTTGGAGTGTAGAGATTGGGGCGTTAGCCACTTTTTTGGCTTTTTTCGGTCAAAAAAAATGGATCGCCCAAATCCCAATCGTTCAGATTTTCTATCCGCTGTATGTCGTATATTTTGGGTTAATTGCACAACGTAAATCCACCTATGTATGGAAAGGTCGACAATGGGATTAATGCACCGATGCTTATTTACCGGCGCACGGTGGCTTAGGTGGATCTATCCTCAAGCGATATGGCGGATGAAAACCACGGAAAAGGTACTCTATCTCACATTTGATGATGGACCTATTCCGGAAGTTACGCCGTTTGTCTTGCAGCAACTCGCGCAGCATCAAGCCAAAGCGACTTTTTTTGTGATTGGGGATAATGTGCAAAAACACCCTGAAGTTTTCGAGTTGATCCTAGCCGCTGGGCATGGCATTGGGAATCATACAGAAAATCATTTACGCGGAACCAATACCAGCAAAGCAGACTATTGGGCTAATGTTGCAACCTGCCAAAATCGCTTACCTGGCCCGACGCGCTGGTTTCGTCCTCCCTATGGAAGGTTGACGAGGCAACAATACCATCAGCTCCTTCAGCACGAATACACGCTGTTTTTTTGGGATGTATTGAGCCAAGATTACGATGCTGGCCTGTCTCCGCAAGCCTGTCTAGAGGGCACATTGCAAGCCATTAGGCCGGGCTCCATCGTGGTTTTTCATGACTCTTGGAAAGCCTGGCCTAGATTAGAGTATGTCTTACCTGAATTTTTAGCTGAGGTTACCAAACAGGGTTATCGATTGGAAGTACCCCTCCTAAACATTCCACCAATACGTTAGTTTTAACACAATCGCTCGGTTGCGCACTTGAAAGGTGTCTGCAAAATAATTATCCGTATAGACGAAAAATAGGTCTGATGCCGGACTATACCGCCATTGGAAACGGGTATTGAGGTTGATGTTGTTGGTTTGATTGTTGTATTGTAAAAAATTAGTGAAGAATATTTTATTCGACAAAGTAACATCCAAACGAGAGCCCACTAACCACAAATCATGGCTTGTATTCTTAAGCTTTTCGGGCAGGCGAGGGTCGGCATCAAACGATATATGGTTGTAGTTTGCACTGACCGAAAGCGAAGCATACGGTTGGAAGCGATAGCCAACACTGCCATTGACATTCAGTCGTGACCCCTCCGCATAGTATCCCCCATAGCGTACACTTGTATTGTAGGTGAGCAAACTTTTGGGTTTGGAGTCATACGTAGCACCCACCGCGCGCCAGCGATGAACAGTCCCTCCGGAGATAAATTCCCGAATATAGTTCGTCGGGTCAAACGGGCTGAACAACTCGACCAAATCCCGGGCTGTCCAAATCGAAAACTCAGAGCGATTGAAAAAACTAACATTATACGACAACACGTTGGTATGCTCAATTTGTCGGGTTAATTCTTTATTGAAATAATAATTCAAGCTCAAGCGTGGACCATGCGAGACAATCCATGTTGATTTAGGCAAAAATAGATAGCCAAGGGTAGGATGTAAGTGGCCGTAGTCGCGTCGTCGGACAAAACCCACTTCATTGGCTTGGATACCTTCCCCTACATGTTCTCCGGTTAGTCGTACGATCAGGTGCCGGGCGGAGCGTTCCAAGCGGAAAGCATAGATTCCATTGGAGGACGTACTCAAGGGCGAAAAGGTTTTGATGACGAAGGCCTTGCCCGTCCAAATATTATCAGCGGAGGCTAAGTTATATTCCAAACCCACAGTTCGGTTGTAGTCTGCGATGGGGGAATTGTTTTCGTTGGATCCCACCGTTTGCCGATTGGCAAATATACCAGAAACATAAGATCGGGAGAACACCTTTCGTTGCAAAGCCACCACGGAATAATGAGAACCTGGGACTCCAGTGTTGCTTGTTCCGGTTTGCATGTGGAGTATTCCAGTACGCCAATTGGAATTGATTTTCCCACTGATCCGGCCTCCGTATTGAATGGGCGCATCCAAGCCAATGCGGCGAGAGAAAAATGGACGTATGGAGTTGGAACCAAAGTCATTGAATATATCCCCATTTTCCAAAAAGAACTGACGGCGCTCTGGGAAAAATAATTCGAACCGATCTAAATTCGTTTGTTGTACGTCGACTTCTACTTGCGAGAAGTCTGGATTGAGTGTCAAATCTAAATTTAATGACGAGGTAAGCCCAATCTTGGCATCAAGTCCTATATCGGCATCTGATCTACCGGGGGCATCTGGTACATATGCCCGCTGGCGGTTAAACGTCATGAACGGAATTAACGATACATTAGCTCCCGGCTTTGGTGGGGGCGTCTCCCAAACGAGTGTACCTGTATAGGCCAATGTGGCGGTGGCAAATTGCCGAGGTACGGGAGCCCAGGACGATTTTTCATTCGTTTTTAAATCCAACCGACTGAAATTTATCCCCCACTCGGTTACACCTTCTTTGTAACGTAAGGTTTTGAATGGGATCGCGGCTTCCCAAATCCATTTCTCTCCATCGTAGGACACTTCCGATTGCCATTTATTATCCCAACTTAAGTTAATCGATCCTCCGTTGGCCATTTGTCCATCCCATTGCCCACCCATGGCATTCGAGCCAAATGAAAATCCGTTGGTTTGATCTTCAAAAGGATCAAGGAAAAGCAAGTCATTATCATTTCGGCCAAAGTTAAAATCACGTCGCATGGATTCTACGACATATTTTCCGCCTTCTTCTCGATTGTAATTGATAAAAAGAACGTAGAGGTTTTTTTCATCATAGCACATTTTAACTTCCGAACGAAGCCAAGAACGTGATGTATCCATCGGTTGAACCTGCCAAAAATTGGAAGCAATCTCCGTTTTATCCCATGCTAATTCGTCAGGCTTACCATCAACCAAGATTGAGGAAGCGGCTGGACGAATGGTATAGCGGTAGGCATGATTTGGTTTTTGACCCAAGACAATATGCCAACAGCCGAGCCAAAGCAAGGTACAGAGTAGGTTTTTCATTCAGTTGAATAAAGAAAAAGATTTTGTAGGTTTGCAAAATTAATCAATTCAAAACGAGTTATATCATGCAAATCGCACCCAATACCGTGGTTTCGGTGACATACGAATTATATATCGATGCAGAGGGCGAGAATCAAGACGAAATGGAAATCGTTGAGGTCGTCGGTGAGGATGAACCCATGGTTTTTATTCACGGCCTAAGTGGTTTGCCCGAAAGTTTCGAAAGCCAACTCATCGGCAAGGTGGCGGGTGATACCTTTACCTTTACTGTCGAACAAGAAGAAGGCTATGGCGATATCGATCCGGATGCCATTGTTAATCTATCCAAAGATCTCTTTGTTGTAGACGGGGAACTGATGGAGGACCTTTTGCAAGTGGGGCAATATGTGCCTTTTAACAACGAAGATAACCAACCCATGACGGGCAGAATTGCGGATATTGGTGAGGATTATGTCGTGGTCGACTTTAATCACCCATTGGCTGGTCGGAGAATGCACTTTGATGGGAAGGTACAGGAAGTCCGACCTGCAACGCCAGATGAATTAGATCATGGTCACGTGCATGGTCCAGGTGGGATTATGCACTAAGAAACATTACCTCAAAGCTTCTTTCAAGAGTGCGAAACGGTAAGGAAGCGATTCATTCTCGTATAAAATATGGTAGACGAAGTCGGTAATCGGCATGTGAATGCCAAGTTTTCGATTGATCTCATGGATACTTTTCACGGCATAATACCCTTCGGCTACCATATTCATTTCCATTTGTGCTGTTTTAACCAGATACCCTCGACCGATCATATTGCCAAAGGTCCGATTGCGTGAAAATTGTGAATAGGCAGTCACTAATAGGTCCCCTAAGTAAGCTGAAGACGCCATATCCCGGTCAGAAGGTTCAATTTCATGCACAAATCGTTTAATCTCCTGCATCGCATTGGATACCATCACCGCCTGAAAATTATCACCAGCCCCCATGCCATGGGTTATTCCACAGGCAATGGCTACAATATTTTTCATTACTGCGGCGTATTCAACCCCAATCAAATCATCCAATGCCGAGGTATTCACATACCGACACTTGAGTAATCGAGCCAAATGAAGGGCCATATCCGAGGAGGAGGACGCGATGGTCAAATACGATTGTTTTTCCAAAGCCACTTCTTCTGCGTGACATGGTCCCGCAATACAGCAAAATTGATCTTTCGAAAGGTTAAATTGATCCTCCATCCAATCGGTCACCAACTGATGCGTACTAGGGACCATACCTTTAATGGCCGAGACGACTCGCTTAGTTCTCCATAATTCAGCGGGGAGGTCTGCCAATGCCTGAGCCAAAAAAGCAGCTGGAATAGCCAGAATAACCCAATCTGATTTTCGAATAGATTCCTTTAATTGGGTCGAAGCTTTGACGCGTGTAGGGTGCAGAGCCACACTGCTCAAATAGTGAGGGTTATGACGATGTGTTTTAATATGCTCTACATCGGCGGCATTTCGCATCCACCACCTTATTCGGATGTTTTCTTGTTCACTTAAAATTTTAACCAGCGCGGTTGCCCAACTACCCCCGCCCAAAACGCATACTGTCTCCATGAAGTGCCTGTAACTGTGGATGCAAAGATAGGAGGAAAAAATAAAAGGCAGCCAAGTGGCCACCCCTTATCTACATACCTAAACTAAACTGTTATACTCTTATGTCCTTTTTCAAGGAACCTTTACTTCTTTTTTTCAGGGGTTGCCTCTTTTCCTTTTTTGGAAACAAGCGATCCCTCCTGTAGATTTTTGGATACTTCTAAATAAGGTCCAACAATAATTTCTTCACCCTTTTTTAATCCACTTAGCACCTCAATAGTTCCCGCAGAGGTATCTGTGATGCCAGTTTTAATTTCTCTGGCGACAGATTTGCCATCTTTGTAGACGAAGATTATTTCTTTTGGCTTCACTTGCTTATCCGTTTTTTCAACGGAGGAATCAGCTGGTTTCGTATCTACATCCTCTTCTTTTTTTTCATCTTTTCTTGTCGTAACTGCGGCAATAGGGACTGTAATTGCATTTTTCCGGGTTTCGGTTACAATATCAACTGTGGCTGTCATGCCGGGCTTGAATGGATACCGTTTCCCTTCTTTGATGTTGATGATGTCCCGGTAGGAGGAGGGTAAAATACGAATGTTTACCTCAAATTCGGTGACCGCATCCGTCGCACTGCTTGCCGCGTTCAGTGCACCACCTGCATTGTTGGCGGTATTGGAAATCTCAGTTACGATTCCCTTAAACTTTTTATTGGTGTAGGTGTAGGCGTCAACCTCAATATCCGCGGTATCACCCATAGCAATCCGAACGATGTCATTTTCGCTGACATTGACCTTAACCTCCATATTGTTCAAGTTGGCGATCCGCATGATCTCCGTACCCGCCATTTGGGAAGTTCCGACTACCCGCTCGCCTAATTCAACCGACAATTTGGAAACGATGCCGTTGATGGGTGCGTAAATATTGGTTTTGCGAAGGTTTTCTTGCGCATCCTTGAGCGCAGCATTAGCACTCGCAATTCCATACCGTGCTGCCTCGTAACTTGATTTAGCCGCATCCAAATCTTGCTTTGCGATCTTGAAGTTTGCTTCGGCAACTTCGATTTCAGCGCGTGAAATCACTTTATCATTAAATAGTTTTTGCTGGCGATTGAAGTCCAACTGGGCCCGCAAATATTGAGATTCAGCTCGGGCGATAGCTGCTTTTGATTGCTCCGCTGACGCCTTGGCTTGATCAACTCCGGCCCGGAAACGATCTACAACGGAAACATAGTTTTCAGGTTGAATCTTGACTAAAAGCTGCCCTTTCTTCACAGAATCACCTTCTTGAACATAAAGGCCAATGATTTCACCCGGGACATCCGGCGAAATCTTCACCTCGAGCTCGGGTTGGATTTTTCCAGAGGCTGCTACCACTTCCACAAGGTTACTTGTAGTGACCACCGCAGTTTCTACCTCCGTAGGCTTCTCTTTGCCTATCCAGCCAGCTTGTTTGGCTACGACCAATAAAATAACAAGGCCGACGATTGTCCCGCCTAATATGTACCATATTTTGTTTGATTTCTTTTTCATAGAACGTTATAATTAGACGATGAAAATAAGTTTTTGGTCCTTATTTAAATGAAATGTTAAAAACTAAGAGGTTTGTTTTGATAGAAGTCTAAAATCTTGAGCCGGAACACAAAATCGTACTTGGCTTGGATTAAGTTGAGCATCGCCCGATCCAAATTGGTTTTGGCCAAATTAAAATCAACTAAATTCGATGCTCCCGCATCCAAGCGAGAGGAGGCGGCCTGAAACGATTTCTCCAATGCCTCTACTTGACTTAATGTAGCCTGGTAGCGTCGCGCTGCATTGACCATGGTGAGGTAGGCTTGATCGATGTTTTGCCGGATGGTTAGTTGTGCCGACTCGGATTGAATTTGTGCTTGGGCCTTCTGAATCTTTGCGCCTTGGGTTCGGAACTTCACCGCATACCCATTGAAAATTGGAATTTGCATACCGACCCCCAAGTTCACATTTTGGTTATTTCCCAATTGATTAAAATAGGCGATATTTTCCCGAATGATATTTTGCTGAGGCAAATTGAGTACAAAGGGAATGGTCTGGCCATCGAACGTTGCCGAGACCGGAAGCTGTTGAAATGACTCAGGACCAAAAATTGTCCGCTTAGCCGCCGTAGAATACGTTGTTCCCCACCCAGTATTGAATGAGATACGGGGCAATTTGCCGGCTTGGGCAATGGCAAGTTGGCGGTCGGCTACCGCTAATTGTTTTTCAGCCGCCTTGATCTCAGGTAGATAACCAATCGCTTTTTCATAAATTTCTTGCGCAGATTCGGGGTAGGCCTGAATGGAAGGATTAGGTACCTCCACCCGTTCGATACCGATTTCACGCGAATCTGTAATATTTAAGGCCTGCTTTAAGGTTAATTTAGCATTACCTAACGCATTAATGGCATTCACCAGATTCAACTCATCATTGGCCACCTGGGCATCAAGGTCAAATAGATTGGTCGGCGGAACAGAACCAGCATCCACCAGCTTTTTTGTTCGGTCATATTGCAATCGAGTGACCTCGACTTGCTTTTTCGCTACCTCGATCTGGTCTTCCGCCGACAAAATATTGAGATAGGCCACAATGACTTGCAATGAAATTGAATTTTTTTGTGCTTCGTAATTCAATTGCTCAACCTCCACTTGCAGCTGATTTCGCTGAATGGTGTTTTTGATCTCACCCCCTTGAAATAAGGGCATAGAGGCATTAATCCCCATGTTATTTGTTCCAATGGCCGTGGTTACAATGCTATTGGAAAATGGATCGATGTTTCGACCCGTAAAGGAGTTTAAATTAAAACCACCATTCACAGACGGGTATTTCAACCATTGGGATTGATTGGCTGTGTTTCGGCTGTTTTCAACGGCCAAAGCGCTGCTCCTAAGGGTAAGATTCTGCTGAATTGCATAATCCAAACAGGCTTGTAGGGAATATCGGGTAGGTTCCGATGTGCTTGTTCCACTTTGCGCATAGGCTGCCTGAAAGCCTATCCAACACCCAATAAAGTACCATTTTTTGATCATATCCTTTTTCAACTTCATTTCGAAAACAAGAATACAAAAGTTTCATGGTCCATAGGCCCACTATGGGATAAACGGTTGATTCATCTTTACAAAGGAGGTTATCCCAAGGATTGCCATGATTTTTTAAGCGGGATTGTGTAAATTTGTTGGTATGAGACAAAGTATCATCACTTGGTATAGTGGGTTATGCCTCTTTTTGCTATCGCTTCAGGTTTTCGCGCAAGAGCGTGATGTCACCATCGACGTCGGGAAATCTCGGTTAACGATGCAAGATGAACTTGTTTTTCAAATCACCTTGGAAAATGGACCCAGTCGGACCAAGCCCGGTTTGATCGATTTTCCTGTTCTGCCCGGATTCAAAAAGGATTTACAAAAACGCTCTTTCCCTGTGTTGATGGAAGAGGGAAAGCGGAAGCAGATCGATGTAATTCAACAAAAATATATACCAGAAAAGCCGGGCGTTTTCCAATTTCCCCAATTTCAAATCTTAATCGATGATCAAGCCTTTATCATTGCCCCTCGGCGGGTAACAGTCATCGATTCCATCCCCGGTTTTCCCGCTCGATTACCTAAGCTCATTGGAAAAGAGGCCTTTTTAGCCACAACAGTCTCCGCTACAGAAGCATTTGTAGGGGAGGAGGTCGTCGTTGAAGTCGCTCTTTTTATTCCCAAACAAACCAATTTTGAATGGGATTTCCCTACGGATTTGTCTGCTCAAATTGAACGGATATCACAACGCCTTAAACCTTTGGATTGTCTTGAAAATCGACTGGTACTCTCGTCTGTTACGGCTGAAAGGATAGAAATTAAGGGGCAAGAATTTACCAAGTATCGGGTATTTTTATCTCGGTACATTCCACTTAAATCGGGCAAGTTACTTTTTCCAGCGTTGGAGTTTAAACCCTTACGCAAGATGCGTGGCGAGGCTGAATTTACGCTCTATGCACTAAAAAGTAGCCAAGAAACGGTTCGTATTCAACCTCTACCTGATCATCCTTTGCGGGACAAGGTATCGGTTGGGCCGTTTCAATGGACTGAACAAGTATCTCCTAAACAAGTAGAAATTGGGAAACCCGTTATGTATGAAGCCCGAATTGAAGGCAGTTCATCTCTTGGGTTTGCCAGTTGGCCAGTCCCTACATCAGATGAGTGGTTTGATTTTTTTCCGGAGTCCTCCCCGGCTAAATCTCAGATCGGTCCTGTTCGGACGTTCCGGTTTCAGCTTATTCCAAAGAAGAATGGGAAGGTAGCGCTGAGTCGGTATTTTCAATTCTTTTTCTTTCACCCGGGCCGGCAAACATATGATACCTTAACTTCCAGTCTAAATTTAGTCATTCGAGGGGAAAGTGGAGCGATTATCGCTCAAAAACCGCGTAACATCGATATCTATGACGGGATTCAGGATCAAAATGTACCCGACCACTACCTCAATGTCCGGTACTGGAGCCAGACGTTAGCCAACTTAGGCATTTTCGTTATTTTTGTATTAGCCACCTTTCTTTTTTATAACCGATTTAACCCAAAACCATGAGTAGTACTTACGGTCAATTATTTCGCATTTCTACCTTCGGTGAATCCCACGGCGCTGCTATTGGGGTAGTCATTGATGGGTGTCCCGCCGGAATTCCATGGGACGAGGATTTTATTCAAGGGGAATTAGCCCGGCGGAAGCCCGGCCAATCCCGGATTACCACCCAACGAAAAGAAGCGGATTCTTTTCAAGTCTTATCGGGTGTTTTTGACGGCCAAACCACCGGAACACCTTTGGCTTTGGTTATTTTTAATGAAGACCAGCGATCCAAGGATTATGGCCATATTGCAGATAAATTCCGACCGTCTCATGCCGATTTTACTTACTCTGCAAAATATGGCGTTCGAGATTACCGAGGCGGTGGACGAAGCTCGGCCCGAGAAACAGCCGCGCGGGTTGCCGCGGGCGCAGTTGCCCAGTTGGTCTTAAAGCAATTGGGGGTATCGGTCTTGAGTTATGTGTCGCAAGTTGGCCCACTCAAATTAGATCTACCTTACCATCAATTGGATTTGTCAAAAACAGAAGACAATGCCGTCCGGTGTCCTGATCCGGCCATGGCGGAGCGTATGTTTGCTTTTATTGATGAAACCCGCAAAAAAGGAGATTCCATCGGAGGCGTGATAACAGGCGTTTTGCGCGGTGTGCCTGTGGGTTGGGGTGAGCCGGTATTTGATAAATTACATGCTGAATTGGGAAAAGCCATGCTCAGCATCAATGCAGTGAAAGGGTTTTCCTATGGAAGTGGTTTTGAAGGGGTAACGTTATATGGTTCCGAACATAATGACGCGTTTTATACCGATGAAATGGGACAGGTTCGGACCAAAACAAACCACTCGGGCGGGATTCAAGGTGGAATTTCCAACGGCGAGGATATTTATTTTCAAGTCGCATTTAAACCGGTGGCCACGATTATGGTAGATCAAGACAGTGTAAACGAATCCGGAGAATCGGTTGTGGTTTCCGGGAAAGGTAGGCATGATCCATGCGTACTTCCGCGAGCTGTGCCTATCGTCGATGCGATGTCGGCACTTGTGTTAGTGGATTTTTTCCTGCGGGCTAAGTCGAATCGATTGTAAAGGGAGCATACAATAAAAAACGCCCTTGTTTTTTTACAAAACAAGGGCGTTTTAAGTATATGAGCAGCAAAATTATTTCGCTACTTCCAAGCTAGCTTCCCGGGCATTGATGGTTTTACCACGCATTCCCCGAATGACTTTTTCTACTTCACGCTCAGGCACTTCGACAAAACTGAATTTGTCGTACATGTCGATTTGCCCGATCATTTTGCCTGGCAATTTGGTTTCTGAGGCAATGGCACCAACAATGTGGTTTGGCGATACTTGGTCTTTGCGTCCTAGGTTTAAGAACAAACGAACCATGCCTGCTTCACCTGTTCCAGCCGGTCCACCTGCACCGCGACGAGGTGCACGTCCCCGGGGATCCGAAGATCCACCTTGTGACCGAAAGCCACCACGCTCAGGGCGGCTGGTCGCTGCGCCTCGACGATCGGTAGAAGATCCCCGACGTTCATCGGAAAGTTCATGGTCTGCCAAGGTAGTTTGTACCGTACCAACCTGCATCCGAATCAACGCGGTAAGGATATGGTGTGTAGCAATGCCTTCTTCTTTCAATTGATCGACAATGGCCTCAAAGGCTTCATTGCCCTCTTCTTGGATATTGGATTTGACAAGATCGATAAAACGTTGCGTGCGAATCGCCTCAAGATCCTCCCGAGTTGGGATTTTCCCTTGCGGTACGGCTACTTTCGTGTACCGCTCAAGGTCGCGCAAACGGCTACGATCCCGTGCTGTAACAAGAGCGAATGCTTTTCCTAACTTTCCAGCCCGTCCAGTCCGACCAATCCGGTGTACGTAGTACTCCAAATCCATCGGCAGGTCGTAGTTAAATACGGCATCAACACCGGTTACGTCAATTCCACGTGCAGCGACATCGGTGGCTACTAAAATGGAACAATGACCTGTCCGGAATTTATTCATGACTTGGTTCCGAGCGGCTTGCCGCAAGTCACCGTGAATGGCCTCGGCGGCATATCCGCGGGCTTGAAGCTCGTCAACCACTTCATCTACTTTTGATTTTGTATTACAGAATACCAACATCAATTTCAATTGATGGACATCGATCAACCGGCACATCACTTCGGTTTTTGCTTCCCGGCGAACGGAATAGTAAAACTGCTCAATGTTGGCGTTGGTGATCTCGTTACGGGTTACTTTCACGATCTGCGGATCCTTTTGGAAACGCTTGGTGATGGAAAGGATTTCCTTCGACATGGTCGCGGAAAATAAGACCGTTTGGCGTTGTTCTGGCGCAAAGCTGAGGATTTTCTCAATATCTTCCCGGAAGCCCATGTTCAACATTTCATCGGCTTCATCCAAAACCAACATCCGGAGTGTGTCCAAACGTAGGGTTTTCCGATCCATGTGATCCATGATTCGGCCCGGAGTTCCGACAACAATTTGAGCTCCTTTTTTCAAATTTTGAAACTGACGCTCATACGATTCACCACCATAAATGGCAGCAACAAGAAGTCCTTTTTTGTATTTAGCTAATTTGTAAATTTGTTCTTTTACTTGAAGAGCTAATTCCCGGGTAGGGCACATGATCAATACTTGAGTCGAGCGGTCGTCAACGTCCACAGACTCAATAGCTGGGATACCAAAAGCGGCAGTTTTGCCTGTACCTGTCTGGGCTTGACCGATGACGTCTTGGCCGCTCATGACGATAGGAATGGCAGCTGATTGAATGGGGGTTGCTTCTGAGTAACCCATTTCTTCAATAGCTTGTAAAATGTACTCCGACACGGGGAGTGATGAAAACAGTGCGTTTTGCATACAATGATAGAGTCAGGACGCTCGCTTTCGTCCTGCGATTCAATAAATTGGATTAAGGCGGTAGCGATACGCCCTTACGTGAACATCACGGATAAATCCGTTGCCTGCTCTGAAGGGAAAAGTAGAAATAAAAGTGTCTTGCTTTTAAGACGTTTGCCGATTGCAGAGGCTCGAACGGATAGTTCGACGAGAACTAGCACAAAAGTACACAAAATTTGGATTCTAAAAAAGAACTAGGGATATTCCTCCAAATAATCTATAAATAGTGCAATGAATACTTACTAAATTAATGCCTGTTTGCCAAATAATCTTTCGATTTAGTGGACAGATCCTTTTTGCTTCTAAATTTGGGACACCATGTCGTTTGGCTGGGGGGACAAATTACTCAACGAAACGACCTGGATTTGTGATCAAAAAAAATCGGTCTGATTCAAGGAATATGAACCAGACCGATACGTGTGGTGGGCTGATTACTCGCCCCCTTCTGCTGCATCAAAAGCGACATTAGAAGCTGAGGCGCGTACATTTCCGAGCTCTTGATCGACAGAGTACATGGATTCACCCTCCATGAGGTCAATGATTTCAAGGGCACGTCGGGCAATGAATTCCTCTTCGATTTGTTCTTTCACAAACCACAAGGCAAGTTGCTCTGTTGCATAGTCATTGGCCGTCCGGCTGGCTTGTACAATCTTATTGATGGAGGTGGTCACGGCAATTTCACTTGCTAAGGCCATTTCAAAACAGTCTTTCAACGAGGTGTATTCCTGTTTTGGAAACGAAACCTCAGGTGTTACGGCTGTTCCACCCATATTGATGATGAATTTGAAAATCTTCATCATGTGCGATCTTTCTTCGTTTGATTGCGTATAAAAGTATTGCGCACTATTTAAAAAACCATTCCGATCACACCAAGACGCAATTGCTAGGTATTTTTGGGAAGCTTCAGCCTCCATTTTCACTTGATCATTGAGCACGGATTCAACCTCCGCTTTGAGTGACGTTCGCATACGCATTAAATTCTTCATAATTCCGTCGATCTTTTTAGCTTTGTTATTCACGAAAATAACGCGAAAACCCGAAGATATGTTCGTTTCTTCGGGTTTTCTTGCCTATTTATAGCTAGTCTAATTTGCAAATCAATCGCCTACAATTTCCAAGTCACCCCAAAGTTCAAAAAGTGTTTGGTATACATACAAACTAAATGCGGCTCCTGCTAATAACTCTTTTAAGTGAATCAATTCACACAAGGTTAAACGGAATTTTTGGTCCCCGTTGGGGGCTTCCAACCACAGGTTATCCACGGCATCATCAAGATCAAAAATGCAGGCCTGAATATCGATACGATCTACTAACTGCTTAAAATGAAGAAAGTTATGTACTTTAAACTGTGCGTCCCAGGTGGAAAATCGGATTTCAATGACCCCCAAGTGGTCATGTTGCCAGATCGAGCCGTGTACCGTTTGATGAAGACAGTGTGATTCCATTTGCGTTATGCTTCCGTAATTGTGTTCAAATATATGCACTGTTTAGAATTAATCCAAATAAAATAAGGAAAAGCTGATGTAGATCATAGTATCTTTGGAGAAGAGAGGCGAGATTTGTTTTTATTAAAATGAAGTTAACTCGATGAAAGCATCTCCTTATACAAATTTGAACTGGCCTGATTGGAAAGAGACGGTACAAGCGCGTCTCGAAGCGCCTTATTGGATCCAAGATCCAAGTAATCTTCCGGACCCGGATTTAATTCGGGTTTTAACCGCCGTTTACGATGAGGAGCTTGGCTCGGAGGAGTTGCGACGGTTTTCACTTCCCCAATTGGTGATGTATTTACAGTCTACACATCGCTATTATTTACAAAAGAAATTGCCTGAAATTGAACAATCGCTTTGGCATATTTTCTATAAATGTCAGCAAGCTGAAGCTCATCAAGTTTTATCCAGTTTGGTTTTATTCTTTAATCGCTACAAAGAGGAATTGATTGCGCACATTCAACTGGAGGAAAAAGGTTTTTTCCCCTACATTTGGCGGCTAAATCAAGCACATTCTGAGGGCTGGGGGGGAGATCAACTTCAGCAGGTATTGTCGGAATCCCCACTCCAAAAGTTCAATGATGAGCACCATTCCATCGAAGACGAGCTGTCAACTGTTAAAAGCATTCTGTTTGATTATGCTCAAGGGGATGACCTACCACTTTCTTTTCGGGTATTTCTCAATCAAGTGGAGTTTTTTGAATTGGAGCTACGTAAACATGCTTTAATCGAGGACCACGTTTTGGTTCCGCTAGTCAAAGAGATTGAAAAAGAGGTGTCTGAACGATTGTGACCGATTTGTTTGTTTACCGTCTAACGGGATAACTTAATTATATATACTATGTCTGAAGAAAAAACGAACTGGCAGTCAAAACTACAAGATCTTCAAGCGAAAGCGAAGGCGTTGGTCAGTGAAGAAAATTTAGCTGATCTGAAAAACAAAGCCACGGAATCTGCCGAGGGCTTAGAATCAAAAGCGCAGGAAGCCTTGAATGAGGTCGAGGAAAAATTAGCTGAGATTAAGGAAAAAGCAGCCTCGTTGGTCAATGAAGAGCAAATTGCTAAGATTAAAGAGGAGGCTAAAGAGGAATTGGATGATCTCCGGGAAGATGCGGAGGAAGCCATCGAAAAAGCCAAAGTGAAAGCTGCGGAGGTCGCTTCCGATGCTGAAGAAGCGCTTGAAAAAGCAAAGGCTACCATTAAATCGTGGTTTAAGTAATTTTATATCCATCGATTTTCAAACAGGATCTAGTTCACAGGGGCTAGATCTTTTTTTATCGATTCTTCACAAAAAACAAGGCCTTCTGATACAATCAAATCTATGGGACACAACAAGCCACTAGAGAGCATCAAGTTGACATTGGGTTGAGAGGAATGGATCTCCACGAGATGCGTGTAACAGGAATGATAGAAATTGAACGATTTTTGAAAAATTAATGGTGGGATTGGTTGTTTCTTTGAGAGATCAACGAATACATATGCGGCAATTCAATTTTGTTTTCTTTCTTTGTTTATGTCTGATTAGCTGTAAGCCTGACGCCGAGCCTACTTTTCGCATTGGTTTTGCCCAATGTACGATGGGCGATAGTTGGCGGGTAAATCAATGGGAAGCCATGCGCCGTGAACTCTCCTTTTTCCCGGAATTGTCTTTGGATTTGAAAAATGCAAATGGAAATACAGCGCAGCAAATTCAAGATGTAAAACGCATGATTGAGGAACGATATGACTTGATCATCATTTCGCCCAACGATTATGAACTCAGCACGGCAATTGATTTGGCCTATTCTGCAGGAATTCCGGTCGTACTACTGGATAGAAGAACAGCGTCCACAAACTACACGGCTTTTGTCGGTGCAGAAAATACGCAAGTTGGTGAGCAGGCCGGTAATTATGCCCACGCCATCACGACACGACCGAACACACAAATAGTGGAAGTCATTGCAGGCTCAACCGATTCACCCGCCATCGACCGCCACAAGGGCTTTACGTCAGCGGTTGCTTCCTCTAAAAATTTGGTCACCTTTCCCGTCATTCATTCCGGTGACAACGACAGCCTGAAAATTCAGAAAGAATTAGCTCAAATCGCCACCGTAGACATCATTTTTGCCCACAACGACCGCTTGGCATGGACAATCAGCAAAGTGTGTAAAAACATGGGGATTTCCCCAAAAATCATTGGTGTAGATGGACTCGCCGGAGAAAATGAAGGACTTGACTTGGTAAGGAAAGGGCTCTTAGAAGCAACTGTTTTGTATCCATCTGGTGGGGAGGAAGCCATCAAAATTGCCGATGCTATCTTGAAAAGAAAGCCGTTTCAGCGTGAGAATAACTTATTTTCGACGGTTATTAACAAAGATAATGTGAATATCATGTTCTCGCAATACCAAAAAATCAAGGCGCAACAGGAGGATATTGAACGCCAAGACTCACGGATTCAAGAACTGAAATTGACTTTCTCTACACAGCGTAATCGACTTTATATCACGAGCGCACTCCTTACGGTCGTTGTCCTACTTTTGGCAACGTTGTACTTTCTTTTACAAGAGAAACAGCGCTCAAACCGGGTACTAGAACAACAAAATAAGGCAATCCAAGAGCAAAAAAACCAAATTGAAAGGGTTTCTCAGCTGGCGCAAAAGGCGGTGGAAGACAAAATGCGATTTTATTCCTACATCTCACATGAATTTCGCACCCCTTTGAGTTTGATTCTCACGCCGACAGAGGACCAATTGACACAAAAAACCATTTCTCCGCTGGAGGCAAAGCAAACGTTCCACTTGATTCGAAAAAATGCACACCGCTTGCTTCGGTTGGTAGATCAGTTTTTGGAACTCCGGCAGCTAGATGCCGGAAAAATGCAATTACAGTCCCGCGATTTGGACTTGGTAGCGTTCTTAAAAGAGATTGTCCAGGATTTTCAACCGAAAGCTCAAGCCCAAAAAATCGATCTTCAGTTCTTTTCTCCTTTTTCTGGCTTTATGTATGCTTTCGATGCAGAAAAGCTCGATAAAGTATTCTTTAATGTTATTTCCAATGCCTTTAAATATACAGCTGAAGGTGGATTTATTCATGTTTCCCTTGCTCGAAAGGCAGATCGGGTGGTCATCCAATTGGCTGACAATGGGGTAGGGATGACGGAAGAGGAGAAAACCCATGCCTTTGATTTGTTTTATCGCGGGAATAAAAATATTTCGCTTGGAACTGGCCTTGGGCTTGCACTCTCTCGTGAGTTTGTCCTGCTGCATGAAGGGGAAATTGACCTTGAATCCGAAAAAAATAAAGGAACGGTCTTTACCATTCAGCTACCCGTTCGAATTCAAGTACCCACGAATCAAGAAAGCCATGATGTACCTACTTTTCAAAAGATAGAACGGTTTTCAGCCTGGGAAATACCTGTTCAGGACGCACAATCGCCTAGTTCAGCCGAATATTCCATTTTAATCATAGAAGATAATCGGGATTTGAATCGATTTCTTTCCCAAAAATTTGCGAAAATCTACCACGTTTTTTCAGCAGAAACGGCAGAAAAAGGATGGGATATTTTACTTCAAAACATTCCTGATGTAGTCTTGTGCGATGTGATGTTGCCTGGTATGGATGGGTATCAATTGACCCAAAAAATAAAAGCTGATTTTCGAACTTCACATATTCCTGTCATCTTATTGACAGCCAAAAGCCATCTTGAAAATCAATTGGAAGGAACAAAAGCGGGTGCAGATGACTACCTCACCAAGCCGTTCCACCAAGAGCTAGTCGAACAAAAAGTAAAGAATTGCATCGCAAGCCGAGAACGACAACGCAAGAAAGGGCAACAAGAAGTGCACCAGCCTACAGGTCTTCAAAGGCATGAAAAAGCTTTCTTCACCGAATTGGATCGTCTCATCGAAAAGAATTTAGTGGATAATTCTCTATCTGTTGAAAAGCTAAGTAATGAGCTAGGCATGTCTCGTGTCCAATTGTTCCGAAAAATGTCGGCCTTAACCGGTGAAAACGTTTCGGACTACATTGCCTCTTTCAAAACCAACAAAGCGAAAGTCTTACTTCAAGATGCGAACCTGAACATCACGGAGATTGCGTACGATTTGGGCTTCTCTAACCCAAGTTATTTCACCACATTCTTCAAACAAAGAACGGGGCACACACCCACGGAGTGGCGCTTGAAACTAGAAAAAGAGAACGAAAAAAACTGAGGTATCAATTTTAAAAATCGAGGTATCATTTTTGATGGTTTAAGTAAACTTAAATTTTTAAATTATTGATTATTAGGTATTTGCAAATTGAAACAAAGGAGTAGACAATTGAATCAAATCAAAAAGTAAACGCCCAACCAAGCGACTAATTTTGGTGCATCAACGCAATCGAAACGAGTCGTATTTATGAGTTCTACTGCAAAAATTTTTCTCTGGTCTTTGTCTGCTGCCTTGGGAGGCTTTCTATTTGGTTTTGATACTGCCGTGATTTCCGGCGTCGAACAAACATTACAATCACTTTGGCAACTATCGTCATTCGAGCAAGGGGTAACGGTATCCATTGCTTTGGTGGGGACGGTGATCGGTTCGGTGATTGGTGGTTTTCCTGCGGACTTATTTGGGCGTAAAAAATCGCTTTTCGCCATCGCGATTCTCTATTTTCTATCCGCACTTGGTACGGCATTCGCTGTGGATTGGTCAGTTTTTCTACTCTTTCGATTCCTTGGTGGGCTAGGCGTTGGGATATCGTCCGTCGTGGCTCCTTTATATATTTCTGAGATTGCTCCACCAGCCAAACGAGGCCGTTTGGTTGCTCTTTTTCAATTCAATATCGTTTTTGGTATTTTGATGGCGTACCTTTCCAACTACCTTTTGTCCGGGATTGGTGGTGCGAATGATTGGCGTTGGATGCTCGGTGTACAAGCTATTCCGTCTATCTTATTCTTAGTAACTGTCACGCTCATTCCGGAAAGCCCACGTTGGTTAATCGTTCGATTAAACGACCTTGACGGAGCGCGAGTTACACTAAACGCCATTGATCCTGATTCCGTTGAAGAAACCATTCAAGCGATTCAACAAACGCCGAGTGGAAACCAAAAACGAACGACTTTATTTCAAAAGGCCTATGCACAACCCATTACACTAGCCATTGTATTTGCTGTTTTCAACCAGGTTTCAGGGATAAATGCCATCATTTATTTTGCTCCCCGCATTTTTGACATGGCCGGTATCGGAAAAAACGCCGCGCTTCTTTCCTCCGCAGGCATTGGTTTAGTCAATTTAGTTTCCACACTAATTGGTATTTCTTTGATTGATAAATACGGACGACGAATCTTGATGATTGTCGGGTCTGTTGGTTTGGTTTGCACCCTTGTTTTGGTGACCGAAACATTCTACAATGTTCGTACAGGTCTGTTTGTTCCCATTTATCTGTTCGTGTATATTGGCTTTTTTGCTTTCTCACAAGGAGCGGTTATATGGGTCTTTATCTCCGAAATTTTTCCGAACGAAGTCCGTGCAAGTGGTCAATCCCTTGGAAGTTTTACCCACTGGTTTATGGCAGCCATCATCACTTTTACATTTCCCTACCTTGCCGAAGCCTTCGGTGGAACAATCATCTTTGGGTTCTTTGCCTTCATGATGTTGCTTCAGTTTCTATTTGCCTGGAAATTCATGCCCGAAACCAAAGGAACTTCTCTTGAAAACATGGACACCGTTATCCTGACACACGCATGAAAAAGAACACAAAAACACTGGTCTGTTTCGGAGAAATGCTTTGGGATATACTCCCGACGGGTAAATTGCCCGGTGGCGCTCCCATGAACGTAGCCATTCATTGGCAAAGAACGGGGAATCAGGCGCAATTAATTAGCCGTATCGGAACAGACGAATTAGGCGAAGAGCTGCTTAACTTCCTGTTTTCTATGGGGTTAACAGGTGAATTAGTGCAAAAAGATACGCAATATGCGACTGGAACAGTTTTGGCGGATACATCCAATCCTTCCCATGTTTTGTACGAAATTACACAACCCGTTGCTTGGGATTTTATCTCGCTCACAGAAGCCGCAAGGCAAGCCGTTCAAGACACTGACTTCTTTGTATTTGGTTCATTAGCCGCCCGTTCCATAGAAAGTGAAGCGACTTTGAAAAAATTACTTGAGGTGGCGCCATGCCCCGTATTTGACTGTAATCTAAGAGCCCCTTTTTACAGCAAAGAAAACATAGAAGTCTTGCTTCAAGCGACCCAAATTTTAAAAATAAACGACCAAGAAATTGGGCAATTAGCTAACTGGTTTGGTTGCCAAGGAAGTCAAGAAGAAATCGTTCGTCAATTGGCTGGACAGTTTTCATTGACCCACGTTTGTGTCACACTTGGCGCAGATGGTTCCGCTGTTTTAGCTGATAATCAATGGGTTACTTGTCCAGGTTTTTCAGTAAATGTGGTGGATACCATCGGGAGTGGAGATGCTTTTTTAGCAACATTTTTAGAAGGTATAGCTTCCAAAAAATCACTCACCGATATACTGACAAGAGCTAATGCCATTGGGGCACTTGTTGCCTCAAAACCCGGTGCTGTTCCACCTGTATCCAATCAAGAAATTCAATCGATTTTGAATACCCCACTCGTTCCGAGTTAAGACGTAATTCCGTCATTTTACTATCTATTTAACCAATTTATCGCGTATGAAAAGTAAATTTCTACTTTCTTTTTTGGCAATGGTGTGGTCTTTTCAGATCACTTTTGCTCAGCGTACCATCACCGGAACCGTCCGTGGTGATGATTCCACGGATCCACTTATTGGTGCGAGTGTTTCTGTGAAAGGAACTACCATTGGAACACTAACCAATGCTGCCGGTCAGTTCTCCATGGTTTTACCTACGAATGCACAAACGCTTGTTTTTTCGTACGTGGGGTACGAACCCCAGGATGTCTCCATTCAGGCTTCTAGCCAGTTTGATGTTGTATTGAAGTCCTCCCGATTACTGAGTGAAGTGGTGGTTGTGGGGTATACTTCGCAACGAAAAGAGGATTTGACAGGGTCTGTGGCAGTTGTAGATCTTAAACCTATTCAAAATAACAGTACCGGTAACCCCATGCAATCGTTGCAAGGTCGGGTTCCGGGTTTGTACATTGAACGCGACGGTTCTCCCAATGGATCGAATGGCCGTATCTTGATTCGAGGCGCCAATACATTAGGGAATAATGACCCTTTGTATATTATTGATGGAATTCCGACAACTCGTCCGGAAGTATTCCAAAACATGAACCCGGCTAATATTGAGTCGATTCAAGTGTTGAAAGATGCTTCTGCCCAGTCTATCTATGGGGCGCGTGCTTCCAATGGGGTCATTATTGTGACAACCAAAAATGGCGGAAATACAGATGGAAAGGTATCATTCCAATACAATGCCAGCATCTCGACGCAATCTGAAAAATCCATGCGTTTCAAGATGTTAAACGCGGTTGACCGAGGAAGAGCACTGTGGCAAGCCTCCGTTAATGATGGACAAGACCCTGCGGCTGGATACGGTGAGATTTATGACTATGACTGGAACGGCAATTTTGCGAATCCGGTCTTGAATGGTGTCAAAGTACGTCCTTTTGTAGGAGGAAACCCAAATACCCCTGCTGGAGATACCGATTGGCAAGACGTGATGTACAAAACAGGTATCGTGACAAGAAACGATTTTACGGCTTCTTTCGGGAATAAAAATTCGTCGATGGAAATCAACTTGGGTCACTTGAAAAACACGGGAATGCTTCGCCATACGGGATACGAGCGCCTTAGTGGTAGTATCAATGCGGTAACAAGAGCGTTTAATGATAAAGTGCGTTTCGGGATGAATTTACGGATAGCCGAATCCAATGAAACCCTAACCGCGCGCGACTTGGGTGGCGCGTCTTCTACTTTCTTGGCTGTGACATTGGCACCAACCATTCCAGTCTATCAAGCCGACGGAACAACTTTCGCAGGTGCGTCGGGTTCAGGTTACTCGGACAGAAACAACCCCTTGCACATGCAATATTTGGCACGTTGGAATAACGCCAATCGCGTGAGTTCATTTGGAAATATCTTCGTAGAATTACAACCTATCAAAAACTTATTCATTAAGTCAAATATTGGAGCTGATAATGCGCGGTTTGAAAATAAAGTCATTACGCCAACTTTCTCCGAAGGTGCGTTCAATAGAACGACCAATAGCCTTTTCTTTGACCAAAATCACTTTCTCAGTACGACTTGGTCGAATACAGCGCGGTATGACCTAAATTTAGCAGGCAATAAAACCTTGAAATTCTTGGCTGGAACCGAGTTTATTGACACAAATCTTGATTTTCAATCCATTCGTAAAGAGGGATTTGCTCTTCAAACTGAAGCCTATTTCACGTTAAATGCCGGAACAGGAAATACAGCAGTAACAGGTGGTTCGACGGGACATAGCTTGTGGTCGCAATTTGCTCGGGTAGATTATAATCACGATGACCGATACTTAGCCGCTGTGACGGTCCGGAGAGATGGCTCGTCACGATTTGGTACAGACAATCGCTTTGGTATTTTTCCAGCGGCTTCGGTAGGTTGGAGAATAGACAAAGAGGCTTTCATGACGAATAATTCCTTGTTCTCCGAATTGAAACTGCGCGCAGGGGTTGGGCGAGTTGGGAATCAACAAATCGGAGATTTAGCCCGCTTTGGTCTGTTCGATACACGGTATGGAACAACACAAGCGCAATTAGTCGGTGGTTTCTGGGAGCAATACATGAACATCGGTACGGCATACTCACTTTCTGGTGCAAATACCGGAACTTTACCCTCTGGTTTTGTACAAACCCAAGCTGCAAACTCTGGATTGAAATGGGAAACGACAGACGAAATTAACGCAGGTTTGGATTTCACGTTGGCAAACAACAAAGTATATGGTTCATTTGACTATTTCACGCGTCGTACAACAGGTATCTTAATTACTCCACCGGTTGCTGCTACGTTGGGCGAAGGCCAAACAAAAGCCGTGAACGGTGCATCGAAATCAAACAAAGGATTTGAATTTGTTCTTGGTTATAGAGGCGAGACGAGTGGTGGTTTGAAATACAACATCATGACTAACTTTACGCATTTCCGAGATAGAATTACAGAACTACCTGAAAACGTTCGTCCAGCTTACCCAGGAAACCTAGTTAATACCATCATTGGTCGTTCTCAATTTGATATTTTCGGGTACAGAACTGATGGCTTATTCCAGTCCCAAGCTGAAGTGGACGCAGCGCCAACGCAAGTAGGAGCAGGCCCAGGCCGGATTCGTTACGTAGACATCAACGAAGATGGTCGCATCGACGACCTGGATAGAACTTGGATTGGTACAACTCTTCCAGCACTTGAGTACGGTATACGCGCTGATGTTTTCTACAAGAAATTTGACTTCTCGTTCTTCGGTTCGGGAGTCGCAGGTCGCGAAGGATTTGACGCCTACACTGTCTTTAATAATTTGATGAGAGGACGTGAAAATGTAGGTCCTGGCGTATTTGATGCTTGGACACCTCAAAACACAAACTCAACCATCCCAGCACTAACATTAAAAGATAACAACGGAGAAGGGCGCACGTCCGATTATTTCATTGTCAATACCTCTTTCTTCAAAGTTCGAAATGTACAAGTTGGGTACACCGTGCGAAATGCATCCATTTTTGAGTCTCTTCGGTTCTTTTTGATGGGCGAAAACTTATTTTGGTTGAAGAGCAAAAGCTACCAAGGACCTGATCCTGAGCGCATCGACCTAGACCCTGTGCCGATTCCAAAAACATTTACATTTGGTGTAAATGCTTCATTCTAATTTCTCTCATTCTTTTTTGATCAATATGTGTATGAAAAATAAATATGTAGTCACCTCTGTTTTTGCGGCTATGTTGCTAGCCAGCTCGTGCCAGGATAAGTTAGAATACACGCCCACGGGAGTGCTTTCCTCCTCAGATTTAACGTCTCCAACCGCCATCGAAGGGCTCGTCACGTCGGCTTATGCTGCCATTGGAAATGGAGACATGATTGGACCAATCTACAGCAATTGGGCGTATGGAAGTGTACGATCAGATGATTCGTACAAAGGTGGGGGCGGTACAGGCGATGTAGGGGAAGTTGATGCACTTGAGCATTACAACCTCGTTACCCCAACCATGGGTGCTTTTGTGACCCGTACTTGGCAGAATTTATTCAAATCGATTTCTCGTTGTAATGTAGCACTTCGTGCGGTAAATACCCTGGACGAATCTGTTTATCCTTTGAAAAAACAAAGGTTGGCTGAGCTTCGCTTCTTGCGTGCACACAGTTATTTCACCATGAAATTATTGTACAAAAACGTACCGCTCTTTGATGAAAATGCCACGGAGGAGGAAATTCTAAAGACATCAAATGATTTGGCAAATGATGAACAATGGAATAGAATCGCAGCGGATTTTCAATTTGCCATTGATAATTTACCTACATCCGTTGCAGAAATCGGTCGGGCCAATAAACTAGCGGCTCAAGCCTACTTGGCAAAACTAAGATTGTACCAAGCCTACGAACAAGGGACCAATCACCAAGTGACACGAATCAATGCAGCCCGTTTGCAAGAGGTAATCACATTGACGCAAGCCGTCATCAATTCAGGAAAGTACAGATTAAGTCCGGATATTGCAGATAACTTCCTGCCCGAAACAGAAAACGGTCCAGAGTCAATTTTCGCTATTCAATTTACGGTCAATGATGGTACAACAGCCGGTAGAATGAGCTACGAAGATGGGCTGAATTACCCACACGGGGCACCACAGTATGGATGTTGTGGATTTCATGCCGCTAGCCAAAACTTGGTCAATGCTCACACTACCAACGAAGATGGCTTGCCCAATTTTGATACATTCAATAATCAAAATGCAAATCTTGCTGTACAAACAGTAGATCCACGCCTGGACCATACGGTTGGAATTGACGGTCATCCTTATAAATATGACCCAGCCAGACCATTTAGTAACAGTTGGGTGCGCGATGCCGGGGTTTACGGAAATTTTCATACCATGCGCTTTCAACAAGCCGCTACCAGTGGGTCTTATTTTAAATTGGGGCCATTCATGGGAACAGCTAAAAATTACGACATCCTTCGGTATGATGACGTACTTCTTATGCAAGCAGAGGCCTACATCCAATTGGGCGAACAACTCAAGGCTTTGCCACTCATCAATCAAGTGAGAGAAAGAGCTGCTAGAAGTACCCAACGGTTGAGAAAGCTAGACGGTACGTTTGCTTCCAAGTACAATGTGAAAACGTACACCGCCACGGGTTGGACAAAAGATTTCGCATTCAAAGCATTGCAATGGGAGAGAAGACTTGAGTTCGCAACCGAAGGAGCTCGTTTCTTTGACTTAGTTCGTTGGGGTATCGCCGAAAAAGTCCTGAATGATTACATCGATACAGAGAAAAATCGGCGCACGTTCTTGGCTACCGCAAAGTTTACCGCAGGTCGTGATGAATACCTGCCGATCCCACAAGCCGAAATAACATTTACCAATGGATTATACAAACAAAATCCAGGGTATTAAGCACTCATGAATTCAAAATAGGTAAATTAGTAGATTAAAAAAGGTAGTAGTTTTACTGCTACCTTTTTACTTTTTCATCCTGAAGGACCTCATTGTTTATTGAACCAACCATTTCTTTATGAAAAATAAATTAATTTTATGCGGTATATTCGCCTGCTTTCTTTCGACAGGCTACGCACAAATGAATCCCACCAACCCCACAGAAATGTACCGCCCCAAGCACCACTATACCCCCCAAAAAAATTGGGTAAATGACCCCAACGGCTTGGTTTACCTCGATGGTGAATACCATCTTTTTTACCAATACAATCCACTGGGTTCTTCCTGGGGCCACATGAGCTGGGGACATGCTGTCAGTAAAGACTTGATCCAGTGGGAGGAATTACCCGTTGCCTTACCGGAAATCCAACATCCTGATGGATCAACAACCATGATTTTTTCAGGGTGTGCCGTTGTGGATAGCCTAAATACGACCGGTTTTTTTCAACCGGGTTTCAAACAAGGCCTTGTTGCCATTTTTACTTCTCACGTTGATCTGAAAGGTACGGGTCTAGCCCAGCACCAAAGCCTCGCGTACAGCAGCGATAAAGGAAGAACATGGACATATTACAACCAAAATCCCGTTTTGGATATCGGTCTCAAAGATTTTCGCGATCCCAATGTTATCTGGTGGCCCCAAAAACAGAAATGGATTATGACGGTTGTCAAGCCGCTTGAGTTTATGGTTCAGTTCTATGAATCAACCGATTTGAAATCTTGGTCGTTTATGAGCGAATTTGGGCAACAAGGGGATGTTTCTAAAATCTGGGAATGTCCTTCGCTCGTCCAAGTACCGGTAGAAAATAAGGAGGAATCCAAATGGGTTTTGTTTATTTCAAGCGGTCATCGGCAGAAAGATTACCTGGCGATGCAGTATTTTGTAGGCGATTTTGATGGTACATCGTTTGTTGCGCAAAAACAAAATGAAATCCTGTTTGTGGACGAAGGGAAAGACTATTATGCTGCCATTCCCTTCTATAATTTACCTAAGAAACAGGCCAAGCCCGTCATGATCGGCTGGGTTAATGATTGGGAATACGCTCGCGATATTCCAACTGGTGATGTACGTGGTGCTTTCTCTTTTCCGCGAGAAATTAGTTTGACTGAATCCGGCAAAGGATACCGGCTCCGGCAAACGCCACTCGTGGCCAAAAACTGGAAAACGTTCACTCTGACAGAAAAATCTACCCATGGAAAACGGCAAGATGTCCCCAAAGCTTACCATGTTCGGGTTGACTACCGTGTGACGCCCTCCACGGCCTTCTCCTTGGATATTCAACAAGGTAAAAACGAATGGACACGCATTTCCTACGATCCTACATCAGAAATGCTATCGTTCGACCGCACAAAATCAGGCAACGTACGATTTAATCCCCGCTTTCCGAGCGTTGAGAAATTGCATGTGCCGCTCACAGATGGTAAACTACTTTTGGATATCTATGTAGATTTCGCGCTCATTGAAATCTATGCCAATAAAGGTACAGGAACCATGACGGAGTGGATTTTTCCGGAGGAGAATCAACATAGCATGACATTGTATAAAAAATAATGTGTGCTCTAATAGCCACAAAAACAAGAGGCCGTCGCGTGAGCAACGGCCTCTTGTTTGTATATAAATCAGGATACGACATTACATCATGTATTTCAAGCGGATTACCTCTTTCTCGGTCAAAAACCGCCACATACCTCGGGGTAAATCTTTTTTGGTTAAACCCGCATAGATTGTGCGGTCTAACTTCAAGACATCATATCCCAAATGTTCAAAGATACGGCGAACGATCCTATTTTTTCCAGAGTGAATTTCAATGCCCACAACTTCTGCGTCTGGGGTCACGATACCAAGATCATCGGGCTTAATGAAACCATCCTCTAGCTCTAAACCAGCTTTGATCTGCTCGAAATGTTCTAAGGTAATGGGTTTATCCAACTCGGCTTGGTACACTTTCTTCATATTACTGCTAGGGTGGGAGAGCTTCTCCGCCAATTCCCCATCGTTGGTCAAGAGCAGTAGTCCTGTGGTATTACGATCGAGACGACCTACGGGATAAATGCGTTCTTTACATGCTTTTCCAACCAAGTCCATCACGGTTTTCCGTTCTTCTGGATCTTCCGTTGTGGTCAGGTAATCTTTGGGTTTATTGAGCAACAAATAAACCAGTTTCTCCTTGTTCAGGACTTTACGGCCATACGTGACGTTGTCGCTGGGTTGCACTTTGTACCCCAGTTCGTCTACCACTTTACCATTTACCCGAATTTGTCCCGACGAAATTAACTCATCGGCTTCTCGACGAGAGCAAAGGCCCGCATTGGAAATGTAACGATTAAGGCGGATAAGCTCTTGGTCGTTTTCGGGTAGCTTGGCTTGTACTCGAGGAGGTAGTGCCTTTTTCATCCGCTCTTCCTCATACGTTTCTTTTCCCCCTGTATCTACTCGACGGCTATGGTCCAAGTTGATATTTTCTTGTGACCGCACATTGGGGGTTCTTTTTCCAAATCCACCCATCGATCGGCCTGGAGCTTCTTGCGACCGCTCGGGCCTGTCGTTTGATTGGGGACGGCTTGGGCGATCATCAGACTTAAACCGCGATGGGCGATCGTCGGATCTATAGGGCGCGGGGCGATCATCAGACTTAAACCGGGCTGGACGATCATCGGATCTAAAGGGCGCGGGGCGGTCATCTGACTTAAACCGCGACGAGCGATCATCGGATCTATAGGGCGCGGGGCGGTCGTCTGATTTAAACCGCGACGAGCGATCATCGGATTTAAATCTGGAGGGGCGGCTATCAGGTCGGAAAGACTTTTCTTCTGGTCTAGGTCGACTTGGTCGTTCACTCGCGTTAGGTCGATTGGATCTAGGTCGATCACCTGCTGAACTGGCAGTTCTGGGACGAGAAAACGGCGCTCGTTCGGAAGGTGCACCCTCACCTTTGAATCGGGCTGGCCGTTCTGGTGTAGCTGGTTTTCCGAAGCGGTTTCCGCTAGGCTTTTCTGATTTCGGGCCTGCGGGTTTGAATGATCTATCTTGAGATCTCCCGGAAGAACTAAAAGATTTTGGACGGTCGTTTCCTCTTGTTTCCGAGGAGCGTCGCCCGGATGTGTTCTTTCCAGAGGAGGAATGGGGTGGTTTTCGCATAATAAAAGCCCAATTGGGGCTGTAGTAACCTGCAAAATTAATTAAAATATGGGATAACTTTTGCCATTTATCCTGTTTTTCGTCCAATATTCCGGAATCTCTCGGAAGTAAAGGGGTTTGATGCTACATTCGTTTGATTTCAAACTTTATGAATAACACTATGATCGCATTAATTTCAGTCGTCGTACTTATGTTGGTATTTATCATGATGACCGTCAAGGTAGTACCACAACAACGTGCTTTTATCGTTGAGCGCTTGGGTAAGTTTTATGCTGCTTTGCAGCCCGGAATTAATTTCGTCATACCTTTTTTGGATCGGGTAGCGTACAAGCATAGTTTAAAAGAACAAGCGTATGACATTCACGAGCAAATTTGTATCACCCGCGACAACGTACAGGTTCGGGTGGATGGCGTCATTTTTTTGCAAGTAATTGATCCGCAGAAAGCCTCGTACGGTATCAATGACTTCGTGTTTGCCGTAACGCAGCTCGCCCAAACGACCATGCGGAGTGAGATTGGTAAAATAGACTTAGATAAAACCTTTGTTGAGCGGATGGCCATCAATATGGCTGTTGTCGCGGCTATTGATGAAGCGGCAATCGGTTGGGGGGTAAAAGTCTTGCGGTATGAAATTAAAAACATCACACCGCCTCAGACGGTTTTAATTGCGATGGAGAAGCAAATGCAGGCTGAACGGGAAAAGCGAGCCGTCATTTTGGAGTCGGAAGGTCGTAAGCAATCTGTAATTAATATTGCCGAGGGGCAAAAGGAGCGGGTTGTTTTGGAATCAGAGGCTTTAAAGTTACAGCAAATCAACCAAGCAGTGGGTGAGGCATCTGCTATCCGGGCGGTAGCTGAGGCAACTGCGGAAAGCATCCAACTTGTCGCGCAAGCCATTCAGTCCAATGGAGGCATGGAGGCGGTTCAGTACAAAGTAGCGGAGCAATACATCGGGGAATTTGGTAAAATAGCCAAAGAAACGAATACCTTGATTCTCCCGGCTAACCTAACCGATGTTTCATCTTTGGTTGCTACTGCGTTAAGCGTGGTGAAACAACAATCACCGAAAGGTACCACTTAAATTGAAAGACGTATGTCATTAACTGATTTTGAAGTCTGGATCGTTCTCGGGGTTTTCTTTTTACTCCTCGAATTGGCCATTCCCTCATTCTTTGCTTTGTTCTTTGGTGTGGGCGCTTTTTGTGTAGCCGGCCTGTCTTTTTTGGGTATTTTGGAAGGGAATAGCGCACATTTGCTTGTATTTGCGCTGATTTCGGTCGCCTCTCTGGGGATATTCCGGAAGGAAGTTCAACAACTACTTTCTAACCGAAAAACCAAGGGGTATGTCGAGCACATTGGAGAAAAAGTGAAGGTCGTAGAAACCATCTGGCCCGGCCAAGAGGGGCGTGTCATGTACAGAGGATCCGAATGGATTGCAATAAGTAAATCCTCCGACCCGATACAGGTAAATCAAATGGCCACCATTCTGCATGTGGATGGAATTAGGCTACTGGTAGGATAACAAAAAAGGGCTGCCCGGAAAAGGCAGCCCTTTTTGTTTGTCTTCTCAAAAGCCGCCCCAGATGCTGGGACGGTCTTAAGAGGATTACAATAGGGGATCAGCAAGTACATTGTGAAACATCAGCCCCGTTTTCGTCTCATCAAGTTCGATCATGATGACCGCATCTTTCTGAATTTCTCCTTTTAAAATAAGCTTTGAGAGTTCGTTCATAACACGTCGCTGCAACACCCGTTTGAGGGGACGCGCGCCAAAAACAGGGTCATAGCCCTCTTGTCCTAAATAATCCAGTGCATCGGCGGTGGCATCCAGAACAATGCTCTGTTCCGCCAATCGCGCTTGGATTTGTTGAAATTGAATCTGGACAATTTGACGAATGTGTTGTTTACCCAACGGATCGAATAGGACAATCTCATCAATACGATTGAGAAACTCAGGTCGGACAGACAATTTCAATAGATCCATGATCGCGGTTTTAGCTTCTTCCTTGAAATACAGCTGCCAAGCCTTTTCGTCCCCTTTCGCTTCATTGTATTTTTCCTGAATTAGATTTCCCCCGAGATTTGACGTCATGATGATCAACGTATTCTTGAAGTTAGCAATTCGGCCTTTATTATCGGTCAATCGCCCATCGTCCAAGACTTGCAGAAGCACATTCCAAACATCGGGGTGCGCTTTCTCGATTTCATCGAGTAAAATAACCGAGTAGGGTTTTCTTCGAACAGCCTCTGTTAATTGACCACCTTCTTCATATCCCACATACCCTGGAGGGGCGCCTACCAGACGGCTTACGGAATGGCGTTCTTGGTACTCACTCATGTCGATTCGCACCATGGCATTGTCGTCATTGAATAAATACTGAGCCAACGATTTGGCGAGCTCCGTTTTACCAACCCCTGTGCTTCCCAAGAATAAAAAGCTTCCGATTGGTTTTTTAGGGTCTTGCATGCCGGCTCGGCTACGACGAACTGCATCCGCCACCCGTTCAATTGCTTCTTCTTGCCCTGCTACACGTTTGTGCAATTCATCTTCCAGATATAGTAGTTTCTCGCGCTCGCTTTGGAGCATTTTAGCCACTGGAATGCCGGTCCATTTGGCTACTACCTCTGCAATATCCTCAGCTGTAACTTCTTCATTGATCAACCGTTGCTCCTCTGGGTTATCAGGTTTACCAAAGTTTTGTAAGGTACCCTCAGCCTCCGGGATTTTAGCATACCGGAGTTCAGCTACTCGGCCGTAATCTCCCGAACGTTCGGCTTGTTCCGCTTCTATACGGTACTGTTCCAATTGTTCTTGGAGATGACGAATTTGGTCCACCTGACCTTTTTCCTTTTCCCATTGCACCTTCAGCTGATCGTAGGTTGCGTTCAATTCCACCAATTCCTTTTGAATCGAGGCTTCTTTGTCTTTGTCATTTTCTCGTCGAATGGCTTCGCGCTCGATTTCCAGCTGCATGATCCGACGTCTCAGCTCATCCATTTCTTCCGGCATGGAATCCATTTCAAGTCGAAGTTTAGAGGCAGCCTCGTCCATTAAGTCTATGGCCTTATCTGGCAAAAAACGGTCTGAAATATAGCGATGCGACAGTTCCACTGCGGATATAACCGCATCATCTTGAATCCGAACGCCGTGATGGACTTCGTACTTTTCTTTAATCCCCCGCAAGATCGAAATCGCATCCGGTACATTTGGTTCATCGACCAGAACGGCTTGGAACCGACGTTCGAGTGCTTTGTCTTTTTCGATGTATTTTTGGTATTCTTTGAGCGTAGTAGCTCCAATGGCGTGCAGCTCCCCGCGGGCTAAAGCGGGCTTTAGTAAATTGGCTGCATCCATCGCCCCATCACCACCAGCTCCAGCCCCAATGAGCGTATGAATCTCATCGATGAAAAGAATAATCTCCCCCTCGGCATCGGTTACTTCTTTGATCACGGCCTTTAAGCGCTCCTCAAACTCGCCTTTGTATTTGGCACCCGCAATCAAAAGTCCCATGTCCAAGGAAACTATGGTTTTGGATTTTAGATTCTCAGGGACATCACCTTGCATGATGCGTTGGGCTAAGCCCTCCACGATAGCCGTTTTCCCAACCCCAGGTTCTCCCAAGAGAATGGGGTTGTTTTTTGTCCTACGGGATAAGATTTGAAGTACCCTCCGGATCTCCTCATCTCGACCGATGACGGGATCTATTTTGCCTTTTTGGGCTAATTCATTTAAATTTTTTGCATACCGCGACAACGCTTGGTACGCATTTTCAGCATGTTGATCTTTCACGGGGTTGTTTTTTCCTCTAAGTTCTTGAATGGCTTTTTTTACTTTTTCTGGTGTACATCCGGCTTGCCGGAACAGGTTTGCAACGGTATCTTGGCCCTGAACCAAGGCCAAAAATACCATTTCGATGCTGATAAATGCGTCGCCTTGCGGGGTAATTTGTTGACTGATTTCCTGAAGTGCCCTCTGAAGCCCCGGCGCTAAGTAGGGTTGGCCTCCACCACTGACTTTGGGATATTGACGCACCACCTCATCCCACGATTTTCCCAACTTGTCGAGGTCTAATCCAAGACGTTTTCCTAAAAATTGAATGGTTTGAGGATCTTCCTCCCACAATGCTTTGGCAACATGGCCGGTATCTACGGCTTGTTGTTGATTGCCCTGTGCCATGTCAATCGCCCGCTGGAGTACTTCCTGAGCCTTGACGGTGTATTGATTTGGATTCATACGTTGCTCTCATTAACTTCTATAAAGCTTATGAGCAATTGTTGCACCAACTCGGCAATGTTGCCAAAATGGCACATATTTCACTTCTGGCTAGTGAGTTATGTGCCATTTTGGCTGCTTTCTTGAGGGGGATTTATTTAAATGTAATCTCAGATAAGGGGAAGGTATATTCTACGCGACGATTGCCTGTGATATCAATGATTTCGGCTTGCAACGTTGGGTCTTTTTTAGACCAATCAATCGTCAAGAGCCCAAAATGATTTTCCATAATTGGGCCTTCAATCCGATTTTTGTTGGGTGTAGCGAAATGCCACGTAGAAGAAAGTCCAGAAGACGTGAGGTCATAAATAGGGTAGCCGTTGGGAACCTCCAATTTGGAAATTTCCCCGTAGTGGACATCCCCACTTAAGAAAACTACACCATTAGCTTTGGTTTTTTGGATCAATGTCCACAATCGTTTTTGTTCATGTGGGAAATTGGCCCATGCTTCGTACCCATTGTATTCGATTGAAAATTGAGAACCCGAACCAATCAAGCGAAGATCGGCGGGTTGTTGCAGTTGTTTTTCCAGCCAAGCCCATTGTTCGGCACCAAGTAAGGTAGAGTCTGTGGTTTGGTAGGGAGTATAATCTAGGTCATAGAAATATTTTTTATCCTTTGGTTGCCCGGCTTGCGCGAGTTGCAGGTCATCACGAAACGTACGCACATCCAGTAAGATAATTTGTAAGGTTTTTCCTTGGATTTGATGCGTGTAGCTCGTGTATATACCTGGATGGTCTCGGCGAGGTGAATGGGCTGGTTCGTCAAAAAAGGTAAGAAAGGCGTCTTTAGATTCTTGCTTGTAAGGGTAATGGCGTCCGGCATCGTTTCGTCCAAAATCGTGGTCATCCCATGTCGCGATGATCGGAGTAGATGCTTTAAGGCGCTGGTAGGTAGGCTTGTTGCCTAGTTTTTGGTATTTGGTATGTAACACCTGCATGTCGTCGGTATCACCGTAGATATTATCTCCCAAGAAAATGAATAAATCGGGTTTAGCAAGGACCACTTGATCGAAGATGGGAAGTGGGTGGTCTTGGTGGCCACATGAGCCAAACGCAATTTTGGTTTGTGACTTTTGAGGTAAATTTTGAGCTTGGAGTGGTAGGGAGGCAGCTAGCAGAAGCCAAATGAGAGGTTTCATTGTATTGTGTTACTTTTTGGATCGCAATTTCGATAATTTATGAAGTGGAACGTGTTAGGAAATCGTAAATTTTGAGAATCAAGGCCAAATGCAATCTGATTCCGAAAACATTTGTATTTTTAGCCGATTAATTACCCTAAGCATGTTGAAGAAAATCAATTTAAGTTTAATTTTCGCCACCTCACTCACGGTAAGCGTGGCCCAACAAAAGATGAAATACCCTGTTACCCAAACTGGCGATCACGTTGATGCCTATTTTGATCAGAAAATACCTGACCCCTATCGTTGGCTGGAAGATGATCGGTCTACCGAGACAATGGATTGGGTGAAACGACAAAATGAGGTGACATTCGCCTACCTAAACAAGCTCCCGGCCAAGGCACGATTAAAATCAAGACTGGAAAAACTCTGGAATTATGAGCGGATTTCGGCACCATTTGTAGAAGGGAAATACACGTATTTTTATCGAAATAATGGACTTCAAAATCAGGCAGTCTTGTTTCAGCGAAAGCCTGATGGAACCGAGCAGGTATTCCTAGATCCAAATACTTTTTCTGCGGATGGCACAACCTCCTTGGCTCAGGTGTCCTTCTCTAAAGATGGATCCAAGGTGGCATTCTCCATTTCGGAAGGTGGTAGTGATTGGAATAAAATCATCATTTGGGATGTAGAAACGCGAAAGCCGATGGAAGCTACTCTCGTCGATGTTAAATTCTCCGGAATTTCATGGCGTGGAAATGAAGGGTTTTATTATTCTTCTTACGATAAACCGCAAGGTTCCGAACTTTCAGCGAAAACGGATCAGCACAAACTGTATTTTCATGCCTTGGGTACTTCCCAGTCCCAAGATTTGTTGGTTTTTGGTGGAAAAGAAAAACGACGTTATGTGGGGGGATATGTAAGTGAAGATGGTCGATTTTTGTTCATTTCCGCAGCTAACTCCACATCGGGTAATGCCTTGTATATGCAGGATCTGTCCACGCCCGCTGCCCCCATTGTAGCGATTGTGGAGGATATGAAAAACGATCATGATGTTTTAGACGTCCAAGGAAATGCCGTATTCATCGCAACAAACCTAGGGGCACCTAATTTAAAAGTGGTTCGTACATCCGTTACTGCGCCCTCTCCAACCCATTGGGTTGATGTCATTCCTGAGCAACCGGAGGTACTTTCCCCAACTACGGGTGGTGGATTTATCTTTGCTCGGTACATGAAAGACGCACTTTCTCTGGTGAAACAATTTACGCATTCCGGGGAATTAGTCCGCGAAATTACCTTACCAGGTTTAGGTACGGCGAGCGGATTTGGTGGAAAATCCCAAGACGAAACATTGTATTTCACCTTTACGAATTATATCACACCGGCTTCTATTTATGCTTTTCAGCCTAAAAGTGGCCAGACAAGTTTATTCATTCGGCCCAATATCGACTTCCAATCGGATGGCTACGAAAGTAAGCAGGTATTTTTCACGTCCAAAGATGGTACGCAAGTTCCCATGATGATCACTCACAAGAAAGGGCTCGTATTAAATGGAAAAAATCCAACCATGCTGTATGGCTATGGTGGTTTTAATGTAAGCTTAACGCCTTCGTTTTCGGTAGCCAATGCCGTTTGGTTGGAAAATGGGGGTATATATGCCGTCCCTAATTTACGTGGGGGAGGAGAGTACGGGAAAGCTTGGCATGATGCAGGTACCCAACAGAAAAAACAAAATGTATTTGATGACTTCATTGCGGCAGGTGAATACCTCATACGGGAAAAATATACGGCATCTTCGCATCTGGCCATCCGAGGAGGATCCAATGGGGGATTGTTGGTCGGTGCGGTCATGACGCAACGTCCCGACCTAGCGAAAGTAGCATTGCCAGCCGTTGGCGTTCTGGATATGCTTCGATACCACACGTTTACCGCAGGTGCAGGGTGGGCGTACGACTATGGCACTGCACAAGATAATCCGGAGATGTTTACCTACCTCAAAGGGTACTCCCCTGTGCATAACGTTCGTTCGGGGGTAAAATATCCAGCAACCCTCATTACGACTGGAGACCACGACGATCGGGTAGTGCCTGCCCACAGTTTTAAGTTTGCAGCAGCGCTTCAAGCCAAACAGGCAGGTCCTGCACCGGTTCTCATTCGAATTGAGACCAACGCAGGACATGGTGCTGGGAAGCCTATTTCTAAAACGATTGAGGAAAATGCCGATATCATGGCCTTTACCTTAGCCCAAATAGGCATTAAGTAAGTTTCGAAAAGTAATCTCCGGGGAATGTTGAATTCCACCGGAGATTTCCTTTATTTTGTATATTCTTTTTTCGAGACTATACTTCCTATTTCATGCGCTCATTTGTTCTTGTTTTGGTCCTTGCGGCCGCAGCTATTTCCCGAGTTTTGATTGCACAATGGGCACCAGAACTGGCTAGTTTTTCGATTGTGGGTGCGTTAGCACTTGTTGCTGGGGCCTATGGTGGATTGCGTTGGACTTCATTTGCCTTTACTTTTACCTTTTTATTCCTTTCAGATCTTGTCATCAACGCATGGGTTTATGAAGGGAAATATGGATTGATTCACAGTGGGTTTTATTGGCCTTACCTCATATTTGCCGGAATTATCTATTTAGGGTATCGTCTATCACCTGGTACGCGTGTTGGCCGGTGGGTAATCGGTTCAATAGTGGCCACCATCCTGCATGCGGGTATTTTAGATGGCTTGTATTGGGCTATGGGGGGGACGGATATTTTGACAGGGTTGCCACTTCCTAAAACCGCTCAAGGTTTGATGCAGGCCTATGTTCAAGGCTTGCCATTTGCCAAGAACTTCTTCGCAGGGACACTTTTTTATAGTCTTATTTTGATGATCTGTTTGGAATTTTCTCCTTCTTTATTCCAACGTTTCATGAAAGCTACCGAGCGTATTTCTCGGTAAGGTATTCTAGATAGGCTTTAAAATTGCCTTTAAATTTCGTTTGAAATTCCTTTTCCAGTTCACTTTGCTGTCCCTGATACGTTAGGTAGGCCGCAAAAAAAGCATTGTTTGGCAAACGTTTAGGCGGCGTAATGCCCAACGTGTCCAAGGATCGCACGATTTCTTGGATCTTTTCCTCTTTTCGTCTGTCTTGTTCAGCCGTACGGGTCTTTTCCGGAAAACTAGCGTACAACGAATCCAAGGCTTTTGCTCCTCGCTGAATATGTGTACGGAACTTGTCCTGTTCACGTAAAGAGTGCTCATACGCCTGATAGACAGCGCTATTTCTTCCAAATTTCGTTTCGATAAACCATTTGGCTCCGTGATCACCAATAAAATCAGCTAAATTCTCATTAAAAGACAATTGGTTGGGAACAAATAGGGTACTGTGGGTCAGTTCATGAATAAGTAAAGCAGCCAAGCTGACATCATCTCGCCATAACATACTGGAGAGGATAGGATCAGGAAGATACCCTAAAGTACTCCAAGCCGATACTTCGGCGGTGCGGGTTTCATAGCCTGACATTTCTAAATGCCGACGCCAACGATCGGCTTCTCCCGGTTGGAAAAAACCTTTGTACGAAAATTGTCCCAAAAAGGGGACTTGCCAGGTGTAGGGGCGCAACGAGTACGGTGGACAAGCGGTGATGACCCAAATTAAGGGTTTGCCTTTTTGATCAAAGAAAGATTGGTAGGTAGACGTTGGCCGAAGTCCCAGCGAGTCCTCAGCAAATTTTTTGACTTCTTGAATATAGTGAAATCGGGCCTTGACGGAATCGGGAAGGCTAGGATTGTTCAGTACCTTTTCTAAGGGTTCCGCCTCCCAAAGAACCCGAAATTGGCCTTGGGCTTGTTGTATCCCATACCGTAAAATAGTCAATTGGGAGAGCAGAAGGTACCCAAGTAAAGTTATACCTCCCCATACAATGTAACGTTTCATGGATAAGGGAAAATAAGTGGAGGCTAATCAGTCGAAATAGCCTCCACACGTTTTATTCTTGAATAACACCATCTTGATCTCCAGGTACCCCATCCAGTAACACATCGGCATTACCTGCTACTGAAGCTTTAATCTTCTCTTCGAGCTCTACCATGAGTTCGGGGTTATCTTTGATCAATTGTTTGACCGTGTCACGTCCCTGTCCAAGCCGATTTTCACCATAGGAAAACCATGAACCTGATTTTTTGATAAGATTTAAGTCCACGGCTAAGTCTAGGATTTCACCTGCTTTGGATACCCCTTGGCCGTACATGATATCAAATTCGACTACCCGGAAAGGAGGCGCCATCTTATTTTTTACCACCTTCACCCGCGTCCGGTTGCCTAGGATTTGCTCTCCATCTTTAATTTGCCCAATCCGGCGAATATCGATTCGGACGGAGGCATAGAATTTTAAGGCATTTCCCCCCGTAGTTGTTTCGGGGCTTCCAAACATGACTCCGATCTTATCCCGCAACTGGTTGATGAAAATACAGCAACAACCCGTTTTGTTGATGGTACCTGTGAGCTTCCGGAGTGCCTGCGACATCAAACGGGCTTGAAGGCCCATCTTGCTATCGCCCATATCCCCTTCAAGTTCAGCTTTAGGAACCAAGGCTGCCACAGAGTCAATGACACAAACATCAATCGCTCCAGAAGAAATCAAATGTTCTGCAATTTCGAGTGCTTGCTCACCATAATCAGGTTGGGAGATCAACAAGCTTTTGGTATCAATTCCTAAGTTTTTGGCGTAGGTTTGATCAAACGCATGTTCGGCATCAATAAAAGCAGCGATGCCCCCTTGCTTTTGGGCTTCCGCAATCACCTGCATGGCGATGGTCGTCTTACCAGAGGATTCAGGACCGTAGATTTCTACAATACGGCCTTTCGGAAGACCATTAATGCCTAAGGCGAGGTCAAGACCCAAAGATCCCGTGGAAATAGTCGGTACGTCCATGACTTTGGTGTCACTTAGGCGCATCACGGTTCCTTTTCCGTAGGTCTTATCCAACTTATCCATGGTAGCCTGGATGAGCTTCAGTTTATTTTCGTTAGAATCTGCCATTGTTTTGACTAATTTATTTATTTAGTGGAACGAATTTTATGGGTGAGCCATTGGCTTAAAAACGCTGTACCTGTCCCCAGGGCAGCCCCGGCCAGTACATCAGTAGGGTAGTGGGCACCAAGGGGAATGCGTGAAAATCCGATAGTGGTGGCTACGGCAAATGTAGGGAGTGCGACGTACCATTTGGGATGGCTCATGGTCAATTGAGTTGCCCATGTGAATGCCATCGTGGTGGTCCCAGACGGGAAAGAATACCCCGTTTCAGCTTGGTAAGGCTGAATCAACGGGTTGGTTTGAAAAGGTCTTTCGCGTCGAATGGTCTCTTTTAAGGCATACCCAGCTAATGCACTCATCGCCACGCCGCCAATCGATTGCCAACCGTTGCGAATGAGGTCTTCTTTTTTGAGTCCGTACCCTAAACCAAGTTGGAGTAGAGGCGTACCAACCGCCAAAGGGTAGCTTAATGAGGACATGCCTTGCCAGAAAGAATCTTGGGCCGGTGTAGAGGCCACACGTCGATTGAGTACAAACGTTGACTCAGCCGATTGGCCTTGGACCAAGAA
>Ga0075154_10000125_pt1 | contig 63162 bp, 49 predicted proteins | sample JI71714BDNA_FD_70965 | JGI IMG/M metagenome (GOLD analysis project Ga0075154, IMG submission 70965) | Wastewater effluent complex algal communities from Wisconsin, to seasonally profile nutrient transformation and Carbon sequestration -... | ecosystem: Engineered > WWTP > Effluent > Algae... | reverse complement strand
TGACCTCAAGTCCTTGTACCGGTCGACCTCTCTGGCCCATCGTCACACCCTCCGACTGTTGGGTCCATACGACAACCCTATCGTAAATTAGTTCAAATTACTTTTGGGACACCACACTAGCGAGCTTCAGCTACGCGCTGTCCGAGACGTGGGCGGCGGCTCGTCCGGTACTGGCTCCCGACGCCGGCGCTCCGGCGGAGGCCGCCGCGTTGCTGGCCGACCTGTAGCGCTATCTTCCTATCGCGCGCTCCGCGGACTACCGCGTATCCGTCCGACGCAGACCATTCTTCCATCAATCGGCCAGCGACACAGACTCCCGTCGGTCGCGCCGCCGGCCTGCTGGTATCGACGGGAAGCCCGGTTGTTGCCGCCGACCCCGAGATTCGTCATCGCGAACAACGTGAAGCGATCTCGGGTCACCTCGAAGCCCCGACCGGCCCGGCTTGTCGGCGTCCGCACATCCGCCTCCCTATCCTCCGTTGTCTTCATCCTTGTGGACCCCGACCATGCGCCTCGACGACACCGCCCTGAAGCAGCTTTTCCTCGACGCTCGCACCCAGAACACCTGGCAGCTGACGCCAGTGCCGGATGCGCTGCTCACGGAGCTGTACGACATCACCCGCATGGCACCGACCAGCGCCAACTGCTCGCCGGCGCGCTTCGTGTTCGTGCGCACGCCCGAGGGCAAGGAGCGGCTCAAACCCGCGCTGTCGGCCGGCAACCTCGCCAAGACGATGCAGGCGCCGGTGACGGTGATCGTCGGCACCGACTACGCCTTCTACGAGAAGCTGCCGCAGCTGTTCCCGCACGCCGACGCCAGGAGCTGGTTCGTCGGTAATCAGCCGCTGATCGATGCGACCGCCTTCCGCAACGCTTCACTGCAGGGTGCCTACCTGATGCTCGCCGCCCGCGCGCTGGGCCTGGATTGCGGCCCGATGAGCGGCTACGACGCTGCCAAGGTCGACGCCGAGTTCTTCGCCGGCACCACGGTGAAGAGCAACTTCCTGATCAACCTGGGCTACGGCGACCCGGCCGGCCTGTTCCCGCGCTCGCCGCGACTGGCCTTCGACGAAGCCAGCCAGTGGGCCTGAGTTCCTGACCGGAGCCTGCCGATGTCAATCCGTCTCGCCACCGCCCTTGCCACCCTGCTGTGCGCCCTGCCCGTCTCGGCCAACGAGCCGGCGCAGGGCCGGGTCATCGACTCCGCCGCCGACTACGCCGTGCTGGCGCCGCGCGCCCGCATCGAGCCGGAGAACCGGATGCTCACCGAGCGGCTGGACACGCTGCTGCCCAAGCTGATGGCCGAGGCCGATCTGGACCTGTGGCTGGTCATCAACCGCGAATACGCCGAGGACCCGGTGTACTTCACGCTGGTGCCGCAGCCCAGCTTCGCGGCGCGGCGGACGACCATGCTGGTGTTCCACCGCCAGCCGGACGGCAAGGTGGCGCGGCTCAGCGTCAACCGCTACCCGCTCGGCGGCCCCTACGAGTCGGCGTGGGCCAGCGGCGATCTGGCAGCGCAGTGGAAGGCGCTCGGCGAGCTGATCCGCTCGAAGGATCCGAAGCGGATCGGCATCAACGTGTCGCGGCACTGGCCGGTGGCCGATGGGCTGACGCAGGGCCTGCATCAGCAGCTGCTGGAGGTGCTGCCCAAAGGCTGGGCGGATCGGCTGGTGCCGGCCGAGAAGCTGGTGGTGCGCTGGCTGGAAACCCGCACGCCCGGTGAACTTGCGGTGTACCCGCACATCATGGCCATCGCCCGCGGCGTCATCAGCGAAGCTTTCAGCAGCCGCGTCATTACCCCGGGCGTCACCCACACCGACGACATCGCCTGGTATCTGCGCAGCCGCTTCGAATCGCTCGGCCTGCCGATCTGGTTCATGCCTTACGTCAACCTGCAGCGGCCCGGCGAGAAGTGCGAAAAGGACACCGACTTCTGCGGCGTCAGCGGCGTGATCCAGCCGGGCGACGTGCTGCACACCGATGTCGGCATCTGCTACCTGAAGCTCTGCACCGATACGCAGGAAATGGCTTACGTCGCAAAGCCCGGCGAGACCGGCGTGCCGGCCGGGCTGAAGGCGGCGATGGCCACCGGCAATCGCTGGCAGGACCTGCTGACCGCCAACTTCAAGGTGGGTCGCACCGGAAACCAGATCCTCGCCGCCACCCGCGGGGACGCCACGGCCGCCGGCATCGTCAGCAGCACCTACACGCATCCGCTGGGTCTATTCGGCCACGCCCCCGGCCCCACCATCGGCATGTGGGACAACCAGGGCGACACCCCGGTGCAGGGCGACTGGCCGCTGCACACGAGCACGGTCTACGCCATTGAAGGGAACATCAAGCAGGCGGTGCCGGAATGGGGCAGCCAGCTGGTGCAGGTCAAGCTCGAACAGGGCGCGCTGTACGACGGCGAGCGGGTGATCTATCTGGCGGGCCGGCAAACGGAGTGGCACGTGGTGCACTAAAGGGCAACGCGCATTCGCGCGCACCCAGCCGACGAGGCTCGCTTTCAGACGGCGGCTTCCATGCCGCCAAATTCAGCATCGACCAGCCCGCGTCATCTGAGCGACTTGGAAGTGCGATCGCGTTTTCAATAGAGATCATTCCCGCGATCATGCGTTGAAGGCAGCATGAAAATCATTTCAAAGGCATAAGCGAACCAAGCGTCAGCAGCGGCAAGTCCAACGGAGCGTTCAGCAATCAACCTCATGAAAGCGGCTCGGTAGCGGTGCTGAAACGCCGATAACGAGCCTGGCCTTGGAGGCCTTTTGAGCGATCGGGGCAGCTCCATCAGATCACATCATGCCCAGGCGTTTAACCACGTCAATCAACTGGACGGATCGTCGAATGAACCGCTCCCACTTTCGGCGGAAAATCAACGACGCCCCGCTTCAATTGGGGGAGTCCATAGACGCCTAGACAGGCGATTGAAAAGCGAGACGCGGACTTATTCAATTTCCCAATCAGTACTGATCCTCAGTTTGTCCGCCGCCGTTCGACGCAAGCCACTGAATTGAAAGGGTCGAAGCGATCGGCTATGAGCTTTCGCCCAAGTCAGGCTCACTTTTGAATAAAGTACTTTAGTGAATCGCGGAACAGCTCCAGGTTTGCGTAGTCGACTGCAACGCCCTCCGGAAAGGCTTGCGAGATATGAACATCAATGCACTTACCATCCCGGTAGCCATAAAAGTTTACATTGGGCTGGACATAGACAACGCCGCCCTGTTCGGCCTCAACGGTGTAGGAAACAATCTCGAACTGATCGGCAACCTCAATCTTCACCGACTCAGTAACAATTGCAGGGTTCCTGGAGGACAATCCCCAATAGAAGAACCTGCATTCCTCTGGCGTCGCCCCCTTCCCTTTTGCTGGCTCGACGAAGACTGTCGCAACTAGCCCGCCGGAACTGAGAATTTCCAACTGATACTCACCGTCGCCGAAAGCTCCCCGATGAGACTTCACAGGACTCGATTCAAACTGAAAGCCCCACTCCTCGCCAGGCACAATGAACACGCTTGACGCCGCTGAGCAGGCAGCAGAGGCAACCGAGAACAGAGTGAAGAAGGTAAAACGCAACATTTCCTCTCCTATTCACCTAAGGAACCTCTGCAAATTCGACTTGCGCCAACGGCAGCGCAAGCGAATCAGTCACTTGCAGTGCAACGGCGAGCGATTCGGCACTTCATTCAGAGGTTTCCTAACGAATGAAAGGGACTTCCCCGTCCTGAGCCTTGCGGCCAGCGGCCGTCGGCAACAAGTGCCACGATGGGGTTGCGATTCTCATCTCTCTCTCTCTCTCGGAAAGGGGAAGTCCCATGGCCATCGTAACCCTCGGCATCGACCTCGCCAAGAACGTTTTTGCCCTCCACGGCGTCAACGAAGCCGGCAAGCCTGTCCTGCTCAAGCCACAGGTCCCGCGCGCCAAGCTCCTCGAACTCATCGCCGCCCTGCCGCCGTGCACCATCGGACTCGAGGCCTGCGGCGGCGCCCATCACTGGGCGCGCCAGTTCCAGCGCTTCGGACACACCGTCCGGCTCATCGCCCCCCAAGTTCGTCGCCCCCTACCGACTCTCCGGCAAACGCGGCAAGAACGACGCCGCCGATGCCGCCGCCATCTGCGAGGCCGTCCAGCGTCCCAACATGCGCTTCGTCCCCATCAAATCCGTTGACCAGCAGGGCCGACTCATGGTCCATCGCGCCCGTCAGGGGTTCGTCGACCAGCGCACCGCCACCATCAATCGTATCCGCGGCCTCCTCGCCGAAGTCGGCATCGTCCTCCCGCTCAAGGCCGCCACCGTCCGCACTCGGGCCACTGCTCTGCTCGACGAACTCTCGGGCTGGGTCAACCGCGTCATCGGTGATCTCCTCGGCGAACTTCATCGCCTCGACGAACGCATTGCCAATTACGACCAGCACGTCGCCCAAATGGCCCGCGAAGATCACCGTGCACAGCAACTCATGCGACTGTGTGGCATCGGCGAAACCACCTCCACCGCCCTCGTTGCCATGATCGGCAACGGTCACGAGTTCAAGAGCGGTCGACAGCTCAGCGCGTGGCTCGGCCTGGTGCCCGGACAGTACAGCTCCGGCGGTAAAGCCCGACTCGGACGCATCACCAAAGCCGGCGACGGATATCTCCGCAGTCTTCTCATCCTCGGCGCCAGAGCCGTCCTCAACGCCGCCAAGTCGAAGACCGACAGCATCAGCCGCTGGGCCAGTGCATTGGCCGAGCGCCGAGGTTACTGGAAGGCCGTGGTCGCCATCGCCGCCAAGAATGCGCGAATGGCCTGGGCGATCTTGAGACGTGGCGATGCTTTCGAACTGCCCAGCTGACGATCCTATCGACGCCAGATAGATCGCCATTCCGGTTTCAACCATCAAAAGCAGTCAGCGAACGAAAGTTCCAAACCACCGCGTGACCAACCGCGTTGATGCGTCAAGGTAGGACCTGTACGGAGAATACCTGGTTAACTCGTGGAGGCGATGACCATCGTCCTCGACTAACGAATGAGGTCTCCGTGCGCGTCTTGCATCAGGGTCCGCAGCAGATGTGCTGCAACAGTGACCGTTTGTAGTCAATCCAGTCCGCACCCTTGACCAAAATCAATGCAAGTTGGAATTGACGGTGGCGAGCAATACCACCCGCCGATGGCAAAGCCCTCGGTCAGGGCACCTGCTGCTTGCACTTACGGGGAAGCCCTTGTAACTTGAGATAAGCCCCGCCGCGAAGCGGCGTCGGCTTGAATGAATTGTTAGAGGGCTTTCTTGGCGCGAATGTAAAGCAATTTCTGCTCTTGGCCTGGGAAAGACCTCTCCTCTGTTACAAATAAATCCGTTTTAGATCGCACCAGATCGGAGAGCTTCTTGAATCCAAACCTTCTCGAATCAAAGTCTGGCTGTAGCTTGGTCAAGTAGCTTCCGAACGTGCCAAGATGCGCCCAGCCTGATTCATCTGAAGATTGATCTAGAGCTTCCAATACAAATTTTATCGGGAACTCGGCTGGCTTTGTAGTTGGAGTTTCGTCCTTTGGCAGGATCGGCAATTCTATTTTCGCTGCTTGTGACGTTGTTTCGGGCTGAATAGACGGCCTGAGTATTTCAGTCAAAATGAACTTATGACAGGCATTCCTGAACGCATCTGGTGTTTTTTGCTCACCAAACCCCAGAACCATCAAGCCTTCTTCGCGGATGCGTACAGCTAAGCCCGTAAAGTCACTATCGCTTGTGACCAAGCAGAACCCGTCAAATTTTCGCGTGTAAAGCAGATCCATCGCATCAATAATCAATGTGCTATCCGTGGCATTCTTCCCTGTAGTGTATGCGAATTGCTGAATTGGTTTGATTGCGTGTTTTTGAAGCACTCTCTTCCAGGATGCGCTGTTCGGAGAAGTAAAATCTCCATAAATTCGCTTAACAGTGGCCTCACCAAATTTCGCTATTTCGGCAAGCAGGCGCTCAATGACTGCCGCTTGGGCATTATCTGCATCAATCAGAACGGCAAATCTAGTTGTAGGTTCCTCGGATTCGATCCTTGCTATCAGTCTCGGACTGACCATGACTAAGCCCTCTAACACTTGATTAAGCCGCGCCGCGAAGCGGCGTCGGCTTGAATGAACTGTTAGCCACCAGAGCCGACCTGATTGAACTGCCACTTGGAACCTCGGGCCGCTGAGCCCATGAGCTGGTTGGCCCGGTCTGAAATCCGGTTGATATCACGCACCGAAAACACCGCGTGCCTTTTGGCGATGAGCGAGCTCTTCTCCGAATCTGCCGGCTCTGCCTGGACTGTGAAGCCCTGCGCCTCAAGATAGCTCTTAATCCGCCCAACATCCGAGTTGGCGACGGACGCGCTGAGGGTGAACGTTAATGGCTTGGATAGATCGTGGCCTTTGGCCGCAGCATCTCCGAGAGACTTCACGTCGAACGCTTCCGACGGATTTGCAGCGCTTGGTTTTTCCTGTGCGAATGCGCCGGTCGAAGTCAATACCAGTGCAATCAAAATTGGCTTCCAGTTCACCTGAATCTCCCTCTGGTGGCTAACAACGAAGCTGGCCGGCGCCGGCCGGGAAGGTTTGGTTGACGCCGCAGTGCCCTTCCGGCGTCCGGCCGAGCGAGCGATAAGTTAGACCGGCGCCCATGAAACCCGGAACGCCTTTCAACACCGAAGCCGTGAAATCCAGAGCTCAACATCGAAGCCGCGCGAGTCGGGGCGCGCCCGCGAGCCTGCGCACACTGGCTGAAGGACACTACCCGAAGAGACGACACGAGCGCAACGCCAAAAGCCCCAAGAAACCATTCGCGCCCGCAGTAATCGGCGGGCGAGCAGCAACAATGCGCACCCACAGCCGCAGCTTTGTGGAACCCCCGCTGCCGAACGCAGACTTTCCGAAGCGAACCCGCCGAAGTCGTGGAGCCCGGTGGGCGACCAACGACCAGCGCGCCCACCGCCAAACAGCCGAAGGAACACCTTGATTGAAACCGCCGCCGCACGCTGGCGCGAGAGCCAATCGCGGAGCCCGGAAATGCCGTACTGACCGAGTTACCACCCATTTCAGCGACCCACGAGTCCAACCCGGCTAACAACGAAGCTAACCGGCGCCGGGCCGGCAAGGTTTGGTTGATGCCGAGGTGCCTCCCCGGCGTCCGGTTGGGCGAAAAGTTAGACGCCCTATGAAACCCAGAACAACGCTGCATAGAACTAGGAACCCGCCAAGCTGGATTCGAAATCCAGACGGCAACGACAAGATTCTTGGGCAGCTCTCCAAGATGTTTAGCGGCGACGCACACAAGTATCTAGGGAAGCAGCCTCAACTAGCCATGTTCTTTCGTCAACACGGAACCGCTCACCACGATAGCTGAGATTGCATGACTGACACATGCCAATAATGTACCATGTGCCACCAGTTCTGAGCTCGACATGGGCACCAACCTCGGCCCGGTTCTGACAGCCATGCACGACGCAGGTTCTACGCTGCGCACCTGCAGAACGTCGCCAGTGCTCCACCCAACTTGGACAACCGCACACTTCCTGAGATCGGTGATTCGCCGTTCCGACTGCGTGATGAACGTTAGGCATGGATGTCTCCAAGGGGGTTTAAAACACGATGGCACTGCTGACAGTAAGCTTACCGCTTGCAGAGCAGACAGACAAGCACTCTGGGTTGGGGCTCCCCCACAGTCAGATCCATTTCAACGCCCCACGCAGCCAAGACGGCTAACAACGAAGCTAACCGGCGCCGGGCCGGCAACGTTTGGTTGACGCCGCGGTGCCTCCCCGGCGTCCGGTTGGGCGCCCAGTTAGACCGGCCCCCATGAAACCCAGAACGCCTTTGAACATCGAAGCCGTGAAAATCGGAGCTTTCCTCAACTTCGAAGCCCCGTGAGCCTACGCACATGAGCGGCCAAACACATGCGCGCCGCCGCGAAACGGCCGAAGGAATACCGCGGTTAAAACCGCCGCCGCACGCTGGCGTGAGCGCCAATCGCGGAGCCTGAAATCGCTGCAGTGCTGGTGCCGCCGCCATTTCAATGACCCATTGCTCCCGCTACGTTCTTCATGGACATAGAAAGAGACTCTTCCCAGAGTCTTCGGAACTCTACAAAGTCCTTCGGCTCTTTCAGCAGCACTGCTTCTCTTGTTGTACCATTCAAGACTGTCACGCCTTTGGATGTCGCAACTAGATTCGGGTTTGACTCAAACAAAGTATGGCAACTAGAAGCCTCCAAACGCCGACCATCCATCTCTACCGCAATAGTAATAAAAGCAGCGGAAGGTATTACAAAAGACTTCTTCTTAAGTGCATTTATTGCCTCAAGCCTCTTGAAGACATCCGGAATTAAATTTCCGCTATTGTCAATTGGGCGGCTGATGGTGATCTTAACGCCGCTATCAGAAAAGGAATGGCCAGGGGTATATTTTATCGTAACATGGTCGTCAGCATGAGCTGTGGATGCAGCCAGCAATATCGCAAAAATGATATACTTCATTGCCTCTCTCCTGTGAAAAGCGGTGTAGGCCATCCCGGATTTCAACCCGGCTAACAACGAAGCTAACCGGCGCCGGGCCGGCAAGATGTGGTTGACGCCGCAGTGCCTCCCCGGCGTCCGGTTGGGCGACCAGTTAGACGGCCCCCATGAAACCCAGAACGCCTTTCAACACCGAAGCCGTGAAATCCGGGGCGCGCCGACCACGCTGCGCACCACGGCCGAAGGAAACTAACCCAAGCCGCACACTTGGACAAGGGCCGCTCGCGTCGGATGCGAACCGACCGACCAGCGCGAACTCACCGAAGCCCCACTGCCCGGCAAGCCGCCAACCACCACGCGCGCCCACCGCCAAACCGCTGGAGCGATGCGTCGATTGAAACGGCCACCTCACGCAGGCCAGCAGACTGACCGAAGCCGCAGAACCCGGGGCGCGCCCGCCAACCTGGGCAGCACGAGAAGTCCGATGCGCGCCCACCGCAAAATGGCCGGAGCATTGCAGCGCGGAGTCCGAAGCTGCCCCACCGCCTCCCATTTCAACCGCCCACGATTTCAACCCGGCTAACAACTGAGCTGACCGGCGCCGGGCCGGCAAGATGTGGTTGACGCCGCGGTGCCTCCCCGGCGTCCGGTTGAGCGAAAAGTTAGACCGGCCCCCATGAAACCCGGAACGCCTTTCAACACCGAAGCCGTGAAAATCGGAGTGCGCCTCAACAACGAAGCCGCGCGAGTCGGGGCGCGCCCGCGAGCCTGCGCACCCTGGCCGAAGGACACTACCCGAAGAGACGACACGAGCGCAACGCGGAAAGCCCCAAGAAACCATTCGCGCCCGCAGTACTCGGCAGGCGAGCAGCTCCAATGCGCACCTACAGCCGCAGGTTCGGGGAACCCCCGCGGCCGAACGCAGACTTTCCGAAGCGAACCCACCGAAGTCGTGGAGCCCGGCGGGCGACCAAACACATGCGCGCCGACCGCGAAACGGCCGAAGGAATGCTGCGATTGAAACCGCCGCCGCACGCTGGCGTGAGAGCCTATCGCGGAGCCCGGGAATGCTGCAGTGATTGCACGACCGCCCATTTCAATGACCCACGCAGCCAATGCCGGCTAACGCCGTGCTAACCGGCCGAGGGCCGAGATGGGCTGGTTTGAATGTAACATGTCCCCGACGGTCCGGTTGAGCACATAGTTAGCCTATGCCGCAGGATTGCTTCTGGCCAGAGCAGGACGCTTGGCAGCGAGCTCCGCAAGGAGCCCACGAGCCGTCTCAGGAGCAAAGTCGGCATCAATTGAAGATGCCCACTGCTGCATGGCGATGCAGTGGGCTGTGAGGCTGAAAATCTCCCACTCCGCGTCGGGCATAGATTCGTGCCGAGCTGAATAAACAATTTGGTACAGCGACCCAAAGAACGCAGAGATATTGAACTCGTCCGGAGCATCTGACTCGACGGTGTCGATTAGGTGCTCAAGGTAGGCGCGCGCGTAGTAAGAGATGGCGGCGGGCTCCAGAACTGACCACTCCTCGAGGACGTACCAACCCCCAAGTGTTGGATGGTGGGCAATAGAGCGAAGATGATTCAGGAGGTCTTGCCAAGATTTGCCGGGGAAGAACCGCAGAGCGTCCTCCTTCTCCAGTTCGTCGAAACCGTCATGCTTGACGAGTTCCGCCGGGGATGGGGCTTGGAAACCGCCGAAATGTGTGCGGATTGAGGACCGAACGAGCTGGGTCTGCATGGGCTAACAACGGAGCTGACCGGCGCCGGGCCGGCAAGATGTGGTTGACGCCGCGGTGCCTCCCCGGCGTCCGGTTGAGCGAAAAGTTAGGCATCTCTGCCTTCAAAGTGCACCAGCAAAAATTGCTCTACGAAGCCAATTACGCTGCCGGCGTCTTGGGGAGTGATCTTGTCCCAGTCTGCGTGCATTGCGTGGTTTCGCAACCTTGGCATCGCCGACAACAGAGACTTCTGGGCCCCAGCTATCAAGCCCTTCGATTTCAAGGCGTTTACTACTTCATCCATGGTCTTGCCAGTGACATTGAGGCCCTTGTGTATGGCGAAGCGCTTCAGTGCGTCCTCCAAAGCGGCACACGCGAGCACGGCTGCAACCGTGTGCGCTCCCTCGTCAAGTGCTTGCTTAGCCGCCGCGACGAAGTCGCCAAACACCTCGGCAGAAACCGTCCTCTCTGCGTCGAAGACAAACTCGCCCTCGTAGTCGTTCTTAGCTCCGAAAAACATTCCTCGGAACGCGTTGAGGCGATTGGTATCAACGTAGTTGTTCTGGATTGAGGACAACTCCTTGTTGAAGCTCTCAAACTGAGTCGAGGTGCTGCCGAACGCACCTTTCAGTAGGCTGAGTGCACTTGTTGACCAAGTGTAGAAGTCTGCTCGGTCGACGATCTGTCGTTCGCTGCCTGTCAACTTCAACTTTGCCGCGTGCTCCGCAAGCTGGGCAAAGCGCTCGAGGATCTTCGGTCTGGAGGGCATGGGAGGGCTCCGAGAGTGAGATGCCTAACAACGAAGCTAACCGGCGCCGGGCCGGCAGGTTTGGTTGACGCCGCAGTGCCTCCCCGGCGTCCGGTTGGGCGACCTGTTAGACGGCCCCCATGAAACCCAGAACGCTTTTGAACACCGAAGCCGTGAAAATCGAAGCTTGCCTCAACATCGAGGCCGCGCGAATCGGGGCGCGCTCGCGAGCCTGCGCACACTGGCCGAAGGACACTACCCGAAGCGACGACACGAGCGCAACGCTGAAAGCACCAAGAAGCCATTCGCGCCCGCAGTAGTCGGCAGGCGAGCAGCGCCAATGCGCACCCACAGCCGCAGGTTCGGGGAACCCTCGCTGCCGAAACGCAGACTTTCCGAAGCCAACCCACCGAAGTCACTGAGCCCCGCGGGCGACCAAACAGATGCGCGCCGACCGCGAAACGGCCGAGGGAATACCGCGATTGAAACCGGCGCCCCACTCTGGCGTGAGCGCCAATCGCGGAGCCTGCAAATGCCGCAATGTTTGCACGACCGCCCATTTCAATGACCCACGAATCCAACCCGGCTAACAACGAAGCTAACCGGCGCCGGGCCGGCAACAGATGGTTTGCGCCGCAGTGCCTCCCCGGCGTCCGGTTGGGCGATTAGTTAGGCAAACAGCCTAAAAACGGCGAGCTTTTGCTCTCCGACCCTCAATGAAACCGCGGTTGTAGCCATCTCGGAAGCCATCCTCCCCGAGGTTTGGCAGCGGGCAAAGCGGCGGGAGTGGTGGCAGGCAAGAGAACTCGCCGTAGCACCAACCTTCTTCATACCCATCTTGGTAGCCGTCGCAAAATTCGGAGCTGGCCATGGCAGTAAAAGAAAAACCGGCCAATGCAGCGCCAAGGATGGCGATTAAGTACTTGCGCATAAATCCCCCTTCGGCATTCTCGTGTATAACGCGGTTCATTTGCTCCAGTGGCCCAGTACCCACTCCCACTTGCGTGTCGAATAGTCCCACCGCCAATGTGCTTTGACCCATTTGGTCTTGCCTAATGGCTGTAGAGTTTGCATATTTTGAAGCCGATCGGGCGGCTTCGGTGGCTTTGGCGGGTGAATCTTCTTTATCGTCATTGCGGTACTCCTTCCATGTTGGCCTAATGGCATTACTAAGCGGGGACTTACAGCCAGCCGCGCGCAAGGGAGAATAGGAAGACCCTGTAGCGGCCAGCATTTGGGTCTCCGCTTGAGCAAAGCTGCAATTACTCCTTCATCCCTTCCATCGCGCTTTCAATCCAGCCGCGGACTTCCGATACTTGCGCGTCAGTATCTGCAACCAAACCGTCGGCACATTGCGCCACACGGGCCGATCCACAGAACCCCACGCTATTCGTAAGGTACATAGTGACGGGTGGGTTATGAAAGGTCTGCAAAGTCCAAACCACAGAATATATCGTCCGACTCCCGGATTTATTGTCTTTATCTGGATCCAAGGTGACGATTTTTACTTGTATTAATCCATCCTGCACGCGATTAACAAGTTGCATTCCCGCGCTGCGCCGAACGCCCTCCTTGATTGCGTAAACGAGGCGGCCACCCACTAAATCATCGGCGGTCGCTGCGATGGATACTTTGAGGGAGGTGCTTTCCGCGTGGGCTGCGAAGCTCGTCGCACACGCGAGCAAAAAGGAGAGGCACTTATTGATCACGACGGCTCCTGTGTGTTGATTGGCGGTTGGTAGCTGGCACGTTCTGATGCTGCCTAACAACGAAGCTAACCGGCGCCGGGCCGGCAAGGTTTGGTTGACGCCGCAGTGCCTCCCCGGCGTCCGGTTGGGCGCACAGTTAGACCGGCGCCAGGAGATCTGGCAATTTCAAGTTTGCTCTTGCACACTCGCTATCTCTGCACCCGCAACAAAAAACTCCGCACAATTACCCGAAGTATCGATGGTCTCGAACGCTTCCAACGCCCATGATTGACGACCAACGCCAACCTGTTCACCCAACCACGCCAATTGTCGATCGGACTCACCAACTGGGCAAGCCGAGAACACAAGCATTAGCCTCAAGCCCGCCTTAACTTTCGCAAGTTTTTCGTCTATATCACGGCGAATACTGGGCAATTCCTTCCTCCCAACTGAGCTCATCCAGCGCTTCATCTCAATTGTAACCGCCAATTGATTATTTTCTGGCTCTAGCAGGACCAAGTCGTGAGAGCCCCACTCAACTGCAACTCGATACGGCAGCGAGAAAAGCAATGTGCGTGCGACTACAAATTGATAATATCGCTCATTATTTATCTCCAGGACGCCTCCCACACGTCCTTTACCGGCATGTCGGTTTCCCGTCATAGCCAACTTGATGGTACGGTCCTCTGCTTCCAGACCGGCCGCCGCAATCTTTACGATGTGCACAAGTTTTTCGTTCATCGGTCTAACAACTATTCGACGTCAATCTGACGCGTAACCACGACGCCTAACCAGCAGCGTGGCACCGGTTCAGTCCAAAATCTCTCAACAAAATCAACCATCTAAACACTCCTCAGCGACCTTTTCTGACGTGTAACACCACCGCACCCCACCGAGTACTGACGGCAACCTCCACCCCGTTGACGCGTAACGCCGCCCTGACTCCATCGAATGTAGGAAATTTCCTACACGTTTCATGGCGTTATGCCCATCGCGGCGTCGCGCGGTGACGCCTAACGTGCGGGCTTTCCGATACAGAGGCCGACCCGATGCAAGGCTACTCCCCGATGCCGTCCCCGGCAAGTCCGCCGCGCCGTTTACTGGATCAGGTCCGTGACCGGATCCGCCGGCTGGGGATGGCGATCCGCACCGAGGAGGCCTACGTGGGTTGGGTACGCCGCTTCATTCTGGCGAACGGGAAGCGCCATCCGCGGGAGATGGGGGCGGCGGAGGTGGAGAGCTTTCTGACTCGCCTGGCGAGCGAGGGCAAGGTCGCGGCGTCGACGCAGAATCAGGCGCTGGCGGCTCTGCTGTTTTTGTATCGCGAGGTGCTCGGGATCGAGTTGCCGTGGATGGAGCACATCCGCCGGGCGAAGCGGCCGGAGCATCTGCCGACGGTGCTGTCACGGGCGGAGGTGGCGGCGCTGCTGACGCAATTGTCCGGCCAGTCCGGCTTGCTGGCGCGGCTGCTGTACGGGACCGGCATGCGGTTGCTGGAAGCGCATCGTCTGCGCGTCCAGGATCTGCGCTTTGCTCGGAACGAGATCTGCGTGCGGCGCGGGAAGGGGGCGAAGGATCGGATCACGCTGTTGCCGCCCGGCTTGAAGGCGACGCTGCAGGCGCAGGTCGAGACGGTCCGAGCGCTGCACGCCGAGGACGTGGCGGCGGGCTTCGGGCGAGTGTGGCTGCCGGACGCGCTGGCGCGGAAGTATCCGAACGCGGATCGGGAGCTGGCGTGGCAGTACCTGTTCCCGGCAGCGTCGCGCTCGGTGGATCCGCGCTCTAGGCGGGTAACGCGCCATCACCTCAACGAGCAGATGCTGCAGCGGGCGGTGCGGGCAGCCGCGCGCACGGCCGGGCTCGATCGGCCGGTCGGCTGCCATACGCTGCGGCATTCCTTCGCGACACATCTGCTGGAGGATGGCTACGACATTCGCACGGTGCAGGAACTGCTCGGGCATGCGGATGTGCGGACCACGCAGATCTATACGCATGTGTTGAATCGCGGGCCGCGGGGCGTGCGCAGTCCGCTCGATGCGCTGAACGCCGGTTCCTGAGCCGCTGATGCGCAGTGAGGCCCCGCGGTTTCAACGCACCGGTGTTTTTCCGCGTCTGCAGGCGTCAGAGCAGTAGCGAACCGTATCCCAGACTTTCTCCCAGCGCTTCCGCCAGGTGAAGGGGCGGCCGCAATGGGCGCAGTCCTTGGTGGGTAGAGCATTTTTCGGGACGGTGCGGCCGTCGCGGCGCATCAGGGGCCTCCGAACAGGTCGGGTTGCGGATTGGATTTGGGCATGGATTTTTCGATGCGCCGTTTTCGGCTGCCGTGTTTCGCGAGGACCGCGCGGCTCTGGTCGAGCATGCCGGGACGACGACGCCAGTCGGTGAGTCGGGTCTTGGCGGCTCGGGCGGCCTGCTCGTGGTCGATGATCGGCGCCGGATAGGCGCGACCGATCACCACGCCCAGCCGCTGCTGTTGTGCGACTGGTAGCAGCCACGGCGTATGGATCAGGCCATCGGGGATGGCGGCCAGTTCCGGAATCCACCGGCGGATGAACTCGCCCTGCGGATCCTGATCCTGTGATTGCTTGATCGGGTTGTAGATCCGCGGAATGTTGATGCCGGTGACGCCGGATTGCATCTGCACCTGCGGCCAGTGAATGCCGGGTTCGTAGTCGGTGAATTGCCGCGCCAGATGCAGGCCGGTTTCGCGCCAGTGATTCCACAGGTGATAGCTGGAAATGGCGACGAGCATCGCGCGCATGCGGAAGTTGATCCAGCCGGTGTAATTGAGCATCCGCATGCAGGCATCGACAAAGGGCCAGCCGGTTTCACCATTCGCCCAGGCCTGAAAACAGGTCGGATTGAAGTCGGCTTCGCGCAGGCCGTCATAGCCGCGGTGGATGTTGCGGAATTCGATTTCCGGCTCGCTTTCCAGCTTCTGGATGAAGTGGCAGTGCCAGTGCAGTCGGGCGTCGAAGCTGCGCAGCGAGCGCTTGAAGCCGGTCGCGCCCTCGCCGAGCTGGGCGACGTGCCGACGGGTGGCGGCCAACACTTCGCGCACTGAGACGGTGCCGAGTGCCAGGTGCGGCGACAGCCGCGAACACACGGATTCCGCGCTGTTCGGCGAGGACATGCCGCGCTGATAGGTCTCGGCGCGCTCGCGGAGGAAGCTCTGCAGCAGGGCGACGGCGATGCGGCGGCCGCCGCGTTGGCGACCCGGGCACGGATCATCCGCGAGGCCGAGCGCGGAGGGATCGGGCCAGTCGCCGCGCGGCAGGTCGATCGTCGGCAGGGCACCGATGGCCGGCAGCACCGGATCGGCCATCCGCTGCTCCCAGCGCTGTGCCCAGGCCGCGCGGCGCTGCAGTCCGCGGATCACGCCGGTCTGCCAATGCTCATGGAAGGGGATGCCGCGGCCCTTGAGCCAGCCGGCAACCTCGCGGTCGCGGGCATAAGTCCAGTCGTTGCCGGTTTCGGCGTGGGCGTGGACGGCCTCGATGCGCAGCTGCGCGGCGAGGTCGGCCAACACCTCGGTGACGCGGCCGACCCGCACGATCAGGGGCTGTCCGCGTCGCGCCAGCGCCTCGCGCAGTTCGCCGAGGCTCTCGCTCAAGAAGGCGTACTGCCGGCCGCTGACATCCGGCTGGCGCCAGTAGTCCGGCTCGACGACGTACAGCGGCAGCACCGGCCCGATGGCCGCGGCGGCGCACAACGGCGCATGGTCTGCGACCCGCAGATCCCGCTTGAACCAGACCAGCTGCACGCGTTGCATCAACGGACCATGCCGGAAGACCCGGGCAAGGCGGCGTGGAGATGCCTCTAAACTCGGAACCCTTCGCTTCAGGCCGACGCCGATGACCAGCTACCAGTCGCCGCCACCGCCACCGCCACCCTCACCGTCCTGGCCGCCCGGCCCCGACCCGGATCGCATCGCGCCGCAGTGGCGCGGGCTCTGCACCATCCTGCATTTGTCGGCGATTGCAGGCTATTTCGTGCCCTTCGCCAACTTCGTGATTCCGATGGTGATCTGGATCCTGAAAAAGGACGAGGCGCCGGACATCGATCGCTGCGGGCGCGAGGTGCTGAACTTCAACGTGACCATGCTGATCGCGTTTGCGGTGTCATGGCTGTTGATGTTCGTGCTGGTCGGCTTACTGCTGTTCCCGGTGCTGTGGATCTACGGTCTGGTGGTGACCATCATCGCGGCGGTGCGCACCAATGATGGCCAGCACTATCGCTACCCGCTCTGCCTGCGGTTCTTCTGAGGCATGGCCGCAGATCCTCGCGAACAGGCGCCGTTCGGCAGCGCGCCGGCGTTTCTGGAGACGCTGGATGCCGTCTCTCGGGTATCGCCGCTGGATCGGCCGGTGCTGGTCATCGGCGAGCGCGGCACCGGAAAGGAGCTGGTGGCCGCTCGGCTGCATTACCTGTCGAGGCGCTGGGATCGGCCCTTCCTGCAATTGAATTGCGCGACGCTGACCGAGTCGCTGCTGGAAACCGAGCTGTTCGGCCATGAGGCGGGCGCCTTTACCGGGGCGCAGCGGCGGCATCAGGGCCGTTTCGAGCTGGCGCATCAGGGCACGCTGTTTCTGGACGAGATCGCCACCGCCAGCCTGCGCGTGCAGGAAAAGCTGCTGCGAGTGATCGAGTACGGCAGCTTCGAGCGGGTCGGCGGCCGCGAAACCATCGAGGTGGACGTGCGAATCGTCGCGGCGACCAACGTCGATCTGCCCGATCTGGCGCGGCGCGGCCAGTTCCGCGAGGACCTGCTGGATCGGCTGGCCTTCGAGGTGATCACGCTGCCACCGCTGCGGGCCCGGCGCGAGGACATCCTGCCGCTGGCCGAGCACTTCGCGACGCGGATGACCCGCGATCTGAAGCGCGAGTACTTCGCCGGCTTCGCGCCGGAGGCGGCGGCGATGCTGCTCGCGCATGACTGGCCCGGCAACGTCCGCGAGCTGAAGAACGTGGTCGAGCGGGCGGTGTATCGCAACAGCGAACCCGAGGAGGCCGTGACGCAGATCCAGCTGGACCCGTTCGCCTCCCCGTGGCGGCCGCGCGCGCAATCGGTGGCGGACGGCGGCACGACCCCGATGCCGGCACCTGCCGAGGCCATCGTCTGCGGGGTACCCGCCGAGTCGCGTCCGCCCGCCAGCCCGGCGGCGGAGGCCATCAGCGCGCCGCCGCTGGACGGTCCGCTGGCGCTGGAGGAGACGGTGCAGGCTTACGAAGTCGCGATGCTGCGCCGTGCACTGGCGGTCAATCGCTACCACCAGCGGCGCGCGGCCGATTGGCTGGGCCTGAGCTATCACCAGCTGCGCGGTTATCTGCGCAAGTATCGGCTGACCGGCACCAGCGGCGACGCCGACGGCGAGTCGGAGGGCTGAGGCCGATGCGTGAGTGTCTCGGGGCTTTCGCGCTGCTGTGCCTGACGTCGACGGCGACCGCCCGCACCCTGACGCTCGGCGATGACCACGTGTCGCTGCAACCTCGCGATGCGGCACTGACGCAGCTCGCGGGCGATGCCAGCGCGGCCGGACTGTGGCTGTGGAGCCTCGCCGAGCCGATCCGCCAGCCGCACTACGACGCGCTGCGCAGCGCGGGCCTGACACCGCTGCAGGCGGTGACCGGCGACACCTTGCTGCTGCAGGGCCCGGCCGCTGCGCTGCGCGGCCTGCCCGAACGCTCCTACCTCGCCCAGCTGCCCGCCGCCGCCAAGCACGTCGGGCCGCTGTCAGGCGGGCCGCTGCTGCTGCTCACGCCGACGGTGGCCGCGCTGGACCTGCGCAAGCTGCCGGAAGCCGCCGGTGCCCGCGAGCTGCAAGGGCCGGCGCGGGTCGGGGTTTGGCAGCAATGGCGAGTCGACGCCGGGCTGGACACGCTGGCGGCGCTGAGCCGTCATCCAGCGGTGCTGGGCTTGCAGGCCATCCCGACGTTTGCCGATCGCGGCGAGCGCTCGGCGCAGATCTACGCCAGTCGCGCCGCGATCGGGGCGCAGCCGCTGCCGGGCTACCGGGCGTGGCTCGCCGCGCAGTCGATCGGCGGCACGCCGCTGACCCTCGCGGCGGTGGACAGCGGGCTCGACCAGCAGCACCTGGACCTGTCGCAGCGGATGGCGCCCTGTGTCGGAATTAGCTGTGGTGGCATGGCCAGCACCGTGCATGGCACCCACACCGCCGGCATCCTGGTCGGCAGCGGCAACGTCAATGCCCTCGATGCAGACGGCTTCCTGCGCGGACTGGGCGTGGCGCCGGAAGCCCGCATCGTCGAACAGGTCTACACGGCACTGGCCGGTCAGCCCGGTGGCTTCCTGACGCTGATGCGCGAGTCGGTGCAGAACGGCGCCGCGATCTCCAACAACAGCTGGGGCGGCGCGGCCACCGCCGGCTATGACCAGTTCGCCGTGCAGGTCGACGTCGGCACACGTGACGTCGATCCGAATCAGCCGGGCGACCAGCCGCTGTCCTACGTGCTGGCGGTGGCGAACGGTTTCGGCGGCGTCAGCTCTCAGGGCACGCCGGACGAGGCCAAGAGCGCGATCACGGTCGGCGCGCATCAGGTCGTGGCCTTCGACGGTACCGGCATGGACTGGCGCAACCTCGCCGACCGCAGCGCCCACGGCCCGGCCCGCGACGGCCGCCGGCTGCCGTTGACCGTGGCGCCCGGCTGCTTCGTCGATTCGACCATTCCCAACAACGGCCACTTCGCCATTTGCGGCACTTCGATGGCCGCCCCGCACGTCGCCGGTGGCCTCGCCCTGTTCGCCCAGGACTGGCGCGCGCGGCGCGGCGTTCTGCCCAGCCCGGCCCTGCTGCGGGCGGCGCTTGCAGTCAGCGCCGAGGATCTGGTCGGCGCGCTCGATGCCAGCAGTCAGCCGCTGGGCCATCGCCCGGACAGCCGGCAGGGCTACGGCCGCGCCCGGCTGGACCGGCTGCTCGCCCTGCTGCCGGAGGCGCAGGTGCTCGATCAGGTCCCGGCCTGGACCTTCGAGGACGCCGGTCAGCGGCTGGCACTGGCCTTCACCGCCCGCAACCCCGGCCAGCCGGTCACGCTGGTGCTGGCCTGGACCGACGCGCCCGGGCTGCCGCTGGGCGGCGCGACGCCGGCGCTGGTCAACGACCTGGACCTGAGCGTCCGCGTCGGGGGCCAGCGCTATCGAGGCGGGCAGTTCGGCGCGGGCGGCTTCAGCGTGCCGGGTGGCGAGTCGGATGCGCTGAATCCGCTGGAGTTGATTGCACTGCCGTCGGCGGTAGGCCCGATCGAGGTCGAGATCCACGCCCGCGCCCTGCCCGGCGACGCCCTGCCGAACAACGGCGACGACACCCAGCAGGACTTCGCGTTGCTGTGCAGCAATTGCCTCGGGCTACGCGACCCAGCCTTCGAGGATCTGCTGGCGGATGGCTTCGAGGCGACGGAGTAAGGGGCGGCGGTGGTGAGAGCGTCACGCCGACGCCCTATCCTCCGTCCACCTTCCTCGCGCGAACTCCCCAATGCGTCTCAGCGCTCTTGCCACCCTGCTGGCCCTGCCTGCGGTTGCCATGGCCGGCACGACCAATTTCACCGCCGGCAACTTCGTCGCCGTCCGCAATGGCGACGGCACGGCGACGCTGGTCAATACCGGTAACGCCGTGTTCCTCGACGAGATCACACCGGCCGGCACGCTGGTGCGGTCGCTGCCGCTGCCGACCACGGTCAACGGCGCGCAGCGCCAGTGCATCCTGTCGGGAACCGCGACCAGCGAGGGCATGATCACGCGCTCGGGCGACGGCAGCAAGTTGCTCATGGGCTGCTACGGACGCGATCTGGGCGGCACCGGCAGTCTCGCCAGCACCACCGCCGCAGCGGTGAGCCGGGTGGTCGCCGTGATCGGCGTCAACGGATCCATCGACACCTCGACGGCACTGGCCGACGCGCACTCCGGCAACAACATCCGCAGCGTCGCGAGCCAGGACGGCAGCAGCTTCTACAGCGCCGGCGGCAACGAAGGCGTGCGCCTATCGCTGCTCGGGGCAAGCACCTCCAGCGTGGTCAGCAACACGACCGCGACCGGCAACCTGACCAATTTGCGCAATCTCGGGGTCTGGGGCGGCAACCTGTTCGTCACCAATGCTTCCGGCACCAACGCCCGCCTGCAGCAGGTCGGCACGGGTCTGCCCACCGCCGCCGGCACGCAGATGGCCGGGGTCCCCGGCATGCCGACCGATCGCAGCTTCTATGGCTACCACTTCGCCGATCGCAGCACCGAGGTGCCCGGGCTGGACACGCTGTATGTCGCCGATGACTCGGCCGCGGCGCCGGGCGCCGGCGTCCTGAAGTACTCGCTGGTCGGCGGCACCTGGGTCGCCAATGGTCGTGTGGCGATGGTGGCGGCGCGGGGTCTGGCGGCGCAGCCGGGGACCGGCGGCTATCTGATTGCGGTGGCGGCCGAAGCCGATTGCGCGACCGGCGCGGCGACCGCGGGCAGCTCGAAGATCTGCGGGCTGCTCGACACCGGCGGATACAACGAGGCTTTCACGCTGGCCGGCGGTGCAGGCGTCACGCTGGCAACCGCGCCGGCGAACACGGCGTTTCGAGGGGTGGCCAATGCGCCGGTCGCTTCGAGTGCACCGGGAGTGCTCGCGGTGGCGCCGAACACGCTGGTCTTCGGTAACCAGTCGGTCGGTTCCACCAGTGCGGCGCAGACGGTGACGGTGTCGAACACCGGCGGCGGGAGCCTCACGGTCGGCAGCCTGACCGCGGCGGCGGCGCCGTTCGCGCTCAGCGGTGGCACCTGCACTGCCGTGCCGATCACGCTGGCGGCCGGCGCGAGCTGCACGCTGACCTACACCTTTGCGCCGAGCGCTTCGGGCGCGGCGAACCAGACGCTGACGGTCGACGCCGGTGCTGCCGGGAATGGCACGGTGGCGCTGTCGGGCACCGGCATTCAGGGTGCGCTGGTCCTGCCGGCCAACGTGAGCTTCCCGACTCAGCCGATCGGTGTCACCAGTGCACCGCTGACCGTAACGCTCAGCAACAACGGCACCGACAGCCTGCAGGTCACGGCGCTGACCGCGGCCGCCGCACCGTTCGCCCGCAGCGGTGGCAGCTGCGAAACCTCCCTGCCCTTCAGCCTGGCCCCCGGCGCCAACTGCTCGCTGAGCTACACCTTCACGCCTGCCGCTTCGGGTGCTGCCGAGCAGACGATCAGCGTGACCGCGAATGCGCCGGGCAGCGGCAGCTTCACGCTGTCGGGCACTGGCGGTGCCAGCGCGGACCTGTCGATCAGCAAGACCAGCAACCTCGGGCTGATCGATCAGGGCCTGATCCAGTACGCGCTGGTGGTGAGCAACGCTGGCCCCTCGCCGGTGACCGGCGCCACGGTGACCGACACCTTCGAGGCCGGCCTGACCGGCGTGACCTGGACCTGTCTCGGCATCAACGGGGCCGGCTGCGCGGGTGCCGGCAGCGGCAACCTCAGCCAATCCGTGGACCTGCCGGTGGGTGGCGCGCTGTACTACTCGATCGTGGCCCGAACCCTGCAGCCGCGGCCGAACCAGTTCAGCAACACCGCCAGCGTGGCCGAGCCGACCAGCGTGACCGATCCGGTCACCAGCAACAACAGCAGCACGGTGGTCGACGCGATCGGCATCTTTGCCAACGGCTTCGAGGCGGTGACGCAGCTGCTGCCGGGCAGCAACGGCGTGGTGGAGCGCATCGAGCTGCCGCTGGCCACGCTGGTCGAGGCAGGACGCTCGGCCACGCCGACACCGGCCGCGCGTTTCGACATCGCCGGCAATCTGGTCGTGGTGCAGGTGCGCCGCGTCGCGGGTGAGCTGCAGGCGCAGCTGCTGAGCCGGGATCCGCTGGGTGTCTGGCAGATGGGTGGCTGGCAGAACGTCGGCGTCGGCGGTCTGCAGCTGCAGTGGCAGACCGGCGCGGAGACGGCCGGTACGGCCGTGTTGTCGGCCCGATTGGTCGGCGGCTGAGCCCGGGAACGGGCTGATGGCGCGGTGTCCTGCTCGGGACACCGCGTCCTGGGAGCGCCGACGTCCTCGTCGGCATCCGGCCTCGATGCCGGCGGGGACGCCGGCGTTCCCGGGAGGCAGGATGCGGCAGTGCCGCGCGCTCGGTGCGTTGTCGCGACCGCGAGTGAAGCGCGGCGGGACCGCGCCGGGTCGGGCGGCGTGGCGCGCTGTACTCACCCCTGCCGGGGTACCTCGCCACGAACGGCGGTGTTTCCGCCGCCCGGTCGCCTCAGAGCTGGATGTCGTCGAAGCTGCGGACCGCCGGGTGCGGCGAGGTGAGCGGCTTCGACAGGTCGCGGATCACGTGGACGGTGCGCAGGCCGACGCGGCGGGCGGCGTCCAGTTCTTCGACAATGTCGGACAGGAACACGATGTCGACCGCCGGCAGGCCGATTTCGCGGACGATCCGCTCGTAGGCCACCGACTCCTTCTTGCTGCCCATGCTGGTATCGAAGCACTGGCGGAACAGCGGGCGCAGGTCCCCCTCAGTGGTGTGACCGAAGAACAGGTTCTGCGCCTCGACCGAGCCGGAGCTGTAGACGTACAGCCGGATCCCGCGGCCGAACCACGCCAGCAGTTGGCGCAGCGCATCCGGATAAATGTGTGCCTTGAAGGCACCGCTGTGGTAGCCGTCTTCCCAGATTCGACCCTGGATGCCCTTCAGCGTGGTGACTTTGCGGTCTTCCTTGATCCAGCGCTGCAACACCGCGTTGATGGCGTCGAGATCGGCGGAATCCTTTCCGGTCTCCGCGGCGATCTGCTCCACCCAGGTGCGCACCGGCTCGTTGCGGGCTTCCTTGTCCAGGAAGGCGCGCATGTTCTTGGCTGCGTAGGGAAACAGCGTCCGCTGCACGAAGTCCAGCGAGCTGGTGGTGCCCTCGATATCGGTCAGGATGGCCTGTGTCGGCATGTGTCGGCCCTCCTCGCTCAGCTGTCGCTGGCGGCCGGGGCGTCCTCGGCCTCGGGCTGATAGTCGCCCTCGATGCGCACCAGTACGCCGTTGTCGAACAACAGCGTCAGTCGCTTGACTTCGCGGTCATTGCTGTCCCCGCGAAAATCACTGCGGACATAGCTCCAGCGATTCTCGTGGAAGGGCGTGCCGAGTGCCGGCGCGCCCATGATCAGCGTGACCTGACGCTTGGTCATGCCGGGCTTCAGGGCGTTGACGTCCTTCTGCTCGACCAGATTGCCCTGCTGGATGTCCTGCCGGTACAACAGGTTGCCGCAACCGGACAGGAACAGCGGCAGGGTCAGGAGCAGCACGAGTCGGCGCATCCGGCAATCCTCGAAATCGGAAAGGCCGGATCGTAACGGAAGCCGACCAGCCCCAAGTGCTGCTGCGGCTGTCCCGGTCACGCCGGCGTCGGCCAGTTCCAGTTGGCAATCTCCGGCATGTCGACGCTGTGCTCGACGATGTACTCGCGGTGTTCGACCAGCCGGTCATGGACGCGCTGCTTCAGATAGGCCCGCACCGGCGCGAGCTTCTCGACCCGATCGGCCACGTCGCCGACCAGATGGAAGCGGTCGAGGTCGTTCAGCACCACCATGTCGAAGGGTGTGGTGGTGGTGCCTTCTTCCTTGTAGCCGCGGACGTGCAAGTTCTTGTGATTGGTCCGCCGATAGGTCAGTCGGTGGATCAGCCACGGGTAGCCGTGGAAGGCGAAGATGATTGGCCGGTCGCGGGTGAACAGCGCATCGAAATCGCGGTCCGATAGGCCGTGCGGGTGCTCCTCGCGCGGCTGGAGCGTCATCAGGTCGACCACGTTGACCACCCGCACCTTCAGCTCTGGCGTCCACTGCCGCAGCAGGTCGACCGCGGCCAGCATTTCCAGCGTCGGCACGTCGCCGGCGCAGGCCAGCACCACGTCCGGCTCGCTGCCGTAATCGTTGCTGGCCCACTCAAAGATGCCAATGCCGCGGGCGCAGTGCTTGATCGCCTGATCCATCGAGAGCCAGACCTGCTGCGGCTGCTTGCCGGCGACGATCACGTTGACCAGATTGCGGCTCTTCAGACAGTTCTCGGTGATCGCCAGCAGCGTGTTGGCATCGGGCGGCAGATAGACGCGGATCAGATCGGCCTTCTTGTTGACCACGTGATCGATGAAGCCCGGGTCCTGGTGCGAGAAGCCGTTGTGGTCCTGCCGCCAGACGTGCGAGGTCAGCAGGTAATTCAGTGAGGCGATCGGCCGCCGCCACGGAATCTCCTTGCTCGTCACCTTCAGCCACTTGGCGTGCTGGTTGAACATCGAGTCGATCAGGTGGATGAAGGCCTCGTAGCAGCTGAAGAAGCCATGTCGGCCGGTCAGCAGATAGCCCTCCAGCCAGCCCTGGCAGGTGTGCTCGCTGAGGATCTCCATCGCGCGACCGTCCGGCGACAGGTGATCGTCGCCCTCGATGCGCTCGGCCATCCAGGCCCGCTGCGTCACCTCCAGCACCGCCCCCCAGCGATTCGACGTCAGCTCGTCCGGACTCACGACCCGGAAGTTGGCGTGGTCCAGATTCAGCCGCATCACATCGCGCAGGTAATCGCCCATCACGCGGGTGGCCTCGGCGTAGACCTGCCCCGGATGCGTGATCGCCACCGCGTAGTCGCGGAAGTCCGGCAGTCGCAGATCCTTCAACAGCTGACCGCCATTGGCCTCCGGCAGCGCGCCCATCCGCAAGCTGCCGGAGGGCGCCAGCGTCAGCAATTCCGGCGCCGGGCGACCGGCGGCATCGAACAGCTCCTCGGGGCGATAGCTCCGGAGCCAGGCCTCCAACTGCGCCAGATGTGCCGGGTGGTCGGCGAGGCCGGCCAACGGCACCTGGTGCGAACGCCAGCTGCCCTCGGTCCGCTTGCCATCGACGAATTCCGGCCCGGTCCAGCCCTTCGGCGTACGCAGGATGATCATCGGCCAGCGCGGCCGGGCGGTAACGCCGGCCTGCCGCGCCTCGCGCTGGATCGTGCGGATTTCATGCACCGCGGCGTCCAGGACCTGCGCCATCCGCGCGTGCACGGCCATCGGCTCATCGCCCTCGACGTACAGCGGCAGGTAGCCGTAGCCGGTGAACAGCGCGGTCAGCTCGGCCTCCGGCAGCCGCGACAGCAGCGTCGGATTGGCGATCTTGTAGCCATTGAGATGCAGGATCGGCAGCACCGCCCCATCGCGCGCCGGATTCAGGAACTTGTTCGAGTGCCAGGAGGCAGCCAGCGGCCCGGTTTCGGCCTCGCCGTCGCCGACTACGCAGGCGACCAGCAGGTCCGGGTTGTCGAAGGCGGCGCCGTAGGCATGCGAGAGCGCATAGCCCAGCTCGCCGCCCTCGTGGATCGAGCCCGGCGTCTCCGGCGCGGCGTGACTCGGGATCCCGCCCGGTGTCGAGAACTGCCGGAACAGCTTGCGCATGCCCTCGGCATCGCGGGTGAGGTCCGGATAGAAGTCGGTGTAGCTGCCCTCCAGCCAGGTGTTCGCCACCATCGCCGGCCCGCCGTGACCGGGGCCGCAGACGTACAGCACTCGCCAGCCGTCACGGCAGATCACCCGATTGACGTGCGCGTAGACCAGATTCAGCCCCGGACAGGTGCCCCAGTGGCCGAGCAGCCGCGGCTTGACATCGGCCAGCGTCAGCGGCCGGGCCAGCAGCGGGTTGTCGCGCAGGTAGATCTGCCCCACCGACAGGTAATTGGCAGCCCGCCACCAGGCATCCAGACGGGCCAGTTCTTCGGGCAGCGGCGGTGCCGGCAGCATCGAGGTCATCGTCAGTCCTTCCTGGTGAGTGGAGCGCCCGAGTCTGCACCAGCCGCGTGACCGCCGTCGGTCGGCGCGACCTTTTGCCCACGGCCCGCTGGCGTGGTGTGTCTGCGCATACTTGCCGGATGCGTCACAGCTTGCCCGATCACCTGCGCATGTCTCTGCTCGGTGCCGCGCTGTCCGGCGCCGTGCTGCTGTTCGATCCGAGCCTCCCCGCCTTCGCCGCGCCAAAAGCCGCGCTACTGCTGATCCTGGCAGCGCTGGCCCTGCCCTGGCTGCCGCGTCCCGCCCCGTTGGCGCTCGCCACGCTGGCGATCCTGGCGCTGACGCCACTGATCGCGCTGGACCCGGCCGCGGCGATCTGGGGTCGGCCGCCGCGGGCGGAGGGCGTGCTCTGCCTTGCGGCCGTGCTGGTGCTGGCGCTGGTGGCGCAGCGGCTATCGGAGGCCGAGGTCCTTCGCCTTGACCGGGTGCTGCACGTCGCCGGCGCGCTGCTGGCGCTGACCGTGCTGGCCGGCGTGTTTCGCCTGCCCGTGCCCGGATTGCCGGTCGGCTTCGGGGACGGCCACGGCGGCACGCTGGGTAACCCGAATACCGCCGGTACGATGCTCGCCGCGCTACTGGTGCACGCCTCGGCGCGCGGCGGCGGCTGGCGGGCGCTGCTGCCACTGTACGCCGCGGCGCTGTTCGGTACCGGCAGCCGGGCGGCGTGGCTGGCGATGCTGGTCGGTCTGGCCTGGCTGCTGCCGCCCGATCTGCTGCGCCGCATCGCCCTGGGACTGCTGGCGGCCGGCGGATTGGCGGTGTTCGCCGCGCTGAGCTGGCGCGCGGAACCCGCGCCCTCCGCCGCGCTGCGGCTGGAGCTGTGGGGCGCCGCGCTGCGGGCGCTGGCCCCGGTCGAACGCGAATCCGATGCGCTGGGCCGGGTCCGCTGGCTGATCGGCTACGGGCCGGAGCAGCAGGCCGAAGTGCTGGAGCGGCATCGTCGGCCCTCGCAGAACGCCTGGGAGGCCGGCGGCCACGAGCGCGTCGCCGACCGCGCCCACAGCCTGCCGCTGGACCTGTGGCTCAGCTTCGGGCTGGCCGGTCTCGCCGCGCTGGCGTGGATGCTGAGGCGCATCCTGCGGGCCGCTGCCAGCGTGCGTGCCGAGTCCGCCGCGACGCTGGCGCTGCTCAGCGCCGGCCTGCTCGGCTTCTTCGGGCCGGCCGAGTGGCTGTTGCTGGCGATCTGGCTGGCGCGACAGTCACCGGAGGCCGCCGCGGTCCCGCTCGATCCGCGGCGTCCGGACCTCCGCCGGATCGCCTTCGGCCTGCTCGCGGGCGGGTGGCTGCTGGCCACCACGCTGGCTGGCCATCCGGCAGCTCGGGACGCAGCGGAGCGGGAGGCGCTGGAAGCGCGCTACCGCGCGCTGGCGCACGCTGGCGCGCAGATGGAAGACTGGCGAGCCCTGGTCGCCGCGGCCTGTGGCCGAGCCGAGCGCCGCGCACAGGACGGCGAGGCCGCCTTGCTCTGCGCGCAGATCGCCCATCAGGCCGGCGCAGTGCGCCTGGCCCGCGACGCCGCGATCCGCGCCACCGCGCTGCGCCCGGCCCGGCCACGCGCCTGGCTGCTTCGATTGGTGACGGACCCCGATCAGCCGCAGCCAGCCTTGTCGCAGCTGCGCGACTGCGTCGCGCTCAGCCGGCTTGATCCGGGCACCGCGGACGCCTTCGCCGTCGCTCTGCGGCAGACCGCATCCCGCAGGCCCGCATGGTCGGCTGACCCGGACTTCGTGGCGCTGATGCGCTTGCTGGCCCGGCCGGTCAGCTGATCACCCGGAAGCACTCCGGCGATTGCCTCGTCGTGCTGCCGCCCCTCGCCCATCGACCGGCATTTCGTGGCAAGGCCGCCAAGCTCCGGCGACCCGTTCGCACTCGCATCACAAATATTGACATTTCGTGAGGCGGCCGTCCAAGCTCCGGCCGTCCATTCGCTTGCACATCGCCCATCCGGCCTGGAGACCGTCATGAATCCCGAAACCACACTCAATCCCTACGCCACGCCGAGTGCGACGCTGGACGTACCGGCCTCGACCAGTGATCGGCTGCTCTACGTGGTAGCGCCACGGAAGCTCCTGATCATGATGCTCGGTACCGCCGGCGTCTATCTGGTGTACTGGTTCTATCGGAACTGGGCCGGGCTGAATGCGCTGCATCGTGCCTATTGGCCGGTTCCCCGGGCGATCTTCTCGATCTTCTTCACCCACGCGTTGTTCCGTGAGGTCGAACAGCTGCGCGTGCGGCGCGGGAGGTCCTGGACCTGGCCGCCAGCCACCCTTGCATGGGTCTATGTGATGTCGATTCTCGTACCCAGCGTCATCAACAATCTCTTCCTGCGCGAGCAGCCGGTCCCCGCGATCCTTGTCGGCTGGGTCGCCTGGATTCCGATGTTCTGGTCTATGTATCAGGCGCAGCGCGCGATCAACGCGACCGAAGGCGACCCCGACGGACAGAGCAACCGATCCCTCACGGGCGCGAATGTGGCGTGGCTGGCGCTCGGCGCCCTGTACTGGCTGATGCAGATCAGCATGATGGTGATCCTGCTGAATCCGGCGCTGGTCACCGGCTGAGCGCACGCCGGCGCGCGATCCACCGCGGTCACGGCCCCGACCGGCCGTGTCACACCCTGAGGTTGTCGATCAGCCGCGTACTGCCAAGTCGCGCGGCGATCAGCGCGACGACGTCGGGCTCGCCCGGCGTCGGGGTGCCGAGGTCAGCGACGCGACGCAGGCTGGCGTAATCGACGCGGAACCCGGCTGCGGTCAGGGCGGCGGTCGCCTCGGCGTCCAGCGCGTCGGCGCTGCGGCCCGCCCGCCAGCCCGCCGCCATCTGCTGCAGCGTCCGGTAGATCGTCGCGGCGGTCGGGCGCTCCTCGGCGCTCAGGTACTGGTTGCGCGAGCTGAGCGCCAGGCCATCCGCCTCGCGGACGGTCGGCAGTCCGACGATCGCGATCGGCAGCAGCAGGTCGGCGACCATCCGGCGGATCACCAGCAGCTGCTGGACGTCCTTCTCGCCGAACACGGCCACGTCGCCCGGCATCGCCTGGAACAGTTTCAGCACGACCGTGGCGACGCCGTCGAAATGGCCAGGCCGGAAGCTGCCGCACAGCGTGTTGGCCAGCGCTGCCGGCGCGGTGACGCGAAAACCGCCCTCGGCGCCGAGCGGGTACATCTGCGCCACGTCCGGTGCGAACAGCAGGTCGCAGCCGGCGCCGGCCAGCGCGCTGCGGTCGGCGTCCAGCGTGCGCGGATAGCGGCCGTAGTCCTCGTTCGGGCCGAACTGGGTCGGGTTGACGAAGACGCTCGTTACCACCCGCGCGGCGTGTCGCCGGCCTTCGGCGACCAGCGCGAGGTGGCCGGCGTGCAGATTGCCCATGGTCGGGACCACGGCGACACGCTCGCCGGCAGCCTGCCAGGCACGGATCTGCGTTTGGGCGTCGGCGACGGTGTGGACTGTCTGCACGGCAACGCTCGGCTTGAAATCGGGGCGGCCGATGATGGCCGAAACTCGCTGCATTCGCTGTCGAACGTCGTCCGGTGATCTGCGGTCAGGGCAGGTCAGCGACGAACTGCGCGCGACCGCGAAGGCGCTCGGCCAGCGCTGCGCGCAGCGCCGACTCCTGACTGGCGGGCAGCTCGATCGTCAAACGCAGGCCCTCGGCCAGCCATTCCCGCTCGATCACGATCGCGGCATTCGCGGCGAGCAACCGCAGCACCGGCGATTCATCGGCGTGGCCGACGATCAGCGTCAGCCGACAGGTCTCGATGATCGGGACGCGTGCCGCGAGTCGCAGGCATTCGGCGGTCACGCCGCCGTAGGCACGCACCAGACCGCCAGCGCCGAGCTTGATCCCGCCGTACCAGCGGGTCACCACCACGACGAGGCGATCCAGACCGGCGCCGTCGATCGCGGCGAGGATCGGGCGGCCGGCCGTGCCGCCCGGCTCGCCGTCGTCGCTGCTGCGGTACTGCGACCCGAGCCGATACGCCCAGCAGTGATGGGTGGCGGGCGTCTGCCGGGCCTCGGCGAGCACGCCGAGCGCGGCCTCCGTGCTGGCCACCGGCGCGGCGAGCGCGAGGAAGCGGCTTTTCTGCACCAGCAGCTCGTGCCGATGCGGGCCGGCCAGCGTCTCGGCCATCAGCTCAGCAACCTGCCGCCAAGTTGCCGGCCCGGCAGGGCGATGCGGGCCGTCGGGCCCGCCCGAAACTGCAGCCTGCCTCGCGGCGAGCTCACACCCGGCCGAAGATCAGCGTGCCGTTGGTCCCGCCGAAGCCGAAGGAATTGCTCATTGCGTAGTCGATGCGGGCCTCACGGGCGGTGTGCGGCACGAAGTCGAGGTCGCAATCCGGCGAGGACTGGTCGAGATTGATGGTCGGCGGAATCACGCCGTGATGCAGCGCCAGCAGCGTGTAGATCGCCTCGACCCCGCCGGCGGCACCCAACAGGTGGCCGGTCATGCTCTTGGTCGAGCTGACCATCAGCCGGTCGGCCGCGGCACCGAAGCTGCTGCGGATCGCGCGGACTTCGGCGACGTCACCCAGCGGCGTCGAGGTGGCGTGCGCGTTCAGGTAGCCGACCTGCTCGGGAGCGATGCCGGCATCGCGCAGGGCATTGCGCATCGCCAGCGCCGCACCGGCGCCGTCATCCGGCGGAGCGGTCATGTGGAAGGCGTCGTCGCTCATGCCGAACCCGACCAGCTCGGCGTAGATCCGCGCGCCGCGCGCCTTGGCCGACTCGTACTCCTCCAGCACCAGGATGCCGGCGCCATCGGAAAGCACGAAGCCATCGCGGGCGACGTCCCAGGGCCGGCTGGTCTTGGTCGGATCAGCGCCATTGGTCGACAGCGCCTTGGCGTTGACGAAGCCGCCGATCGCAGTCGGCGTGGTGGCGTGCTCGGCGCCGCCGGCGACCATCACGTCGGCGTCGCCGTAGGCGATCATTCGTGCAGCCAGACCGATGTTGTGGGTGGCAGTGGTGCAGGCGGTGACCACTGCGATGTTCGGACCCTTGAAACCGTGGCGGATCGCGACGTGGCCGCTGGCCATGTTGACGATCGTGCTCGGGATGAAGAACGGCGAGATCTTGCGCGGTCCGCCGGCCAGATAGGCCTCGGTGGTCTTCTCGATGCCGCCGATGCCGCCGATCCCGGCACCGATCGCCACACCCACCCGTTCACCGTCGATGCTGCCGGTGCTCAGGCCACTGTCGGCCAGCGCTTCGTCAGCGGCGGCGATCGCGTAATGGATGAACGGGTCCATCTTCTTCACGTCCTTCGCCGGAATCCAGCGGGTCGGGTCGAAGTCGCGGACGCTGCCGCCGAACTTGACCGCCAGCTCGGTGTCCTGGAAGGCCGCCAGCGGCCCGATGCCGCTCTTGCCGGCGGTGATCGCGGCCCATGCCTCGGGCACCGAGTTGCCCACCGGGGAAACCGTGCCGAGCCCGGTCACCACCACCCGTCGTCCTTTCGCCATCACCTGTCTCCTTGGGCTTGCCTTGGGGCCGCGCACACGGCGGGCCCGGACACGAAAACGCCGACGACCCGAAAGCCGCCGGCGTCGTGGTCCTGCGCGGAATCAGCCGCCCGCGTGGGCGGTCACGTAGTCGATCGCCAGCTTGACCGTGGTCAGCTTCTCGGCTTCCTCATCCGGAATCTCGCACTCGAATTCTTCCTCGAGGGCCATCACCAGCTCGACAGTGTCCAGCGAGTCCGCACCGAGGTCATCACGGAAGGAAGCGCTGGGCACGACCTGTTCTTCCTTCACGCCGAGTTGCTCGGCCACGATCTTCTTGACGCGCTCTTCGATTGTGCTCATGGATGCCCTGGATCTCCGTGGGACGTTTGCGGGAATGTCCGGCTTGCGGGGCGGATTGCCGCTGCCGCTCGTTGCGCCGGGGATTGTAGAGAGCGCGTGGGGGTGGAAAAAGCTGTACGCATGCGTACGGTGAATTTTCGGCCCGCTGCGGCTCAGTCGAGTTGCAGGACCACCTCCAGCCGGGTGCCGGCGGCGCGGCGCCGACCGTTCAGGCTGCTCAGCTCGATCAGCGCGCCGATGCCGACCAGAACCGCCTCGCTCTGCAGCACCAGCCAGCGCGCGGCATCGAGCGTGCCGCCGGTGGCGATCACGTCGTCGATCAGCAGGACGCGGCGGCGCTCCAGCTTCGGCACCTCGTGCAGCTGCAGCTCGTTGTCGCCGTACTCCAGCTGGTACGCCGCCGAGCGGGTGCGGGCCGGCAGCTTTCCGGGCTTGCGCAGCGGCACGAAGCCGGCGCCCAGTTCCAGCGCCACCGCGGCGGCAAAGATGAACCCGCGTGCCTCGACGCCGGCGACCAGCTCGATCGACTCGCTGCGCCACGGCTCAGCCAGACGCACCACGGCCTCGCGGAAGCCATCGCGATCGAACAGCAGCGGCGTGATGTCCTTGAACTGCACGCCCGGGCTCGGGAAGTCCGGGATGTCGCGGATCAGCGTCTTCAGGTCGAGGCTCATGGCGGCAGACGGAGGTCGGGGCGGCGTGCGAGCGTCGCACGGACGCACGCCCCGGCCAAGCCCGCGCGCTCAGCCGCGCACTTGCACCGGCAGGTCGATCCACAGCCGAGCCCGACGGCCAGCCGCATCGTCCAGCAGCAGAGCCAGCGTGCCGGCGCCGCTCTGCGGCATCCGGGCGGCAATCTCCAGGGTCAAGCCGGTCGCCTCGACCGGCAGCGCGGAGTGCCAGCGCAGCGGCTCACCGGCCTGTCGATCCGACGTCGCCAGACAGGCATCCGGCGCGATCACGCCGGTGGCATCGGCGAGGCTCGGCGGCCAGACCCACTCGCGCAGGGTGACCGGTAGCAGCGCGCCGGACTTCGCGGCCAGCGTCAGCCGCAACCCTTCCGGACCGCGCTCCAGTCGGCCGGTCAGCGGCGCCGCCGCCGATTCCGCCGTGCGCTGCTGCAGCGCCGCCTGATGCAGGCGCCAGCCCATCAGCGGGAACAGCAGGCTCAGTCCGCCGACCAATGCCACCGCCAGCGCCGCGAGCACGACCATCACCGATAACGTCACGTCCACCTCGCTGAATCCGCTGATCAATCCCGCCCGGCGACACCCGGGCGTCGACGCCGATTGTTACGCTGGCCAGATGCCTGCACCTGCCCACGATGCCGTCTACACCGTCTCCCAGCTGAATCGACTGGCCCGCGAGCTGATCGAGGACGTGTTCCCACTGATCCGCGTGGAGGGGGAACTGAGCAATTTCCGGCCCTCCGGCGCCGGTCACTGGTACTTCAGCCTGAAGGACAGCGGCGCGGAACTGCGCTGCGTGATGTTCCGCAGCCGGGCGTTGCTGGTCCGGCCGGTGCCGGCCAACGGCGCGAAGCTGCTGCTGCGCGGCCGGCTGACGCTGTACGAGGCTCGCGGCGACTACCAGCTGCAGGTCGAATGGATGGAGGACGCCGGCCTTGGTCGGCTGATGCAGCAGCTGGCCGCGCTGCGCGAAAAGCTCAAGGCCGAAGGCTGGTTCGACGCCGCCCGCAAGCGGGCCCTGCCCGCCCGGCCGCGGCGGCTGCTGCTGCTGACCTCGCCGACCGGGGCTGCGATCGCCGACGTACTGACCGTGCTGCGCCGACGCTGGCCGCTGATCGCCGTCACGCTGGTGCCGATTCCGGTGCAGGGCCGCGACGCCGGTGCCGAGATTGCCGCGACCCTGGACGAGCTGGCCGACCATGCCGCGGGCCGCTACGACGTGCTGCTGCTGACCCGCGGCGGCGGCTCGATCGAGGACCTGATGTGCTTCAACGACGAGGCGCTGGTCCGCGCGCTGGCGCGCTTCCCGATTCCGACGGTCAGCGCGGTCGGCCACGAGATCGACACCAGTCTGAGCGACCTGGTCGCCGACCTGCGCGCGCCGACGCCCTCGGCAGCGGCCGAGACCCTGACGCCGGATCAGGCCGCGCTGCAGGCACAGCTCGCCGAGCTAGAGGCGCGACTGACGCGCGCCACCCGGCGATGGCTCGCCGACGCCGTGCAGCGGCTGGACCGCGCCGAGCGGCTGCTGCGAGCGATGCGTCCGGCGCTGCGCTTGCAGGCGCTGCGGCAGCGGCTGAGTACCGCGCGGCTCGGTCTGGAGCGGGCGCAGTTTCGCCGGCTGGAGCAGGCGCAGTGGCAGCTCGCGGCGCTGACTCGCCGGCTGGCGGCGCAATCTCCGGCGCAGGCGCTGAAACGTCAGCGGGAGCGACTGGCCAGCCTGCGGCTGCGGCTGCAGCGCGGTCTGGCGCTGAAGCCCGGGGTGACGCAGACAACCCCGCGGCTGGCCGAACTCCGGCAGCGGCTGCAGCAGCTGACCGAACGCGACCTGCAACGACGTCGCCGCGCCCTGTCGCATCTGGTCCGCCAACTCGATGCGCTGTCGCCACAGCGGGTGCTGGAGCGCGGCTACGCGCTGGTGCTCGACCCGACCACCGGACGGCCACTGACCCGCGTCAGCGATGCACTCGCGCGACCGCTGCTGCAGCTGACGCTGGCCGACGGGACGCTGTATGCCCGGCCCGAGCCCACCGGCGGCGCGGACTGAAGCAGCCGGGCCGCGTCGACAATCCGCGGCCCTTTCCGACCGGCGCAGAGTCCGCTCATGGCAAAAGCATCCGAACTGAAGCGCGGCAACGTGGTCCAGCACGACGGCAAGACCTGGTCGATCGCTGCCGTCGAACGCAGTGCGCCGACCGGCCGCGGCGGCAACACCACCTATCGCTTCCAGATGTACAGCATTCCCGGCCAGATCAAGCTGGACCTCAGCCTGCGCGCCGACGACACCCTCGCCGAAGTCGAGCTGTCCAAGCGGCAGGCGACCTTCAGCTACAAGGAGGACGAGAACTACGTGTTCCTCGACATCGAGGACTACACGCCCTACACGCTGTCGCCGGCCCAGGTCGGCGACCTGCCGCTGTTTCTGACCGACACCCTCGGGCCGGTCTACATCCAGCTGATCGACGACGCGCCGGTCGGTCTGCAGCTGCCGCAGACCGTCGAGCTGACCGTGGTCGACACGCCGCCTTTCCTGAAGGGCGCCTCGGCTACCGGTCGCGGCAAGCCGGCCAAGCTGGAAACCGGGCTCGAAGTGCAGGTGCCCGAGTACCTGTCGAACGGCGAGCGGATCCGGATCACCACCGAGACCCGCGAGTACTCCGGACGGGCCGACTGAGCCCGGCCCGCGCTCAGCCGGCCGTCCAGGCCGGCTTGCGTTTGGCGAGGAACGCACCCAGGCCTTCCTGACCCTCGGCCGAGACCCGCAGCCGCGCGATCCGCGCGGCCGTCTCGGCGTCCAGCGCCAGCTGATCCGCCAGGGTGCGACCTTCGACCGCCGCCACCAGCGCCTTGGCCTCGGCCAGCGCGATCGGTCCGCCGGCCTTCAGCAGCTTCAGCTCCCTCGCCACCGCCGCATCCAGCTGGTTCGGCTCGACCACCTCGTGGAGCAGGCCCAGCTCGCGAGCCCGCGTCGCCTCGAAGGCCTCGGCGGTCTGGAAGTATCGGCGCGCCTGGCGGGCGCCGATCGCGGCGATCACGTAGGGCGAGATCACCGCAGGCACCAGGCCCAGCCGGACTTCGGTCAGCGCGAACTTCGCGGTCGGCACGCCGATCGCGATGTCGCAGCAGGCCACCAGCCCGACGCCGCCGCCGAAGGCCGAGCCCTGCACCCGGGCAATCGTCGGCTTGCCCAAAAACGCCAGCGTCCGCATCAGCGTGGCCAGCTTGCCGGCATCGGCCAGATTCTCGGCCTCGCTGTAGCTGGCCATCTCCCGCATCCAGTTCAGGTCGGCACCGGCGGAAAACGACGGCCCCGCCGCGGCCAGCACCACCGCGCGCACGGCCGGATCGGCGTCCGCGGCCGACAGCGTCTCGGTCAATCGCGCGATCAGCTCGGCGTTAAACGCGTTGTGGACCTCGGCACGGTCCATCGTCAGGGTCAGGCAGCCATCGGTCAGCGCGGTGGTCAGCATCGGATCGGCCTCGTTTCGACAGGCGGCGAAGCGTAACGGAGCTGCCGAAGCGCGTCAGACGGTCGCGGACACCACGCGCCGGCTCAAGGCTCTGGCAGCATGGGGCCATACGCCGAGTCAACGAATCCATGACCCTTCTTTCGCCTGCAGCCACTTGGATTGCCTCTGGCGCTCGGGCCTGGGTCGGCTTGTGCTGCTGGCTGTTCAGCATGACGGGGTTGGCCGCCACCCTGGCGGCACCGTTGCGGATCGGCGTGACGGCGTATCGGCCACCGGCAGTTGTCGAAGCCGAGTTCCGGCCGGTCGCCGACGCGCTGTCGAACGCACTTGCCCGCCCGGTCGAGCTGCGCATCCTGCCGCCGCTGGTGCTGACCGACGCCTATGCCGAGGGCCGGATCGACCTGCTGTTCGGTGGCTCGCAGCTGCATTCACCGCTGCAGCGCCGGCTTCCGCTGCCGGCGCCGATCGCCACCCTGCGCCGTGAGTTTCGCGGCGAGCCGCTCGGCCTGCTGGCCGGCACCCTGCTGACGCGTGCGGATTCCGCCCCGCTGTCGGACCTGCGACAGCTCGTCCAGTACCGACTTGCGGTACCGGAAAGCGTAGCGCCCGAGGGTGGTGAGGAGTTGGCGCGCCAACTGGCGGCGCGCGGCTTGCCGCCGATTCCGGCCAGCCAGCTGGTCTGGACCTCCGATAACGACAGCGCGATCCAGCTGCTGGTCGATGGCGGCACCGACCTCGTGCTGGTCCGCAGTGGCCTGCTCGAGACACTGATCGGCAGCGGTGCCATCGCCGAGGGCCGGCTGAAAGTGGTTGCGGCGCGGCAGTCGCCCGGGCTGCCGCTGGCACACTCGACGCTGCCGGTTCCGGAATGGTCGGTACTGCCCTCGCCGCGCATGGATGCAGCGCAGCGACGGCAACTGGCGATCACCTTGCTGGAAATGGAGCTGCCGGTGACCGCGCCAGCGCCGGGTGCGCAGCCGATTGTCGGCTTCGATCCTCCGGCCGACTATTCGCAGGCCCGCCTGCCGGCCACGGGTCCGACGCCCGCCAAGGCGTCCGCACCCACCCCGATCGGTGCCTTCCTACTGGTCCTGCTGCTCCCGCTCACCAGCGGTCTGGCTGTCCTCGTGCATCGTCGGAGCCGGGCGCTGGCTGCCGCGGAAGCACGATCCCGCGGATGGCGGCAGCTGCTGGACGGGTTGCCCGTCGGTTTCTGGCATCGCGATCGGCAAGGCCAGTTCCGCGAGATCAATGCGCGGGTGCGCGAGGTTCTCGGTCTGGATCGCGCTGCGCAGACAAAGCCGGCCGATTACGCCGCGCTGTTTCCGGAAACGGTCGCCACGCAACTGGCCGAGGCCGATGCGGAAGCGCTCACCAGTGGCAGCGTCCGACATCGGCGCGTCCGGTTGGCCACACCCGACGGGCGGCTGCGCGAGCTGGAGCTGGTGCAGGTCCGCACCGTGGATGCACGTGGCGAACCGGACGGGGTCAGCTCGGTCGCGATCGAACGTACGACCGAAGCGCCGATCGATCCAAGCACCTTGCTGACCGAGTACGAGCAACTGTTGTCCCGGCTGTCCGCAGAGCTGGTGTCGGCCGATGCCCGCTCGGTGGATGCAGCCATCCGGCGAGCGCTTGCCGCCCTCGGCGCCGCCTGCGTCGCTGATCGGGCTTACCTGTTCCTGTTCAATGCCGAAGGTCGACGCGCCGACAACACTCACGAGTGGTGCAGACCCGGCATCGAGCCGCAGATCGCGCAACTGCAGGATGTGGCGGTCGCGCAGAACTTTCCATGGGCGCTGGCGGCCTTTGAAAAGCGCCAGACCCTGGCGGTGGAGGATGTCGACCAGATGCCGGCCGCCGCAGCAACTGAACAGCGATGGCTGCGGTCGCACGGCATTCGCAGCGTCCTGCTGGTCCCCATGTCGGCCGGCGAGCGGCTGGTCGGGCTTCTCGGCCTGGACGATACTCATGGCCGGCGCCACTGGCAGCCTGGCGAACAGTCGCTGCTGCGGGTGGTCGGCGAGATGCTGGTTCACGCCCTGCTCCGGCTAAGCGCCGAGCGCAGCCACGACGAGTCGGTGGCTTACCTGCGGGCGCTGCTCGGCGCGCTGCCGGATCTGCTGTTCGTGTTTGACACCGACGGGCATTACCTCGATCTGCATGCCCGTGATCGCGCCAAGCTGTTCAGTTCGGACCAGATCGGCCGCAACGTTCGCGACGCCATGCCGCCGGCTGTGGCAGAGCGGACCCAAGCGGCGCTGGCCCGCATTCTCGGCGGTTCGACGCTGGAGCGCTTCGACTACACGCTGACCATCGACGGCCGCGAGCTGACCTTCGCCGCCGAGCTGGTCCCGCTGGATCCCGGCCGCGTGCTGGCGGTGTGCCGGGACATCAGCGAGCGTCGGGAAACCGAACAGGCGCTCGCCGCCAGCGAGGCGCGCTATCGAGCGCTGGTCGACCACAGCCAGAGCCTGATCTTCCAGGTGGATGGCCAGCATCGGCTGCGCTTCCTGTCCCGCAGCGCCCACCTGCTGCTCGGCCAGCTGCCCGGCACCCTGATCGGCCACCCGCTCGCCGAGCTGGTCGACGGTGAGGATCACCCGACCCTGCGCCGCTATCTGGCACGCCTCGGCGAACGACCCGCCGGCAGCGAGACCGATCCGACACTGGATGAAGGGGTCGAGCTGCGCTTTCGCCAGCCCGACGGTCAGCCGCGCTGGCTGCATGTGGTGATGACGCCGGTGATCGGCGCCGGTGCTGGTGCCGACGCCGGGCTGGTCGGCAATGCCGTGGACATCACCGGCAGGGTCGAGGCGCGTCAACAGCTGGCGGCGCTGGCAGCGCAACTGCAGGCGGTGATCGACGGCGTTCCCAGCCATATCTTCGCCAAGGACGCCGACGGCCGCTTTGTGCTGGCCAACCAGGCTTGCGCGGCCTCTTTCGGCCGGACCCCGGTACAGCTGATCGGTCTGACCGATGCAGAGCTGCTGCCGGAGGCGCCGGATCTGGCCCGGGCCTATCGGGAAGACGACCAGCGCGCTGCAGCGAGCGATCAGCCGGTGCTGATCGAACGCGAGCAGGTGCGGCGTGCGAACGGAATGGTCGGCTGGTATCAGACCATCAAGACCCGCTGGTTCCATGCGGGCGACCCGCGGCCCGGCATTCTGGGCGTCGCGACCGACATCAGCGCCCGGATTGCCGCCGAAGACCAGCTGCGCCACGAATCGGAACTCACCGGGCTGCTGGTCCGGCTCGCCCTGACCTACATCGATCTGCCGGCGGAGCAGTTGCCCGACACGATCCGCCAGTCGGTGCAGGAACTTGCTGGCTTCGTCGCGGCCGACCGCGGCTATCTGTTCCGTTACGACCACGCAGATCGAACCATCAGCAACACCGTCGAGTGGTGCGCCGAGGGCATCACCGCACAGATCGCCCAACTGCAGCGGCTGCCCATCGATGCCTTTGCGGAGCTGACCGCGCTGCACTTCCGCGGCGAGGTCGTCGAAATTGCCGACCTCGCGGACCTCGGCGATCCGGCCACCCGTGAGCACCTGTCCGTCCAGGGCATCCGCAGCCTGTTGTCGGTGCCCCTGATGCGCGGCAGCGAGTGCGTCGGCTTCGTCGGCTTCGACTGGGTTCGGGCACCGCATCGCTGCAGCACCGGTGAAATCCAGCTGCTGACCGTGTTTGCGCAAATGCTGGTCAACGCGCAGGTCCACGCCGACACCGCCGAGTTTCTGGAACAGCAACGCCGGCGGCTGGAGCTGATCGTCGAAGGCACCGCGGCCGGCACCTGGATCTGGTGGCCGCAGAACGGCGCACTCGAAATCAACGAACGCTGGGCCGGCATCCTCGGCTACACGACGGCCGAGCTGGAACCGGTGGGTTTCCAGACCTGGCGACGCCTCAGCAATCCGGAGGATCTCGACACTGCCGAATCGGCACTGGCCGCGCATGCCGCCGGCCAGAGCCCGCTGTACGAGGCGCGAATCCGGATGCGTCACAAGGACGGCCGCTGGGTCTGGGTGCTGACCCGCGGGCGCATCGTCCGTCACGATCTGGAGGGCCGGGTGCTGATCTACGCCGGCACCCATCAGGACATCACTGCCCAGGTCGAGGCCGAGGAGCGCCTGCGGCTCGCCGCCAGCGTGTTCACCCACAGTCACGAAGGCATCCTGATTACCGATGCCGAATCGCGAATCGTCGACGTCAACGAAGCCTTCACCCGGATTACCGGCCACCAGCGGGCCGAGGTGCTGGGTCAGAATCCGCGGGTGCTGAAATCCGGCCGGCATGGGGCCGAGTTCTATCGCGAACTGTGGCAATCGCTGGAGTCGCACGGCTATTGGGCCGGCGAGATCTGGAACCGGCGCCGCAACGGCGAGTACTACGCGGAGTTCCTGGCCATCAGCGCGGTGCGTGACGGCACTGGCAAGGTGCTCAACTACGTCGCGCTGTTCTCCGACATCACCGCGCAGAAGCAGTATCAGCAGCGGCTGGAGCGAATCGCGCACTACGATCCGCTGACCGGATTGCCGAATCGCGCGCTGCTCGCCGACCGACTCCGGCAGGCGATGGCCCAGGCCCGGCGGCGCCGCCAGCAGGTCGCCGTCGCCTTCATCGATCTCGACGGCTTCAAGTCCATCAACGACACCCACGGCCACGAAGTCGGCGACCAGTTCCTGCGCGGCGTCGGCCAGCGCATGCAGCGCACGCTGCGCGAGTGGGATACCGTGTCGCGGCTGGGGGGAGACGAGTTCGTGGCGGTCATGATCGACCTGCCCGATCGCGAGGCGCTCAAGCGACTGCTGCAACGACTGGCCGAGGCGCTCGCCGAGCCGCTGCAGGTCGGCGAGTTGCGTCTGCCGCTGTCGGCCAGCATCGGCGTGACCTTCTATCCGCAAGCCGACGACCTGGATGCCGAACAGCTGCTGCGCCAGGCCGACCAGGCCATGTACCAGGCCAAGCGCGCCGGCAAGCGGCAGATCCGCTACTTCGATACCGAGCTGGACCAGAGCCATCGACACCGGGTCGACTCGCTGGCGCGCATCCGCGAGGCGCTGACCCAAGGCGAGTTTCTGCTGTACTACCAGCCGATCGTCGATCTCTGCATCGGCCGTGTGGTTGGCGCCGAGGCGCTGCTGCGCTGGGATCACCCGGAGCGCGGACTGCTGGCGCCGTCGGACTTCCTGCCGCTGCTGGAGGGCGACGCGCTGGCGCCCTTGCTGGGCGACTGGGTGCTGTCCCGCGCGCTGGCCGATCAGCAGGACTGGCAGGCGCAGGGCCTCGATCTGGGCGTCCGGGTCAACATCGCGGGCCAGCATCTCCTGCAGCCGGACTTCATCCCGCGACTGCGCCAGCACTGCGCGACACCCGCCCATGGGCTGCCACCGCGACTGACCCTCGAAGTCGTCGAGGGCAGCGTGATCGACGACCTCAGCCGCGCCACTGCGGTGATTCGAGCCTGCAACAGCCTGGGCGTCGGCGTGTCGCTCGATGACTTCGGAACCGGCTTCAGCTCGCTCGGCGATCTGAAGCAGCTGCCGCTGATCGAGTTGAAGATCGACCAGCGTTTCATCCGCGACCTGCTGGTCGACCCCGATGATCTGGCGATCATCGACGGCATTCTGGGCCTCAGCCGTGCCTTCGCCCTCGGCGTGGTCGCCGAGGGCGTGGAGACCGGCGAACAGGCCGAGGTCCTGCTGAGCTTCGGCTGCTGCCGGCTGCAGGGCTATGCACTGGCCCGGCCGATGCCCATCGATGCGCTGCACCGCTGGCTGCACGACTGGCGACCGGATCCGGGCTGGCAGGGGCTCCCGCTCCTGCGCCGCGGCCTGCTCCCGCTGCGCTTCGCCGAGGCCGAGATCCGCGGGTCAGTCGGCAACATCGCCGCCTGCCTGAGCGGTGAACGGGACACCCTGCCCGACCTCGATCCGCAGCACTGTCGCTTCGGCAGCTGGCTGCTGCTGTTGCCCGAACGGGGCGTGCCGACCGACTGGCTCGCGGGACTGAAGGTCGAGCACGACGCACTGCACGCAGCGGCGCGCGCGCTGGTGATTGGCCAGCTCGGCAGCGAGGCGCGGACGGCCGCCCTGGAAGCGCTGGAGGCCGCAGGTGCCCGGATCTGTCAGCAGCTGCGGGCCGGAGAGACGGCGCTGGATCCGTCCATCGACCTGCCGCCCCTGCCACCGCTCACGCCGCGGCGCGACCGCTGAGCCACTCGCCCTCGCTACCATTCGCGGCCCGTCCCGCAGGAGCGCAGCATGTCCATCCGCATCGTCGAAGTCGGCCCGCGCGACGGCCTGCAGAACGAGAAGACGCTGGTGCCGACGGCGACCAAACTGGAATTGATCGAGCGACTCGGGGCCGCTGGCCATCGCTGCATCGAGGCCACCAGCTTCGTCAGCCCGAAGTGGGTGCCGCAGATGGCCGACGCCACCGAGGTGATGCAGGGTCTGACTCGCCGCGCCGGCGTGCGCTACCCGGTGCTGGTGCCGAACCTGCAGGGCTACGAGCGCGCGCGGGCGGTCGGGGCGGAGGAGATCGCGGTGTTCGGCGCCGCCAGCGAGGCCTTCAGCCGGAAGAACATCAACGCCAGCATCGCCGAATCGCTGGAGCGTTTCGCCCCGGTGATCGAGCGCGCCCGCGCCGATGGCGTGGCCGTGCGCGGTTACGTGTCCACCGTGCTGGGCTGTCCGTATCAGGGCGAGGTGCCGCTGACTGACGTGGTCCGGGTCGCCGGCACGCTGTACCGGATGGGCTGCTATGAAATCTCGCTGGGCGACACCATCGGCGTCGGCACCGCGCGCAAGGCTCGGCAGATGCTCGACGCGGTCGCCGGCGAGGTTCCGATGGCCGCGCTGGCGTGCCACTTCCACGACACCTACGGACAGGCGCTGGCCAATCTCCATGCCTGCCTCGAAGCGGGCGTCACCGTCATCGACGCCTCGGTGGCCGGACTCGGCGGCTGTCCGTACGCGAAAGGCGCCAGCGGCAACGTCGCCACCGAAGACGTGGTCTATTTGCTGCAGGGGCTCGGACTGGATTGTGGCGTCGACCTCGCCGCGCTGGCTGACACCGGCCGCTGGATCAGCGCCGAGCTCGGCCGGACCAATGGCAGCAAGGTCGGCCAAGCCCTGCGCTGAAGGAAACGATTCCGCAGCCCGAAACGAAAAACCGGCCAAGAAGGCCGGTTTCTGGTGTTGGTGGAGAAGAGGAGGATCGAACTCCCGACCTCGTCATTGCGAACGACGCGCTCTCCCAGCTGAGCTACTTCCCCGTCACGTCCGGAAAGCTTAGCAGTTGCGCGCGATGCATCAAGTCGGTTTCAGCCACTGTCCGCGCCAGCCGTTCAGCTCTTCGGCCGGCTCCCCGCGCGCCAGCTGTTCGAGCAGCCGACGCGGCGCCAACAATTCGCTGGCAATGCCGAGATCCTTCGCAACGGCCTCGACCTGCTGCCGCAATCGCTTGAAGTGGGCGATCTGGGCATTGTCGAGCGGCGCAGCGGCAGCCTCGAAACCTTCGTCCAGCGGGTGGCTGTCGGCCTTCAGCAGCTCCAGCCACGGTTCGATCTGCCGCGGACAGTTGACCTCGCGAGCCCGGGCAAGCGCCTGCGTCTCGGCGACACCCGCCGGCATCTGCTCCGCCATCGCCCACGCCAGGGCATTGTCGAGGATCCAGCCCCGCGGCCGGTCGCGATCGCGCGCGATGTGCTCGCGTTGCAGCAGCAGACGGCGCAAGCGCCGCTGCCGCTCCGGCGCCAGCAGATCCAGCCGGCGATAGCGCTGCTGCGGCTGGCGATCCTCGCGACCGGCGCGAGCCAGCAGCCGCTCGCATTCCTCCTCGGCCGCCGCCAGCAGCCCACGCGTCTGCAATTCGCTGCGGAGCAGTTCCGCCAGGGGCAGCAGATGGGCTACATCGGCGACCGCGTATTCCAGCTGCGCTGCCGTCAACGGCCGCTTCAACCAGTCCGAGCGGGATTCGGCCTTGTCCAAATCCACACCCAGCCGGGCTTCCAGCAGTGCCTTGAGGCTGGCCGGTGGTGCACTCGCCAGGAATTGCGCGGCGATCTGGGTGTCGAAGAGCCGGGCCGGCCGCAAGCCCAGATTCTGCTCCAGCACTTCGAGATCCTCGCTGGCGGCATGCAGCACCAGCTCGCAGCGTGCCAGCGCCTGCGCCAGGGGTGCCAGATCAGGCAGCGCCAGCGGATCGACCAGCCCGACCTCGCCGGGTACGGCAAGCTGGATCAGCGCCAGCTTCGCGCGCCAGGTGTCTCGCCGGATGAACTCCGTATCGAGGGCCACCGTGGCGTCCGCGGCAATCGGCGCAAGCCATTCGGCCAGCGCCGTGTGGCTGTCCAGCCAACGGCGGCGCGCCGGTGGCTGGGTCTGCGGGACTGGGGTCCTTACACTCGTTTCCATGGCCACTTCCAAGTCCAAGATCTGGGCACAGCTGCGTTCCTTTCTGAGCCTGATCGTCGCATGCGTGCTGATCATCGGCAGCGCCTGGATCGGCGTGTGGCGGACCAGTCGCCCGGGCGTCACCCCGGGCAGCGAGCCGGTGGCGGTCTGGTTCAGCGGCGACGAGGCCAGCAAGCCTGCGGTGAAGGACGACGAGGAACCCGCGGTGCCGGAAGGCCCGATCAAACCCCCGACCCGCGCGGAGCGACCGACCGTGACGGTGGCAGATCCCGAGACTCCGGTCCGGGAGTTGCTGCGACCGCTGGAGCGCGCAACGACCGCGCGACGCCGTTGGCGGGCGCGGGAGTTGGGCGCGCTGGAGGAACTGGCGCGTCGCGCGGCGGTCGAAGCGCCGCCCGGCGAGGCGATGGTCGCCCTGGAACGTGTCGTATCCGGTTTCCTGCGGGTCAGCGACCCGCGACTGCCGCCGGAACTGGCCGAGCCGGTGCAGCGACTGGCCTCCGCCTACGGTCGCAATTTCGAACGGGTGCGTGGCGCCAGCCTGCTCAATGACCGGATTCGGATCCATCTGGAGCTGGAACAGCTGATCGGTCAGCTGGCGGCGGTGTCGCAGGCGGGCGTGCAGGCGCCGCTGCGCGAGGTGCGCCGATTGACGCGCGAGCTGAGCGCACTGCCGGATATCGACCGCACCCAGCCGCGGATCAGCAAGGCTGTCGATCAATTCGAGGAAGCGCTCATCGCCCGCTCGGCCGCGCTCGCCACCGCACTGGACTTCGAGGGCGCACGCCGCGAACTGGATCTGGTCGCAGAGGTCCGTCCGGGCTCGTCGAAACTGGCGCGCGCCCGCCTCGACTACGACGCGCAACGCGCCCAGGCCGAAGCCGACCTGTTGCGTCGCTTCGAGGAAGCAATCACGGCGCGGGACCTGCCATCGGCCCGCGAAGCGCTGGCGGTGATCGACCGCATCTTCTCCAATGACGCGCAAGCCCGCGGTCTGGCAGAGCGAATCCGCAATCTGGAGCTGTATGGCGGCTATGCGCCCGGCGAGACGTTCGCCGACCGACTCGCTCGTGGTGATCGGGGTCCACGACTGGTGGTGGTACCGGTCGGCGAGTTTCTGATGGGCAGCGCCGAGAACGAAGCCGGCCGCAGGGCCGCCGAGGGCCCGCAGCGGATGGTTCGCTTCGACACCGGCTTCGCGATCGGCCAGGGTGAGGTGACGGTCGGCGAGTTCGGACTGTTTGCCGAAGCCACCGGCTACCGGACCGAGGCCGAGCGAGAGGGCTGGTCGTCGATCTACGACCTCCGCAGCGGCCGCGTGACCCGCCGCAATGGCGCGAGCTGGCGCAACGACTTCAGCGGCCGCGCCGCGAAGTCCACCTTTCCCGTGCTGCATGTCAGCTGGAACGATGCCGTGGCCTATCTGCGATGGCTTGCCGGCGAGACCGGCCAGCGCTACCGACTGCCGACTGAGGCCGAGTTCGAGTACAGCCTGCGTGCCGGCAGCCGGACCCGCTACTGGTGGGGCGACGGGACACCGAGCCAGCTGCTCGAAAACCTCACCGGCGAGAATGACCAGTCGAGTACCGAGCGGCGCTGGAACCGCGCCTTCGCCGGCTACACCGACCGCTTTTGGGGCCCGGCGCCGGCCAAGAGCTTCAAGCCGAACAGCTTCGGACTCTATGACCTTGCCGGCAACGTCTCGGAATGGGTCGAGGACTGCTGGCACGACAGTTATGCGCGCGCGCCCCGCGGGCCCGAAGCCTGGGTCAATCCGGGTTGCGACATGCGCGTCGCCCGCGGCGGCAGCTGGGGCAGCGCGCCGGACGATGTCCGCAGCGCGCATCGGCAGGCCGTCAGTGCATCGGGCCGCGGGCCGCGGACCGGCTTCCGGGTGCTGCGCGAGCTGGCCGCGAGTCCGCCGACCGATGACGCCAAGGCGGCCGAATGAACTCGGCGCGGCTCAGAACATCAGGGCAAACGCCGCAATCCCCAGCATCATGAAGGCGATCACGATCTTGGCGATTCCGCCGACGATCATGCCGAGCGCTGCCCCGACACCGGCCTTCATGGCCTGCTCCAGCCGGTCGGTGGCGATCAGCTCTCCGGCGATCGCACCGACGAAGGGACCGAGCAGCAGGCCCGGCAGCCCGAAGAACAGTCCGACCAACGCGCCGATCCCGGCGCCGACCACGGCCCACTTCGACGCGCCGACACTCTTGGTGCCGAGCAATCCGGCGAGAAAATCGAGTCCCATGCCGATCAGCGCCAGCAGGCCGATGAAGACCAGCGGCCAGACCCCGATCAGCAGGAACTCGCCCGCCCAGGCCAGCAGCAGAATGCCGCCGAACACCAGTGGCAGTCCCGGCAAGGCCGGCAGAACCAGCCCGGCGAGGCCGAGCACCATCAACAGCGCACCCAGGACGTACAGCGTCGTTTCCATGATCGGACCCCAACAGCACCATTCGGCGATGGCGGATGTTCTACCGCAGTCGAGCTGGACCGTGACCGTCGCGGTGAGCGATCAGCGCCGGCTGGCGTTGCGCCAGACCTTCAGCAGCTGCCGGAAGTAGAACTCCGGCAGCAACCGCTTCAGCCACCAGTACCGACGCGCGTCGGCATGCGGCAGGATCATGAAGCGGCCGCGATCCATCTGCGCCAGCGTGTAGCGGGCGACGTCCGTGGCCGTCAGGCCACCCTTCTGCATCTGCCGGCGGGCAAAGCCGAGCACGCGCGGGTCCGTGCCGGCACCGGCCGACTCCAGCAGCCGGGTCTGGAAGAAACTCGGGCACAGCACGTGCACCGACACCCCACGAGCCGCCATCTCGACGCGGAGTGACTCCGACAAGGCGATCACCGCCGCCTTGCTGACGCCGTAGGCACCGAGCAGCGGGGTGCCGGCGATTCCGGCGAACGAGGCCACGTTCAGAATCTGGCCGCGCCCCGCCGCCGCCATCGCCGGCGCAAAGGTGGCCACGCCGAGATGGACGCCGGTGAGGTTGATGGCCATGACGCGATCCCACTCGGCGCGGCTGACCTGAGCCATTTCGCCGCCCGAAGCTACGCCGGCGTTGTTGGCCAGCAGCGCGATCGACACGCCCTGCCCGTCCAGGCGCGCGCGCAGGTCGGACCAGCTGTCCGCATCGGCCACATCGAGGACCTCGGCGCGATGACCGCTGCCGGTCAGCAGCGCCACGGTTTCCGCGGCGCGCTCGCGATCGAGGTCGGCAACCACCACCGACTGGCCGCGCGCGGCCAGCGCCACGCACAGCTCGCGGCCGAGACCGCTGCCCCCGCCGGTGACCAGCGCGGCGCCGGACACCTCAGGCCGCCGCCGGCAGCTCGATCGCCGCCATCAGTCGCGCACGAACGCGGTCGATCTGCGACTTCAGCGCTTCGGGAACGCGCTCGCCGAACTCGGCGGCATAGGCCTCGAAGGCATCGAGTTCACCCAGCCAGCCCGCCGCATCGACCGCGAGCAACTGCGCCAGCGCCGCGTCGTCGATCTTGAGCCCGGCAGTCGGCAGGTCTTCGGGACGCGGCAGCGCGCCGATCGGCGTCTCGGCTGCACCGGCACGACCGGCGCAGCGCTCCAGCATCCACACCAGCACGCGCAGGTTTTCGCCGAAGCCCGGCCACAGGAACTTGCCGTTCGCGTCCTTGTGGAACCAGTTGACGTGGAACAGCTTCGGCGGATTCGTCAGCTTCTCGCCGACCTTGAACCAGTGGGCGAAGTAATCGGCAAAGTTGTAGCCGCAGAAGGGTTTCATCGCCATCGGGTCGCGACGTACCACACCGACCGCGTGGGTGGCCGCGGCGGTGGTCTCGGAGGCCATCGCGGCACCGACCAGCACGCCGTGCTCGAAGTCCAGCGCCTCGAAGACCAGCGGCACGAGGCTCGCGCGGCGCCCCCCGAACACGATCGCATCGATCGGGACGCCGGCCGGCGCCTCGGCCTCCGGCGAGTAGCTCGGGCAATGCGGCGCCGTCACGGTGAATCGGGAATTCGGATGCGCCGCGGGGCCGTTGGCCGGGTCGTAGGGCCGACCCTGCCAGTCGTAGGCCGGCACCTCGTCGCTCAGACCTTCCCACCACGGATTCCGGTCACGGGTCAGGCCGACGTTGGTGAAGATCGCATCGCGCTTGACCATATTCAGCGCATTGGCGTTGGTCTTCGCGCTGGTGCCCGGCGCCACGCCGAAGTAGCCTGCCTCCGGGTTGATCGCCCACAGGCGGCCATCGGGGCCGGGCTGCATCCAGCAGATATCGTCGCCGACCGTGTGCACCTTGTAGCCGGGCATGGAATCCGGCGGGATCAACATGGCCAGGTTGGTCTTGCCGCAGGCCGACGGGAAGGCGGCCGCGACATAGCGGGTTTCACCCTGCGGGTTCTCGATGCCGACGATCAGCATGTGCTCGGCCAGCCAGCCCTCCTGCCGGGCCTGCCAGGAAGCGATGCGCAGCGCGTGGCACTTCTTGCCGAGCAGCGCATTGCCGCCGTAGCCGGAGCCGTAGCTCTTGATCGTCAGCTCTTCCGGGAAATGCATGATGAAACGGCGCTCGGGGTCCAGCTCGCCGATCGAGTGCAGGCCCTTGACGAAATGGCCCTCGCGCTCGATCCGCTGCAGCGCCGGCGTACCCATGCGGGTCATCAGCCGCATGTTGATCACCACATAGGCCGAGTCGGTGATCTCGACGCCCACCCGCGCCAGCGGCGAGTCGATCGGGCCCATGCAGTACGGAATGACGTACAACGTGCGGCCACGCATGCAGCCGGCGAACAGCGCGTCCATCTTGGCGTTGGCGGCCGCCGGATCCATCCAATGGTTGTTCGGGCCGGCGTCGTCCCGGTTCTGCGTGCAGACAAAGGTCAGATGCTCGACGCGTGCCACGTCGCTCGGATGCGAGCGATGCAGATAGCAGTTCGGGTGCGTCTCCTGATTCAGCTCGATCAGGTCGCCGGTGGCCAGCATCTGCTGACGCAACCGCGCGTCCTCCTCGGCACTGCCGTCACACCAGTGAATCCGCTCGGGCTGGGTCAGGCGGGCAACCGATTCGACCCATTCAGCCAGGCTGGCAAGCGTCGTGCTCATCTGCATTTCCTTTGGAAAACAAACATTTACGCGCATTCACGGCACGCGTGGATGGCGAAGGGTATTGCCGGAGACGGCAGAGTTCAATCCGGCTCCGATTCGCGGTGCAGGGTTTCCCGAAAATCCCGGGAGTCAGCGTCGAGAGGACGTCGCAACTTATTGATTCAATGATGTCCAACCCGGAGTCAACCCGGGCTTTCGAGGTTCCCTGCAATGCCCACGCAGGTGCGGTGCACCAGCGCATCGGCGATTGCGGATCCGGCAACGACACGGGCCGGCCTGCACCCTGATCCCTCGCGATGCGGCGCACCTTGGCACGCACGCGCTGGCACGCTGCAACGCAGCAAATCCGGCTTCGGCGTCGATGGCGTTCATGGCCAGTGTCATCGGCTCCGGAGGGGCTGCGTTATCCTCGCCGCGAGCGAACGGCCGACCCATCCGGGCACGGCACGCAGCCATTTCGAGGAGCAAATCATGGGCGCCGGCAGCATCTGGCATTGGTTGGTGGTTCTGGTGGTCATCGTGCTGCTGTTTGGCACCAAGAAGCTCCGCAACGTCGGCCAGGACCTCGGCGAGGCCGTCCGCGGCTTCAAGAAGGGGCTCGCCGAGCGCGAAGCCGATCCGCCGCGACTGAATGCCGATGGCAAGGACACCACCGTCAACCCGGGCACGGTCGAGCGCGAACGCAGCAATCCCTGACCGTTGACGCTGCCGGTTCGCTGCCGTGTTCGACATCGGCTTCTCGGAGATGCTGGTCGTCGGCATCGTGGCCCTGCTGGTCCTGGGGCCCGAGCGCCTGCCGAAGGCCATGCGCACCCTTGGTGCGTTCATCCGCAAGGCGCGGCGCAGCTTCGATGACCTGCGGTACGAGGTCGAGCGGGAGATCGAGCTGGAGGAGCTGAAGAAGCAACTGCGCGAGGTGCCCACGCCCAGCGAATTGGCCCAGCAGGTCGTCGAGCCGCTCGATCAGGCGCGCCGCGATCTGGATCAGGCCGTGAGCGGGCTGGCCAACGAGCTGCGCCGTCCTGCCGATCCGGCGCAGAACCCGGCCGACGCCACGCCGCGCAGCCCCTGAGCGTCAGTCCCGAGGGCGGTCCGAACTCTGGTGCGAATCTGCGGAATCGTTCCAAGCCATTGATTTTACAAAGCCTCCCCGAGATCCACTGGGGCTTTTCGAGGTTCCCATGAATAGCCCGACGAACGGTGCCGAAGACGATGCCGGCGCGCCCCTGCTGGAACATCTGGTCGAGTTGCGGCAGCGGCTGCTGAGAGCCATCGCCGGGGTTCTGGTGATTACGCTCCTGCTCCTGCCGTTCGGCAACGTGCTGTACGGCTGGCTGGCCCTGCCGGTGCTGCAAGCGCTCGGACCGGGCGGACAGATGATCGCCACCGACCCGATCGCGCCCTTCCTGACCCCGCTGAAGCTGTCGTTTTTCACGGCGCTGATCGTGGCCATGCCGTGGGTGCTGTATCAGGCCTGGTCTTTCGTCGCACCGGGGCTTTATCGGAATGAGCAGCGTCTGGCCATGCCGTTGCTGATTTCTGCCACCCTGCTGTTCTATCTCGGCTGCACCTTTGCTTACACCTTCGTGCTGCCGGTGGTGTTTGCCTTTACCGTGTCGGTATCGCCGGAAGGCGTTGCGGTCATGACCGACATCACCAGTTATCTCGACTTCGTGGTGGTGATCTTTCTGGCCTTTGGTGCTGCCTTCGAGGTGCCGGTGGCGACCATCATCATCGTCGCACTGGGGTGGGCGAGCATCGAACAGCTGCGGGCAGCCCGGCCTTATGTGATCGTCGGCGCCTTCGTGGTTGCCGCCATCCTGACACCACCGGATGTGTTCTCCCAGTTGCTGCTGGCGATTCCGATGACCCTGCTGTATGAAATCGGGATTCTCGCATCAGCCTGGCTGATCAAGCCACGCCCGGACAACGAAAGCGCGGCCTGAGATCCGCGGCAGCGATGGTGCGTCGCCGATACAGGCGTGGCACCCGTCGCTGTTTTATTCGCCCACAAAAAAAGCCCCGACAACGCCGGGGCCGAAATGCTTGAGGACATATCACGGGCGGGGCGACCGCGAGTTTCGCGGCCGGGATCGCCTCTGCCTGCCGGGGCGGAGCCGGTCCCGAGATGAGGATGGGCAAGGCTCGTAACGCGGGCAAGTCCGGATTCATGAAAGTTTCTGAAAAGACCCTCCGTGCACGAATTTCGGGGTCAACCGTGCGGAATCAGACGCCCAGACGAACCTTGACGGCCTCCACCCAACGCCAGCGGTAGTTGTCCGGCGGCCATCGGGAGAGGCGGTCAATGCAGCGCTGCAGCAGCTGCAGAGCCTCCGCACGAGCACCACGTCGGTCGAGCAGTTCGGCTTCGATGCAATCGAGCAGGCCATGTCGCGGGTGATTGGCGGGCAGGCTCGCCGCATCGGCGCGGGCCTGCCCCAGATCCACGGTCGCGATGTCCGTATCGTCAAGGGCCAGCGCAGTCCAGGCCCAGACCTCGGTGAAAAAACTCCGCTGCGACTTGCGCGATTCGAGTGGCGGCAAGGTTCGCCGACGCAATTCCGCCAACCTGGCGCGGGCCGCGTCACGTTCCGCACCGGCAATGCCCTCGCTGGCGTGTGCCCAGAGTTGCTCGGTCTGCGCGTACAGCGTCCACAAATGCTCAGGACCCAACGTGCGGCTCCAGTTGTCGAGCACGCGCTGGTATTTTTGAACCGCACTGCCCGGATCACCGGACCAGAAGCGGATCCGCGCCCGATGATAATCGGCAAGTACCGTATCCGGATGCTCACTTCCCAATCGTGATGCAAAAGCAGTTACCGCCGCGTCGATCAACGGAGTGGCGGCGGAGAAATCTCCCTCCATCACCAGCATCTCGGCAAAGTCCATTTGTACCCAGGCACGATCGAGCACCTTCGCGGGTACCACAGAATCCCATGGCAGGGCGAGCAGACGTTCGAATTCCTGTCGCGCGAGAGCAAAATCTGCCGTCTGTCCATGACAGAGCCCCCGAAACCACAGGGCATCTCGCAACCAACCTGCAGCCGGATCTGCATCCGGCCGGGCCAGCAAACGATCGGTTCGCTGCAGGGTCTGGTCGCAGCGCCCCCGCTCGAATTGCAGTTTCGCCATTTCCACTTCCAGCTGAGGACTGACCTGCCCGGCAACTCGCTGTACGCCCGCGCCGGCGTTGCAGGCCGACTCCGCCATGCTCAACTGCTGCGCCATGCGGGCCTGGCGGCACAGTTTCAGCAGCAGACCCGCGCGTGCCGACGCCGAAGGCGATTCCAGCGTGGCCAGCAGATCGAGGGCCCGGCGACTGTGGTGGATCGCCTTGCCATAGTTGCCCCAGCCTTCCCAGGCATCGGCGAGCGCCTCATGCACCGCCGCGGCTGCCGCGGGCTCGCCGGCGAAGCGCTGGTCGATGTCCTTCGCTGCGCGTTCCAGCATCGTCTTGACTGCCGGGTCCGGCGTCCCGCTGCCCCAGGGATCGGCCTGATCCAGCAGTGTGTGGTTCATGAAACGCAACACCGAGCGAGCGGTTTGCGCCTCCCGCTCGGCCTGCTGCTGCGCCGCTCGGGCGTCGGCCCGAGCGTTCACGGCACCGCGATACTGCTGCAGCATGACCAACAGGCCGACCACTGCAAACAGCGACAGCCCCAGCAACACTGTCAGCTGCCGACGCCGATGGGCAGCGTACCGACGTTCCTGTGCCAGCTCGCGTTCGAGAATCTCTCGTCGAGAAGCATCCCGCAAGGCGACGCGACGCGCATCCAGCGAGCGCAGTCGCTCGGCAAGGATGGCGGCCGAGGCCGGCCGCGCTGCCGGGTTCAGATTGGCGGCTTCGGCAATGTCGCCGGCGAGCAGAGGATCGCCCAGTTCGGCTTCCCAGCCCGGTGCGAGGGTGCGGCGCAGGTCGGCGATCGCCAGCTGGAAGACCAGCAGTCCCAGCGCGTACAGGTCCGACTGGATCGTGGCCGCGCACCCGGCCAGCAACTCGGGCGCCAGATAGAGTTCCGATCCCCCCTCCTCATCGCTGCTGCCTAGACGGGTCTGCTGGCCGATCGGCAGCCCGTTGCCATCGACACCCGGCGGGAGCATCCCGGCACCGGCGCCCAGATCGCCCAGCAGCACGCGATAGCGGCCGCCATCGTCGCGCAGATACAGGTTCTGAGGCTTGAGGTCCCGGTGCGCGAGGCCGGTCGAATGCAGCTGAGCCACCGATTCGCAGAGCGTCCGCGCGATGACCAGTCGCGCCTCACGGGGCAGCACCGCCAGTTGTCCGTCCGCCTTGGCCCACTCCGCCAGATTGCCCTGCGGCTGCAGCGGCGTGGCGAGAAAGTACGGCGCGCGCTCCAGTTCGGCGTCCACCACCGGCAACAGACAGTCAACCGCCGGATGCTCATTCTGGAGGTAGCGCTGCAGCAGCAATTCCCGCTTCAGGCCCCGCAGGCCGCGTTCGCCGATCGCGAACTTGTAGGCCCGCGGCGGCTGGCCGCCAACGTGGGTGGCGGCATGGACCTCGCCGCAGGCCCCGGTACCGATCCGCGCCGCCAGCGTCCACTCGGGTCGACCCGGTACCGGCTCGCCGGCTTCCGGCACGTTCGAGGCCCGCTCCAGCAGACCCTCGCCCGCTTCATAGCTGGCCTGCAGGGTCAGCTGGTAGCCGTACCCGTGGGTCAGCCGAATCCGCGTGCCGGACTCATCGGCGAGCAGTCGTCGCAGCAGGCTGATGCACTTGGCGACGCTGTTGGCCTGGACCTTCCGCCCGGTCCAGCCGATCGCCAGCAGTTCGTCGTGCCCACAGAGCTGGCCGACGTGCAGCAGCAGGTACTGCAGGACCAGAAAGGAACTGGTGTTCAGCCGTTGCGCCTCGCCACCCGGCAACGTCAGCGTGCGCGAACCCTCGTCCAGCGTGTAGCCCTCGAAGCGCCAGACCCCATGCGTCGAAATCCCGCTGGGCAGCGGCCGCGTCTGCCCGCGGGTGACGCGCTGAAGCTCCTGACCCTCCACGCCTGATCTGCTTTTCGGAAATCCGGCTCGCAGCATAGCGGGACCGAATTACGCCAGGTCAGCACTTTCATGACCCGGCCCGCAGCACGTCACGAACCCGAATCCTCGGGCGTGGCCGGCTACAGACCCCACTCGATCGACAGCACCGCCTCGCGGCCCTTGCGGAACTCGCGGGTGACCTGGTTGCCCTGGGTGAAGCGCGAGGCCGGATCGAGCAGATTGCGCAGCCGGAGCTTCAGCTTGAAACCGTGGCCCAGCGACTGGCCGTAGACGAAGTCGAGCTGACGGAACGGTTCCTCGTAGATGTCGGCCCGACCGTTGGTCCCCACCTGCGAGATGCGCGCGCCGGAGACGTTGTAGAGCAGCGTCGCCTCGCGCTTGCCGTCCTCCGGCTGCCAGCCGAGCTGGAAATTGAAGACGTACGGGGACTGGCCCTGCAGCGGCCGGTCCAGCGAGGTCGCAATGCCCTGGGTTTCCGGCGACAGATCGATGCCGGACTCGATCTTGGCGTAATTGGTGCCGAGGTAGATCTCGTCCCAGGGCACCCGGGCGAAGCCCTTCCACGCCTTTTCCAGCGGACGGATCCAGCGATCGAAGGCGCCGAGCGAGCGGTACCAGTCGAACTCGATACCGTAGACCTCGCCGCTGGCGACGTTGAAGAAGGTCGCTACATCCCCGGTGCCGCCGAGCTGCTGGCGCTCGATCGGATCGTTGAAGCCCTTGTAGAACAGCGCCACTGACGCTGTCTCGGTGCTGCTGAAGTAGTGCTCGTAGCGCAAGTCGTAGTTCTTGATCGCGGTGGGCTTCAACAGCGGATTGCCGACCGTCTCGGTGTCCAGCAACGGATCGGTATACGGCGCATCCGACAGTTCGCGGAAGTCCGGCCGACTGACCGTCTCGGCGTAGATCGCGCGCAGCTGGCTTTCGTCATTGATGAACCAGGTGGCCGCCGCGGCCGGCAGCAGGTCGCTGGTTTCGATCGTCGATTCGCTGGCGATCTGGCTGGGATTGACCAGGTTGAAGGTGCGGACCTCCTGCAGATTCTCTTCGCGGCGCGCGCCGAGGTTGACGCGCAGCCGGTCGGTCCAGGTGTAGTCCAGCGTCAAGTACAGGGCGTCCAGCGACTGGGTCGCCACATAGGCGTCGGTGTTGCGGGTGACTTCCTGCAGGATCCAGCCGCGCGGTCCGATGTTGTCGGGCGAGAACACCGTATCCGGCGGGTTGAAGACCACGTCCGGGTCGTTGCTGATGAAGCCCAGCGGGCTCGGCCGGTACTCGAAGCGCCGGATCGAGGAGTCGCGGTCGCGGCGTAGCCGGCTGCCGCCCAGGTCTACGGTCAGCGCGTGCTGGTCATTGAAAGTCAGCGGCAGTTTCAGGTTGAGGTCGCCGCTTTCCGAGGCATCGGCCAGCAGGCCGTAACTGGTGCCGTTGGAATCCGAGCGCGAGGAGAAGCGGAACGGGTCGCGGTCGGTCACATCGTCGACGCGGTCGTAGCGCAGTTCCACCGAGCGCGGCGCGTCGCGGCTGGCGTCGGCGCGGGTGTAGACCCAGTCCAGCTTCAAGTTGGAAAGCGCCGGGAAGGCGTGGCTGCCGGTCAGCTGCCGGCTCCAAAGCTCGTTCTCCTCCCACTCCAGCTTGATGAAGCGCGAGATCAGCTCGGCGCTCTCGACAAAGCCCTCGTCGATGCGAGTCTCGTCGCTACTGGAACGAAGCAACGTGCCGATCGCCGACAATTGGTGGTGTTCGCCGATGTTGAGTCCCAGCTGCAGGAAGCTGGAGAAGTCCACGCTGCGCTCGGTACGCGCGCGGTTGCGTTCGCCGCCCAGCGTCAGCTGGCCGCCGTCCAGCGAAAACAGCCGCCGCACTTCCTCGCGGTTGTCCCAGCTGTGCGACAGCCGGGTCGAGGCCAGATAGCCGACGCGGTAGTCATCGCCGAAGTTGAAGGAATCGCCGATGCCGAGCGTGCCGGACTGGTCCGGCCCCAGCCGCGACGATCGGGTATTGAAGCCCGGCGCCGCCAGCGCTTCGCCGGCGGTCTCCAGCTGCGCCGGCGTCAGGCCGGCACTGAAGGGCGTCGCGGCCCGCAGCCGGCCGAACTCGGCGATGGCCGCGGTAATCGGCTCCGGCAGGGCGCGGGTGCTGTCGCGGCCCAGCCAGTCGCGGTTGCCGCCGCGATAGCGCAGACCGTCCTCGAAGCTGGTGCCGTCGGCGATGCCGACCGAGGTGCTGGCCTTGAAGAAGAAGTCCTCCGGCATGGTCTTGGTGCGCAGCTGGATCGTGCCGCCGCCGAACTCGCCGGGCATTTCAGCGGAGAACGACTTCTGGATCACCACGCCCTGCAGGATCTCGGTCGGGAACAGGTCCAGCGGCACCACCCGGCGGCTCGGGTCCGGCGAGGGGATCTGCGCGCCGTTGAACAGCACCGAGGAATAACGCTCGCCGAGGCCGCGCACGTAGACGTATTTGCCGTCGACCAGCGTCAGGCCGGTGACGCGCTTCAGCGCACCAGCCGCGTCGGAGTCGCCGGCCCGCGAAATCTGCTCGGCACCGAGGATGTCGGCCACCGCCGAGGTGGTGCGCTTTTCCTCGATGAACGAGGCCAGCGAGCCCTCGACGAAGGGCTCCAGCACCACGAATTCCGGCAGCTCCAGACCCGCCGGCGTCAGCTCGATGTTGCGCGTGCCGCCCTCGCCCGCCGCGACCTCGACGCCGTCCAGCGTCTGCGTGCCGAAGCCGTCGGCGATCACCGACAGCGAGTAGCGGCCAACCGGCAGCTCGACGCGATAGCGGCCGTCGGCGTCGGTCACCAGCTCCGCCGGCGTGCCCGAGACATAGACCCGCGCGCCGGCCACCGGCTTGCCGTCGACACTGACGATCCGGCCGGTGAGCGCAGCCTTCTCGGTCGCCGCTACCGGCGCCGTCGGCGCGGCGGTGCTGACGTTGCTCTCGATGCTGTAGCCGGGGCCATCGGCGCGCGCCGGGTCGAGGTCCAGAATCACCTCGGCCAGCTGATCCGGCTGCGCACGCAGCGGCAGGCTCAGTTCGCGGCCGCCGCGACGCACCTTCAGCGTGTAGTCGCCCTCGGGCAGCGTCAGCAGTACGGCGCCGTCGGCGTCCGGCGTCAGCCGCTTGCCGTCCAGTTCGATCTCGTAGTCGGCGACCGGGCCGTCGGCGTCGAAGCCGTACAGCGTGATGCGGGCGTCGGCCGCGGCGGCGTGCGGGACGGCGACCAGCAGCGGACCGGCGAGGAGCAGCACGCGGATCGCGGCGGCGAGGCGGGAGCGTTTCATCCGGGATCTCGAATCAAGGGGGTGTGCTCTGGGACCGCCGACGTCCTCGTCGGCACCAGGCCCGATGCCGGCGAGGACGCCGGCGGTCCCGGGAAAGGCCACGCCGCGCCGGTGGCTTGCATCAGGCGCACTGCCAGCGCTGCTCGGCGCAATCGCTCATCAGCTTGCGCAGCTCGGTGGCCTTGCGGAACAGGTCGGGCTTGGTCAGCTTCTGCAGATGGCGCTCGGTGGCCTCGAAGTCGCCGTTGCGGTAGCTCGAGAAGGCGACCGCATAGCGGATTTCCTCCTCGGCGATCAGCCCGGTGCGGGTCAGCGCGGCTTCCATCGCCAGCACCTCGGCGTAGCGGCCGAGCTCCAGCAGCAGGCCGACCCGCTGCTTCAGCTTGATGCGCTGGTCGCTGATGCCGGCGTTGAGCAGGAGCGCCCGCTGCGGCTGCTTGGCGCGGCGGAACAGCTCGGCGGCTTCCGGCAACAGCGCCGGGTTCTGCTGCGCGGCGCCGTGCATCAACTCGGCGGCGACCAGCGGCATGCCGCGGTCCAGCCAGACGGCGGCCAGCTGCTTGGTCAGGTTCTCGCCCGGGCCGAAGCGCAACCGCGCGGCCTCCAGGAAGCGGATTGCCGCATCAGGTTGCTTGGCGCGGCGCAGCGCGCTGCCGATCGCGAGGTAATCCTCTTCCTTGGCGTCGGTGGCCTTCGCCAGATAGCGGCTGCCCAGCTCGCTGGCGGCCTGGTAGTAGCCCAGTTCGATCAGGAAGAAGACCTGCCGGCGCGGAAAGCTCAGGTTGGCGGGAAAGCGCGCCGCGCCTTCGGCCAGCACGTCCAGCGCCTGCTGCCGCTGGGCCTGCAACCAGTGCGCCTGCGCGCGCATCAGCCAGACCGCCGGCATGGCGTCGATCGCGGCGCCGGCGCGGTCCAACGTGCGGATCACGTCGGCGTAGCGCTCCAGCGTGAACTGCGCCTGCGCGAGGTACAGATAAATGCTCGGCTCGATCTGCCCGGCGGCCACTGCAGCCTCGAAGGCGGTGATCGCCCGCGCCGGCTCCTGCCGGTTCAGCGCGATCAGGCCGCCGACCGTGTGGTACTGGATGAGGTCCAGATCCTCGGCGGTAGCGTCGACCTTGGCGTACTCGGTGGAGGCGCGGTCGTACTTGCCGTCGCGCACCAGCAGCGATGCCAGCGCGAGGTGGTCGACCTCGTCCTCGTCTGCCGGCAGCGCGGGGGCGAGGCTCAGCAGCGCCAGAATCAGCAGCGCGCGCAGCAGCAGGTTCAGCGAGATGGACATGGACGCGTCCTCAGTTGAAACCGAAACGGACGCGCTGCCGCGCCCAGACGCGGACCGCCTCGCCCTGGTACTGCGCGGGCTCGAACTTCCATTGCTGCACGCCGGCCACCGCGACATCGTCGAAGACACCGGGCGGATCGGCCTCCAGCACCTTCACGCGCTCGACGCTGCCGGTCGGCGAGATCAGCACCGATAGCAACACGTAGCCCTGCAGGCCCTGCGCCTTGGCGCGCGGCGGATACGGCATCGGCGGCTGCACGATCGGCCGCGGCGCGACATCGACCGCGTCATCGGTCATCACCGTGTTGCGGGCATCGCCGAGCAGGTTGCCGGCCATGTCGCCCAGATCCTCCTGCGCGTAGCTCGGCAGGCCGAAGTCCAGCCCTTCGAGCCCCGCGCCGGCCAGATCCGGCGCCGGCGCGCTGCGAGGTGGCGTGCGCTTCGGCGGCTCGCGACGCTCGACGCGCTGCTCCGACGGCGGCTTCTCGCGCCGCTGCGCCTCGATCACCGTGGCGGTGCCGCCGCTCTTCAGTGCCTTCAACTGGCTTTGCTGGTTCATCACGATGATCGCGGCCAGCACGGCAGAAAAACCGATCGTCCCCGAGAGCAGCGCCACCAGCGCGCGGGCACGCCGGGCCGCCGGCGCCTGCAGCACGCTGGACGGCGGCAGGGTCAGGCTGGCGCCCATCAGCCCTCTCCGGCTTCGACGCTGGTCGCCACACCGATGTCCTCGGCGCCAGCGAGGCGGGCCTGATCGACCACCTCGACCAGCCGCCCCGACGGCACGATCTCGTCGGTGACGACCAGCACACTCTTGCTGGTGCCGGCCTTCAACAGGTCGCGGATCCGGCTCTGCAGGGTCCACAGACGCACCGACTGACCCTCGATGTAGGTCTCACCGGCCTTGTCGATGTAGACCCGCACCGCCTTGGTCGAGGCCACCGAGGTCGTGGTCGCGCCCGGGCGGTTGATGTCGATCTTCATGTCCTTGACGAAGGTCGTGGACACCATGAAGAAGATCAGCAGGATGAAGGTCATGTCGATGCACGGCGTCAGATCGATCGCGGCTTCGGGCGCGGGGTTCGCGCGGCGGCGGATGGCCATTTATGCGTCTCCACTGGCCGGAGCCAGCTCGGTACAGAGGATGTCCTTGATCTGCGCCAGATCGGTCTCGATCTGCGCCTGCCGCCGGTCCAGCACGCTCTTGGCGATGACGGCCGGCACGGCAACCACCAGCCCGAGCTGGGTGGTGAACAGGGCGGTGGCAATGCCGGCGGCGATCCCGCCGGTCTGCGAGAACAGGCTCATGTCGGCCAGCGAGTCGAAGGTCTCGATCATTCCGACCACGGTCCCGAGCAGACCGAGCAGCGGGGCGATCGCGCCCAGCGTCCCGATCAGCCGGCCGTAGCGACGGATCTCGCTCTCGTAGTCACCGAAGGCCTCGTCCAGCCGGCGGCGCAGGTACGGCTTCCCCTGCGCGCGAAGCGCGAGGCCACGGACCACCGCCTCATCGACGATGCCGTTCGGCGCCTTGCCCTTGCCGCGCAGCCGGTTCTGGATCAGCACCCGCACACTGCGCTGGCTGCCGCGCTTCAGCAGCATCCAGCGCCAGCCGATCGCGTACCAGATCACGCCGGCGATCACCATCAGCGGCGGCATCACGTAGCCACCGGCCGCCATGAAGTACAGGAAGGCCTCGACGACGCCTTGCGGCGTCGAGACCTCGCTGAAACGCGCGAGCATGCTCATGCGCTGAGGCTCCCGAGTGCCGGGCTCAGGCCGGCTGCGGCGCGAGACCGCCGCGCGGCGCCGCCGGAGCCGCCGGTGCGCGGGCCGTGCGGGTCACCTGCACGTCGGAGTACAGGTTGACGATGCGCAGCGCCGCCTTCTCCATGTCGTCCTTGATCCGCTCGCTCCAGCCGGACAGCAGGTTGCCGAGCAGCAGACACGGAATCGCGACCAGCAGGCCCTGCTCGGTGGTCACCAGCGCCACCGCGATGCCGCCGGACAGCAGCTTCGGATCGGAGGTGCCGAATTCGGTGATGACGTCGAAGGTCTGGATCATCCCGGTCACGGTGCCGAGCAGACCGAGCAGCGGCGCCACCGCGGCGATCATCAGGATCATCGAGCCGAAGCGGTTGAGCCGCGAGCTCTCGTGCAGGATCGCCTCGGAGATGATGTCCTCCAGATGTTCCCGGTTGCGGTCGATGTTGCGCAGCGCGGCGGTCACCACGCGCGCCGCCGAGCCCTTGTGGCGCTTGACCGCCTCGATCGCCGCCGGCACGTCGTGTCGCTGCACCGGACCACTGGCGGCGTCGATGATCTTCTGGATCCCGGCGCCGCTCTGCGCCAGGAACACCGCCCGCAGAGCAGCCAGCAGCAGCGCGATCACACCCAGTGCCAGAATCACGTAGCCGATCGCCCCGCCCTTCTGCATCTCGGTCCAGAAGGTCTTCGGCGCCGGTTCGCTGACCGCGACGTTGGCGTTCTCGTACAGGTAGAGCGGCAGCAGCACCGGACGACTGGATCCAGCCATCGCCTCGGCGGCGGCAGCCGCCTTTTCGCTGCCCGGTGCGGTCCAGAGCCTCAACGCGCCACCGCCGGCCGGTGCCAGCGCACCGCTGCCCTGGGTGGACACCCCGTAAGCCGCGATACGACCGACACGGACGATCTGACCCTCGACCTGCTGGCCGTTGGCGAGGAAGAAGCTGCCCGGTTCGACCCGCACCGTGCTGCCCAGCCGCAGCTGGGCCAGGCCGAGCAGATAGGTCTGCTGCAGCTTGGCGGCATCACCCAGCGCCTCGAAGGACTCGGCCTTCAGGCCGAGCTCGCCCAGGCCCTCCAGCGTCGCGCCGGCCTGCGAAAAGGTCGCCGCCAGCAGGTCGGCGTTCTGGCTGTTGTTCTCGGCCTCGCGGTCGACGCTGGCCAGCGTCGCGGTGCGGGTCTGCACCTCGGTATCCAGCGCGACGACGCGGTTCTGCAGCTGATCGACCTCGGTCCGCAGCGCGCCGGCCTGCCGAGTCGCGTCGGCCTTGGCGCTCTCCAGCCGGCGGCGCAGTTCGTTGCGCTGCGCGGTCAGGAAGGCGTATTCGCGGCGATAGGCCTCCTCGATGGAGACCGGCGCGGGTGCGGCGGCAGCCGGAGCGGCCGGGGCCGCAGCGGGCGGCGTGGCCGGTGCCGGCGTCTGCGCGACAGCGCCGAGGCTCAGGCCGAGCAGCGCGGCAGCAAGGATCAGGCGAAACGGACTCACGGGGCACCTCCGACCAGCGCATTCGGCAACTCGAACCAGCCCTGGCGAATCTGCTTCGACAGCGCCTCGAACAGGCTGGCAATCCGCTGCTGGTCCAGTTCTTCGCGGGCGACCTCGAAGGACCAGCCGCCGGCGGCCGGAACCGCGCTGCCGACCGTGCCGTCATCCAGCCGGAAGAACAGCATCACCGCGCCGACCCGGGCGACATCGGCCAGCATCGGCTGGCCGTCCAGCGTGATTGTCTGCTTCTGCAGGCTGTTCTCGCGGCTCAGCCGGAACTCGTCCTCGATGAAGGCCCAGAGCCGGTTGGCGGCGCGGCTCGGTGGCAGCGCGCCGGATTCGATCTGCGTGCGCAGCTCGGTCAGCGCCGCCAGTCGTTCTTCGGTGCGGAACGGCAGGCCGGCGCGCACCTGCGCCTCGACCTCCTGCAC
>Ga0075154_10000121_pt1 | contig 64448 bp, 99 predicted proteins | sample JI71714BDNA_FD_70965 | JGI IMG/M metagenome (GOLD analysis project Ga0075154, IMG submission 70965) | Wastewater effluent complex algal communities from Wisconsin, to seasonally profile nutrient transformation and Carbon sequestration -... | ecosystem: Engineered > WWTP > Effluent > Algae... | reverse complement strand
ATCCTTGTCGCAGCTATGCGGCAGAACATCAAGCTCAAGCAACCTATCGAGGTGCCGCCTAACCGCCTCTACACCTTTGAAAATGACGCAGAGGGGAGGATGTTTCACACTGAACGTGAACTGCCCCCTTTTGTAGCAAAGCCTTACGTAAGTTCCTACGGAGGCAACTACGGGGGCTACGGGAGGACTTGGATGGACGATTGGGACGATGAGTGGGATACTAAAAACATTGTCAAGAAACCTGCCAATGATGACCTCAAGCATGTCAACCTCCTTATCAAGGAGTTTCACGACGTACCCAACCAACCATCTGCTATTGCCTTTCGTGAAGACGGAAGTCTTGTCAAGGTCAACATTCAAATCGGGAAGGGTAAAGAAGCCAAAGACAAAATCATTGGCCGAGGCCATGAGCGAGGTTATTACATTGCTGGCCGTATCTTCCGCAGCAGTCTTTCGGGAAGTTCTTACTGGACTAACTGGTCGGACCTGACCTACGTCCGTATGAAAGAGGGCCGGGTTATCTCCAAACCTAATAACGGGTTTGAGCTGTCCTTTGCCTCTGCCACAGCTGAATATGCTAATTGGTTTGAGGGTGGCCCCCTACTTACCAAAGGGGCTTGGGAAAACCGTGTCCAATGTGGTTGCCTCAACTGTCTTAAAGCCCCTAACTGGGGTCAGAAAGATGCAATCAAATGGGTAGATCGTGAACACTTCTTCTGTGACGAGTGCCTTGAGATGCCCCTTGTAAAAGACCTTATCGCCGAACAATCCAAGCAAAAGAGTGCCTAATCATGCAAATCACTTCTCCTCTCGGTAAATCGTATGACTTCAAGATCGGTGCAGACCCCGAGTTCTTTGTCAAGCGTTACGGCAAACTTGTCTCTGCCTATGGTCTGATCCCCGGCAGCAAAGAAAACCCTTACAAAGTTCCTAAGGGTGCTGTTCAGGTTGACGGCATGGCGCTTGAGTTTAACATCGACCCTGCCAATACCCACGCTCAGTTTGAGGAACACATGTCTCGTGTCCTCAACTCCATCACTGCTATGGTTCCCGGCTACGAAATCTACGTAGAACCTGTTGCAGATTTCGGGTTGGAATACATTGAGGCACAACCTAAAGAGGCCAAAGAGCTTGGTTGCTCTCCTGACTTCAATGCCTACACCAAGATGGCTAACCCCCGTCCTGATGCCAACACGCCGTTCCGTACGGCCTCTGGTCACGTACACATCGGCTGGACTGACCGTGCTGTTGACATCAATGATGAGGGCCACCTCGAAGCATGTCGTGCTTTGACCAAGAGTCTTGATGTATGGCTTGGCATGGTGTCTCTCATCTGGGACAAGGATGACCGTCGCCGTAGCTTGTATGGTGCAGCAGGTGCCTTCCGTCCCAAGCCGTATGGCATGGAATATCGTGTGCTGTCTAACAAGTGGATCAACGACCCGATCCTGCGTAAGACCATTTACAACAACACCATCGAAGCTATCAAATGCACCTTTGCTGACCCTGACTATGGTGATCGTAAGTTCTACGGTCTCACTGCTCGTCAGATCATCAACAAGGAAGAGGGTTGGAAGACTGCTCTGACATCTGCTTTCGAGTACGAAGGTATCAAAACTCCCAAGAGCTACCGTTGAGGGGTCATGCACTACTATGTCTTCGTCCTAAAAAATAACTCTCAAAACATTCCCTCTTATGAACGCACTTGCGGCACAAAAGAGGGCGCAAAAAAGAGGGTTAAAGAGCTTGAAAAAAGAAAAGGCACAATCGCAGCTTTCTATACTGTAGACAGCCTCCCCACAAAATTTTGGTATTGACATGTATGAAGATGACTTGGAATATGCGTCTCGACGCCTGAACAACACCCTTGTCCGTACCCACACGGGCAAGCCCTTCTTTGTCCTCCGTACCTACTACAACGACGCTGGTGTTATGGTGCATGATGGTGACGTGATTGACGAAGGAGACCGTATCACTGTTCGTCACTCTGAGCTTGACCTAGAACCTGTCCCTCTTGGCTTTATTAATGTCACCAACGACATGGTCTTTGTTTCTCGCAAGCCTATGCGTCGTGATTGGAAACAGGGGCTGTCTCACAACAGCATTGCCACATTTGGCCGTCTTCGTCCTGACGAGGTTAACATTCGTGCCCTTAGTCAGCCTATCAACAAGAGCTACCCCACATTTGCCAAGGCTCTGTCTTCGCTTAACAAGCGTAATTCTATGGCCTTCTCTCGTGACTTCGGCCTTACCAAGCATGACGGGCAGGTTGTGCTAGTCTACCGTAAGCACAACGTTGGCCGTGTCGTAGACGGTGTCCCTGTTCTCAACGACAACAAGCAGTTCCTTCAACAACATTTGCAAGAGGCAATGTAATGACTATCAAACACATCATCGGCTGCCAAGAGCAGAGGGGAGACGTTGGCGTGGAGATTGAGCTGGAAGCAGACAACATCCCCGATGCACGTATGATGCCTGCCATGTGGAAAAAAGAGGCTGATGCCTCTCTTCGTGGTGAGAGTGCAGAGTTTGTCCTTCGTGAACCCCTGCCCCTTAACCAGCTTGACACGGCCTTTGCTGCTTTGCAAGATACCTTTGCTGCTTGTGGCACTCGTCCTCGTCCCACCTATCGTGCTGGTATCCACGTCCATGTCAACGTGCAAGACCTCACCCCCACCCAACTTGTTACCTTCATCTGCTCCTACTTCATGTTGGAAGAGGTGTTGCTGCGCTTCTGTGACAAGTCTCGACTTGGCAATCACTTCTGTCTCCGTATGTCGGACGCCTCTTTCCTTCTAGACAAGCTTGTAGAGTTTATCGAACAAGAAGATATTCACGCCCTTAACAATGAAGACCTGCGTTACGCCAGCCTCAACGTAACCAGCCTGTTTAAGTATGGCTCTATTGAGTTTCGTGCCCTTGAGTCCACCCTTGACTTTGCACGTATCAAGACGTGGGCTGGTGTTCTCGTCCACCTCCGTGACTATGCCAAAACCCTCAACAGCCCTGCTGACCTTCTCGGTCAGGCCAGTGCCCTTGGCTTTGAACAATATGCTCCTATCATACTAGGGCGTTGGTATCAGGCCTTCCAGCCTTGGGCCAATGAGGAAAACATCAAACGTGGTGTTCGTAACATCCAGTATGCCATCTACTCCCGCGACTGGTCTAAAGGCAGTCACAACATTTTCCGCAACAAAAATCTCTTCTCCCCCTCTTGACAAAGGGGAGGAGAGCGTTATATAGGAGATAGGGGTGTTTAAAGTAGGTCAATACATTATACGGAAAAACCCGGCCTCTAAAAGTTATTGGATGACAGCTTGTAAGAATAGAGGGCTGGACCCTTATGAGCCAATGCTTGTCACAGGAATGCTGGGACCAGACCCCATAATCGGGGCCATTAATCAAGGGTCTTGGTGGTCAACTATGTTTGACCTTGCACCCCACCTGACAAAGATTTAGAGGATTACATGTGATGGATTATAGATATGGAGAGAAGGTTAGCATTGTTGCCAACCCACGCAACCTAAATAATGCAGCTTTCAAAAGGTTTAAAAAGGGAGAGCCTGCTGAATATAAAGTTGTTTGGTCCTCTTTTGACAGGTCAAGGATTGAGGCAGCTTATATAGGAAAGAATGGTAACACCTCTGCCTCTTACATTTTTAGACAAGATGAGATTATGCCCACTAAACTTGTAGGAAAACAGCTTGAGGATTATATGTGATGATGTATCTGCTTAAACAATCCTCAGACCCTAAAGTAAGGGCGCATTATACGTGGATGGTATCTAAAGGTTTTGACCCAAAACGACCTGTTGAACTAAAGCCTGTTGTAAGCTCTGATAAACACCTTATGTTTAGTTTTACAAACTATGGACTGCCGGATAAAGTTTGGTTTTCTAAGGATTGCTTCTATCCTGTTCCTCCTGAGAAAGATTTAGAGGACTATATGTGATGTATGTTAGATATGTTCCTGAGAAAGACAGAGGTAGTACAAGACGTTGGGCCAAAGATTATGGTGTAAATTTAAACCAACCTTTTAAGGTTGTCGGGGAAGAAGGTCACTCTTACATCGCAGAGGTTCCTCAAGACTGGTCTTATAGACTTATCCCGGCAAATCTGTACCTAGAAAAAGGCCATTGGGTGCCTGTCACTGTTGACAAAGAGTTGGAGGAGTACTTGTAATGACACAAGGTGTGTGGCCCCTCGGAACCCCACTGAAAAGAAAAGCCTCTGATCTTCGTCCTACACAGCAAAAAAAGTGGGATGTCTATAAAAAACGTTACAAGGTGGGTAAAGACTCCATCTTTACCTTTGAGGGTTTTATCAAAGAGGGTAGGGAAAATATATTTCTGCGCACCTCAGGTGGAAAACTTGTGCAGGGGGATGTTAGGTGTTTTTATTCTGTGCACCCACAAACAGAATTGGAGGACTGGCTATGATGTTCAAAGAGGGGGACATCTTACAACGTCGTACAGATGTTCCAGAACGTTGGGGGATATGGGTACACAAGTGTGTGATCAACAACATTAACCCGACAAAACCACAAGAAGTTATTAACTCTTCCCCCTCTCTGGGGGTTCAACTTGAGTTAATGCCTGATGTTTGGTGGCAGCATCAGTGGTTTGAGAGGTTGGAGCCAGTGACTAACAAAGAACTAGACGAATACATGTAATAAGAAGGAAAAATAATGCCGGGTGTTCAGATTGACGCTTTGCCACACACTTGCGGTACAAAACGTGCCTTAAAAGTTTTTGCACAAGACGACGGGTCTATTAGTGGCTACTGTTTTTCGTGCGACACTTTTGTTCGTGATCCTTACGGAGATGGCCGATCTATCACCGATATGCCGAAACGAAAAGAGAAAACAGAAGAAGAAATCCAAACCGAGATTGCTGAGGTCACGTCATACCCAGTTGTGAATGTACCTGTTCGTAAGCTTCGTGAATCCACCTTGTCTAAATTTGGTGCCCACGTCTCTATGTCAGAGCGTGATGGCACTACTCCTACAGCAATCTATTGGCCTGTCACCAAAGACGGGAAGCTTACAGGCTACCACGTAAAGGTGTTGGACAAGAGCTGTCCTCCCTACAATATTGGGGACACACGAGACTGTGACCTCCTTAATTGGGAGCAGGCTAAGTCCTCTGGTGCATACCGTCTCATTGTCACTGAGGGGCCAGAAGACATGGCTTCCATTGACCGCATCTATGAGATGCACGGAGATGCTGACTATCATCCTGCTGTCGTCTCCCTCCCTCATGGGGCCTCTTCTGCTAAGAAGGTGTTAACTAAACACGCAGAGGATATTCGTCGTCTTTTCAAAGAGGTTATTCTTTGCTTTGACGATGATGAGCCGGGGCGCAGGGCTGTGGAGAAAGCTATGTTAGCTCTGCCCCACGCTAAGAGTGCTAAGCTGCCCACCAAAGACGCTAACCAAGCCCTTATTGAAGGCAAGGCTAAGGCAGCCTACAATGCTATTGCATTCCATTCAGAGACGCCAAAGAATACACGAATCGTCACAGCATTCGATATTCACGAACGTGCCAAAGAACCTGCCAAGTATGGTGAGCTGTCTTGGCCTTGGAAACAGATGAACGACGATCTTCGTGGCATTCGTCTTGGGGAGACTATCTACCTAGGTGCTGGCACTAAGATGGGCAAGACCACAGTGAAGAACGCTCTTGGTGCGCACTTCATTGCTGAGGATAAGGTTAAGGTGTTCATGGCAGCACCAGAAGAACCTAACGTTATGACCTACAAGCTTCTGGCTAACCAGCTCACAGGTAAGGTCTTTCACGACCCCAAAATCCCTTTTGAGGAGGAAGCTTACGAAGAGGCTGGTCGAATTATGAAAGACAAGCTTCTGATGCTTAACCTCTACCAATATCTTGGTTGGGAGAGCTTGAAGAAAGACATTGCTGTAGCAGCAGAGCTGGGGGCTAAAGCTGTCTTCGTTGACCCGGTTACTTCGTTGTCTAATGGTGTTAACTCAGGAGACGCTAACACGCTGCTTCAATCTTTTGCTCAAGAGCTTGCAGGCATGGCTGCTGATATGCAATTCACAGCCTTCATCTTCTGTCACCTCAAGGCCCCAGAAGGCCAAATTGCAGAGGACAAACGTAATAGTTTCTACAAGCAACAGCAATACGTCGATCTTGGTAATTGCTCTCATGAGATGGGTGGGTCTGTCTATTCGTCTCAGTTTGCTGGCTCTCGTGCTATGCAACGTAGTTGTCACTTAATGCTTGCTTTGCTAGGCAACAAAGACCCAGACCTTCCTGAGGAGGTTCGTAACACACGAGAGCTTCGTGTGCTTGAGGACAGGAATTGGGGCAGCTCTGGTAAATACCAACTGTTCTACAACAAAAACACTGGCCGATTCGTAGAGGTGTAATATGCTTCCTATTGGAACTGAGGTCTTTCTCTCACAAGTTGGTAAAAGACGGTACAAGAACGCTCCCCATAACCCTCATGGTCAGGCCGGTAATATCACTGAATACATAGTAAGAGGTGATTTTTGCTACAGGGTTCACTGGGATAGACACTCCACTAACGTGTACGAAATTGACGACCTTAACCCAGTTGTGGTAAACAAAGAGTTGGAGGATTACTTATGACGCTTCCAATCGGTACACGAGTAAGAATGTCAGAAGGGGGGAAGGAGGAGTATGCAGATTATGGCGACAACCCCCACAACATGCTGGGTACGATCTTTGCATATTTTGAGGAAGACCAAGCTGCGTATGAAGATGGGGACTACTGTTACACCGTCAGGTGGGAAAACGGATGTACCAACGAGTACAGACACTGTGATCTTACACCTTTACCCCTTGTAACTAAAGAGCTTGAGGAATATTTGTGATGATGTATATTTTTGACCCTAGTAAGTGTGATGATTTTACACTTCGGGTCTATACAAACTGGGCTACCAGCATGAAATACGACCTCTCCAAGCCAGTTGAAGGAAAACCCTGCCCGGAGATTCAAGAGCATTTGCTGTTATACTTTGGGCACAGTGTAGATAGGGTTGACAAACACGTTTTTAACCTCTGCCCTCCCCCAGATCGTCCTTTGGAGTATTATCTGTGAATATTGAAACCTTATACACAAACTACCGAAAATCCTTCGTCTCTAAGGTGAGGCCCTATGTACAAAATTGGGATGTTGCAGAAGACATTGTTCAAGATGCTTTCACAAGGGCCATGATCTGTATTGACCAATACGACAAACGTAAGGGGTCATTAAAGGGGTGGTTTACCAAAATCCTCTTTTCTTGTGTCTGGAAGCATTTACGAGAGCTTAAGAAACGTCCTCCTATGTATGACATTGATCTTGTGCTAGAGAACGATTTGCTGGCTTACGAAGAAGAACCTAACCTTCGTGATTATGTCAAGGGTGTTAGCAATACCAAACACAAACAAGCTTTGCTTGGCTATTTTGTCCTTGGTAACACCTATGCTGAGATTGCCCCTTTGTTGGGGCTTACACAGGACAACGTTCGTAAGATCGTGTCTAGATTCAGGGAGAGTGAACGATGACTGAGGTTGTAATTTTTGCTCTTGTAGTTGCCACCCTGTTTGTAATCATCTTTGGAGATTTACATGACTGATTACACTTTGGCCGCGCCGCTGCAACGCATCGTGGAAGGTGCCAAGACCGCACCCCAATGGGACATGCAAGCAGATCGGCTCGCCGCCCTTCCCCCCGCACCTGACGCGCCGGGGGTGCGGGTGAAGCCGTTGGAGTGGGAAGTTTGCGCTCTGCCACGGCACTCTGAAAACAAGTGGAAAGCTGGTCCTTATATCATTCACTATATCGAGGGCTTTTTCCTTGTTTACGGGTGGAGCGACAAATTTAAGCACACGTCTCTGCACCTAGATGACGCCAAAGCCGCTGCGCAGGCCGATTACGAGGCCCGCATTCTCGCAGCGCTGGACACCCCCGACGCCGGGGTGGTGGCGGAACTGGTGGAGGCGCACCGCGAGAACGCCCGCGTTCTGAGCCACATCCACAATGACCTGCAAGGCCGCGTTGATGCCGCCAAGCTGGCCGCGCTGTTCGAGTGCTTGGCGCGGTCTACAGCCGCCCTCGCCCTTATCGCCCGCCACCTCGCGCCGGGTGATGATCTGGTGGAACGGTTGCTGAATGAGCATGAAGTCTTGATGCTTCGGGCTTTTGGCACCGCATCGCCCGACGCGCGCACCTATGACGCAGACGGAAAGCCGGGTCTAACAGTTGGGGAAATCAAATCACCCATGTCGGAAGCCGCCGCCCGCATCGCGGCGCTGACCGCGACGGTGGCGGAAATGGACGCCGCAGTTGCCGCGACGGTGGCAGATGTACGAGAGCAGCGCTCAGATGCCGAGGCGCGGATGGAAACCGCCGAGGCCGAAGCCGCCACCCTGCGCGACCGTCTGGCGCGGATGGAGGAAGAGAGCGAGAGTTGGAAAAAGGCGTTCGCCGCTCAATCTAACAAGCTGCAAAAGGTTCTGCACATTCCGGGTGTCTGCGCCGCCCTCACCGATGGAGGCAGCAATGGGTGACAGCGGGCTTGAGGTAGACGCCATCCACCGTGCTAGATGCATCGCGATTCTGAGCGATGGGCAGCAAGTGCCAATCACTAACTGGATCGACATTGACGGCGACGAGTGTGGGCCGGGCGATGCCGTTGCCTGCGCCTGCGGTCCAGACAGCAAAGGCATTTGGTATGCCGTTAATCTTGGCAGTTTCACGGGGGCAGTTATCCAATGAGCCGCGAAAGCAAAGCAACCAAAGACGAAATCCAGCGCAATCGTGATGAAGCCTACCAGAACGGATGGGGCGACGGATACGCGGAGGGCTACGGGAAAGCGACCGAGGACGCCATCCGCGCGGGAGGTGGGCAATGAACGAGGTGAAAGATTTCTTCTCATGGGGAAGCCCCACCTACTCAGAACTACGAGCCACCCCTAATGGTGAATGTATCAACATTGAATACGTCAACAGCCTCACTCACTTCCCAAGCAACATTGTACAACAAACCCTCTTGGACCAAGAGGTGATTGTTCGTCTTAATGCTGTAGAGATTCCTGATGAGTTCACTGTCATTGCTGCCCCCGGTTGGAAAGTGGTAACTCAAGTCCCTGTGATGGTTGAGGAATGGACCACAGCTATCGTCACTGTTTGTCAAATGTTGTTAGGATAGAGAATGTACACACCAGATAACTGGGTTATCATTAAGTTCAACACTAAACCCCCTCACTACAAGGTTTTAGCTGGTTGGTCTGGAGGCTACACTCAAGGGGACAGTTGGAGGATGAACTCTGGCATCACTCGTGTATCTTCTGGGGAGGCACACTACAATTTTTATGGTAGTAGCGGCTCTCAGTATCAATGTCATAAAGAGGCTTATGGCCTTCGCAGGAACAATGCTTATATCTGGGCTGCCTTGAAAGAGAAGCACGGAGATAAGGTAGAACTTATGCCGGAAAACACTGACTGGTTAAACATGGATTGGTTGATTAAATGATTTGTTATAAAGATCAAACCTTCTGTTCATCAGATTGTAAAAATGACAAATGTCCCCGCCATTGGACAGATGAGATTCATCAAGCTGCTAGGGAATGGTGGGGACATGACCAAGGTCATCCCCCTGTTGCTTTCTCAGATTTTTCTAAAACATGCCCGGAGTATACTAAATGAAAGGGGGGTAAGTGCCAGTCTTTGATATTGAAACCGATGGCCTAAGTCCCACTAAGATACACGTCTTATCCTACGAAGACGAAGGTGTCATTCATTCACTACGACATTATGATGACATGAGGGCATGGCTCCTCTCTCAGTCAGTATTAGTGGGCCACAACATCGTGTGTTACGACGTTCCTGCTCTTGAACGTCTCCTAAGTATTAGTATCAAAGCTAAGCTTATCGACACACTCTACCTTTCGTACTACCTATACCCCGAACGCCAACTTCATGGTCTTGAATGGTGGGGAAAAGATTTAGGGATTGAAAAGCCTAAGGTTAACGATTGGGAGAATCTTTCGTACGAAGTGTATAAGTTCAGATGCGAGTCTGACGTTGCTATTAACCTTCGTCTTTGGACGAAACAAAAGAGTTACTTAGCCCGTCTGTATGATACAGAAGAGCCTGAAAAGCTTCCTATCATCTCTTATCTAACCTTTAAAGCTTCTTGTGCAAGAGAGCAAGAGCGTAGTAGGTGGCGACTAGATATTCCGTTCTGCAAAGAAGCATTAGCACGTCTCGAAGCAGAACAACAACCGAAGGTAGAGGCTTTGGCCTCTGTCATGCCTAAGGTGAAAAAGCTCGCTAAGAAAGAGCCTCCGGCTAAACCTTACAAAAAAGACGGAACTCTCTCTGTAGAGGGGGCTAAGTGGCAAAAATATTTACGCGAACAGGGCTTGACAAAAGACCATTCAGCACCTATATATATTGTCACCAAAGAAGAAGACCCTAACCCCAATAGTCCTGAACAAATCAAAGATTGGCTGTTTAGCCTGGGTTGGGAACCAATCACATTCAAATTCGTTAAGGAGGATGATGACACAGAGAGGAAAATCCCTCAGGTTAAGCTTCCTAACTCCCCTGATATTTGCCCTAGTGTTCTTGAGCTTGCGGAACAAGAGCCTGCCATTAATGAACTCGCAGGTCTTTCAATTCTTAAGCACAGGATTGGTATCCTCAAAGGCTTCCTCGAAAATGTGGACGATGAGGGATTTCTTAGGGCCAGAGTTCAAGGACTGACTAACACATTACGCTTCAAGCACACAGAGATTGTCAACCTACCCGGCATCGACAAGCCTTATGGAAAAGACGTAAGGGGTTGTCTGATTGCTCGTGATGACCACGAATTAGTTGGGTCTGACATGAACAGTCTTGAAGATAACACTAAGAAGCACTACATGTACTTCTACGATCCAGAGTATGTTATCGAGATGTCCCAAAAGGGGTTCGACCCCCACCTCGATTTGGCTAAGCGTTCTGGTGCGGTATCTGAGGATGATGTTTCCCTCTACTTGGCACATAAGGATGACCACGACATTGGGGCTAATCTTGCTGCTCTTATCAAGCAGGTTGCTGGTCTTCGTAAGATTTACAAGGTGGTGAACTACTCCGCTGTCTATGGGGTGGGAGCTGCTAAGCTTGCTAGAGAGCTTAAGACCACAGTTGCCAAGGCCAAAGAGCTTCTAGAAGGTTATTGGAAACGTAACTGGGCTGTACGTAAGATTGCTGATGATTGCGTCACTAAGACGGTGAGTGGTCAGAAGTGGTTGTACAACCCTGTGTCTAAGTTCTGGTATTCTCTTCGTTACGACAAAGATAAGTTTTCCACCCTTAACCAAGGTACAGGTGTCTATTGCTTTGACACTTGGGTCAGAGAGGTGAGAAAACAACGTAGTCAACTCACAGCTCAATTTCACGATGAGGTTGTCCTAGAGGTTCGTAAAGGTAACAGAGAGAAAGCTACGTCCCTGCTTAAGACAGCAATTCAAACAGTAAATAACAAGCTCAAGCTAAACGTTCAACTAGGTGTTGACGTACAATTTGGCCGAGCTTATAGCGACGTTCACTAAAGGAAAACAACAATAATGATGAATGCAAAGAAACTTCCTATGTCTGGTGGTTCGGATAAGAAACGTCCCGACCCCCTTGATGCAGGTTCCTATCCAGCACGTCTTGTGCAGATTGTGGGCCTTGGTGTCCAACCTCAAAGAGAGTACAAAGGCGAGGCTAAGCCTCCACGGCTTTCAATTCGTCTGACTTACGAGTTTTTGGACGAGTTTATGAAAGATGAAGAAGGTAATGATCTTGAGGACAAGCCTCGTTGGCTGTCAGAAGAGCTTCCCTTCATGTCGCTCAAAGCTGATCTAGCCAAATCTACCAAACGTTATTTCGCCCTCGACCCCGAAGACACGGCTGATGGTGACTGGTCCAAGCTTGTTGGTGCCCCTTGTGTAGTCACCATTGTTCAGGAAGCTGACAAGCGTCCGGGTGTAGACCGTATCTACGAGAAGGTGGCTAACGTTTCGTCTATGCGTCCTAAGGAAGCTGCTAAGGCTCCTGAACTGAAAAACCCCCCGCTTGTGTGGGATTTCTATGACCCTGATGTGGAGGTCTTTAATGATTTTCCCGACTGGATCAAAGAAAAAATCAAAGGGGCTGTAGACTACCCCGGTAGCGCCCTTGAGAAGGCCCTAGGAGGGGCATCTACCCCTAAGGTGGACAAGGGTAGCCAGAAAGAGATGAAGGCCCCTAAGGCCCCTGAGCCGAAGGCTGGGCTTGATGTGGGTGATGGCGAGGATTGGTAATGAAAGAAACTCAGTTTGGTGAAGACATTTACTTAAACGAGTACACTGAGTACGATAAGACAACCCTCCATCAACTATTTGGTGAGTTGTACGACAAGCTGGATAAGGCTGAGCAGTCTGGACTTAAAGGCGTCTTTGTTCAGTTCCGTTCTACTATTGAGCCCTACGAAACCTATGCTGGACCTGTTGAGGTCCAAATTAGGGGGCAAAGGGAGCTTAGCATGTTTGAGAAGGCAGAAGAAGATGAACAAAAACGTATTGAGGCTCTCTCTCAAAAACTTGGTGTCACCTTCTACGAAGCCTCTGTTGTAGACCGCCTAGAAAAAGCTAAAAAAGTTAAACTCTAACCTGCGTATGCAGAGAAAGGAGGATACGAGATGAAGCCGCTTATTGATGCTGACATCTTGCTTCCCTTTACGAAATAGGTTTTTCCTCAGAGCAAAAGATCGACGATGAGGTCTTGCCTAACAGTTGGGAGTTTGCACAAGAGCTTCTTGATAATCGTATCAAGTTTATCTGTGATGAGGTGGAGGCAACAGAGCCTCCCCTCCTCTTCCTCACCAACACCAAGCGTATCAATAAGCTGTTAAACAAACAGAGAAAGAGGGAAGGTGACAAACCCAAAGACTATGTTGAAAACTTTCGTGTCGAAGTGGCCCAGTCCATAACCAAGGACGACACAGACTCTAAAGAATATAAAGGAGGTCGCAAGGCTGCTAAGCCCTTCCACTTTCATAATCTGCTATCTTACATTCTTAGTGCTTATCCTTATCATATTGACGAAGGTGGTCTAGAGGCAGACGATGCTATGGTGATCTACCAATACAGCCGTTGGAAACAGGGGCTGAAAGACACCATCATCTGTTCTCGTGATAAAGACGTTCGTCAATGTCCGGGCTTCCACTTTTCGTGGGAGATTGCTAATCAATCCTCTGTAGGCCCTATTGAGGTGGATGAGCTGGGTTGGTTAGAGCACAAGAACTTAGGAGAGCGAGACAAGAAAGGACACCTCAAGCCTGCTAAAATCTTTGGTGTGGGGGACAAGTTCTTCTACTACCAACTTCTCGTTGGGGACACTGTTGATGCTGTAGCAGGTATTAAAAACCGTGGCCCTGTTTTTGCCTACAATCTACTTAAAGACGCCACCTCTTCTCGTGAATGTTATGAGCTTGTAGCTGAGAAATACGTACAAGCTTGGGGAGACAGGTGGAAAGAGAAAATGAAACAGCAATCACAGCTTCTCTGGATGGTCAGAGAGCTTGATGAGAAAGGAGAAAAGGTTTTGTGGACCCCACCTAAACGTGTTCCTATCACGACGAAGGCAGAATGAGATATACATTTGACTGGGTCAGAGAGAAAAATGGCTGGCAAATTCTTGTAATCGAGGGTCGTCAACAGGACGCTAAGATTGAACTTTTGCTGACAGATGAAGACGCCCTAAAGCTTTACAAGTTCATTGGTGAAAACTTTAACGTGGAGAGCACATATAGATAAACCAACTAAGACTAGGGCTTCTGGCACTATGACTGAGGCTGCTTTTGTGTCTTTCGTTAAAGGACACCTACGTAGAGCCTCTAGGTGGTGGAAGCCCATTAGTGAGACTATCAAGAATGCACGAGTAAGAAAAGGAGTTTATCTCTGTAATGGTTGCAAACAAGAGGTGGGTGCATCCATTGTGATTGAAGGAAAGAGGGTCAAGAATGTATTCTGTGACCACATCAACCCTGTCGTAGACCCTGCATCAGGATTTACTGGTTGGGACTCTTTCATCAATAATCTTTATTGTGAGCAAGAAAACCTACAGCTTTTATGTAAGAGCTGCCACGACGCTAAAAGCAAAAACGAACGAGAAATTCGTTCCAATAATAAGAAAGAACAAAATGAACAAACTCAAGTTTAATCGTTTCACCGATGTAGAACATATTCCTCTCCAAGTGTACAATCGTACGGTTATGTTCTATAACATCTATGACGATCATGGTAAGCTGGCTGCCGAAGAATATGCTGACAGCTTTTCCAAAGAAGAGCGCCTACAGATGGCACAGGTTGCTGCCCTAGTTAAGACTAAAGGAACTAAACATGTTATTCAGCTTGTCACTGCTGGTGTGCAGTTTGTTGATGATCCATATGTCGAGAGTGCTCAGTGATTAAGTCAGACGGTGGTCCTAGTGCCTACTACGACCTTCCAGAGACAGCCAGAACGCTTAATGATGTAATTGAGTGGAAAGGAGAAACTCAGTGGTTGGGGGACTCCTTTCACCTGTCTAACGTCACAAAAGCTGCATGGAGGTGGGGGGTTAAAGATGGCACAACGAAAGAGTACGATGCGCGCAAATTTATTTACACCGGGGCACGTCTTTTGATGAAATATGCAGGTAAAGCTGCTCTTCGAGACACTTTGCAAAGGATGCTTGATGACAAACAATTTAACTGAGACCTTGGTTTTACAAAAAATGCTCTTGGAAGAGTATTTAGACGTTTCTCCAACTAAACTTTTTTACAACAGCAAAAACAGGTACTACTACGCTGTAGTCAGTGGTGTCTTGAAAGCTGTTCATCGACATATTGCGGAGGCTCTACTACCAAACACAAAATCCTACAGCGATGTGAACCATAAAGACTCTAACCGAGCTAACAACGCACCCTCAAACCTAGAGTGGTGTGACCGTTCTTATAATATTAAACACTCTTATGTCGCAGGGAGACAAGCAGCGTTTAAGGACAGGGTCGGTAAAGATCATCACCTATCTAAAGCTGTCCTAGGTACTCACAGAGATACTAAAGAAACTATATTTCTAGAGTCTTTAAATCAAGGTAAAGCTGTTGGATTCTCTGCTCCGGGGATTTGTCGGGCTTTAAAAGGAGAAAGGGCACACTATAAAAACTATAACTGGGAGTATGTAAGTGCCTAAAATCCTCATTATTGACATTGAAACAGCTCCCAAGATTGCTTACGTGTGGCGCTTCTGGAAAGAAAACATCTCCCCTAAGCAAGTTAAGCAACACGGACACATCATGTCCTTCTCAGCCAAATGGCTGGGAGGGGACGAAATCTTCTATGAAGAAAACAGGAAAGAGAATGACCGTCGTATTGTCTCAAAGCTTTGCGAGCTACTTAACGAAGCTGATTTCGCAGTTGCTCACAATGGCGAAGAGTTCGACTTCAAACAAATCAGAGCAAGGGCGTTAGTACACGGATTAAAACCACCCGCCCCCTTTAAGGTGATTGACACCTACAAGATTGCTAAACGAGAGTTTGGGTTTCCTTCTAACTCGCTTGAATACCTCACTGGGGTGCTTAATTGCTCCGTCAAGAAAGACGGCCATGCCAAGTTCCCCGGCTTTCTCCTCTGGCTGGAATGCCTCAAAGGAAATGATGAGGCTTGGGCAGAAATGAAGGACTATAACATCAAAGATGTCCTAGCCCTCGAAGACCTCTATCTTAAGCTTCGTCCTTGGTCCACTAACCATCCCAACCTCGCTGTGTACTCAGAGCCTAGTGAAGACCCTGTGTGCCCTAAGTGTGGCGGTAAACACATGCAATATCGTGGCTATGCTTACACCTCTGTGGGTAAGTTCCATCGTCTGCAATGTCAAGACTGTGGTGGTTGGTCTCGTACCCGTTATTCGCTACGAGGAAAGGACGAAAACCTAGTGGTCAATCAAGTGAATTGATGACACTAGTAAGTCTCCTGATAATAATAATGATAATTGGAGTCTTCCTATGAAGAAATTTAAACAGCTTGCTGTCGTGTTACAAGAGTTTAATGGGCTTGTTGCCCGTACTAAGAAAGACCCCTCAAAGGAAAACCGAGAGTTGCTAGACGATTGTCTGCTTCGTCTCAAGCAAGAGGTTGATCAGGTGCTAGTATGAAGTGTGAAGCAAGGTTAATCGCTTTAACACAACCCACCATAGAGCTACGAGAAGCCACCCCTGAGGGGGTGGTTGCTTACTGTGCTAGGGTGAGTAATCCACAGCATCAAGACAAGCCTCTAGGCTCTCTCCTTGATTACTGCATCCGTAATAAACATTGGTCTATCTTCGAGATGGCTAATGCTGTTGTAGAGGTGCAAGCCCCACGGGATATTACGAGACAACTACTTCGCCATCGTAGCTTCTCGTTTCAGGAGTTTAGTCAACGATACAGTGATGAGATTGAGTTCACTGATCGTGATTTTCGTCGTCAAGATGAGAAGAACCGACAGAATAGTACCGATGATTTGGATAAGGTGTTGACTGCTCAGTGTAAGTACGGAGAAAATAACCTTTTGATCAAGGTTAGAGATTTTTATGCTTACATGCGTGAGTATGGCGTAGCCAAAGAGTGTGCTCGTGTCATTCTCCCTGAGGGGCTTACAATGAGTAAGCTCTACGTCAATGGCACCCTTCGTAGCTGGCTCACCTACCTAGATGTACGTATGGATAAAACCACTCAACTAGAGCATCGGGTGTTGGCAGAAAAAATTAAGGGTTGTTTAAACCCCGTCTTTCCAAATGTATTTTCTGCGGTAGCTAAAGATGACTCTTGAAGACGCTGTCGAGTGCAACCCTGATACAGGTGAACTTTTTTGGAAAATCCGAGTTAATAACTCAGTCAAGGTTGGGGATAAAATAGGAACTAAACACAGCCGTGGGTATCTTTTCTTTAGACTTAATAAAAGATTTTACTTTAACCACAAGGTTGTCTGGTTTTTAACTTATGGTTGCTGGCCTGAGCAAGAGCTTGATCACATTAATGGCGACAAGGCAGACAACAGAGTTGAGAACTTACGTGATGTTTCTCACAGGCAAAATATGCTTAATAAGGGACCAATAAAAAACGGCAGCTCTAGTTTCAAAGGGGTGCATTGGCATAACAAAAGCAAAAAGTGGAGGGCGAGTATCTGGAACGGCTCTAGTAAACTGCACATAGGTATGTTCGAGGAGGAGAGAGTTGCAGCGTTGGCTTATGATGAGTTAGCAAAGGAGATTTTTGGAGAATATGCCAGAACAAATTTTTAGGGGGGTAAATTGTTAACTTCACCTGACACCCTTTTCGTCCTCCTTTTCGTAGGGATTATGGCCTATGTTTTATACGTGGGAGAGTGATGGGAAAACGTAGTACATACGAACCACGTCCTCGTGACTTCTATCCCACCCCCTTTGCAGCTGTAGAGCCTCTCAAGGGAATGCTGGGGCCTGTGACCTTCTGTGAACCCTGTGCAGGGGATGGTCGTCTAGCTACACATATTGAAGACCTGTTCCCAGAGTCTCTTTGTACCCTTGCCTTGGACATTGAGCCTCAAACGGATTGGGTCTTAGAAGGCGATGCTAACAATCTGACAGAGGAGTCTCTAGCTTTCTGTCAATACATTATCACCAACCCTCCCTTCACTTGGGGGGTGTTGAAACCACTCCTAGATAAATGGATTTCCCTTCGTCCAACCCTCCTTCTTCTCCCAGCAGACTTCCTTCACAATAAACGGTTTAGCCCTTATCTGGATAAGTGTGTTTGGGTTAAGAGCATTGGACGAGTAAAGTGGATTGAAGACAGTAAAATGACTGGTGTAGACAACTTCGTCTGGGCCATGTTTGATAAGAACAAAGACGTTGATCAAGCAACGCTATTTTTTGGAAGAGACTAATGCTTACCCTTCCCACAGAAAGCTTAGAAAGGTTAAAACAGTTTATAGACTATAACGAGGTCACAGGGAGACTTCATTGGAAAGTTGCAAACAGTAACCGAGTTAAGATCGGACAAGAGTGTGGTTGTGTAAGTGGGGCCACTGGATACCGTGTAGTACGTCATGATAACGTGTTGCTTGCAACACATCATATTGTTTGGTTTTTGTGCAAAGAGGTATGGCCCACAACACCCTTAGACCACATTAACAGGAACAAGTTAGACAACCGCATAGAGAACTTGAGGGAAGCTTCTCTGCAACAAAATAACTACAATGTAGCAAAGAAAAATATCAACTATACCTCTCGTTACAAAGGGGTTTGGTTAGACCGTCACGGAAAACCTAGGGCCAGAGTCTATAAAGATGGTAACAGGTTTGAACTTGGAGCTTTTAGTAACGAAGAAGAAGCTGCTAAAGCTTACGACAAGCTTGCCAGAGAGTTATTTGGGGAGTTTGCAAAACTTAATTTTGAGGTAATTAATGACTAACGTAGTGAAGCTAAACAGCTTAGACGAACATGATGAAGAATACTCTAATTTTATTGACGGGCTAAAAAATGACGTGGTCAGTGCTATTTTCTTGATCGAAAAATCTGACGGCACTGTTCAAGTCGGCTCCAACTTTGAAAACCGACGTGACCTAATCTATGCCATCTATCGTCTACAAAGTCTTGGACAGGTGCTGGCAGCAGGGGGTGATGAATGACCTATCTAAGCCGTGAAGATGTGGTGTCCGAGTTCCATCGAGCTTTTGGACACCGCCTCGATCAAGACATCAACGAGAAAGAGCTTATCCTTCGTTACACCCTCCTTGCAGAAGAATGGGCTGAACTGAAAGAAGAGATTGCTGCTGCTCTCGCTGACCTGTCCTCCCACGGAGAGGTTAAGCGTAAGACTAAAGAGCGTATGTTGAAAGAGATGGCTGACCTTCAATACGTCCTCTCTGGTATGGCAGCTACGTTTGGTCTGCCGCTACAGGTGGCATTTGTTCGTGTTCACAAGAGCAACCTGTCTAAGCTTGGAGAAGATGGTAAACCAATCTTCCGTGAGGACGGGAAAATTCTTAAAGGAAGTAACTATGCCCCACCAGACCTAGAGGATTTAGTCAAAGACACTACACAAGTTCCGGGCTATGACTGTTATAATATTGGGGTGTGAGATTGACAGAACAAACTAACTACGGACCTGCACTTGGCATCAGCCAAGAAATCCATGCTATGAAGTATCGTTCCAAGGGTGAAAGCTTCAAGGACGCTATGGTACGTGTAGCAGACGCTTTGAAGGACGACGAAGACCATTACCGGACCCTAAAGTCTATTCTGCTTAATCAACGTTTTCTCCCAGCAGGGCGTGTACAAGCAGCGATGGGCAGCCCCAAAGTCGTGACTGCTTATAACTGTTTTGTGTCTGGCACCATCCCAGATAGTATGCACGGTATTATGAATGCAGCCCATGAAGCTGCTGAGACCATGCGTCTTGGTGGGGGTATTGGGTACGACTTCTCCACCCTTCGCCCTCGTGGGGACCATATCAGGAGCCTCGACAGCCGCTCTAGTGGGCCTATTAGCTTTATGGGTATCTTCGATGCTATCTGTAAGACTATCGCTTCTGCTGGTCATCGTAGGGGCGCTCAGATGGGGGTTCTTCGTGTAGATCACCCAGATATTGAGGAGTTTGTAGAGGCGAAGCAGAACAGCACTAACCTGACGCAATTCAACATCTCTGTTGGAGTTACAGACGCTTTTATGCAAGCTGTGATTAATGACGAGATGTTTGACCTTGTGTTTGACGGGCGTGTCCACAAAACCATTCGTGCTAAAGCTCTTTGGGATAAAATCCTCCGTGCTACATGGGACTGGGCTGAGCCGGGTATTCTGTTTATTGACCGCATCAACAAAAAGAACAATCTATGGTATTGTGAGACGATTGCAGCAACAAACCCATGTGGGGAGCAGCCACTGCCGCCCTATGGTGCTTGTCTTCTAGGCTCTTGGAATCTTGTTAAATACGTTCGTAAAACTCCTATGTTTGACCTTTGGGAGTTTGACTACGATGCACTGATCCGTGACATTGCCCCTGTTGTCCGTGCAATGGACAATGTTATTGACCGTACCTTCTATCCCCTCCCTAAACAAAAAGAAGAGGCACAGAATAAGCGACGTATGGGGCTTGGTGTTACAGGGCTTGCAAATGCTGGGGAGGCACTTGGGCTAGTTTTTGGTTCTGACGAGTTCTTGGAGTGGCAGGCTAAGGTTATGTCTGTTATTCGTGACACATGTTACCGGGCCTCTATTGCCCTCGCTGTTGAAAAGGGGTCTTTCCCCCTTCTGAACCGGGAGTTGTACCTACAATCAGGTTTTGCCACCACGTTGCCAAGTGACATCCGTGACAACATCAGTAAGTACGGTATCCGTAACTCCCACCTCTTGTCTATCGCACCTACAGGGACTATCTCCTTAAGTGCAGATAATGTGTCATCTGGTATCGAGCCTGTGTTTAGTCACTACTACGACCGCACTATTCAGACCTTTGAAGGGCCTCGGGTAGAACGAGTAGAAGATTATGGCTATCGTGTCTTTGGGGTTAAGGGGAAGACTGCGAATGAGTTGTCAGTGTTTGACCACGTTAAGGTGCTTAACGTTGCAAGCAAGTACGTAGACTCCGCTTGCTCTAAAACTTGTAATGTTGGTGATGACGTTACATGGGATCAGTTCAAAGATGTTTATATGCAAGCTTACCTTGGTGGGGCATCTGGGTGTACTACATTCCGGGCTTCTGGTAAACGTTATGGTATCTTGAATGCAGCTTCTGTAGAAGATGTGGCACAAGAGCCAGAAGTTGAGCAAGACACATTTGTGGACGAGAAAGAAGGAGGTGCTTGTTATTATGACTCTACCACTGGTCTCCGTACATGTGAGTAATTGGTACGATGATGAAGGCCCTTCCCAGACTATTACAGTCTGGGAGGAGGCTGCTGTTCGCCCCTCATTAGTGTTAAGCCCTAGTGGGGAACCTTTTCAGCTAGAAACAAAAAAGAAAATGGGGTTTGACCTCACCCCAAAGGACAATAACAATGCTCGAAAAACCACGGGGCAAGCGTATCTCTCGTTACAAGAAAGCGGGGGAGGAGGCAGTAGGAAAGATTTTCGACCTACAACCTCTTAATGCTGCACAAGCCCTTTATCTAGAGGCCCTTAAATCAGCTCCTCAAACCATCGTCTGTGGTTACTCAGGGACAGGTAAGACATTCCTAGCAGCCAGTATGGCAGCTAACATGTATCTTACCAAACAGGTAGACAAGATCATCCTCACACGTCCTAACGTGTCTGTGGGCAAAGACCTTGGTTACTTCCCCGGAGACCTTAACGAGAAGTTTGGTCCTTGGGCAGCCCCTGTCTTAGATGTCCTTAATGAACGTCTGGGTAAAGGCGTGGTGGAGACGGGGATTAAGAATGGCAACATTGAACTCTCCCCAATGTCTGTTATGCGTGGACGTTCATTCAAGAACGCTTTCGTCATTCTAGACGAAGCACAGAACACCACTGTAGCAGAGATTAAGATGTTCCTCACTCGTATTGGTGAGGGCTGTAAGGTTGTCATCAACGGTGACGTACGACAGAGTGACATTAAGGAACAGTCTGGTCTATCTAAGATTATCCACCTTGCTAAGAAATACCAAATGGACATCCCAGTGATTGAGTTTGGTATCGAGGACATTGTTCGTAGTGACATCTGCAAACAGTGGATAATCTCTTTTGAATCAGAAAAGTTATGAAACTTACCTGTTGCACTTGTAAATCAGAAAAGGAGTGTGAGGAGTTTTCAAAAAACTCTTCGACAAAAACTGGCTATCAATCTAGATGCAAAGATTGCGTAAAGGCTCACTATAAAAAATTTCCAGACAAAGTTAAAGCCCTTGCTAAGGAAAAATACCACACAAATAAGCAAGACCCAACTTGGCTTGCAAAGGAGTCGCTACGAAAAACAAAACAATCTAGGGTTGCCTACAAGCAAAATCCAGAGAAGTTCAAACTCAAGTCAAAGAACTTTAAGGCTAATAACAAACACCGTTACGCAGAGTATCAAAGTCTAAGGTCTCGCAACATTAGTTATCAGACTAAAAAGCTATCAGAAGACGACAGAGCTAAACTTCAATTTATTTATTTGATACGAGCTGCGTTATCTGATGTAACCCACCAAGTGTGGCATGTTGATCATATTGTGCCACTTAAAGGTAAAGGTATTTGTGGTTTGCATGTCCCTTGGAATCTAACACTTTTGACAGCACACGAAAACTGCTCTAAATCAAACAAAACAATTACAGCTTTCGAGAGTGAAAGGTTGTGATGGACGACAGCGAACTCCACAAGTTGGCAAGAGAGGTGGCAGCAACTCTCGAACAACCTGACAAGAAGCACCTCAGATTTAATGACATTGTCAGGGTTGCTAAACTTTTTTACAAAGAGCCTGAGGCAGGTGTTAGAGAATTAGTGCTAGCCTGTGATAAGTCTAACTTAGTTTTCTACGACAAGACCCCAATGTGGGAATCTTTAGAAGACAACTATAATTGGATGCTAGAGGTAACTTGAAATAAATAAGCCCCGCTCCTCTTTCGAGGGCGGGGCCTTTTTCATTTTATTCTCCCAAACTCTTCTTCCTCAAGGTCCATCCTACGTTTGATGGCCTCGATTTCAAAGAGAGAGAGTTTATGTTCATCTGTGGTAATGCCCAAGGCTTTCATAGCCCTACGCCTAGCACCCCGGTCTCCTACGAGAAGCTTTCGTCTCTCGTTGTTAAGACGGTCTTGGCTATCACCAATACGACCCCCTTCCAAGAGACTGAGGATTTCCCTACGTGTCTCTTGTATAAGGGTGTTAACACGATCAATCTTAGCCGATTGAGGGGCTTTAAGGAACACCTCGTTCTTTAACAGACGAGCTGCCCTTTCCTCTAGCATAGGTGTGATTGTCTTGTTGATGAAAGCGTCATACTCAGGATTACCAGAGGTGAAGCTATCAGCCATGTAAGGCGGTTTATCCACCATACCAAGCAACTTATTAATCTTGTTAGCCTTAGGGGGCAACGTCGTACCAACGATAGTCCCAGCCGGGTTTGGAATACGAACAGGACCGGGAGAGATAGCACTCTCCTTAGGCTTACCCATCAGCCTCACACCATACTCGTTCTCTTCACCAAGTGCGTAGTTGAAGAAGGCAGAGGTGTAACGAGTAAGACCAAGGGTAAACTTATCAATCCCCTCAGCTTGCTTACGATCAATAGTCAGACCACCACCAGCCTCAGGGTTGGTATAGGAAATAGTACGGCTCATCAAGTCCAGAGGACGTGTGTAACCCGCCAGAATATCCCCTGTCGTTCCTGCGACATAGCCAAGAGCGTCCTTAACTGTGGCAAAGAACGTGGCCTTCTCTCCATCATCAATCGTCTCATCCGTCATGTAACGGGTGAAGTCACGAATGAAAGGGGGAGCAGCAACAGTCTCAAGGGCATCTAGAGGACCAATTTGTTGCAGCAAGCTGTCAACAAGTCCTTTGTCCATACCCTCACCTTTATCCCAGTTGTGGTACATACGACCAATCAGGGAGTAGACGGAATAGGGGAACACAGTGGTGATGTCTTCAATAGACCCATCGTCATTACGACGTTCAAACCATTGAAGGCCTTCCTTCTGCTTCTCTTCCTCACCTGCGACAAGGTAAGCCAAAGCCATTGTCCCAACAGTAGCACGAGCCGCTGTCTCAGCAATGTCATCCTCAGGTGCCCCCTTAAACACTCGTCCTGCTACGCCAACATAGGCAAGGGGAGAGTGACGATAGGTGAAGGCAACCGTGTTGTTGAGGAATTTACCGAACGGCACAATAAAGCCGATACCCGGTGTAGACGACAGGTTCTGAACGAACTTAGCTGCACCTGCAAGGAACCCCTTGCCCATAGACAGGTCTTCCGAGAATGTCTCCCGAAGCACAGAGGTTGTGGCTTTGTTCCACATCTCGTCTGTAAGCTTCCAAACCTCCCCATCTTCAATAAGCTGCTGAATGCCTTTACCAAAGGCAATACGAGACTCACGGTCAAGGGCTGTAAGACCAGAGACACCTTTCGTCAAAGTGTCCTGTGCATGGACCAAGCTGATACGCTGTGCAATGTCAGAGGTCTTCTCAATTGCACTAACAGTTTTGGAATTAGGATTAAGACCAAACCTCTCAGGGCCGAAGTCATCCACCCCACCAAAGATTTGACCAGACATATTCTTCTTAACCTTGGTCGGAGCCTTCTCAAGCAGGGCAATAAAAGCCTCTGCACTAAGGAAGGGGTCCATAAGGGTTTGAAGGGCGAATGTCTGGTTCTGGGCCAAGGCCCTCACCTTAGCTACATCCTTAAGGGCACCAGCAGGGTCAATCACAGCACGAATGCCAGCGCGTCCCATTAGGCCACCAGCCAGAGCAATATCAGCCATAGCAGAGGCGCTACGAGCAATAGCCCAGCCTTTCACGTTAACGGCTGTAGTGGGGAAGGTGGAAACAAGCATCTTCTTCCACACCGACTGAGCATAACCTACAACGTTACCAGCAGACAGCTCAACATCGTCAGCAGCCTCTTCTGTGGCGTTCTCTACAAGGGTTTTAGCTGAATGTTTCTTAGCTACAGAGGTATTACGAAACTCTTTAAAGATTTTGGAGGTCTGAGAGATAACGTTCATATCTTGCCCCTTTGACCTTACAGAGTTAGCTAAGATGGTCGTAGCCTCTCCAAACGTCACACCAAGGGGTTCAAAGGCCTTATTAAAAGCTTCAAGGTTCTCGTCACCCATGTTCATGGCATACGCCAACATGTCTCTGGTAAATGCACCCTCTTCAAAAGAGAGACTGGCCCCCTCCTCTTGCAGGATTCGAGCAAGCCCGTTCTCTACATCAAAGTTAAAGAACCAATTAAAAACTTCTCTCTGTAACGGAACATTGTTTTCAAAGCCTATCCCGTTTTCTGCCAGTTTAAGCCAGTCAAGCTGGGCTTTCTCAAGAGAGGCTTTTACTTTAGGGGCCGCCCGTTTAGCGGAAGTTCTCGCCCTTTGTTTAAAACTTTCGTCAAGGAGTTTCCCTGTTTCTGCAAACGTAGAATTGGAACTGCGACGAAGGGTGTAGATGCCGGGGATTGCCCCAACGCCACCAGCCACCGTTGCAATAGCACCTTGCATAAAATCATATTCGTCCTGAACCCCCGTGTCCATACGCATGTCTTGAAGGAAGTAGTCTTGCATAGCTGCAAGAGGAGCCTCAGCAGCAAGGGCACCACCAATGTGGTAACGAGCAGCAGCCTTAGCAGCCGTATTCTTTAGCTCGTTCTTAATAGCTTGCGTAGCTACAGCACCACCAGACTTTTGGACAATCTGTTTGGTGGCAGCATTAATTGCAACTGTAGTAGCTGTCTTTGCAGCAGCTTTGGTCCCAACAGACCCGGCAATCTTACCAATACCAACACCAAGCCACAAACTAGGGGAAGTTACGAAAGCCCCACCATAGTCGAGCATACCATTCCACGCATCCCCATTGGAGAACATACTCCCCATCTCGTCGTAGATTTTATAGGCTTCACCATAGACAGCCTTGGTATCTTCATCTGCGACAGTGATGTTAAGAGCTTCACGAGCTGTAGACACTTCGTTGGTGTTAAGCCAACGCATGTGAGACATGAAACCTTCCATAACCTCCTCAGCAGGAGCTGTCTCGTAATAAACATCCTTAGTGGTGGACATCATCTTACGGATTTTAGCCAGACGCTCAGGGTCATTAACCACATCATCCACTGTAAGGGATGTAGTGGCAGGAGGGGTGGGGGCACGTTTCTGTGTCTCTACCACCAACTCATTCAACGTAGGTTTAGCAGGAGCCGCCTCAATAGTGGGGATACGAGGAGCTGTAGGGGCAGGGGTTATAGCGGGAGCTGCCCCTTGGTTTCTCTGCTCTGTCTGCTTAAGAAGTTCTTCAAGAGTGAGGGCCAAGGGGGTCTCCATTATTGTTGTTGTCTTGCCAAGTCTGTGGCAATTCGATATTCATTTCCGTCAGGGTCCATGTACGTGGATGTACCATCGTCGTTGTCCCTCACAAGGGTGAGTTGAACCCCATCACCAGTGGTAATAACCTCTGGGGTCGTAGAGGCCGTAGGAGGGGCCTCAGAGGGCATAGTCGGTTCTGGGCTAGTCTCCCCTACCGGAGCCTCTACAGGGGCTTCTACGGCCTCCTCAGGCTCTCCTACGGGCAATCCCGGCTCTTCCCCTGTGTCTACGTTATAACGACGCTTACGAATGGCATTATCAGCCATACGTTGAATGTCTGCTACAGAGGCTTGGGGGTAGAGAGTAGCAATTTCTTGCACCACCTCATCACGGGTCGCAGTAAGGTCTGCACCTTCGGCCAACCCACCAGCTGATTCAAGCATTCCAATAGCGGTGCTAACTTGTTCGTCAACCACCTTAAGAAGGGCGCTTGTCTCAGAGATGGAGAGGTCGCTAGAACCCTCTCGTCCCGGAATAGCTCCGTAGTTGGTCGTCACTACAGCATTACCGCCAACACGCTGAGGCTGTACGTCACCATAACGTACAAGTTCGTCAGCTGTCAAACCATCAGCAACCACTGTCTCACCAAGACGAGCACGAGCTTGATCCATAGCGTTGAAGCCCATCATACGAGAGATGAGGGTTCCTTCTGGATCATCAGCAAAATCAGGCTCAGAGGCTGCATTAGCAATGGGGTCGTAGGTACGAGAGATAAACGTAGCAATGTCTTCGTCAGGAGCTTTAAAATCACCAGCTACCTTGAAGATGGCTTTCCATTCCTCGGGGGTGAAGTCTTTACCTGTGGACGCCCTAATCTTCTCTGCTTGTTCGTAGAAAGAGCTAAGGCCAGCCGGGTCTTGGTTGACCTGAGCCATAATCACTTCTTTAGGGACACCCACAGCTTCAAGCTGACGTGCAATAGATATATTAGTGTTGACGGTTTCACGTACGCGGTTACGGTTTTCCAAACCTTTCGTACGAGCGAACTCAACTTGTTTATCAAAGTAGTCACGGGCACGTTGCTTATTCTCAATTACATTTTGAGCCAGTGTCCCAGCAAAACCTGTGACAAACCCTTCAACAGCTGCACTAGCCATTACATCCTCCGTTTAATCAAAGGAGAGTGGGTATCTTCTTCATTTTCGTCTGAGGAAGTTTCCCCCTCTAAAAGGTCTTCTGCCTTATCGACCATAGCAGAAGAAGGATCACCCCCCTCTTCCATCATCTTGGTGAACAAGACCTGACTACGCTTCTTGTCCCGTGCAGCCATACGCTCTTCTTTAGAGGGGCCAAGCTCTTCTGTATATTCAATGCCAGCTGCATCAGCAAGGCTCATAATATACTCATGAAGAACGGGAGCAATAATCATTTTAACGTCAACGCTATGATAACCTTCCATCACACTATACGAGGTTAGGAAGTTTACCATAGCATCCACGGGATAGCCTGCCTCAAGGGCAAACATCATTTCGTCTAAAGTTTCTTCGTCGTTAAATTTCTCAAGGTAGAACGCAAGAGATTCTTCCACTGTATTATACAGAGGGGGCTGCTCCCAAGGTGCGTTACCCGGTTCTTTAGTTAACGACATACCGGGGATTGGTCCCATAAAATCCATTAAGCTGCCTCACGTTGAGCAATTAGAGTTCTGAGGGTAGAGGTGGGAACATGCTTAAAGCCCTCCCAAGCCTGACGAACCTGAGACACTTTCTCATCCATCGTCTTACCACTCTTGATACGTTTATCCAGATAGTGTTCAAACATAGCATCTTGAACTTCTGGGGTGAACACTGTGTTATCGTCTAGCCCCATTTCAGAGGCCATAGCTTTTAAGGTGGTGCCAACAAACTGGTAACGGCCCATAGGTGTAGCAACACGCCCCACCTGACCTTTAACCCACTGACCATACTCTCCACTAGGAGAAGCAAATTGCTTAATCTCACCAATGGTCATCTGGCTGACACGCTTACCAGCAAACTTCTTACCATCTCGGTTAGAAAAGCCGAACAACGTGTCGTAGTCTCCACCACCCTCTGTCATGTCAATCGCATCTTTAAACGAGTTGATTTCTGTAGGACGTGTGGGAGCATAATTAGAAGGGCTGGCTTCGCTACGACGAGACACAAAAGCCTCTTGGTTAGCAGCCTGAACCTCAGGGTCAACAGCCTCTGTCTCAGCCTCTTTAGCTTTAGAAGACGCATTGGTAAATCCATCAACAAAAGCTGTACCAGCAGAGGGAGCTGACTGAGAGCCTTTAGAAGCTGTCTGATAAGCCTTCTGCATTTCTAATGCAGCCTTCTTAATGTCAGACACCCAGCTTGCTGTCCGAGTGATGATGTCCTCAGTGTTTTCCTGAGGAACTTCTGTTTGCATACGAGAGGGGATGAAAGATTCCAACCCCTGACTTACTGATTGTTGAATACCCTGAGAGCTTTCTTCCATCTTAGCTCGGAGGGCTTTTAAGCTGTTCATGTAGTTCATGTTACCACTTCGAGATTAAGGCCCCAGCCAACGAACCCACTGCCTGCCACATACCAGCCGAACGGCTTGCAGAGGCTTCACGGGCAGCAGCACTAACACCCATCTGAGCTAATGCCAACTCGTTTGCACGATTGAGGGCATTTTCGCCAGCGGTGAAGGCAAACGAATAGAAGTCACGTTCACGTTGCATCAAGTTATTATAGGCAGCTAACGTCATACCAGAGGCTGTCTGAGCGTTAATACGGTTAGCTTCGTTTACGTTGGCGTTGTTAGCTGTCGTAACAGCCCTACGCCATTCAGCGTTTGATTGATCAATAACAAGACGGTTAGAAGCGTTAAACTGCTCTGTAGCGTCGTTCATCTGACGATTGAACATGTTCACAGAGTCTGTCTGTCCAGCCCTAAACTGCTCCATAGCATTAAACTGAGACGCATTAAACTGCTGCACCTGTGTTCTAAGGCTTGCAAAGAACTGTTCAGTTTGAGCTTCACTCGTAGCGTTAAATTGACGAGAAGCATTTTCAGCCGCCTGATCCGTGAACAGAGACTGAATAATCGACTGGCTCTTAAAGATGGCTGTCTGTTGACGAGCATCGAGGTTAGCCAAGTCCATCTGCAAGAACGACTGAGCGTTAACAAGACGAGCTTGCTGGCGGTTGTTCAAGTTTTGCATTTCAAAGCCCGAGAACGTAGCAGCGTCCTGAGCAGCAATCTGAATGGCGCTTTCCATTGCAGCTTGTGTAACAGCAGCCCCTGCCATGGACGAGGCACCAAGACCACGCTGAGCCATAATGGCATTTGCATTACGGATGGCACCAGCAGCCCAAGCTGGGGTTTCCCCACCCTCAAACTGTTGCATCAACTTAGCAAGCTGACCCTGCACTGTGGCATCAGCCGAAGGGAGAGCCGTCGCAGCTGTAACCTGAGCGTTTTGAGAAACCGTCCCCTGCTCTGCCTGCATACCCTGCACAGCAGCGGCTACAGCGGGCGCTGAGGTGGCTGTTGTAACTTGGGGGGCTGGGGTGGCTGTAACGTCCTGAGCCTGCGCTGTAGGGGCTGTCTGGCTCGCTGTGACGTTAGCCGAAGGTGTCACCTGCCCAGACGTAGGATTAAGCATTTCATTGGCAGACGTTTGCATCTGCTCAACTTGCACCTGAGGGGTGTTAGCTGCCGGGTTATTGATAAGCTGATTTGTTAGGATAGACCCTCCCCACGTCGCAGCATCAGCCATACTTCCTGTAGGGGCGGCTGGTGTCGTCGTAGGGGTGGTTGTCGGAGTGGTTGTAGGTGCAGTTGTGGGGGTTGTAGTGGGAGGACCATCAGGCGGAGGAGTTGCATTGTTCTGCATGAACTGGGTCATAAACTGCCCGTTCCCGTCCCCACCCGTAACCACACCACCAGCTGCAAAAGCGGGTTTTGGATTAGGCTGTTGTGGAGCTGTTTGCTGGATGGCCTGCTGAGCTTTATCCTCGTATGATAGGAACTTCTGCTGGTGCTGGGGGGAAGACTGTAAGAACTTCCCAAACTGATCCATAGGGCCGTTAAACCCCATTCTCCGGGCTAAGACCTCTCGTTGTTGTTCGGTGAAACCACCAAATTTCTTAGCCATTAAGTTCTCCTACGACCTTATTCTTCATCTTCCCACCCTGCATAAGCATACAACAATTCTAACAGGGTTAAGCCAGTTCTTCGTACCTCTGAAACATCCCCATTAACCAACGCTGTGGCGTGATTTTCAGCAGGCTGACGCAAACGTTCTACAGCTGACGGAACAACCTCAGCTCTTGGCGGGCTTGTCTGCGAGCTTACGCAGGCGCTCAATAACAGCGTCATCAGAAGCACCTGTGCCAATTTCCACATCGTTCATTCTCCTGTGGGCTTCTGCATCCCTTGCCGAGTTACCAGCTTGCGCTTCCATCAAAGCAAGCTCTTGCATAGCCAGTTTATAGTCTCTATCAACTTCGGCCTCTTCTAGTGCGTCGGCGATCTGACGTACGAGAATACGCAGACCCCGACCACCAAGCCATGCCATAAATTTGCTAACAAGCGTGGCTAACATCTATTTTCCAATCACTCGGATTTGGGGGCTTCTTTTGCCAGAATGGAAATGGCACCAGCAATAGCTGTACCAGCAGCAATCACCACAGTGGACCATTCAGCTGCATTTGGAATGAAGCTAAGCGAACCAATGACGGTAGCAATACCAGCCCAAGTGGTTTTCTCTTTCAAACGAGTGATGAGCCAAGTTTTCATTTTTTCTCTCCTAAGAATTTGCCAACACGAAAGCCCGGACAGGCTTTGGCAGCGTATTGATTATGACCCGTTATCAAAAAAATTTCCGGGAACTGTTTACGAAGGTCTTCTATAAGTTGACGAACAGCAACGTTCTGTGCTTCTGTAAAGTTCTCATAGAAGTCGTCATCTGCACTAGCACCATGTCCACCGATAAGACAGACACCAACACTAAAAGCGTTCTTACCTACTACGTGGGCACCAACTCGACTTAAGGGACGACCCTTAGCAACAGTTCCGTCCCTGTCGATAACGAAATGATAACCAATATCACTCCATTTTCGTTCCTGCTTGTGCCAACGCCTGATCTCAGCGACCTTAGACGAGGTAGTACGATTACCCATCCAATTAGGACGAGTATCACTACAATGCAGGATAATCTCGTTAATCTTCCTCATCTTACCTCCAAGGGAAAATTTATTTTCATTTACCCCTTGACAAGGGTCAATTTTTGATTATATATAATAAGGGTTGGTTTTAAAAACTTTCCGCCACCCCTAAGAATATATAACCTAATGGTTACTATTGTTACTATTCATCATGTTGTCAATACGACCATTAATGCTATTAACTGCCACTAAGATTTGGTCTAGCTGTTTAGAGAACGTTTCTCGTTCCTCTTTCCTAGCTCGGTCTCTTGCTGTGGCTTCTGCTCGTAACACTGCAACTTCTGTCTGTAAGATGACTAAATCTTTGTGAAGCCAGAAGACCCACACAATAGCAGGTACGATGAGGTATTGCATTACAAGATTAATTATTGAGATGAGTTCTGGCAGCATACCTTAGAACTTCTTCGTATATTTAAGTTTTAGGCCGTGAAGGCCATCTTTGGCATTTACACGAGGACGGCTGCCTTTAAAAGAGCCTTTAGGCGCAGGCTTTTTGCCTTTAGAGGCCCCTGTAGTTTTTCCAAGTCGCTTGTCAGCAACAGACATCATCTCACTTACTGTAGGACGTTTAGCCATAATTACCTCTAAAATTATTCCCACGACACGTTGACGGTGCCAGCGTCGAACGATCCAGAGCTGAGAAGAATGCGAACGCGGTCAAGCGTTGCGGAAAGGGTTTTGCTGCCGGAGGACGATGACATGATGGTGCTGGTGTTGTTTGCAGCTTGACCGACCGCAACCCAGAGATTTGTCGCGGGGTCAACGCACTCCAAAACCATGCGCCCATGGATGATTTGCGACGCACCGCCTATCACTGGGGTGAGCAAGAAACTTGCGCTGAATGCGGCAGTGGTCGGCCCGTTCTGATCTCGCACAGCCCCGGTGTATCCAGTTGTTTCGATCCCTCCGCTGTCTCCGATCTGCACGCCGATTGAAACGCTGCCACCAGCGTTGTGTGAGACCTCAGAGAGAAGGACTGTAACTCGTTTAGCAGTAGAAGGGATGCCAGTAAAATCAACTTGTGTCCCAGATGCAGCAACAGGCGTTCCTAAGGCAATACCCGAAGAAGGCAGAGTGACCCAAGCAGGTACACCTCCACTAACTGTAAGAACCTGATCTGTTGAGCCAATACCTAGTCTAACAAAGGTATCTGCCCCAGTTGCGTAGATAACATCACCAGCTACAAGAGAGAGACCAGAGAGAGATGTAAGGGTAGCGTCTGATGCCTGAGCACCAATTGTACCTCTTACAGTTACTGCATCTGCATCATCAAGGATGCTACGAGCAAAACTGGTAAGAGGGGTCACTGCATAGACATCAGAAGCAGTGGTGTAGATCATACGGTCTGCAAGCGTCGTCAAACCTGCAATAGATTGCAAACCTGCATCAAAAGCTTGTATTGTCGTGCCAATAGCAGAAGGTGCAAGGAAGTCGGTCCCTGCCACAGCGGCGGTGAAGGGTGATGTACCGTTACCACGAATAATACCAGTGATCGTGCTAACACCCGTACCACCGTCTGCAACTGTAAGGTCTGTAATACCTGTGATAGTACCACCAGTGATTGTTACAGCACCAGAGTTTTGTGTACCAAGTGTCCCTACACCAATATCTGCAAGAGACCAAGTGACGGGGGCAGAGCCATCTACAGCACGGGCTGTGCCACCAATCGTAATGCTACGAGAGGTGCCCCAGTTTGTCGTAACAATGTTGGCAGAGCCATCAAACAAGGTGCCATTAATTGTACGAGGTGTGGCAAGGGTCGTAGCTGTAGTTGCTGTAGCGGTAGTGGTGGCTGTTGAAGCATTGCCTGTAAGGTTGCCAACAAAACCTGTAGTGGCTGTAATAGTTGTTCCACGAATGGTTGTAGCTGTCGTAGCACCAATTGTTGTGTTGTCAATTGTACCAGCATTAATGTCAGCTGTGTCTGCTACAAGGCTGTCAATGTTGGCTACGCCGTCAATCCATAAGTCTTTCCACTCAAAGGATGTGGTACCAAGGTCCATAGTATTATCAGCATTAGGTGACAAACTGTTAGACGAGGCAACGACCTGTTGAGCAGGACCAATGACCGTAATAGGCCCACCCTCTCCTGTAGCCCCACTATGGGTGTGACCACTTACGTTAGCGAAGGCAGCTTGGATAGCATCATATTCACTATCAAGAGGAATAGCATCAATTGTGTTGCCGTTGGCAATTTGGTTAGTAGTGTCCGTGCGGACATAGCCCGTCATTATTATCTCCTTTCGTTTGTTCTGTATTCAAGAACAACAAAGTTCAGGTTGTATGGGGGAGTTTGTCCCAGTGATGTATAACGAGCAGCAACAACAAATCCACTACCATTCACGTTATTGTAAAACTGTTCTTCTGCTGGTGAACCATACGTTGAAGTTCCGTACACTGCCATAACGTCACCATAGGTAGACGATCCAGATGTAAAGGTCACAGAGAACGGAGAAGCAGGAGAAGAGTTAGGTTGTGTGTAGTCAAACTTAAGCAAGCCTGTAATGTTCAGGCCACCAGAGGGACGAGCATACAATGTGTGTTTGTACATCGTCTTTCGTATCTTGGGGTCATTGATAGGCATAAAAGGCGTCTCAAAGATTGCCTCAATATCTGTCCCGTCTAGACCGTTTCCAGACTCCATACGATAGACAAACCCAGTATCACCAACAAACAAAATTGTTTCTTTGTCTCGTGCTTGATACTTACCCAGACCATAAATCTTAAAGCCCTTCATCTCAGCCCAAGCAATATTATCTGCTGTCTGATTGGAATACTTAGTCCCGAGGAAACCTTTAGAGTTTTCTGTGCTGACGTTAGACAAATAGTAAAACAATCGGTACTGGTTCTTAGCGGAGATGGTTACAGACGAGAAAAGACAGTTTGCATTGGTAATCTCCGACACCTTGCTCTGAATTTTTTCAGAAGCTCTTGTCAGACCAAAATCATTGTCTCGTTCAGATGCACTAAGGTAGCGGATACCATCAGGACCGAGGTACATGATGTCACCACCAACTTCCTGAACCGTATCCCCACACAAGCAACCTGTGTTGTTGGTGATTGGAGACAGGACGAAGTCAGAGACAGAGCTGCCAGAGACACGATAGATACGATTAAGACAGAACACAATCAGCTGATCACGAAAGACCATCAAACCTGTAATCTCGTCTCCAACGTTGATAACACCTGCACCATTGGCAGGAAGAAAATCACTTTCAAGGAATGGGGAGCTAAAGCTAAGGAAACGTCCTTTTGAGAAGAACAGGTGGTTTTTAAAAACCCTTACTCGGTCAGCCCCAACCACGTCAGCAGGAGCGCCTACAGCATATGCCATGGTTCCCGCTACAGCATTAAAATATGCTGGGGGGTTAACCGCGTCTACTACAACGTATTTACGGTCCCCTGTAAAGTCATACGTGTCTGCTCTAATACGATTGATAGTTGGGTTAATGATGGCGAGAATACTTGTCCAAGCTCCACCAGACCCTCTGTAGTAATTTCCCCCTCTGGCAACAAGTGCCTCAGAGGCTCCATAAGCAACAACCCCATGAATTAGCCCTGTTCCGGGGACAGCTGTTTCGCTAAACTTTGTGTAGCCAAGGATACGAGTGTAGCCACCTTTAACGTCTGGCTCAAAGTTTTGTAGGATTGTAGCACTACCGGGAGCACTGATCCCTTGCTCAAGACGACCAAGATTGGTGGTTAAACCGCCTTGAAGTTGAATCGGAAATGTTTCCCACCTAGTAGGCATTTAAACCTCACGACCTAATGACTGTTGAACGGGTGTACTCATAACGATTGATATACAGCTTACGCATGTCTTTAATACCAGACTGAAAGAGCTGATTAGAAATAGCAGCCTCTTCTAGTCCACCACGGAACATGTACGCATGGTACATAGCTCCCTCAAGAATAACCCACCTAAATTGCTCTGGTACAGTGGGTACATCGTCCCAGTCAACAAGATCAACAGGCAGACGATAATACTCGTACAAGACCTCATAAGCTTGATCAGGCGGAGGGGCGATAGTGTAAGAGAGGTTACGATTACGTACGATAAACTGAGGAGCATCGTGGTAATCTGCTGGGTTAAACTCGTAATCTGGATAGTTGTTTAGATACTCTTCGTAATCCATCACCCGTAAGCGACGAGAGGTGACATTTAGTGTGTCATCACCTTTTACTCGAAAAGTGTCGAATGCCACAGTTTTTGCATCTGCTTGGTGATTGTAGCGTGATTGGTCAATAGTTAACGCTTGTGTGTATGTCGTGTGGTTAAAGGGCCATTCAAACTCTTCTCGGTTAATACGATTAAGAGCAGCATTAACATACCCCTTCACATCAGCATAGTAACCAGCAGCAGAGGCAAAGTTGGACGAGGTAAGAGGAACCTCATTTAAACGCTTGTTGACATCATTGACAAGCTCAAGATAATTGTAGGGCATTTAAATCCTCGTCATAAAAGAGGGGCAAGGGCAAAAGCCCCCGCCCCCTTAGTTCAATTAGGCAAGGGTGTCACGGTCGGTCAGTTCCGGTACACGAGGCGAACGATCACCTTCGGCCACAACCACCACAACACGAACCACACCGTCCGTACGGACAGCGGTGGCACCAAGCAGGTTCAGTTCTGCACCAGCAGCCGGGACAACCAGCGGAATGGCGGCAGGGACCGTAGCTGCAACAGTGCCGACGGTAGCTGTCGAGGCCAAAGTACCAGTCACAGCGGTAGTACCGACGCGCAGCGCCAGCGTACCCGTGCCAGTACCAACACCAACCTGTTGGACGGTAGCAGCCAGAACAACAGCACCAGCGGGCAGAGTTGCCAGCTGCACGTCATCCGTAGCAGTACCCATAGTAACATCAGCAGCCAAGTTCAGGTTAAAGTCCAGAACCCGTGCGAAGTTCTTGTAACCACCGTCCAGAATACCAGAGGTGTTACGACGTGCGCTGTTAAGCGTAGGCATATTTATATCCTTTTCCAAGAAAGAGGAGGGCCGTTAAGCCCTCCCAGTTTCATTACGCGACGTTGTATTTTGCAGTCACGAGGCCTTCGGGACGAAGGATTTTGCGACCGTAAACGTGCAGACCACGAACCACGTCCGCGAACGTTTCCTGCGAACGGAACGTTTCAGTCTTGGTCAGGTTTTCTGCCGAGGCAACAGCCGAGCTGTGACCAGCAACGATAACACCGTAGTTGGCGTTCTGAGACGTTGTACCAACCGTGGTCGGACCCGTACCAACACGCGGCAGCGAGTTCGACATGTAGATGGTGAAGCCGTGGATTTGCTTCCCGATCTGACCATTACGCAGGCCACCCTTTTCGGAGTAGTCAGCGTTGAACAGACGGCTGTCTTCGTCTTTGAGCATTTCTGCAAAGACCGGGTCAATGACCAACCAACGACCGTTCTGATCCACGTTTTGCAGATCGAGGTTACGAGCCATACGAGCCAGAATGGTAAGCGGCGACACGAGGTCGGTGGGCTTAGTCTGCTGGCCGGGGAAGCGCGGGGCCACCGGGATGGAGTTGTCACCACCAGCCGCGAGGAACGACAGACGGTTCAGTTTGTTGGAGGCCAGAAGTTCGTCCACACCAGCCGAGCTAACAGCACGGGTGCCGGGCATGTCAGCCAGAACACGCAGGGTGTCAGCCGGGTTGCCGATGACCGACTGCTTGAAGCCTGTCAGGTAGCCAAGCACTTCGGCGTCAAACTGGTCACGCAGTTTGAAACCAGCACGGTCAGTTGCCAGCGACATCCAGTTGATGTGCGAATGGGCCTGCTCGATGTCTTCCAGCTGGAAGGCAAACTCGTTAGCTTGGTCGATGACCAGCGTGAAGTCTTCATCCACGAGGTCTTGCGGCTGGATAATCTTACCACGAGCGTAGGGGCGGATTGCCACTTCCGGCTCTTTGATAATTTTAACCGCGTCACCGAACGAAGCAATCTCACCGAAATACTCAGTGTTGGTAATTGCCTGAATGACCGAGGAACGGCGGAAAGCCAGCTGGGCCTTTTTGGAGTAGATGATCGGCGAAAAGACGCCATTAGGAAGCGAGCCATGACCCGCAGCAGCTTTAAAAGCCATAATATTAATCCTTTGTTGATGGGAAAGATAGTTAGTACGACCATCAACACACAAGGGCCATCTTTGGCGGGTGGAGGAAACGTGTGCCCACGTCCCTCGGCCACTACTTGATTGGGTAAGCTTTTGTGTTTATATCAATCTGGGGAGCCTGTTAAGGGGCCAGATTATCGTGCCGCGCCAGAGAGGTCGTAAACGAATGTACCGTTCTTCATTGATTCTTGAATAGCGGCTTCATTCTTTTCATACTCTTGCATCGACATTTTGCTAACCATAGACTCGGTAAAGCGCCCCTTACCTTCGGTCTTAGGTTCAGCAGATGTAGCTTTGGAAGAAACAGCTTTAGCTGCCTCTTTCCGAGGATTGGGTTTTTCGGTCTTGGTTTCTTTTTTATACTGACCGATAGCCCAGATCACATCATCCGCAGACGAGCTGTAGATGAGTTTCTGTACACTCGCAGGCTGCTGTTCAGCCCAGTCGTGAAATTCGTCTTCTGCCGTAATGTCTTCAAAGTCCGGGTGGGCTTTAACAATACGGGCTTCTTGTTCAGCACGATTAAGTTTTTCTTTAATCGTATTCAGTTCAGCAGAACTGTTTGCTGTCTCGTTAGCAGCTAGTGCACGAATGATTGCAGCTGCTTTTGGGTTAGCTTTAGCCCACTCCTCAGCCTCCTCTGCGGTCGGAAGACCGGGGGAGGTTTTTTGCTTTTCAGCTTGGAGAAGTTTGGCTTCCACTTCTTTTAACTGATCCGCCAGTTTTTGACTGTGGCGACGAAGATCAGAATAGCGTTTTCGGAAAGTTTCCTCTTCTTTAGAGAGAGGTTCCTGAGGTTCGACATTAGTTTCAACTTCCGTTTCAACCTGTCCTTCCTCCTGCTCTTCTTCCTCTTCTTCCTCCTCAGGCGTAAACTGTTTTTCCAGCTCTGCAATTTCATCTTCAAGACGCTTGACAGAACGGGGTGCGATATAATCAGACATTAATGTTTCCTTCTGGGGCCATCACCATTGATGGGTCGCCATTGTTATTTTTTCTTGTTATCTTTGCTACGAGAGCTAGACTTGTTTGCACTAATAGACACAGAGCCTGAACCACCCTTAGAGGTATTTCCTTTACGAGCTGTGTCACTATTTCCCGAAGAACCACTTCGTTTACCAATCAGACCTGAACTTTCTTTTCGGTCAGACGAACTGGTGTTAGGTGTTTCACGAGGCTTTCGTTCACCAGTGATGAAGTCCAAAGCACGATTGATCAAACCATCGTTTTGTGCTCTGGCCTGCTGTTTAGCAGCTTTTTCTGGTGCTGCTGGACGAGGCTTAACTAATCCTGTCTCTTGCAGAATTGCATTAGCAACACCACTAACCCCACGTCCTGCGGAGATAGGCTCTGTGCTAATACGAGAATAGCCTTTCTTTAGTTGATCAAGCTGTGCAGAACTCAGGGGATTTCCTTGGAGGTCTTTACCGCTTTCAATCATAGAAGCCATTTCACGAGGAACGTTTCGTTCAAGATAACGTTCACGGATTTTACCTGCAATACCGCCAAAAGGTACAGTCATGCCAACAAGAGCCTGTCCTGCTTTTTGACCTACACTATTACGGGCAGTGGCATACTTATTAAAATCGTTAACCGTCCACTCATTGACAGAAGCAGCTAAACCTGTTGGCTTAGATACAACCCCATCTTTACGGTCCATCCAGCTTTTTTCAGGCTCTTTTTCAGAGGTCTTTTGAGCTGTAGGTGTCACTGTTGGGACACTTGGAGCAGCAGGCTTAGGTGCGTTCTGGAAAGTGGTTAACCATACCGGCAACCCTGTAACAGGATCAACGTCATCGTTATTACCAGAAACCATCCCACCTTCGGCCATACCCGGAGGACGATCTGCAACAGCTTCTTCTTCAACAGCCATTAACTCCTCTGGGGAAAAGGGAAGGTCGTCTTCTCCTTGTCCACCAATACGTCCACCTGCCTCAAGCTCTGCCAAACCTTTTTTAGCTTTCTCTACAAGCTTTTCAATTCGGTCAAGACCAAGGTAACGAACAACGTTAGCAGGAATTACGTATTCACCTTCGGAAGCCATGATTGGAACATCGTCCCTCACTTCTTCGGGTTTTGCCCCTGTTGGAACAGGATTGCCCGACACCGGGTCAACGTTTGGATTTTCCACCATACCTCCTTCTGCATAACCTCTTCGACCTCTAACGTTATCTAGCTCACTGAGCATGTTGTTAGTGATCTTTCTGAGGTCATATTTATCAATCAGTGTATTCGGGTCAATGTCGTAGTCCTTTTCGGGAAAACGCATAGCCCTCTCAGCTTGATCTAAATCTTTACGTGTTTGTACAAGACGGGCCTCAGCTTCACCGGGGTCTCTTTGGTACAAGTCAAAAGCTACACCAGAACGAAGTTTTTCAAGAGCCTGTTCTTTTGGCAGAGGAACCCAATCACCTTCGTCTGTTTTTTCAAGGTAATCAGTAAAACCTAATGTAGCTGTATAGAAGTCATCAATAGACTTTTTAAACTCAGGAGAGAACTGACGTTGAAAGATTTGAGCTTTGCTGTTCCTGTCCCGTTTTAACTCTGTGATCATATCTGTGTAATCGTCCACAGTAGCACCAGAGCTGTCTACCTCAAAAGACCCCCAACCTTTAGGTGTGTTGCTTTCAAGGTTTTTACGAGCAAGGTCTAGCTGAGAGATTAGGCGATCACGTTCTCGTCTCTCTGCTAAGTATTCAAGGGCATCACGAGGGAGTTGACTAAGTGTTTTGTTTAAATCACTTGCAATGGCGTCTGGATTTGCACCCTTACTAACATTGTTTTCAGCGTCTTGGACTAGGTGTTGCATTTCATGCAAAAGGACAGACTTAATTGTTTCTTTGTCTTTTCCTTTTACAGAGATATTTCCTGTGCCCACTTGGTAGGCACCACTTTCTTTATCCTTAACACTAACAAAGACTTTCCCTAAGTCTGGGATTATGTTTCCATCATCGGGGAGTGCATTAAAAAACTCAGGGTGTTTAACACCCTCCGTTAATTTACCAGAGGCAGCTAATCCAGTAGGTGCGACCTCTTCTGCTTTTGCGAGGAGTTGGGGATGGATTTGCATGTCTTTATCAGACACTTCAAATCGCCATCCATTAGGGCTGTTCCACCAACCTGTACTTAACCAAACTTCCTCAGGGCTGTACCCCTTTTCAGACATGAGTTCCGCTCGATCAAGAGCATCTCTGTCAGCAGCTGGGCTATCAGGCCCAAAGAACATACGTGTGGTGTTCGGGTCAAAAGCGTCAAAGGCTTTACTAGCACCGGGAGCAGCCATAGTGGCCACAGCCCCCATAACATCCCCATAAGTGCCCTCACCCCTAACCATACCAGCTACACTGTCGTAGGCAGCTTGTGGGGCCGCTTTAGCACTATCTACAATCTGGTCCCAACTAGGAAGAGGAGCACCTTCGTCAACCCAATCTTCAACCTTACCTCGTGTTGTCTTGCTTTCTTCTTTAGAAGCAGGACGCACACTGTAACGTTGACCTGTAGGAGTTTCGTAAAGCGTGTTGCCAAGTTCATCTTGACCCACTACTTTGTCGTTCTTACCCGCAGTCATAGGTCTGTCAAAAGGACGGACATCATTTAGTCCAAGCTCTTCTTCCCAATTAGCCATATCACTTATCCATTGCGTTAACTTCATCTCGCATAGTCAAAAGCCTACGCAACTCTTTAATCTGACCCTGTATACGATAAATGTCGTGAGGCTCAATTGCTGTTTCTAAGCTTTTTTGACGTAGGGCAATCATGTCGTTAATGTATTTAAGAAACGACTGATACACATCATGCGAGTTAACAAGCTGCTTTAAGCTCATTGCGGAGGCGCTCCCGAACCATTATTAGCAGAGAAGCCCTGCATACCCGGCGTAGGAACGCTTCCTGTGCCCATCATACCGCCACCAGAGCCTTGTGTGTCATTAGCCTGTGTACCCGGTGGAAGAGGCGTCTGAGGCCCTCCCTGAGGCCCTGTAGGGGGCTGGAAGGCCTTAAGAACCTCTGCCTGTAGGGCAGCATCTGCCATGTTGTTTGTAACCTTGTCAGGATCGAGGTCGAGAGAGTTTGCAATCTCACGAACAATCTGGTCAAGCTTGGCAAACGGAGCAAGGATCGGGTTGCTGATAACACCAAGGAACTGCATAAGACGCTGACTACGAACTTCGGTAGCCATAAGGCTTTCCGTCCCACGAGCCGACACTTCTAGATCACCCTTAATTTCCGGGTCAAAGTCAAATTGCATGTTAAACGCAAAGAGGGCTTTACCAAGAGGAGCAAGCAAGTAGTCGTCGAGGTTTTTCACAACTGTTCGGATAGAACCGTTAGCAGCGTTCATCAACATCGAAATGCCAGAAGCTGTACGTCCTACACCTTGAATTTGTGTCTGACCATAGGAGTAAGAAGGAAGGCCTGTGCTTTCATCTGCAAGGACACGAGCTTTGTCAAACAGCATCATGTTTTGCTGAGAGACGTTAGGGAACTGTGTGCCAAACAAAGCCTGACCCGGAGCACCAGACTGACGACGAAACACCTTACCCGGATAGATCGAAAGGTCTTGACCCGGAACAAGGTTAGTTTCGTCAATCTCAAATACGAGGTTGCCAGAGAGGGCACCGTTGTCTACAGCCATACGCATAAACCCGTTCATCAGGATTTGCGTATCTTCCATGTTTTCGGCAATACCAATACCAAAGAAGCTGTATGGGTTGACTTCGTAAGGGGCTGCGTAGTAAGGGATACGGGAGGGTTGGAAGGGGTTCATTACAAAACGAAGAATTTCGTTATGGCAAACCCAAACATTGACGTTAACCATGTCATCGTCTTTGATAGACTTATCAACCGGAACATCTTTCTCACGAAGATGCTTAGCACTCATGTAGCCCCAGTATTCCAACACTTCCCAACGTTCTACATCAGGATGCCCCGTACCGTCCTCCATAACATGCTCCCAATACTCACGCTGGTAGTTGGGGCCACTGTCAATTGCATTATCAATTGCTGTCTCACGGAAGAAAGGACGCTTAGTTAAGTCTTTAAGGTCTTTACGAGACATTTTGTGTCGTTCAACACAATACTCGGTCTGATCCATGTTAGCTGCATCAGGGTCTGGATAGAAGTTCCAAACCGAGACATGAGAAACTGTAGGAACAACTTTCTTAAGTGGGTCATATTCACCTTTGTCATTCCAGCGGGGATATTCTTTGTCAAGAGCCATAGGCCCTTTCAGGATACCAGTGCCAAATAAGGCACATTCAAATGCTGAGGAACGAAGGTGTTTAGATGCACCGCTTTCTTCAAGTTGGTCTTGGATTTTCTTTTCCATCTTTTTAGCTGCAATTTGTGCAGGATGGAAAGTGACAGCTGTAGGTGTAGTACCCGGACCATTTTGAAGACGGTCCTTAATAGGCTCAAGTTTCTTTTCAAGAGCACCAAGACTAATGGCTGTAGCTCCCGGAGGGAGACGAGGACCGTCCTTTGTACCAAAGGGGGAGACTGGTCCTTGCGACTTAGCCGCCTGCGGAGGAGCAGCTGGATCAAAGCTTACAGTTTCTGATACCCCATCAGGAAGTTTACTTTCTTCCACAGAAATGGGAAACTGGCCTTGACCAAACAAAACCTCAGTGATTTGGCCGTAAGCTGCAAGAACCTTAGTCTTAGTAACTTTTACAAAAACACGAGACTTTTCTGTTTCAGAGAACTGAACATCTGGTCCGTACAATCCACGGAAGTTACGATAGCAACGAAGGAAACGTACTTCGTCAGCAAGGCGCTTTTCCCGTGCCCGATGAAAACGCTCACGAACAAAAGCTACAGCCTCGTCGTAATGTTTTTCATTATCTTCAACGGAGTCTACGCCTTCATTTTCGTAAAGCATTTCGTCGTCTTGCATAGTCTATCCTTTAATAGCCAAAAACTCCGTCTACAGGACGGTAATGGCGAACAGTTTCTGGGTTCACGTCCCAAGCAGAAGAGCGAGGACGAGACATACACCCATAACGAATAGCGTCATAAATGTGGTCTTCGCTCTTAGTATCAACATCCTCTGGATTGTTGGGGTCAAGCGGAATAACAGGCAGCTGGGCAATCGTATGAACACAATTTGAAAATACCATCATACGTGGACGTTCTGTATATTCATCTACTTGTAAGCGTCTATGAACTTCGTTTTTACCAGCAACCCTAGCGCCTTTACTACGATCAGAGGGTCTCCAACGACACCCACGAACAATCATACTTTCAGCAATAGATGGACCCGGATTACCACGGTTATGCCAGCAAGAGCTGTCAAGAACTCCATAAGTAATTGGGCCATCATCTCGCTCAATATCCAGGATCATATCTGCCAGATCAGGGGCTAGAACCTTAGAGACGTAAAGCTCACGATAAATTATTAGCTCTTCTTCGGGAGTGACAGCAAACCAGACCACAGCGGAGTGGCTTCCATACCCGTAGTCACAGGCCCTAAATCTTCGCCAGCTATAAGGGATTTCATAAGGTTCGATAACGTGGATGTTTCTGTTCCACTCGGGGAAGGCGTTTCCTTCCACAACATCCCAGTCTCCTCCTAAAAGTCTACGTCGTTCTGCTTCCGGCAGGGAGAGGAGGTTAGCCTCGTAGTCTCCACTATCGAAGAGGTACGGGTTATCAGAAAGACGGGCAGGAATAAACCTGCGCTTAAATAGTGGTTGTCCTGCTCTAGAATGGCCTTTGGGCCAGACAAGTGTTTCACCTGTCTCAATGTCGGTAGCCCAGAAGGGCTTCCCCCAAACAGCCGGATCAATGAACATTTTCTTAACCCAGTTGTGGCCGGGACCACCGGGGTTAGTAGATGCTCTCATGTAGAGACGAAGGTCTTTAGCTGTTGTACGAAGACGAGAACGCATGTAGTTCCATGCGTAAGGTGTAGACCATTGGGTCAATTCGTCAAAGGCAATGTAATTAAACGCTTGGCCTTGATAACGTGTAACGTCTTGGTCTCGTTCTAGGTACGACATCCAGAGAGAACCGCCAGCAGGTGTACGCCACTCCATTTTACGTTCCGACCATTTAATGCCGGGAATGGCTTTTGGGTAAAGCTCTTGGCTTTTCTGGACAAGTTCTCTAAGCTCTTCCGTAGTTCTACGGACAATCAGCCCCCTAAATTCTGGGTGTGGAAGATCACGAAGTGCGTCAGCAAGAATGGCGTATGACTTACCACCACCAGCTGAACCGCCGTATAACACCTCCCTCTCAGGGGCTGCAAGAAATTCTGTTTGAGGCCCCGGATTGGGCTTAAAAATAACTTCCCGTTTTGCTTCCTCAGAAGAAAACTGATAATCCGGGACAGTGAGAAGGGCCGGGGCAGCAGGTTGAACTTCTTCAACCTTCCTTTTTCGCCCCGAGCCGCTCCTGCTCGAATGTTTCTGCCCGTGCTTTAGCGGCTTCAAGCCTACTGGTCCAGCTTTTAATAGCGCGAGCCTTTGTTCGTCTAGTTCGTTCAATTTCAAGCCTCTTCTTTAGCCCCATGTGAGAGATAGAACGGCCTGTAACGGCTGTCAGCCAGTTGGCTATATCTCGATACGAAAAACGTTTCACATGCTTTTTAGCCGCTTCAAGGGCTTCAAGTTGAATAGGTACAGGGAGCAGAGTGTTAGGGTCTTCTGGATCAACCTCATACCCAAACGGAATAACACGGGAAATACGAGGAATGGGAACCCACTTCCCGTCTGCCAATGCTAGTTCGTCTGCTTCACTGATCATTATTTTCTCTTGGGTTGTTTCGTACGATTGGTTTTTTTACTAACCACACGAAGATTGCTTGGGGAGTTGTCTCGGGGGTTGAAGTTTTTGTGGTCAATCTCTTTTCCGTCTCCCTTTCTTACTTTACCAGCTTTTATAGCCTTGGCACGAGCAGCATTACGAGCTGCCCGATCTTTTTTGCCTTTAGCTGTACCGTGTGTAGCTGCATACTCTTTAGCGTAGTCACGCATCTTCATCTTCTCCGCGTTTGGCCTGTTCAAGAAGAAATTCATAAACAAGCTTATGTTCTTCTAAACTGCCGTCATTTAGCAATGTGTTTGCTCTGTGAGAGACGATGCGGATATTACCTTTAATATAACCTTTTGTAGAATCAATTCTGTCTACAGAGGGTGTGTACGAACCACCACTACCAACAGGGTCAAGTTTAACTTTTAAAACTGGGCAGTATTCGGGGATAATAATATCCTCTTGCGTAAGATTAAACTCCCAGCCCTTTTGTTTAGCTCTTAGTCTTGGGTTGCAAAGTAAATATGTTTTAGGGTGTTTAGCACGATAAACTTGTCCGGCTTTTGTTACGGGGTTTAGTTCCCCATCTTTAAGCTTAGCTTTTCTTGCTATTCTGTAGTCTCGCTGACATTGAAAGCATATAGAAGCTTTACTGGTAACAAGTGTACCACACCTGCAATGAAAAGGAAAGGTTGTCCTTGCCATTAATCTGACTCAATTAACTTTGAAGGCAAGATGAACAAGCCGTTAGATGTAACGTCAATCTTCTCTGTCTTAACTACACCCATGCGATCAAGGATGTCTTTAGCAGCAACCATCTTTTCTTTAACACCCAACTCAGTGGGGTTATTCATAACACCTACAATACTGATTGCAGCTTTGGGACCATTACGAGCGATAAAAGCTTTTGTGGCTTCTACAATCTCGTCTTGCAAGGTTTTAAGAACAGATGTGGTTGGGTAGGTGTCGTGATAACCAGCGAGCTTTTTGGCTTTCACCACATCCCCACCAGCTTCGTCAAACAATACCTCCAAAAAGAGGCGTTGCTGGTCTGTTAGTTGCTTAGCCATAAAGCTTTCCTTTTAGCACTTACCCTTAATCATGCCGCCCTTGTTATACTTTTTAGCGGGCATAGGGGTCTTTTTCTTTTTAGCAGCTTCCATTTGACGGTCGATAATGTTGCCTTTGGTCGGCAGCGGCTTGACAGTCTTGAGAGGAGCAACGGGTTTCTTAGCCATTATTTTTTACCTTTTGAGACAAGACCGCCCTTATTCATACGTGGCAAGTCTAAAATGTCGGGCAGTTTTAACAAACCTCGTCCACCCGGACCACGAGGACGAATAGCACCACCTACAGCTCGACCCCCACCTGCGGCAGGACGAATGTTACTGGGAGGTGTGTAAGGGATAGGGCGTTGTGTAATCTGAGGACGTGCAGGCTGTGCTTTAGTAGCAGAAGTAGGACGACTGAGTGGCTTAATTCCCCCAGAAACTCCTGTACCTAGAGAACGAGCTAGACGTGTTGCGCCTGCGGCAGCAGCTGCTGCGGCCACAGCTTTTTTATCTGTAGCTTTTTTGGCTGCTGGTAATCCTGTAGCTTTTCCCTCTGGCCTAGCTCCACCTGAACGACGGAGATGGCTCCACTGAGTGCCTCTAGGATCATCTAAGTTTTCTACCTCAGCTGCTTTTGCAGTGCGTCGGGCAGGTTTTGAAGCAGGCTTAGTGTCTTTAGGAGAGGCTTTTGCTTCTCCCTTTAAGATGTCTTTAACCTTAGAAGAGCCAGACCAAATTTTACCATTTTCGTTATAACCACCGACAGATTTACCATCTTTGTTCATAACTGTTTGGTTTTTAACTGTGTACCCAGCTGCCTCTAAGGCTTTTCGTTGCGCAGAGGTTATAGACATAGTGTTTCCTTCTACGGCCAGTTGCTATCGGCCACCCACGTTCCCGGCGTCCCACCCACCGTGCAGCGCCAGCCGCGCGGTTGCCCCGATGCCACGTTGCTGTTGCGGATGTAGCTGCCTGTAGGCCAAAACTCGGTGGTTGGGGTGGCGGATCGGACACCCTCGCGCACGCCGTTGTTCAGGAAGTCGGCTACGCTCAGCTTCCACGGCACCGCGTCTGAGAGCCCTGTAATGTTAAAGACAGTTCTTGCCCCAAGGTCTGCGTTATTAAAGGTAATACCGCCGCTGGCTGTTCGCTTAAAACGCCAAGTTTCCTCTAGTTCGTTAGTTTTTCCGCGCAATGTTATGTAAGCCGAACCATCTGTCAGAACGGTGCTTAGTTGGTTTTGGACCGTCAGATATGAACGCGAGACGGGCGTTCCTCCCGGCATCGCCCCGATTGAGTCCCCCGCATATTGAGACCCAAGCTGACCCCCAAGGACTAGGCATCGGCCCTGAAACACATTGCCCGCTGCGCTGCTTTCGCTGTAACAGCCCATGAATACGCTGTTGTTGTTGGCGTTGTCTGCGCGGTATCCAAAGGCAACAAAGTAAGTCCCCTCTGGACGGCCTGCGGTCCACGGTATAGCACCGCCGATCCCGTTGTCAGGTATCCAGATGTTTGAGTTAGTCCCCGGCTCAGTTGCGACAAGCTGTGCCTCTGTTGCATCCCAATGGGCCGCGTAAAGCAGGCCCCCGAAGGAAACCAGAGAAGATTGGATGCTTGAGTTTCCATTAACATTTGGCGTACCGTTTGCGGCAACGTGGCAACCAATGTAGGTGTTGCCCAAGAAACTGCTATCCCAAATTCCGTATCTGCCATTGGAAGATGCATCGACGTTTAAGGCCGTTCCTGCATTTGAATCATCGCCGTTCACATAAAGGCCGTGGTTCTTGTTTCTCGTGGTGACAATGTTCATCAAGGACCAAGAGTTCGCGTTCCCCTCAGCAGCGCCGCCCAAGCCAGCACTTGCTTGGATATGGATGCCGTCTCCGGGGAAGTCAGCAACATGAGTGTTAAACACAAACGCTCGGGCGCGAATAACGATCCCGTGCTTTGTGCGGTCCGTTCCGCCGAGAGAGTAGATGTAAAGGCCCTGAATTCCCGCTGAGTCTGCCTCGCTGCCTGTCGGGCTGATCAGCCCATTAACGTCAGTATTAAACCTGTTCACACAAATGCCAGACGTATTCTGCGAAAACGTAAGCTGTGAGGCCGTGGTTGATGTAAAACCACCGCTACCGATGAACTTTACTGGGCGGCGAAGGTCAATCGTAGACCCCATGCGATAGTTACCGCGCGGGAATTTGATTTCAAGTATGCTCGATGTGCTGTAGGGCTTTGCCAGAAGCTTTGCCAGAAGCGGATAATCGTCAGTTGACCCGTTCGCCGCTGGGATCATACCACGAAAGTTGTATGTTCCGTCGGGGCTTGGCATGAGGTCAAGTTTTACCGCTCCCGGCTGAATGTCGAACGTTGTCGCGTCTGACGCCAATACTTCATACAAGAACCCCTCGCGCGCCGCCATGACCTGCATACCAGCCGCCACGCCCCACTGGCTGCTGAGGTCATAAACGAGGCTTGCAATCTGCGTCACGTCGGCAACGATCATCACCCGCTCTGTGCGGGTAATGGCCGTGTTCAGTTTGTCGCGGACGCTCAGGCCCGTTTCGCCGTTAGAAATTGTCGGCATTAGGTGTCACTCCACGTTGCAGTATCGGACCACTCGCCCGCGTCATTCCAAGCCCCGCTCGCAAGCACGAACGGGGGCGTTAAGGGTTTCTGAGGGCGCTTGCCCAAGCCTCCGCATCAGCCAATTGAGGCCCAGAAAGAGCGGGGCCAAAGCGCACGATAAAACCATACATTGCACCAAGCAGAGGAATGCCCCCTCCATCGCGGTCCCCAATGTTCAGGGCGTATGCAAGGTAATTGCCTGTCCCTTGGTCGCCGGGGTTTGAGCCGACCTGAACGCCGTCTTTGCGAATGATTGAAACATCGCCGCTGATGTCCCCAAGGCCTGTCAAAACGTATTGGTCAGGCGGCGTGGGAATTAAAAATGTTGCGTCTGCTGCTGTCGTGCCCTTGCTGCGCCACCGCGTAGAACCAACGGCTTGGTAAAGGAAAAACACGCCGTTGTTGCCGTCGCTGATTGGACTCATTTCCAGAAACACCTCAGTCCCCGTCCCGACAGTGGACAGCGTGATAATGGCCTGCACCTTGTCTGTTCCGGGGGTGATCGTGGGGGCTTGCATCCTTTTGCCTGCCCCAAACTGAATGCGCCCGCGCCCGTTGCTGTCGATTTCGTATGTGGGACGCGCGCCTGCCGTTGCTTGTGTTGCGTAGGTTACGCCGCTGGACGTGTAGAGCCGCCAAGAGCCGACGGGTTGTCCCGCCGACGTTACCGGCGTCGTGCGCGCCACGTCCTGCCATAGGTCAGCCAAGGCGGCTTGCCCCCACACGCCAGGCTCTGACGAAAGGAACAGATCCGCAGGCGAAAACGCGGGAGGCGCACTGCCAAACGCATAACCACTCTGGCCTAAACTAAGGCCTAAACCGATACCAAGGCCCATAATCTACTCCTTAAACGAGGCCAACAATTCCTGTGGCTGTAGCAGCTGTAACATGTGTGCAAACAATTGGAACCACTGCTCCTGCAACAAGGGGAATAGTTACTGTGTTACCACGAAAAGTAATAACTGTAGCTGTCCCTGTGCCAGCAGCCATAAGACCGCGAACAACAGACGAAAGGGGAGAAGCTCCCGGAGTGATTTCAATTGCATCTAACGCAGGAGCGTCAGCAATGGAGGTGTATTGAGGAAATGACATGTTTGCCCTTTAAGTGCTTGAGTCTACTTTTCTTGAATAACAATTTCGCCATTAAAGAATGTGGCGGTGGTTGCTGACGCCAGAACGCAATGCAACATGCAGGTGCCGTTGTAGAGCCTTACACCCGGATCGCTTAAACGACGGGTGAATTGTACGTTAACGAGGCTTGTCCCGATATTTGCTAAGTCTCTGGCAATGAACAGTGATACAGCCCCAGCACCTAATGACGTACCTAGCGTAACTGATTCAATAGATCGAACACCTTTATCCCCGGCTTGCAAGTTAAACCAAATCAGCGTCCCAAGAACTGGGGTTGCCGGGATTTGTGAGCCCGCAATGGCCGAAAGCGTGGCTGTCCTGCCCCCTACCCCGTCCGAGTTGGTATAGGTTACTGTGCTGTTGGAAATAACCGCTGCGTTAGTATTCGCGGTGGTTGTTAGCATCCCAATCATGCAGCCTTCGCCGTTGGTCGTACCATTTACGTCACGGGCTGGTAATGTTGGTGTTGTAATAGTTTGTGCTGTGGTAGTGGTAACGACAATGCCGGAATTGACCCAAAGCACATCGAAGAACAAATGGCTGTGGTTGACCGATGCCCCCATAGTCAACTCGGTCAGGAAATTTGCCCCGATGGCGGGGTTGCGAATTGGTAGACAGCCGTTATCAGGTGATGCCGTGCCGTCAGTCACTCGCCCGTTAATCCCCGGCGTTCCCGGCGACCATGCCCCCGGAAAGCCCGCATCCTTGGCCGTGCAATACCAGTATCCAACAGTATCCGCCGCCGTGCCTGACTTCATAAACACGACGGGGTAGCCGTCATATGCGCCCTTGCCTGCGGGTGGATAGACAGCCCCGTTGGCGTCGTAGTGCGTCCAGCGCCCATCCTCGCCCAGCACCATGTTTTCGCCACTAATAAGCGTTACAGCCACTAGCTCCGAAGCTGTAGTCCCTTCAAAATGCTCAACAGTGATTGTACAAGGCAGGCTGGCGTGATCGTTAGTAATGTTTAAATGCTTAACATTTCGTTGAACCCCTGAACCCGGAGAAGGGACAACAGTTGTTGTTGTAGCTGTGGTAATAGCTGGTGTATTTTGCCGACCTAAGCTGACCACTGTACCATTAAAATCTGCCCACGAAGCGTGACATTCAATTTGTGCAGCCGAACTTGTAACGATACGAAGCACATCGCTTGTACTAGTAAGATTGATCAATTAAATCACCCACGCCATAATAGGACTTGAGCCAGTGATTGTTGTCCAAGCCGTGTCAAAATTTGTAGCAGAAGCTTTTGTCAAAGCTTGTCCTGTAAGGCCTCCTACAGGAACCCCCACACCATCTGCACCTGCTGGTCCTGTAGCTCCGGTTGCCCCGTTGGCTCCATTAGCCCCAGCTGGGCCTGTAGCCCCTGTAGGGCCAGTGAGTCCAATAAGGCCTTGTGGCCCTGTTGCACCCGTTGGACCAGCTGGTCCTGTCTCTCCTTGAGGCCCTGTGGGGCCTGTGGCCCCTGTAGCACCTGTGGGACCAGCGGGTCCGGGAATGCCTTGTGGTCCTGTAGAACCTGTAGGCCCGGTTGGTCCTGTTTCTCCTTGAACACCTTGAGGCCCTTGAGGCCCCGTTGGTCCCGGAACCCCTTGAGGACCAGATGGTCCTTGTGGACCGGGAAGACCTGTAACAGTTTCAGCAGCTATAATAGCGTTGTTTAGTTTTTCCCTAATAAGGGAGAGGCTCTCTCTGTCTTCAAACGTAGGCATCAACTACCCCAAACATTTCTATCGTTCCAAAACCGCGTGTCATCCCAAAAATCCTCAAGGAAAGTTTTTTCGTTATCAGCAGGCTGAACCTTTTGAAAACGAGGAAAGACTACAGGAATGGAGCGTTTATCAATTAACTGGTTTTTGGGGGTGATGTCTGCCATCTTACCACTTAGCCTTGTCTGCCCAATAAGCCGCAGACATCTTACCCTTGGCAATGTTCTTTGAATGACGAGCCTTAAACGAAGCCCTTTTCTTTTTCATTCGTTCACTTTCACCAGCTTTGGGAGCACCAGCTGTGGAAGCCCCTTGCTCACCAAAACGAATGGTCTTCACTTTGTCGCCTTCTTTAGCAACGACAATGTGAGACTTCTTTGGGTGATCTGGTGTTCGTTTAGGTTTGTTATAGCCAGAGACACCTGCTCTAGCCAGCCTTGGGTCTGTAGCCATAATATCCTCAAAAATTGGTGCCCCAGTCAGGAATTGAACCTGCTTCCCGGCTTTACAAGAGCCGACCTCATCCTTAAAGGCTTCAAGGGCTAATGTTTACGAAAGTGATGTCATCACAAAAAGTAGTCTGGGGTAACAAACAATCCCACGCCCCTACCTCATTCATACTAAGAACATAGCGTCGCTAAACGACACAATGACATCACATTACTAAACATCTGGGAAGCTTCTCTGTCTAACTAACGTTAGTTGAAAGCTTCTTATATAATAGTTATATTATATTCCCTGTTATCTAACTACCTAAGCCCCCCTTACCCCCCAGAAAATCTTACTAAGAGAACATCTAAACAATAGACATAATTATAGCAAGGGTTTTTCTGGTGGGTTAGGGAGCCTTAGGAAGTTAGACACAGGAACGAAGAATTATATTCCCTCGTCTCTAACTGACCTTGCCCCAGAAGACTAGCTTTTCATAGTCCCCTACTTATATATATGCTAAAAACACCCCATTTGTGACAGAAAAAATGAACATTTTTACAACTATTTTACAAACTGTTGATTTTACTCGATTCTTTTTCGACGGTAGTCGCCCCTCGTTTATATAATATATGACCTTTAGGTCGTCGGAGCAAGGCTTTGCTCCTCCTTAATGTAGGAAAACTCCTGCGGAGCAGACGAAAGAAGGGATAGATTGTTCAGTCACCTATTACAGATGTGTATGGCGACGGGGTATTATGTAGTTTACACCCAAAATCTCAGTTTTTTGGCAATTGTTGTATATAATCAACCCCTTAACCCCCCTTGGCCCATGCCCCCCATACCCGTTAGGCATATGTGAACACTTATTCATAAAGGGAGAGAGCGAGGGGAGTTGACTACACAATCAAACCATGCTATTCGCGCCAACCGAATCACCCACAATCAAAAGCTAGTGATAATACAGAAACAAAGGGTAACGGGGGGTTGACGAATCACCTAAGCCCAGATAACGCGAGGTTCACATACGCGCGAGTGTATAACTACACGCGGGAATCTATACACAATCAAAGACGAGATATGCAAGGGAATGAATGTGAAGGGGAGGTGAGAAAGAGGCTGGACAAGGGAAGCGAATCGGCTCATACCTTGTGACATACCCAAGACGGCCAGCGACTAGCGCGGCGCAGAGTAGGGCGACACTAGCGCGACAAGCTAGAGCAGAATAAACCTGTTGACACTAGACGCGAATCAGTTTAGACAATGGGGCAAGGCGATGAGGTGGATTGATCCGCAAGTAGGCGACAAGCTGAAAAGGATTGACAAGCTAAACGAATCGCTTTAAGACTGTGAGTATGAAAAGCCGTTGTATTGTGGCGACACAATGCACAACTGGAAAGGGAGCGAATGTAATGAGCAACCTATCGTCAAAAGACAAGGCGCGTCTTGCTCTCTCTGCCAAGCGTGTGGAACGCTGGAACAGAGAACGTCATATGCCTGTCAGCAATGACAAGGCAAGATGCACAAGCATTGTGTTTGCCAATGGGCAAGACAAGCCTGATGAGTTGATTGTGTCTGACAAGATGGACTCTGTTCACCGTCTTAGCGACGGTTGCAAGGTTAGGACTATGGCAGGTAAGCTGTCACGTCATGGTAATGCCATTGCCGCAAGGGTTCACACTATTGCCCATATGCGGGGTGATGGGTCTTATGAGACTCAAGTTATCATGGATCATCCTGACAATGATGCTATACCGCGTGATCCGGCTTGGAAAGAGGGACAACGTAAAGTTGTCGTCCCTCGCAAGGACTCGCCGTTCAAGCGGGCTGGTAAGAGTGCATCTAATGTTGTGATCATTCGCAAGGCATAAGCCTTGCCTGTCTTGCCCCTTTCCTTGGGGCTTGACTATACAAGCGAATCATGTTAGGTTCGTTTCTATGGTCAAGCTATGCGGCTAGGCCGGACACGTTAGTGTCCATTGAAAAGCGTGACACACAAGTGTCAGACTGGATTGATTGCCGCTAGTGGCATGACGGGCTTGCCTGTTGTGACACGACATGTGGTAAGATGTTCTTTGTGTCTGACTGTGTGTCCATCTATGCGCTAAGAGGTAGCGCCATGCACTAAGCCGATAGCTTGGACCTGTGGCACTGGACATTGTGTCGCCAAGTGAAAGGGTGAAAGGGAAAATTCCCTGTGCATGAAAAGGGCTTTCTGCCCTAGCTAGAACGCGAATGATTAACGGCATATCCTTGGACCTAGAGTCCTTTGTTGACGCGACAGTGCAGACGTGCGGAACGGCTAGAGGGAGCGGTTGAACCTTCATTGGGTCAACCGCCAGTGAAAGCTCACAAACAGAAACAATTAGGTGAGGCGCAATCTAAGCGGGGCCAGCCCCGTTACATCCAATGGGTGTAGGATGCGCCTCCCTTTCCTCTTTCTAGTCAGCCTTGTTTGAGGCTGCCTTGATTAGGGAAACATGATAGGAATTGTGGGGGCTTGCTATGGAACGTGAAGATGGGTTTCAGGATTTTGACTTGTTGGACATGGCGTCGGAACAATTTGACGTTGAGTCTGTGCAACCGTGTTGTGAAACATGGTTTCTTTGGGCTATGACTTCTGAGGCTTGTGAGGCATGGTATTAAATGAACCAATATCTAAAAGAGGATCAGGCAGGCAATCGTGAGTCTGTCCCTGAATACGTTTGGCTTGCTGAACGTCGTGAACGTGGCTACAGACAAATCCACACCTTTGGTGTGGTGATTGTCTATCGTATGACATGACAACGGACAGCACATCCGTGTGGTGTGCTGCTAGGTGTAATGTCGCACCATTAACAGATAATTGATGAGGTTATCATGGGAAAAGCTATCTCTCTTGACGTTCAGGTTCAAACCCTGTGGGCGTCTCGCAAACAGAATGGTGTTGAGGGCCTTGCCCTTCTGCACAAGTGCATTGAACGCACGGCCAAGCATCGTGATTGGGATGCTCTGTCCCGTTTCGTCATGTCTGCTCGTCAGCATGGGCAAGGGGCGCGTGTTGGCGCAATCATCCGTCAGGCTTTCGGTGACAAGCTGACGTTCAAGACGAACAAGAAACACGCCACGGGCGGTGAGTTTGTCATGGGCTGGATGGGCGAATTTGACCTGCGTGGCAGCAACACCTATGGTGTGATCCGTGAGGCTGTCGCCAAGGGCATGTCGTGGGATGACAAGGAATTGGGCAAGGCTCTTCCCAAGGCCCCCAAGGCTGAGCGCGAGGTGACGGATGAGGCAAAGACCAAGGTGGTCAAGCACCTCAAGACCTATGCCGATAAGCTCAAGGCCGATGGGTTCAATGTGGGTGAAATCATTGCCATGCTGCAAAAGGAATTGGCGGCTGAGGTGGTTACGTCTGCCCCTGTTCAGAAGAGCGTGGTCAATGGTGTGACGGTGTTTCAGCCCGACTTCTAAGGGGAACGCATAGCGTTCCTTTCAATTAAGGGCTGGCCTTCGGGCTGGCCCTTTTTATTGCGTTTTCCTATCATAAAATCCGTGCGCCTAAGCGCACGCATGTGGAGCCTTGGTATGTGGCATGACACTCTTGTGTGGTTGATTGGGTATGGCAGCATCATGGGCATTTGCTACCTATTCAAATATGCTGATCTTCTTTCAGATGGGAATGTAAAATGACACATTGGCTTGTGCCTGTAATCATCCTTGGGGCAATCGGATGGGTGTTCCTCATTATGGGGGCGTTATATTAATGACTTTCTGTCCATTCACCAATCGCATTCCCTTTGGCCTTCTCACGGACGAGGAAAAGAAAATTCTTAAGGCTGAGAAGCCTTGGGAAATCTACGACAATGGTATTTGGTCTGAGAGGATGAACCCTCTCTGGTCGCTCTCAGCGACCTATCGTCGCAAGAAAATGCCTGTAATTGAGAAAGTCTCTCTTGTAGGGGGTCTTTATTCTTATGGTTGGGTCTTTGACAAGCATACTGATAATTATGCAACCCACAAAATCACCTACAACATCGTAGACGGTGAGGTGGATGTGTTCTCTTGTGTGATGGAGAAGCTGTGATGGGTTGGTTCTTCATTGCCATCTACGTAATGGTTGGCATTGGCTTCAATGGCGCTAACACAGAAAGCCTCCAATGGCGTTGGTGGCATTCACTTCTGTTCATCACCTTTTGGCCTATGGCTGTTGCCTATGCGATTGGTAAGATTAAAATGAGGATGTGATGGAACGTTTCTTTGTCTGGCTAGGTTTCTTTCAATTCCCCCTTGGGATTTATCTTGCGTATCAAGCGTGGTATAACGAAGATGTTGTGGCCCTTGGGGTCATCCTCCTCGTGTTCCTGCTCCATTGTTTGACTTCAACCCTTGAGGCAATCAGTGAATTGATTGGAGAGAAAGAATGAAAACCGAAGAGGATTGGCAAAACTTTGCTATTTCTGTCCTGTTGGGCTACACAATTGTAGCGGATTTTCTAAGATGGGTGTTCCTATGAAACCCCTTCTCGTCGGTGTGAGCCTTTTGCTCCTATCATCCACAGCACACGCTCAGGAGTGCTATGAGACACAGCAGCTTGAGCAGCTTCTTCGTGACAACTACCAAGAAAGCCGTGTAGCCATTGGTATGGTAAATAACGAGAACGGGATCATTCAAGTGTTTGTCAACCCAGACACAGGGACATGGACCCTTGTGTCTACAGGGCCTAATGGTGTGTCTTGTGTTGCTGTTGCTGGTGACAATTGGCAAGATATTGAGGAACGTCTTCCTCCAAATGGTTAAGCTTTAGCCCGTGTAGCCCAAATGGTAAGGAGGCAAGTCACTTAAAATGACTACAGTGTGGGTTCGACTCCCACCACGGGCACCAATCTTTCAAGCAAGCTTTCACAGGAGAGGGAGATGAAAACAAAGGTTGACCAAGACAAGCTCACTAAAATGTGGAGGCGTTACAATAGCGACCCTTCCATCTTCACCAAAGAGTCTTTCGGGAAATACATGCACACCCGTATTATGACTCCGGGATGGTGTTGGCCCTCTCTCTACTACGCTCACAACGGCACAGCATATGACATGGTGTGGCGTAACGTTCATCACAAAGACGAAGAAGGTATTCGTCCCACAGCTTAAGGAAAATTGATATGAACAGTCTTTCTTGGTTTCTCTATCTTGCGGATGTAATTAGTAATTTACAAGGTGTGTTAATTATCATAGCTTTTATCTTCGCCATCTCCAGTCTCTTTTGGGGGGCTTGCAAGATTATGGGCGATGACAGATATAACACAGCAGAAAAAGAGTTTGCAAAAACCTTTTGGTTTGTGCCTTGGGTTTTTGTTTTTTCAATGACCTTTGCTGCCCTTATTCCTTCCACTGATACCATCTACCTAATTGCTGCATCAGAGGCAGGGGAAATGGTTGTCAACACCCCTGAGGCTAAGGAGATTATGTCTGACTTGAAAGAAATCCTCAACGTTCAACTTGATAAGCTTAAGGAATGAGGAGGGGGCAGAAATGCCCTCTTCCTATCACAGCTAATTAGGGCTTAGGCTCTAACTACCTGCGATAGGCAGGAAATTCCCTTTTAATGGAGACTACACATGATTAAGACCGTTCTCGCAGCTTCTTTTGCGATGTTCGTTGCTACCACTGCAAATGCTGGCGTCTTTGACGACTTCAAAGCAGGACTGAAAGACGTTGTTCAAACCTTCCCCGCTCACGAAGAAAACGGCTATCGTGACACCGGGTGTGATGCCACCGCATTCATCGACGTTGTGAATGAAGAGGGCGTTGTCCTCTATCGTAACAATGCCACCTGCCCGGATGTTGGCGGGGCTGGCTTTGATCTGGCTGCACTGAGTGCCGTAGCCGTTGCCCCTCCCGCTGAGGAAGAGCCTGTTGACGAAGGCAATGGGTGTGAAAGCGACGACAAAAACTACGACAAGCACAAGGGTAAAGGTAAAGGCAAGCGTTAATAGGCCCGTAGACGAGCTGGGAGGGGCCTTACAGCGTTGTTAGGCCCCTTTCCCTACCTACCCCACCTAAAACACAGAGAGGCCCTCTATGAGCGATTTTAGCCATGTTTCTGACCAAGGGTTGAAAGCCTATTTGGAGGATGAAACTCCCTCTTCTGATTTCAATCTCGTTGCTGCCCAACTTAACAGGGCACAGAGGGCGTTAGACGAAGACGCTGTTAACACCTTCATCCCCTTCGATGTGATTGAAGCACGAGAGGCTGCTTATCAGGAAGCCTGTGAATATTTTGGTTGGCGTAACCTCAATGCTGTTCACGAGAGTTTGCGTCTTTTTTGGAAAGTCTAAGAAGATGCACCCTCTAGCTTTGGGTTATTTGAAACAAATAGGTTTCACCGCGCACCGACAAAAAGATTTTGATGTTATCTCGCTTTTTAAAGCGGTGTTAGACCAGTCCACAAACATTATAGAATTTTATTGGATAGCCTTATCAGAGGCAGGGGTAGACTTAGGTCTCCCAGACCACTATACCACAATGAGGGCCGTCTTTTACGAAGGTTGGGAAAGGGGCGATCCAACAGGGGAGCTTAAGGCTTTGTTTCAAGAAGTGGTTAATGGACCTCTGAATAAAGAGCTAGAGGAGTATATGTGATGGAAGTCAGTGTCAAAAACGAGCTGTTCCCTTATCGTTATATAAAATCTTTTCATCATCGTGATTTTCACTACGTTTTCATTGCTGGACAGGGTCGTAGACGCATCCTCAATATAAAAGATTTGACTCAAGAAAGTCAACACTTAGTCCTCAAACCCCTCTCAAAATCTTTAGATGAGTACATGTAATGAAGCAGAGATTTAAAGAAGGAGATAGTGTTGTAAGGGTTAATGAAGAATCTATTGGAAATAGGTTGTGGTGTGAAGCTTGTAAACAAGTTGGTTTACACCCTTTTGCACCAGTTAAGGTGACTCAAATAAATGTATACGGACACCCCATTTTCCACAGCGTTCATCCAACCGATTCTTGGAGTTTTTCAAGCTTTGTGATCTACGTGTCAGAAAAAGAACTAGACGAATATATGTAAAGGACAACAGATGAAGCTTATGGTATATTATGAGAAAAGAGAGTTGTAGTGTTGAAGAGTTGAGGGCTACCTTTAGGTATGACGAATCAGGTAAATTGTTTTGGTTATCCTCTGGTATAGGAAGAAAACCCTCATTAGAGGCAGGCTCGTACCACAAGGCGACTAACTGTTTTAAAGTAGCTTTTAAAAGAAAGCAGTATGCCTTACACAGAGTAATTTGGGCACTTGTTTACGGAGAGTGGCCTGACAAAGAGGTTGATCATATTGACGGAGATGAGACAAACAACAAGGTCGAAAATCTGCGGCTGGCAACTGGCAAACAGAACTGTGTAAATAGGGGTTCTAGGAAAGGCTCTACATCTAAATACAGAGGGGTTTACAAATCACAAAGCTCTGGGAAATGGTGTGCATGTATTAATAAAGATCATCTGGGGACTTTTAACTCCGAAGAAGAAGCTGCGCTGGCCTATAATCTCGCAGCAGCAGAGAGATACAAAGAGTTCGCCAAACTAAATAAAATAGGAGACTAATTTGAAGCTCTTTACATATGGCACCCTCCAACGAGGACATTGGAACAATCATCTCCTTGAGGGGGCAGAGTTTATTGGTAAAGCAATCTCTCGTAAACCCTATGTCCTCTACCATTGTGGGTTTCCTATGGCTGTCCCTCACAGCATCAATCCAGAACGTCTCCCTCTTCTTCCTATCATTGGAGAGGTTTACGAGGCGGGGATTGATAATGTCCTTCGTTGTGATCGTCTAGAGGGACATCCTGATTGGTATCAACGTACGAAGATTGTAGCTGAGGTTAATGGGGAAGAACATGAAGTCTTCATCTATGAGATGCCTACACCACCAGCTCATCAACGTCTATGTAATATAGTAGATAATAGATATTATCAATGGGTGGGATAATTTTTTTTAAACAAACCCTTAAGATAATATAGTCAGAAATCACCTCTTGTCAAGGGGGTCAGGAAAATATTTTTTAGGGTGTCACATGAAGAGAGCTGTTTTCTTAGGGATGTTAGATGATGAAGGGCAGATGATGGATGAACATCATCAACCTTTTGAGGTTGGGGCTGTCATACAGGTGATGAATAGAGGCCCTGCTTCAATAGACAGAATATTTCCTTGGCGTGTTGTTGGTACGGAGGACATTCTTCGTAATTCAGAAATCCGCATCATTGAAGATGTAGAGGTGAACCTAGATGACTACTTATGACATTGACTATGACCAGATGTCCCTCCTAAAAGACAAGGGTGAGTTAGAGAATCAGGAGTTTATTTGTGTGAGTCAGAATGCTACTGTGTACCGTGTTGGAGGGAGATACCGTGTTCTGGAAAAGAAGTTAGAGCGGTGGACTCATACAGGGTGGAGATACACTGGTTACAATGGAAGAGGGGCTAGGTGGAAACGTATTGTTTTGGAGAAAGACCTAGATGACTACCTTTAAAGTGGGAGACAGGGTTCTTAGAAAACCTGAACACCTAAAAACTAACTCATGGGACAGCACATGGTTAGAAAAAGGAATCTCCCCAGACAAAGTCTTTGTTGTTAAAGAGGTAGACGGATGCGGTATTAGGTTTGAACACAATCCACCGTGGTCTTGGGCGGAAGAGTATTTCTATTGCGCCCCTGTTGAAGATAAATCCCTAGATGATTATCTATAGGAACAATCATGACAAAGTTTAAGGTGGGGGATTGGGTAGTCCCGACAGACGCTTTCCAGATAGAAAAGCTAAAAATAGCTGAACCTGATGTTACTTGGCCTGCAAAGGTTTCAGATACTGAAACGGGGTTTTCTGATGAGTGGAACTTTGTTATCTATAAGGGTTGTGCAACGGCAAGGGACTCCTCTAGGTTTAAGCTTTGGATTCCAGAAAAATCACTAGACGACTACATGTAAAGGAAAAACACATGACTGTTATCATTATTCGTCGGCCTAAGCTTGGCCTCAGTGTTAAACACCTTGTTGCTAAGTCAGACCTCATTGACAAGGTGGTTCGTAATGATCGTCGTCTCCCTGATGATCTGTCCCTTGTGTTTCGTTGGGGCACCACTAGCAATGTTGATTGCCGTAATGTGGTCAACACAGCAGAGGCCATTCATCGTGTGAATGATAAGGCGGGATTTCGTAAGGTGTTGATGGAACAAGAGGGTGTGCTTCAAGACCGTAACAAGCTTCTCTGCCCTCACACCTTCACAGAAGATTATGGGTATGGGGCTGGTCTTGAAGATGGGCCTAACTATCCTGTAATTGTTCGTCCCCGTACACATGCTCAGGGTCGTCATGTCTACCTGTGTAACAATCGTGCAGAGCTTGATGCAGCTATTGCTCGTTGTGGTGCAGGTTGGTATGCTTCTGAATATATTGCCAAGGTGGCTGAATATCGTGTCATCTTCGTTCAAGGTCGTGTAGTGTGGGTGGCTAAGAAGACACCAGCAGACCCCGCAGCTATTGCATGGAACGTTGCTCGTGGTGGCCGCTTCGACAATGTCCGTTGGGATGAATGGCCCCTCAAGACTGTCCGTGTGGCACGAGAGGCTTTCGTGCTCTCTGGCCTTGACTTTGGGGCTGTAGACGTGATGGTTGACGCAGATGGACGCCCCTATGTCCTCGAAATCAACTCTGCCCCCTCTCAGACCTCTCCCTATCGTCAAGAGTGTATGGCTAAGGCCTTTGATTACATTGTTCGTAACGGCAAAGATAGCATTCCTATCATTGCAGAACGTGGTGGTTACAAGAAATTCATTCATGTAGCACTTACACCAGAGGCTATTGTTGTAAGATGAATTTTAATGATTACTTGATGTACGAACCAGACACAGGAAAGCTAACTTGGAGACATGCCTCTTGCGTTTGCAAGAGGTTTCGGGGAAAAGTTGCAACATCTCTTCACGGAGAAGGTTATAGACAAATAGGTGTAGCTGGTAAAATCTATTTAGCACACAGAGTTATTTGGCACATGACTTATGGAGAGTGGCCTGACGGAGATGTAGACCACATCAACGGTGACAGATCAGATAACAGACTGTCTAACCTTAGAGTCGCAACAAGACAAGAAAACATACGAAATGGTAGAGGTAAAATTCACACTTCTAAGTACAAAGGTGTTTCTTGGGATAAATCTCGTAACAAGTGGGCAGTTTACTGTAAGTATGATGGGAAGGTCCAAAACCTTGGAAGGTTTGACAAAGAGGAAGATGCAGCTATGATTTATAACAATTTTGTTAGAGATAAGTTTGGGGCTTTTGCTCGGGCTAACGTCCATCCCGCCCTCACACCCGATGCACAAATGGTGATGTAATGACTAATTTGATGGAAGTAAGAAAGCGGTTTGCAGACGACGCTGCCCCGTACCAAAAAGCTCGCTCTGCTGACAACAATGCTTTTGGCGCTATTATTACAGCTGATGGTGGCTACGTCAAAGTAGGTCGCTGGGCTTGTCACGGATGGCTTCAAGGTTACAATCTTGACAGCAGGGTTCCTTACCCATTCGACAAAAAGGGGGGTATCAAGTATATTCTCAGTGCTGTTATGAAGCCCCACGTCTCTGACGGTAAGCTTCGTCGTTTTATTGACTGGCTTGTAAAACGCAGCCCTTGGGCTGACATCTTCGTTGACAAGGACATTGACAGCATCCTGACCTATGGTCATCTTGTTGATGCAAACTTTCCCACCTCCTTCATTGTCAGTGGTATGATTGCGTCTCGGTTTATGACTGAGTCCTACAGCGGAGATGAGATTCAGAAACGTTGCGTTGCTTACCAAGAGCTTCTCGACATTGGTTGCACGGAAAACGAAGCCTTCTTCTTCGCTCACATGTACAATGTGTCTGATGTCAAGAAAATCTACCCAATCAGCTTCTCTCGTTACTACAGTGGTCATGCCACGTTCTATGCCTCTAACTATCAAGAGGACTATGTACGTAACTTCCTTCGTGGCACCCCTGCTAACGTAGGTAAGAACATGCTTTGTGATTGCAAGGGGTATGAAAGCGACAGTGTTAACGCCCTTTGGGCTAAGCGCACCGATAAGTCCGATGCTTTTGGTGAAAGGGTACAGTCCCTTCGTCCTGTAAGCAAAGCTGTCAAACAAGACTTCCACATCTTCCGTAAAGCCCCTTCCACCGGGTTTGAGTATAAAGACCGGGAAGACTTTGTGTCTGTCATTCAACAACTTCGGGAGCTGCTCAATGCCTAAGGTCTATATTGTAGGTAACGACTACGCAATTGCTACTATGTTCCTTCGTCAAGGTTGGACTGTTGTTGATAATGTTGACGAACACATTGACCTCATCCAGTTTACTGGTGGAGAAGATGTAGACCCCTCTTACTATGGAGAACCTAAACACCCCCGCACGTACAGCAATCCTCGTCGTGATGCTACAGAGTCTCACATCTATGAAGAGTGGGTGGGTAAGGTGCCCATGGCAGGCATCTGTAGGGGCGCTCAGTTCCTCAATGTCAAGAATGGTGGGAAGATGTGGCAGCACGTCAACAACCATGCTGTAGGGGGCACTCACGAAGCCTACGACATACTTTCTGACAGCCCTGTGCAAGTAACCTCTACACACCATCAGATGATGATCCCTGCTGATCACGGAGAGGTGTTGTTGGTCGCAGAGCTTGCTACGAAGAAAGAGACACATGCCATCATGGTAGAAGGTGTTGGTACAGACATTGAGGCTGTGTTCTATTCAGACACAAGCTGCCTATGCTATCAACCACACGCTGAGTATGTAAACATTAACCATGAGTGTCAGGTTCTCTACTTCAACTATCTCGACCGATTTATTTTGACCTAAGAAAGGAGGGTTAGTAACATTTGCGGACTTGTTGGCGTGGCCTCAAAGGTTTTGACCGAACCTGCTAAGAAGGCTTTTTATGACATGCTTTACCTCGATGTTCTTCGTGGTGAAGATTCAACTGGTGTGGCCGCCATCTCTAATCCTTATGGTGACAAGCCTGAGGTTGAGGTCTTTAAATCTGTAGGCTCTCCATCTGACTTCTTCTACTACCACTCTAAGTGGAAAAACAACCGTGACTTCACTACCAAACCTGTAGGTGTAATGATTGGTCACAATCGTTATGCTACGCAAGGTAAGGTCAACGAAGAGAATGCTCACCCCTTTGAGTTTGACAATGTTGTTGGTGCCCACAACGGCACTGTCAACAAGTGGAGCCTTCGTGACTTCCATGGCTACAAGGACTTCGAGGTAGACAGCCAGATCATCTATTCGCACCTATCACACACACGCTCTATTGACGAGGTGTGGCGTGATGCAGATGGTGCTATGGCTCTCGTGTGGTGGGATAAGGTTAGCAACAACCTTAATATTGTTCGTAACACTCAACGTCCTCTGCACGTTGCGTATAGCGAAGATGACAAGATTGT
>Ga0075154_10000114_pt1 | contig 65737 bp, 62 predicted proteins | sample JI71714BDNA_FD_70965 | JGI IMG/M metagenome (GOLD analysis project Ga0075154, IMG submission 70965) | Wastewater effluent complex algal communities from Wisconsin, to seasonally profile nutrient transformation and Carbon sequestration -... | ecosystem: Engineered > WWTP > Effluent > Algae... | reverse complement strand
CGAATTATTTGCTGTTTTGTCAGCATCCTGCAGTATATACTATCGGAAAAAGTGGCAAAATGGATCATTTACTTTGGTCTGAGGAGGATCTTGCCGCCCATGAGGTTCAATTTTTTAAAATCAATCGAGGGGGCGATATTACGTTTCATGGTCCGGGACAATTGGTGGGCTACCCCATTCTAGATTTAGACCACTTCTTCACCGATATTCATCGCTACATGCGGTTTCTGGAAGAAGCGGTGATTTTGACCTGTGCGGATTTTGGTGTATCCGCGGGTAGAATAGATGGATTGACTGGCGTTTGGATTGATTTTGAGAAACAAATTAATCCTCGAAAAATATGTGCGATGGGCGTTAAAGCTAGTCGGTGGGTAACCATGCATGGTTTTGCATTTAATGTACATACGGACTTAAGTTATTTCCAACACATTGTACCCTGTGGAATAGAAGATAAGGCCGTCACTTCTTTATCAGCCGAAGTTGGGCGTAACCTTACCATTCCGGAAGTGGCCGATCGAATGAAATTTCATTTGGCGACGTTATTTGATATGGAAATCCTACCCTTTGCATATGAACGTCATGTACTTTGATAACGCTGCCACCACCAAGGTAGCCCCAGAAGTGGTGGAAGCGATGCATCCGTATTGGGTTGAGCATTATGGAAATGCCGCGAGTCGATTTCATGCCTATGGCTGGGCAGCGGAAGAGGCGATAGAGGAGGCGAGGGGTCAGGTTGCCCGTTCTTTGGGGGCTTTACCGTCGGAAATTGTCTTTACTTCTGGGGCGTCAGAGTCGCTTCAGCTTCTTTTTATGGGTTGGATTAATGCTGGGGGAGGTGAACTCACCACCCTACAATCCGAGCATAGCGTGGTATTGGATTTGGCCCATTGGGCGGAAAGCCAAGGAAAAAAAGTGCAGTATTTGCCTGTAGATGCGCAAGGAAACTTACCTGAAACAACACCAATCGCGGGTAAGCCGGATTTATTTGTGATCATGTGGGGAAATAATGAAATAGGAACGTGTCATGACTTATCCTTCTGGGTTCACCGAATCAAAGCGGAATTTCCGGACTGTTGGGTCGCTTGTGATGCTACGCAGGCGGTGGGTAAGGTTCCTATATCGTTTCATACGAGTGGATTGGATTTTTTGGTAGGATCAGGTCACAAATTTCATGGACCTAAAGGCGTTGGGTTTTTATGCATTCGGGAAGGGATTGATTTTTATCCTTGGCGTAGGAGGAATCGGCAAGAAAAGGGGCGACGATCGGGTACGGTTGCGGTTCCGTTGGTTGTTGGCTTGGCAAAAGCGATCCAATTACCTCATGAAGGGGCGCAGATTACGTCTTTGCGAGATCAGTTAGAAAGCAAAATTTTACGGCAAATTCCAGAGGTTAGAGTCAATGGGAACATGCGATTTCGTTTACCCCACATTACCAGTTTAACGTTCCCGGAAGTTAATGGAGAAATGCTTTTTCAGCGGCTGACCCGCATTGCGGTATCCAATGGTTCAGCGTGTACTTCAGCGGAGGTACTTCCGTCTCACGTTTTAAAAGCAATCGGCTTGTGCGATGCGGACGCTGAATCCACGGTTCGATTCAGTTTGTCCCGGTACACCACACAAGCCGAGGTGGACGATGCGTGCGAACATTTAATTCAGGTTATTTCCAAAATACGATAGGCGCTTAATTTTGTTGAAATTTAGCAATACCCTCCTTCATCCAAGTTAAAAAGACCTCTTTAGAGGCATAACCTAATGGTTTTTGAATCACATCTCCATTGGGATGAACAATTACGTAATAAGGCTGAGCATTGTTGTTGAACCGGGTGATTTCATACTCCATGTTTTTTGCACCGATGGTTGTAATTTGTTCCTGAGAATAGGTGGAGAAAAATTGTTTTTCCTTGGGTAACTCTTTTTTGTCATCGACGTATAAAGAGGCAATAACCAAGTCATTCGATAGAACTTGGAGTACATCGGGTTGAGGCCAGACATTTTCTTCCATTTTACGGCAATTGGCACAAGCATATCCGGTGAAGTCAATGAGTATAGGCTTATTGACAGATTTTGCATAGGCTTGTGCGTCTTCGATGTCATGAAATCCCCACAAACCATGCGGGAGCGCTCGCATATTTTCGGCGGGGGCCTGCGAGGTAGACTCCACTACAGTAACGGGGGGTAAGATACCGGACAGAGCGCTCAATGGTTTTCCAGCTACACCCGGAACCATCCAAAGCGTAATGGCGCCAAATAGACCTGCAAAGATGAGTCGGGTGACCGTATATTTTTCAACTGGGGAATCTTTCGAGGTACGAATCCACCCTAGGATATACAACGTGATGAGGGTACCAATGACAACCCAAATGAGAATGAATACATTTCGGTGGATTAAGTTCAGGTGATAAGCCAAGTCGATATTGCTTAAGAATTTTAGCGCTAGGGCAAATTCCAGCAAGCCAAAAACGGCTTTTAATTCGTTGAGCCACCCACCGGACTTGGGAAGTTTTTTTAGGTATTGGGGAAACATCGCTAATCCACCAAATACGAGAGCAAAGGGTAGGCCAAATGCCAGCATACCATACAATGGGCGCATGACTTCCCCTTGTGCGGAGTAAATCAATAAGGAACCCACAAAAGGAACAGTACACGAGAAGGAAACCACAACGAGGGTAAGTGCCATAAAGAAAATGCCGACAAGGCCTCCCTTTTCCGACATTTGATCAATTTTATTGACCGTTTCGTGGGGAAGGACAATCTCAAAGGCACCAAGCAACGAGATACCAAAAACAATAAATAATATAAAAAAGATCAGGTTAGGTACCCAGTGCGTACTGATGAAATTTAAAAAAGGGGCGCCAAAGACCATGGTCACTAGGCCCATGACACTGAAAATCGCCATGATGGAACCGCCGTAAAATAGGGCTTTTGTTCGTCCTTTTTCTTGTTTGGTGAAATAGCTTACCGTCATGGGCATGATCGGGTATATACACGGCATAAAAATAGAAGCAAATCCGGCTGTAAACGCAATCAACAAAAACTCCAAAAGAGAGTTTTCCACAGGCTCTTCGTCTATTGGGGGATTACCGGGCAAGTTATCCACATTATCTAAAGGAAGAATTTGTGCTTTTGGAGTTGTTGGGGTATCAACGGGCACTGTGGGTGCCGTTGATGCCGTGGTATCCTCAGTCGGTTCCTGAGAGGTTTGTGCCTGAAAAGAAAGAGCAAATTTATCTTTCCCATTGATACATCGCCCATCGATATCCGTGCAGGATTGAAATTCGATTTGACCTCCTAATTCGACATCCGTTTCTTTAATTTTTATGCGCTGGATGAATGTGGCGGATTCGGTAAAATAGGGGATTTCGGCTTGCCAAACCTCATCCATTTTGACCTTTTGACCTTTAGGTTGTATAGCCCCAACTAATTGGTAGCTAGGATGTTCCTTGAACGTAAAGGTGGTTACGATCGGGCCTATTTCAGGATCGAAACCAGCGGAATACAGGTACCATCCTTTTTTAATCTGGGCTTTGAATACAATGTCTACTACATCGCCGACCTTAGGTTTTTGATTTTTTACCACCGGTTTCTCCCATGTAGTGGGGGTTTCAATTTGGGCCCAGGCGGAAAGACTGAGAAGTGTGAGTACGAGTAGTTTTTTCATATAGTGTCGGCGATAAGTCGGAAAGTTCGACTTGAGAATAGTTGCTATGGGAATAAACAAAAAATTGTTTGAAAGTATTCCCTTCCAAACAATTTGTGCCTTCAGATGTGGATAACTACTGAATTATACAGTTTCCAGGAGGTTAATTTTTTGAATTTTGTCTCCTTGTTGGATTTGGTCGATGACATCTAATCCTTCCACTACTTTTCCAAAACAGGTGTGGTTTCTATCCAAGTGTGCGGTATTTTGACGGCTATGGCAGATAAAAAACTGGGATCCTCCCGTATTTCTGCCCCGGTGGGCCATGGATAAAACACCCCGGTCATGGTATTGATTGCCACCGGTAAGTTCACAAGGAATGGAGTAACCTGGTCCACCTGCTCCTGTGCCGGTTGGATCACCCCCTTGAATCACGAAGTTCGGGATCACCCGATGGAAGGTTACACCATCATAAAATCCTTCGCTGGCTAGTTTTACAAAGTTATCCACAGTAATTGGGGCGTCCTGATCAAAAAATTCGATCATTAGGGTACCTTTGTCTGTGATCATTTCTGCTTTTCTCATGTTTTTATTCGATTGTATAAGGAAATATAATGAAGTCAATACCTAAATTCGGTATAGAGTTAAGAACGAAATTTAGCGATAACAGTTTCACCACCTACAGGCTTATCTCCAAGTTTTACGGTAATTTCTGCATCCAGGGGCAAATATATATCCACTCGAGAACCAAATTTAATAAACCCAAATTCTTCACCTTGTTTTACCGGATCACCTTCTTTGACATACCAGCATATTCGTTTAGCTAGTGCGCCTGCAATTTGTCGGAAGAGGATTTCGTTTCCATTGGCATGTTTTACGACTACCGTGGTTCGTTCATTTTCTGTGCTCGCCTTGGGATGCCAAGCCACTAAATATTTTCCGGGATGATATTTGAAGTAGGAGACAATACCGGATAAGGGATTGAAGTTGATATGTACATTGAAAGGCGACATAAAGATGGAGACTTGCTTGCGTGGTCCTTTAAAGTACTCGGGCTCAAAAACTTCCTCGATGACGACCACTTTTCCGTCTGCAGGTGCCAGCAGGTGACCTTCATGAAGTGGGGGGAATCGTTTGGGTTTTCGGAAGAATTGAACCACGATGGCATACAATACCAAACTGATGATGAGCGCAAGGGTGTGAATCAAGGAGGCATCCGGTAAAAAGAAACGTAGGATTCCATTGATTGCGAAAAGGGCGATGGCTCCGATAAGTAATGAGGCCGTGCCTTCTTTGTGAAGAGTCATAGTGATGACATATTTTTTGCAAATATAAAATTTTCCCTTCGGATGGGATGAAAAGTCCCAGTAAATTTGTCCTGTACCTTAGAAGAATCTTGTATGTTTCACGTGAAAAAACCGTATTTATCTTCTTCCAGATTCCTTATTTTCGGAGTCGTACTTATTCTATTTCTTTTCTGGTATTTTATTGACGCGTGGGGAAAAGCGGCGACACGTCCTTGGCAAGTTGTTTCTGTGCTTCAAGAAATGGCTCAAACACGTGTCCTTACGGGTATTCCGGGGTTACCTTTATCGGTTACAGAACCCATTTATTTTGTCCAACAATACTGGCTTCCGAATGCAGTCATCCTGCCTACCCTGTGGTGGCGGGCTGCAGGGCTACTCATTGGATTGATCTGGTTCTCCATGGCCTACGGATTTTTTCAATGGGGAAAACGTTATTTTGGGTTGTGGACGATATTCTTAGCGAGCTCATTTTTCTGCTTTCGATGGGAGATTATGTGGAATTCTACCTACTCGATGCTCACTTTTTGGTTTGTTATGGGGGTAGGATTATACACCTATGCCATTCAGCACAATTGGATATCACAAGGCAAAAAAGTTGCCTTGGCGCTGGGGGCACTCGTATTGGTTAGTATTCTTTGGCATGGAGTACAAGTGAAAGAACCGTTGGCCGTCCTTTGGGGTTATGGTAGCTTGTGGCTTTTTTTACTCGCCGTTTGGTTTATCGTGTGGTCGGCCCCCACCATTTTATCCTTTCTATTTTCCGTGATTTTAACCAATGCGGAAAAAGGAAAATCCAGTTGGCCCGCTTTATTTGGATTGACGGGTATTTACCTCATCAATATCCTTTGGCTTTACGCACTAGAAGCCAAATGGGTTGATCCATCCTGGGTAGGGTTGAAACCCAGTCACCTATTTTTTGTCAGTTTACTTACCGGAGGTTGGTATTTTTCGCAACAACACCAACAAAAAGCCGAACATAGATTTCCCATTTGGATTGGATTAGGCGGAGCTGCCGCAACACTTGGTTTACTGTTTTGGTCTGAACTGGCTTGGCTCGATGCCTGGACGGAAGCCTTGGCCGAGTGGATGACGATCGCTCTATTTTGGATGGGGGTGGCCTATGTCGTGCATATCGTGATTAATTTCTACCAACCTATACAAGCGGGCTTATCTGTAGTGAAAATTTGGCATCAACCCCGTCGTATTCCATGGTTGTTACCTCAGTTGGGTGGGATTGTTGCTTGTATAGTGACCATTTCGTTTAAAAATGGGTATACCTTGGATCAAGCCATTGCCGGTATGTATTTTCAGCAAGCGGACTACCATCAAGCAGCAGGTGAAACAAATCTCGCTGAAACGCTTTACCGAGAAGGTATACAACATGACCCATATGGGTGGAAAGGGAATTATTCTTTGGGTATGTGGGCGAAAAAAAATCAACAGACAGAATTAGCCGCACAATACTTTAACCGGATCCTACAAAAAAATCAGGAGCCTGCAGCGGCAGTAGCTATGGCCCAAAGTTTAGCGGCTGAAAATATGTTTTTTGATGGCCTGTTTGTTCTCCAAAAAGCAGTTCGAAAAAATCCTGATGCCCGTATAATGACGCAACTGGCGTACATGTTCGGACAATCGAAAGCTTGGGATAGTGTACAGATTTACACAGAGCGTGCCTATCGATTGAAACCAAACCGGGATGTGGAGCGAACCAATTTTTTAGCCGGGAGTGTCCAAGGCTGGTCAAAGCCCGAATGGGAACCTCAAAAGACAAAAATCAGCCAAGGCGAAATGGCTAACTGGACCGCCTATGCACGATTAACGAAACAACAATTCTTATTCGACCCCGATACCACACAACCACAAGGGGTGGATCGATTTGCTTGGGTATTTAACCAAGCCCTAATTCCCAATGCGCCGCTTCATGCCCCACAAACTTGGGGCACAGGAATGCCCGGATGGGAAATGCACCAAAGGGAATTGACATTTGCTCGGGCTCACCAAGCGTTTCAACACGGGTCAAAAAAAGAGGGCCTCGACATTCTGCGCCGAATTATCCTCTCCAATGGAGCGAATACACCTTCACTATTCCTATATACGTACGCCTCTTGGTTAGCTGAGGAAGGAGCTTGGGTACGATTTCAAGAGGATGTCATGCCTTGGCTTACGGCCGAACAACGGACTCAAGTACTCCTCGGCCCCTCTTGGGAGGAGAGACAGCAAAAACAGCTACAAACTTGGAGAAAAGAAAAGTTAGACGCAGAAAAAACCAGTGAAAAATATCCATTTAATGAAAGCATCCTTCTTGAGATGGTGGACATACTCATCAAAACCCAAGGGAAAGAGGTCGCTTATCGTTACCTTGTACAAGCGTTAGATTATTACGATGCGCCCACTCGGTGGTGGGAAAAGTATGTTGAACTTGCCCAAAGTCAAGGGTTGAATAGCTATGTCATGGAGGGATTGGACGAAATCAAAAAACGAGATACGGAACGGTACCGAACGTTAGTTAAACAATACAATCTGTAATCTAACCTTTTGTCCATGCTCTCAACCCCCTATAGGGAAAAATCATGACCTGATATAAATTCAACCAGTAGACTAAAGTACATTCTTTAAGTTTGTTTAGATAAAGACCTGATATGAAAAAGATAATTGAAACAAGTAACATCTCGAAACGCTATGTCATGGGTGCTGAAGTGGTAGATGCTTTAAAATCCATTTCAATTACAATCCACAAAGGAGAATATGTGGCATTTATGGGTCCTTCAGGATCAGGAAAGTCGACTTTAATGAACATCATTGGATGTCTAGATTCTCCAACACAAGGAACGTATATTCTAAATGATAAGGACGTTAGTTCCATGTCCGAAGGGGAGTTGGCGGATGTACGGAATAAAGAGATTGGATTTGTATTCCAGACCTTCAACTTACTTCCTCGTCAAAGTTCGTTGGAAAATGTGGCATTGCCTTTAATTTATGCAGGCTTTTCCAAAGCGGATCGCACCGAGCGGGCCCAGCAAGTATTGCAGAGTGTTGGGTTGGGTGATCGTTCGTTACACAAGCCAAATGAACTTTCCGGAGGGCAACGGCAACGGGTAGCGGTGGCTCGGGCACTAGTCAATCATCCCAGTATCTTGTTGGCAGATGAGCCGACGGGTAATTTGGATACCAAAACATCGTATGAAATTATGGCGTTGTTTGAAGAAATTCATGCCCAAGGGAACACCATCATCATGGTTACCCACGAAGAAGATATTGCAAATTATGCACATCGGGTGATACGCTTGCGGGATGGTCTCATAGAATCAGATACCCGCAATCCCAATCCAACCAATCCGAAAGAAATGGCGGAAAAATTAGCCCAAATGCAAGCCGAAAAAGGGCATTAAGTCGATAAATTTCAGGTTTGGAACGAAAAACCACGCATTCAAAGAAATTTCGTATAGACGGAATAGTACGAAAAAACGTTTTATTATATAATCGTAAAATAATCTTTAGTATTATGAAAAAATGGATTGCTCTCGCAACAGTATTTTGTCTTGGTTTTACTGCAATGGCACAACAAAAAGCACCGGCAAGCCCGAAGGTTACGGCTGAAAGTGCACATGTCACAGTGACCTATGGTCAGCCGTCAAAAAAAGACCGCGAAATTTTTGGCAAGCTGGTTCCCTACGGTCAGGTTTGGCGTACAGGGGCTAATGATGCGACAACAGTGGAATTTAAGAAAGATGTGACATTTGGCGGGAAAAAAGTAAAAGCAGGTACGTATACGTTGTTTACAATTCCTGGGGAAAAAGAATGGTCCTTTATTTTGAATAGTGAATTAGGTCAATGGGGAGCATATAAGTACAATGATATAAAGGGAAAAAACGTAGCGGAAGTTAAAGTAAAACCCACAACTCTTTCCAAAGTAGTGGAACAAATGACGATCACAACGGATGATAAAAATTTGACTGTCTCGTGGGATAAAACATCGGCAAGCGTTAAATTACAATTCTAAGGCTCCTCAAGGGGTATTGAAAACGAAGAGTCGGTCCAAAATAGGCCGACTCTTCGTTTTGTTAGTGTAACCGAATGTTCTTTCCCGCCCTGTAGTCAGCATATACTTGCGTGATGCCCTCGTGTAAGGAAATTTGATGACGCCAGCCTAAGTCATGTAGTTTGGTTACATCCATGAGTTTGCGCGGTGTTCCATCGGGTTTTGAGGTATTCCAAACGATATTTCCCGTATACTCCACCACTTCTTGAATCGTTTCGGCCAATTCTTTGATGGTGACATCTTCACCGGTGCCAATATTGACTAAAGATCGTTCAGAATAGTGATTCATTAAATGAAAGCAGGCGTCCGCTAAATCATCGGCATGTAAAAACTCCCTTTTCGGCGCGCCAGAACCCCAAACTTCGACGGTAGGAGCACCGGCTAACTTCGCTTCATGAAACTTGCGCAACAAGGCGGGTAAAACATGCGAGTTTTGAAGATCGTAATTGTCGTTTGGTCCGTATAGGTTGGTGGGCATAACCGAGATAAAATCACACCCATATTGATCGCGATAAGCCTCACACATTTTTATCCCCGCAATTTTGGCAATTGCATACGGTTCATTGGTAGGCTCTAAGAGGCCCGTGAGTAAATAATCTTCCCGTAAAGGTTGTGGAGCCAATTTGGGGTAAATGCACGAAGAGCCAAGAAACAACAATTTTGTAACCCCATGCACATAAGCTTGGTGAATGATATTATTTTGGATTTGGAGGTTTTCATAAATAAAATCGGCCCGAAACGTATTGTTCGCCTGAATGCCACCCACTTTTGCCGCAGCCAAAAAAACGTAATGAGGCTTTTCGGTCGCGAAGAAATCCGCGACGGCGGATTGGTTTCGTAGGTCAAGTTCTTGCGAAGACCTAAAAACGAAATTCGTGTACCCATCGGCAAGGAGGCGGCGGTGGATAGCAGAACCGACCATTCCGCGGTGGCCAGCGATGTAGATTTTACCTGATTTTTCCAATTTTTTAGTAATTTGGATCGTTAAATGTTCATAAACCTCGCTAAAATACGATAGTATCCCTTGAAATTAAAACGAATTACCATCCTGATTATCCTGATTTTATCAAACGGTACAGATGGCTACATGCAATCGTCGATTCCTAAGCCCAAAACGAGAGAGGAAATTCGTGCCGAACGTCGGCAAGGAACACTCGAGGAACGGATAGAGCGTGTATTGCCTGTGGATATTACGCTGCCCAAAGGATCGGTTCAGTTGCCGGGCGGAGCGCCAATAACGGGTGTAGAAGATGCACGGAAATATATTTCCGAGACCGTGCCCGGGCTGAAAAAACAAGTCAAAGATAAAGTTAAAAAAGGCAAGGACTCGGCTAAGGCGGTTCTTGACGTCTTTGATGGAAAAAAGTACAAGGATTTAGCTGTCCAGAAAAATATTTACAAGCGAGGAACAGGAACTCGCATGGTTTATACTGAATATTACACGTTAAAGGGGACGGCTCGTGCTCTTCCATTTGTCAAAGAAATTTTCTGGGTTGACACGCGTACGGGGAAAGTAGTGCAAGCCCAAGGTCGTGACCGTGACCGGTATGCGTTATTGCATGGGCCTTACAAAGAATTTGTAGGAGAAGTCTTAGTCAAAGAGGGCTTCTATTATTTGGGAGCTCGCGATGGCCGGTGGTTGGAGCATGATGCGAAAAATATGTTGTTGGATAAGACGTATTGGAACCGTGGTTTTCTAGCCGAATCAAGAATGCTGTACTACGATAGCGCACATGTTAAGCTGAAGGAGGTTATACCCATAAAGTACGGAGAGGAAACGGGGATGTATTATCTTTTCCATGAATCCGGAACAGTTGCCTTGGAAGGCGCGATGGAGCAAGGCGTTCGGGTAGGGCGATGGGTCGAGTATTTCCCGACAGGCAATCGACGCAAAAAAGATTGGCAATATGAGTCTGACTCATTGGAGCCAACATTGCTTCGCGAGTACAATGAGCGAGGTCAACTGATATTTGAGAAGAAATAGAGGTAAAATATTGGTTATGAACGAATAAAGTCAGGGAAGCCTTGAGCGCGAATATCCAAGTGAAAATGTAGTATTTTTAGGTCGAAATCGAGATACGTCCTTTAATTTTCCAATAAATTAATCTATTTGTTGGAAATCTTCTAAAAAAAGTCCAAAAAATTGCTCGTTAGATTTGTATTCTCGTGATTGTGTTATAATTTTGCAACCCAAAAACTACGCGTATTTTCTAATTCACTTCATATCTAATGGCAAATATTGGTAAAATCTCGCAGATCATCGGACCCGTGGTGGACGTTAGCTTCGAGGGAGAGTCTGCTTCTCTACCGGAAATTTTAGATGCCTTATCGGTGACTAAATTAAACGGTCAAAAGGTAATTCTGGAATGTCAACAACACTTAGGCGAGGATCGTGTACGGACCATTGCGATGGATAGTACAGATGGTTTGCAACGTGGGATGGAGGCTGTTCATTTGGGCACGCCAATTTCTATGCCAACGGGTGAAGCGATTAAAGGACGCCTATTCAATGTGGTTGGTGAAGCGATTGACGGCCTTGGTAATGTAGACACCCCCGGGATGTCCATCCACCGTTCTGCGCCTAAATTTGAGGATTTGGCTACATCAACTGAAATTCTTTTCACGGGGATCAAAGTAATCGACCTATTAGCGCCTTATGTAAAGGGGGGTAAAATTGGTTTATTCGGTGGTGCCGGGGTAGGAAAAACAGTTTTGATTCAAGAATTGATCAACAACATCGCGAAAGCGTACTCCGGACTATCTGTATTTGCAGGGGTTGGGGAGCGTACTCGGGAAGGAAATGACCTTCTTCGCGAGATGATTGAATCGGGGATTGTGAAATATGGAGATGCGTTCAAGCATTCAATGGAAGAAGGCGGATGGGACCTGTCTGTCGTTGACCGCGAAGCCTTGAAAGAATCTCAAGCGACCTTTATCTTTGGTCAAATGAACGAGCCTCCTGGAGCTCGTGCCCGGGTTGCATTGTCTGGTTTAACTGTTGCAGAACACTTCCGTGATGGTGATGGCGAAGGAAAAGGACGGGATATTCTCTTCTTTATCGACAACATCTTCCGTTTTACGCAAGCGGGTTCAGAAGTGTCGGCCCTTTTAGGTCGGATGCCTTCTGCGGTGGGTTATCAGCCTACTTTGGCGACGGAGATGGGTTTAATGCAAGAGCGTATTGCCTCGACAAAGCGGGGTTCAATTACGTCTGTTCAGGCGGTTTACGTACCTGCGGATGACTTGACTGACCCGGCTCCTGCAACGACCTTTGCTCACTTGGATGCCACCACGGTACTGAGCCGGAAAATTGCTGAGCTTGGTATTTACCCAGCGGTGGATCCATTGGATTCTTCTTCTCGGATTTTGTCAGAAGAGGTTCTAGGAAAGGCGCATTATGCCTGTGCTCAGCGTGTCAAAAATATTCTTCAGCGCTATAAAGAACTGCAAGATATTATCGCAATCTTGGGTATGGAAGAGCTCTCCGAAGAAGACAAACTGGTTGTTTCTCGCGCACGTCGGGTACAACGTTTCTTGTCTCAACCGTTCTTTGTTGCGGAGCAATTCACAGGCTTAAAAGGTGTATTGGTTGATATCAACGATACCATCAAAGGATTCAATGCCATCATGGATGGTGAATACGATCACCTGCCTGAAGCAGCCTTCAACTTGGTCGGTACAATCGAAGATGCGGCCACTAAAGGTGAGCGTCTCATTGCCGAAGCAAATAAATAATTTACGTAGTTCCTCGGATTTCAAGGGGAACTACTCATTTCTGATTTCCCTTTGTCATGTACTTAGAAATTGTAACACCAGACAAAAAAGTTTTCAGTGGCGATGTTGATTCTGTCACCTTACCAGGAAAACAGGGTCAATTTCAGTTATTAAAAGATCACGCGCCTTTGGTTAGTACACTAGCAAAGGGACCTCTACATTACGAAATTGGTGGAAAAAAAGAATCCATTATCGTGGATGGTGGTGTCTTGGAGGTGGTGAAAAATAAAGTCTTGGTCCTAGCCGAAGTCGTTGTATAAGATTAATTCGGCGAAAAATCGGCTAGATTGAAACAAATAAAGGGCTCCTAGGAGCCCTTTATTTGTTTGTGGACTTATCAACATCAACCTGTTATTTCTTCACCACGGCCGCTGGATTTCCAAAAACGGTAGCCTTAGCAGCAACATCGGCAATTACCACAGAGCCGGCCCCTATTCGTGCATTTTTCCCTACGGTAATACCGGCTATCAAGACCGCACCTGGGCCAATAAACGCACCTTCTTCAATCACCACGCCGCTGTTGATGCAGGCACCGGCACCGATATGAACATAATCCTCGATGACAACATCAGGTTCAAGAATTGCCCCCGATAAAATAACTGCATGGTGGCCAATCCGAACTTGTGGGTTTATGATCACACCCGAAGCAATTAAATTTCCATGGCCTAAGCTAGAGTCTGTCGAAACAATCGCCCGGGGGTGAATCGCATTCACGGGCATAACTTTCCGGCGTTCCATCAGCATTTTAACGAGTGCTTTTCGGTCACTAACATGATCTACGGCAATAAATGCTTCTGTTTTTTGACCAATCAATTTTAAAAAACCGTCATCATCTGTTTCACCCAAAATGACAATATCCAGCAACTCTTGCCCTATTTTGGTCTTATCATCGTCTAAAAAGCCATAAATAAGGACTTGGTTGGCATTAAATATATCAGCTGCTGTTTTTCCTAAAACGCCAGCTCCTAAAATCAAAACAGGGTGATTCATTTTCTACATCAATTTTTAGCAAAGATACCGATTTATCAGCGCTTGTTTCGAAGTTTGTGCTGGTAGGAAATGTATTTTTCTTGGTAGATTTCTTGTGCCGCGGTTAGAAGAATGGTGAGCGCAAAAGGCAATTGATTGGATTTGTTGCCACCATAAATGGTCGAGTCGAGCTCTGATAAGGCATCTAAGAGTCGATCGTTGGGTAAAATTTGATAAATTTCACGCGTGGTGAATGTAGATACAGGCGTTTTCATCAACCATTGAAGATGATTTTTCCAAATGATAAGTACTTTACTTACTTGCTGACTATCCTCATGATTCTTGGCCAATCGCCTGAAGTGAGCCACAAAATCTTTATGTCGTCGACTGAAAAGGAATAAATGATAAAAACTTCGAATTTGATGGCCAAATATGCCTACAACAACAAGCAACACAAGGGTAAGTATACCCAAACCACGAAAAAGCGCTGGATAATTAAACCCGAATGTTAAACGCACGTTTTTGAGTTCTTTCTGAAAAGGAATACCTAAAGGCTTGGCTTGGGGTAATAATTGTTGCAAGATAATGCTATCGCGTTGTGGCCATAACGCGGTACAATCTCGGTCTTGGTCGCGCATGAACAAAGGCAATTGTAAATATTGAATTGGGGCGACATCCAAGGAAATAAGCGTGTAAACAACACTGTCCAAACTACCCATTTTATTTGTTTTTGTGTTGAAGACATCCCTTTTGACCAAACGAAATGGGTGAAAATCAAATGTTTCATTGGGGAAAAACAAATCGTGTTGAGCTGGGTGCCGGTAGCTTAGGGCGTATTGAATAGGTTGACCAAGTCGGAGCGTATCTTGTAAAAAACGTCCGATAGGTTTCTCCCCAAATCCGAGGAGAGGAATAAGCAAAATAAAAGTAAAGAGCAGAGACCGACGCATTAATTTCGAATTCTAAAGAGTTGAATAAGTTGAGGAACATAGTCTTCTCGGGAGTCGATCGAGATGTAATTTGCGTTATTTTTTTTACAAATTTGAGCAAGGGATTCTTTGTTTTGTTGAATGGTGCTCCGGATCTCTCGTTTAACATACCGTGAGGAAGTATTTACCCAAATTGTCTGCCCAGTTTCACGGTCTACGACAGGAATTATGCCTAGACTTGGCAAGCGAACTTCACGTTGGTCATACAAGTGAATGACAACTAAATCGTGCTTTTGGGCCAATGCCTTAAGGTTATACTCATATTTCGTATCCAAAAAATCAGAAATCAAGATTACTACACTTTTCCGTTTTAAGATATTGAGTGCAAATCGGAGAGCGGCGTTGATATCGGTTTTTGAACTTTCTGGCTTGTGTTTGAATAATTTGAGAATAAACTCGTACCCGTGTTTCATCCCGTGTGAAGGCTTTAAATAAAGCTCCTTTTGATCCGAAAAGCAATACAGGCCGACATGGCTGGCTTCTTTAATGGCCGAGAGTGCGAGCACACCTGCGATTTCTTTGGCGGTGTCTACTTTTCTTTGTTGGCCGTTGCCGACCTCTTGTGAAGCACTTACATCGATCATGAAAAAGACATTTTGTTCTTTTTCTTCCCGGTAGATTTTTACGTAAGCGCCCTCTCCTTTGGCGGTAGTATTCCAATCGATTGTTCGAATGTCATCCCCATATTGGTAGGTACGCAAGTCACTGAACTCAAGTCCAGAACCTTTGAACACCGAACGGAAGTTTCCACGCATTTGGGAATTGACAGCCTTTCGAATGCGTATTTCATATTTATTCAGCCGTGCGATCAGACTTTGCATAGTATATTCACGGTTTGATCTCTTAAGAATCCGTACATTTGTACTGCTTATTTTGCAAAATACGAGGATTATGACGGAAACTACTAATTTCCTACGTTTCATCGGGATATTATTACTTATACCCGTGTTCTTGTTCGGTTGTTTGGGGGAGCCTGAGCGGCCGGAGGGTGTACTGCCACCCGATCGAATGAAGCCGCTTTTGAAAGAGTTTCATTTATTAGAAGCTCAGGTCGCGCGAATGAGCTTCCAAAATCAAGATTCAGCGCGTGTGGCATTTCACTATTTAGAACAGAAAATATTTTCAAAATATAGGGTTGATAGCGCCACATATGCCAAGTCATACCAGTTTTATGGAGAGAATCCAGCTACATTTCTGAAAATTTACCAAGAGGTGTCGCAAGAACTTGAAGCAACGAAAGATAGTGTGTATCGAAAAAAATCAACGAAGTCATGAGTGAAAACCTCGTCATTATTCCCACTTATAATGAAATTGAGAATATAGAGGCGATTATTCGTCGGGTATTTTCATTGCCCGTCGCCTTTAACCTATTGATCGTTGACGACGGCTCACCCGATGGAACGGGAGGGGTTGTGAAAAAGCTCATGGAGGAATTTCCGGATCGTTTATTTTTGGAGGAACGGAAAGGAAAGCTAGGCTTAGGAACGGCCTATATTCATGGATTCAGGTGGGCACTGGAAAGGTCATACCAGTACATTTATGAAATGGACGCAGACTTCTCTCACAATCCGGATGACTTGGTGCGTTTGTATGAAGCTTGTGCACTACGTGGGCAAGATCTCGCCATAGGATCTCGGTATATTCGCGGCGTGAATGTGGTGAATTGGCCTATAGGTCGCGTGTTGATGTCCTATTTTGCAGGCGTTTATGTACGCTTCATCACGGGGATGCCCATCATGGACCCCACGGGTGGATTCATGTGTTACACGCGACGGGTACTTGAAAAAATACCACTGGAGCAAATTACCTTTGTGGGGTATGCTTTTCAAATCGAAATGAAGTTCAATGCCTATTTGTTTGGGTTTTCCCATGAAGAGGTTCCCATTATTTTCACCGATCGAACGAAGGGAGAATCCAAGATGTCCACCAAAATTTTCCAAGAGGCTGTTTTTGGAGTGATCTTGATGAAAATTTGGAGCTGGTTTAAATCTTTTAAGTAAGCTGCCGTACCTTTGTTCTTGTTAAAAAAAGCAATATGACCCTAAAAACCATTCCATTACAATCTGTTCATGAGGCGCACGGGGCTAAAATGGTCCCTTTTGCTGGATACTTGATGCCCGTTCGGTATTCTTCTGATCTAGAGGAGCACCTATGTGTGCGCCAGAAAGTTGGCATTTTTGATGTTTCCCACATGGGTGAGTTTTTACTCCAAGGGCCCCACGCCCTCGACTTGATTCAGCGAGTTTCGGCGAACGATGCTTCTTTACTGACGCCCGGTAAGGTTCAATACAGTTACCTTCCCAATACAACAGGGGGCGTAGTGGATGATTTACTGATCTATTGTTTAGCTCCAGAGACGTATTATTTGGTGGTCAATGCTTCGAATATCGACAAAGACTGGAATTGGATAGCATCCTACAATACGGCCGGTGTGGAAATGACAAACGTATCGGAATCGACCTGCTTATTTGCTGTTCAAGGTCCAAAAGCACTTGAAACGCTCCAAGGGCTTACTGATATTACCTTGGGAGACATGCCTTACTATACGTGTCAAATGGGCGCTTTGGCGGGGGTGGATAATGTGCTGATTTCAGCGACGGGCTATACCGGGGCAGGAGGATTTGAACTGTATGTTCCGGCCGAGAAAGCAGCTGAGGTCTGGAAAGAAATTATGTCGGCTGGCGCCACGCATGGGATTCAACCGATCGGATTGGGTGCTCGGGATACCTTACGTTTGGAAATGGGGTATTGTTTGTACGGGAATGACATTACCGATGATACCTCCCCGTTGGAGGCAGGATTAGGTTGGGTAACGAAGTTTACCAAACCTTTTGTCAATCATGAGGCTTTACAAGCACAAAAAAAAGCCGGTTTACCGCGTAAATTAGTCGCCATACAACTGATTGACAAAGGGATCCCACGTAGCCATTATGCCATTTGTACAGCAACGGGTGATATAATCGGGGAAGTAACCTCGGGGACACTTTCTCCTGTGTTACAAAAAGGAATTGCGTTGGGGTATGTAGAAACCGGGCAGGCAGTGGTCGGCCAAGAAGTTTATGTTAAAGTTCGGGAAAAATTACTTCGAGCTGAGATTGTCCGTTTGCCTTTTGTAGCAAAAGGCGTGTAAAGGGCTGAAAAAACTAGGTGAAGGAGGGCATGAATAGGCCCTCCTTTTTGTATTTTTAGGCTTCACTTACTTTATAAAATCGTATGAAATTAACAGGAAAAGTAGTTTTGATCACGGGTGGAGTTCGTGGAATTGGTCTGGCTACGGCAGATACATTTGTCAGAGAAGGGGCTCAGGTAATCGTTTGGGATAAAGTGCAACCCGCCAGTCCCTATACAGATCGGGTATATCAGCCTGTCGATGTCACCCAGATGGATGACGTTACCGTTCATGTTACGCAGATCATTCAACAATTTGGTCGAATAGACATCTTGGTGAATAACGCCGGAATTACCCGCGATAAGTCCTTATTGAAAATGTCGATAGAAGATTGGCAGCAAGTGATTGACATCAATTTAACTGGCGTATTTTACTGTACAAAGGCGGTTGTACCTTATATGGTGGAGAATAAGTGGGGGCGAATTCTGTGTGCATCATCCGTTGTAGGTTTGACAGGAAATTTTGGTCAAACAAATTATGTAGCGACAAAATCAGCATTAATTGGGATGGTGAAAACGTGGGCAAAAGAGCTGGCAAAACACCAAATCACGGCGAATGCGGTTGCACCCGGTTTCATAAAAACCGACATGACGGATTTAATACCGGAGGAGGTTCGTGGACAGATTGAGGCCACCATTCCGGCGAAACGCATGGGAATGCCCCAAGATATAGCGGAGACTTATTTGTTTTTGGCATCCGATGCGGCAAATTATATCAATGGGCAATGTATTTCCGTCAACGGCGGGATGGCCTAACCACCAACTGTATGCTTGCATACTAGATGAAAAGTGATTAATTTAGTGCGAATATCAACTCTTTAGTCACTTTTATCAACATAACACATGAATTTTAACCTAACCGAGGAACATTTAGCTGTTCAGCAAGCAGCGCGCGATTTTGCAAAAACAGAGCTATTACCGGGTGTCATTGACCGTGACATTGCGGCCCAATTTCCAGCAGAACAAGTGCGAAAAATGGGGGAATTGGGTTTTATGGGTATGATGGTTGACCCGGCGTATGGTGGAGGTGGAATGGATACCCTCAGTTATGTTTTAGCCATTGAAGAGATTTCAAAAGTGGATGCATCTGCCGGAGTAATCATGTCGGTAAATAATTCCTTAGTTTGTTATGGTTTAAATGAATATGGAACATCAGAGCAAAAGGAGAAATTTTTACGACCGTTAGCTATGGGCGAAAAGTTAGGTGCTTTTTGCTTGTCGGAGCCTGAAGCCGGTTCAGATGCTACATCGCAAAAAACGACTGCTGAGCCAACCGAAGGAGGGTACTTAGTCAATGGCATTAAAAATTGGATAACCAACGGAAATTCAGCTGATACCTATTTGGTGATGGCGCAAACGAATGCTTCTCTTCGTCACAAAGGGATAAATTGTTTGGTGGTGGAAAAAGGTGCTCCAGGTTTTACGGTTGGGAAGAAAGAAGATAAAATGGGAATTCGGGCCTCCGATACGCATTCGTTAATGTTTCAGGATGTGCAGGTACCGGAAGATCATCGCGTTGGACCAGACGGATTTGGTTTTAAGTTTGCCATGGGAACGTTAAATGGAGGGCGAATCGGTATTGCGGCGCAGGCTTTGGGCATCGCGGCGGGGGCGTATGATTTATCTGTCGCTTATTCAAAAGAGCGAAAGGCTTTTGGGAAGGTTATTTCAGACCATCAAGCGATTCAGTTTAAATTGGCCGATATGCGAACCAGAATCCAAGCCGCACGACTATTGGTTTATGAAGCCGCAGTAAAGAAAGATCGGGGGGAACCCTATGTCGAAGCGGCAGCTATGGCAAAGCTATATGCGTCAGAGGTGGCGATGTGGGCTACCACGGAGGCTGTTCAAATACATGGAGGTTATGGCTATGTTCGTGAATACCATGTGGAACGCATGATGCGTGATGCCAAAATAACCCAAATTTACGAAGGTACCTCGGAGATACAGCGTTTGGTTATAGCCCGGGAGGTTTTAAAGTAATTCATGGTGTTCCTATTTGAGGAGAGGCTACCTGCATAGGAATGCAGAGAGCCTCTCTTTTTCGTTTCAAACGGTACATTCAACTCATTTCATGGAAGGCATACACACGAAAAAAAGATATTCTTGGATTAGTCAAGTGCGCCTAGAAAGGGCTGAGTTAGATTTTTTTAAGATTTTTCACCTAAACCCACGCAAGATGTGGTATTTATTGGCATGAGATAAAATGAAGTAAATTTGAATTTTTTAGAATAATTATTAGTTTTGTACAAATAATATCGAAATAATGATATCGAAACTCCTCAGTAAGCCAAGTTTGGGGAGTCCTGTTCCCAACCCTATGATAACCCCTTGACATTAATCCCTTCAAAATACAATGGAAGATTATAATAAAATTATCGAGTCCTTAGGTGTAAAATTTGCCAAAGCGCGTCATATCCGCATTTTGCAACCCATCACCATAAAGAATGTGTATGACGTGGAGAACACGCTCATGGTCCTGTACGACGGAGATGTCAATATCGCTGGCAGTGAGGAGCGCATTGAAGCGGGTGATATGTTGTTTATTCCGGGAGGCAAAGCGGCCACAATTACCTATGGTGTTGGGGAACCTAAACCCATTTCGTACGAGGAGTTTATGACCCGTCGGGAAAACTATTTTGATGCGATGCGGGTGCCCGAAGAGATCGGCAAGATCAAAAACTCGTTTGGGTTGATTTCCTTCGAAGCGAAAGTCTTTGATTCTGTGAATTTTTTCACCTCCTTGGATATTCCTCCTTTTTTCATTCGAAAAAATAGTAAGTTGGCCCAACTTATTCGCGAGATTTTGGCGGAGGATTTTACCGATAGGGTAGGTCGAGGGCGAATCATTCGGAATAAAACCGAGGAGGTTGTGATCGAAATTGTCCGGTATATTTTAGAAAACCGGATGTTTGTCGAGCAATTGGCCACCAACAGCACCTATTTCAAAGATCCTCGCTTGATTGATATATTCACCTACATCAAAAACAACATTGATGGAGATTTGTCGAATAAGCAATTGGCGAATGTAGCGAATGTGTCGGAGGACTACGTTGGGCAATATTTCAAAATGTTGACCGGTATAAATCCCCAAGATTACATCGAATACCAACGTATGGAAGCGGCCGTTACGTTATTGCGAACAACCAAAAAGAGTATTCGAGCTATCGGGGCGGAAGTCGGCTACAAAGATACGGCCTACTTTTGCCGACGTTTTAAAATGATGTTTGGGATTCCGGCTGGAAAGATGCGGCGCCGAGAATCGCTCATGATCGGCTGATCTCGATAAATAACCAAGGGCTGAATCACAAGCATGATTCAGCCCTTAGTTTATTGGGCTAGGCTGATGGCTTGATTTTCTGGTGAGATTTGATTTGGCTTAAACCGAAATGGATAGTCAAGTAAAACGGAGCCAGACCATCCGCTCAACCAATATTCATTTTCTAATGCAAATAAAGTAGGATCTAGTCGTTCAATTGAGCGAATTTCATTAGGTTCAAGCTTGTCTATTTGATGGCGCAACGTTGTGGTGGCTTTTTCTCCATTGGCATGATAGCTTGTGGCGGTTATCATGACCTGATCCAGCACGTCAGGCCGCAGGTTTTGAATACAGACCTGCCATTGGTCATCTTCAGCGATGGGTTGGGCAAATACTTGGATTCCTTCCACAGCTGGGATAAGATCGTCTTTTTTCATGTTATCTTCAAATTAAGAGGCGAAAATAAGTACTTTTGCGTCAAGACATAGGGGAATTCGGTTAGAAAGTTTGTTCCCTTAGTAGAGAAACTTAATTATACGCGTAACGTTTTATTTCATGATTTATCCAATAGTTGCTTACGGGGATCCAGTTTTACGAAAAGTCGCCCGCGACATAGAGCCAGGAAGTATTGACATTCAAAAATTGGCTGAGGATATGTTCGAAACGATGTATGCAGCCTCAGGCGTTGGGCTTGCGGGTCCGCAGATTGGTTTGGATCTTCGAATCTTTGTTGTGGATGGAACCCCCATGTTTGATGCAGAAGACGAAGAACCTGAGCTAACGGTGCGAGATTTTAAAAAGGTATTTATTAATGCCTATATTCTCGAAGAAACGGGCGAAAAATGGCCTTTTGAAGAAGGTTGCCTAAGTATTCCGGGTGTTCGTGCGGATGTGTATCGACCAGAGAAGGTGACAATTCGTTACCAAGATGTCCATTTTCAAGACGTGACAGAGACGTATGAGGGATTGGCTGCCAGGATCATCCAACATGAATACGACCATATTGAAGGGGTTCTATTTACGGATCATTTAGCTCCGTTAAAAAAGCAGATGCTAAAAAAGCGTTTAACCAACATCACAAAAGGGGTTGTCGATGCGGAGTACCGCATGAAATTTCCAAAATAAAACCATGACTGAACTTCGCGTAACCTTGGTGCAGTTTAGTCCACTTTGGGAAAATCCAACGGGCAACCGAGCGGAAATAGAGGAGCTGTTGGAAGGCCTACATGGGAAGACGGACATGGTGGTGCTTCCAGAAATGTTTACCACAGGTTTCAGCATGGCGGCGCGCACATGGTCCGAAACCATGGAGGGACCAACACATCGTTGGATGAAGATCATGGCAAACCGGATAAACGCGGCATTGATCGCGTCGTGGATGGTAAAAAGTGAAGGCAAATATTACAATCGCTTATTTTGGGTACTGCCAGGGGGTGAAACGGAGTATTACGATAAGGTTCACTTGTTTACCCCGGCGGGTGAAGACCAAGTATACACGCCAGGTGCTGAGCGACGTGTGATATCGTTTCGAGGTTGGCAGATTTGCCCACTTATTTGTTATGATCTTCGGTTTGGGTATCTGGCCCAGCAGGATCAGGATCATTTGATTGATGCCTACATTTACATAGCGTCTTGGCCATCCGCTCGTATCACAGCATGGCAAACTTTGCTAAAAGCACGTGCAATCGAAAATCAAGCGTATGTTGTAGGCGTAAATCGGGTAGGACAAGATGGTCATGGCGTACTGCACGGGGGTAGATCGGGCGTATTTGACGGGCAAGGTGAAAGCCTTTTCGAGGCTGATAACCAAGACGTCATACAAACGGTCATCTTGGATTTAAAAGCCGTACACACGTATCGTGACGAATGGCCGTTTTGGAAAGATCAAAAAAAAGACAAATTTTTTAAATGATTATTTGGAAATAAGAAAAAAGTCATGCAACTTTGCATTCCCAAACGACGGCAAATAATTGGGAGCATAGCTCAGCTGGTTCAGAGCATCTGCCTTACAAGCAGAGGGTCAGGGGTTCGAATCCCTTTGCTCCCACCAAGCCCTCCGAGAAATCGGAGGGCTTTTTGTTGTTGCGGGTGTCGTTAAAAAGTGTTAAGGTCGTGTTTGGCTTGTATGGAGTTCCGTAAATTGGAGGAAAATTAATACATATGCAAGTAAGTCGATTAGTTTGGGCGATGGTATTTGCCCTAATAGCCCTAGCTGGATTTCAGGGGTATTGGATGTGGCAGGCATGGCAAATGCAATCGGAGATATTTGATCGTCAAGTCAAGGAAGCGCTTTTAGAGACGGTTGAGCGTATTGAAAAAGCAGAAGTTCGGTATTTAGCGAGGCAGCGGGAGATCGCGGAAGCAAAAAGATCTTTGACCCGTAAGCGAAATCGGGAGCGAGCGGTGGAAAAGCAAATCCAACCGCCTGCGAAGTCCATGGTCGTTCAACGTCCATCTTCACAGGATTGGAATTTGCGGGACGGGACGATTCCCGCCTGGATGGCTACAGAGCAGGCATTTTTTCGCCAAATAGCGGAAGCTGAGGAAGTTTTTTGGCAAAGTGTGGGAGCGCAGTTGCCTGGAATGTACCTCAGAGAAACTACTTTACTGGATTTAGAGGCTTTGGTCAATGACGAAATGATACGGTTAACTCCACCGCGTGATACAAGCGACCATTCAAAACCACGATTTGTACAACGGAAAGCCGACATGGTGCGGGAGGTATTCACCGATTTGGTGGATGAAAAACGGACAACCGCCGAGCGTGTCAATCGTTCGATGGTGGACACCGTTTTAGCCTCCGCGTTAAAGCAACGCGGAATACTGATGCGATTTGAGGTAGGTGTACGCGAACGGGAGTCGATTGTATTTGCTTCGTATCCTATGCAAGAAGACACCCTACGGTGGGTGTCTGCGTACCACGTCCCACTTTTTTCAGAGGGCGCCCAACTCTTTGCTCACTTTCCCGAAAAGGATTCCCACATTTGGAAAAAAATTCGGGCCTTATTGGCAAGTTCCCTGTTACTTTTTGGCGCTTTTGGGGTAATACTCTATGTGGCTGCCGACACATTGTGGAAACAAAAAACATTATCAGCGGAGAAGAGTGAGTTTATCAGTAACATGACCCATGAATTCAAAACGCCAATCACCACCATTTCGTTAGCCGTCCAAGCTTTAACGGATCGAACAATCAGTTGGTCGAGTGAAGTTCGGGACCGGTATCTGGGGGTGATTTTGCAAGAAAATCAGAGATTACGCGATCAGGTGGATAAAGTATTGCAATCTGCCACGTTAGAAAAGGGGAAAATCGGGATTTCGAGGCAAGAAATAGATATTGCAGAAGTTTTTGGCGAGATACAAAAAGGATTTGCTCTCCGCTTAGAAACCATCGGTGGTGCATTGGTTTTCGTTGGCGAGCCCATTGGTAAGGTGTGGGTTGATCCGATTCATTTTCGAAATATGGTAGGGAACCTGATCGATAATGCCTGTAAATATTCACAGGGACAATTGAAAATAGAGCTAGGGTATCAAGATCAAGGAAAAGAGGTGTGTATTTGGGTACAAGATAATGGCATTGGCATTCCGGAGGACCAAGTGGACCGTGTATTTGATCAATTTTATCGGGTATCCACAGGTAATATTCATGATGTAAAGGGATTTGGTCTTGGGTTGTTTTATGTCCGGAAAATGATGGAAGCCCACCAAGGCCGATGGATTTTGCAAAGTACTGTAGGTGAGGGAACAAAAGTCGAATTATATTTTCAAAAACCAGTGTAAATGGAAGAAAAGGCAACGCATGTGTTATTGGCAGAGGATGATGTATCCTTGGGACAGTTATTGGCGGACTATCTCGTCGCGAAGGGATTCCGGGTGACTTGGGTTCAAAATGGTGCGGATGCTTGGGTGGCTTTTTTGAATCATGAGGTACAGGTAGCGGTTTTGGATGTCATGATGCCTAAAAAGGATGGATTTTCATTGGCGATGGACATCCGCAGGCTGAAGCCCACTTTCCCCTTTCTGTTTTTGACGGCGAAATCCATGCCAGAGGATGCCATCAAAGGCTTGGAGGCGGGAGCGGATGATTATTTAACCAAGCCGTTTCACATGGAGGAGCTTGTCTTGCGTATTCGCGCCATTTTACGACGATCTGGATTTACTCCCCTGCCTGAAGTCTTTCGCATAGGAACCACCTACCAATTCGATCCTACCCGGCAAACTTTGTCATTTGGAGATCAAATAACGAAGTTAACAACCAAGGAAACCGAGCTTTTAAAGCTATTTTGTTTGCATGAAAATCAAACCTTGAATCGCTCAATCGCCTTGAAAAAAATATGGGGAGATGATAGTTATTTTAACGCCCGGAGTATGGATGTCTACGTTACCAAACTTCGAAAGTTGCTGCGTTTAGACCCAAGTCTTCAAATTCAAAATCTACATGGCGAGGGATTTCGATTAATTACGGCTTAAACCGAAAAAATATCGTAAAAACTTGAAATTTATCTGATGTTCTGAAGATTGACTTCCCTTTTTGATGAGAATAGTTTTAACTTTGTAGACTTAATTTAGAACCGTTTAACCAATCTCAGGCTCCAATGGCTGGATTCTTCAATTTTTTAACTAGTGATATTGCAATCGATCTTGGAACAGCTAATACGCTGATCATTTATAAAGATCAAATCGTTGTTGACGAACCTTCCATTATCGCATTAGACCGTGTATCGGGAAAGGTGTTAGCGATTGGTCACAAAGCCATGCAAATGCATGAAAAGACCAACGAAAATATCAAAACAGTACGGCCTTTGAAAGATGGGGTTATCGCCGACTTTACCGCGGCAGAGCTGATGATTCGGGGCATGATAAAAATGATCAATACGGGGCGAAATTTCTTATTTTCTCCTTCACATCGGATGGTTGTTTGCATTCCCTCTGGAATTACGGAAGTGGAGAAGCGTGCTGTGAAAGATTCGTGCGAGCATGCAGGAGCCAAAGAGGTTTACATGGTCCATGAGCCTATTGCTGCGGCGATCGGTATTGGAATTGACATACAGCAGCCCAATGGTTCCATGATTGTTGATATTGGGGGGGGGACTACTGAGATAGCAGTGATTGCGTTATCTGGTATTGTTTGTGAAGCCTCTGTTCGGACTGCGGGTGATTTGTTCACTCGAGATATTGTGGATTACATGCGGCGCGAGCACAATCTTTTAATTGGGGAACGTTCGGCAGAATTCATTAAAATTCAAGTAGGTGCTGCTTTGCCCGACCTTGAAAACCCACCAGCCGATATTGAAATCCGAGGTCGAGATTTAATGACGGGTATTCCGAAAGAAATAAAAGTAACGTTCTCCGAAATTGCCTACGCACTTGACAAGTCCATTTCTAAAATCGAAGAAGCAATCATGCGTGCCTTGGAAATGTCTCCGCCTGAACTTTCTGCCGATATTTATGAAAATGGTATTTATTTAACGGGTGGAGGTGCTTTGTTGCATGGCTTGGACAAGCGCTTATCCGTTAAAACGAAACTTCCAGTCCATGTGGCGGACGATCCATTAAAGGCGGTTGTACGCGGTACTGGAGAGGTATTGAAGAATATTGCCAAGTACCAAGGTGTTTTGGTTCAATAACGTAGGGAGATAACCCTTACATTCTTTTACACTACGGAATCAGCCGATGTCACAACTCTTTCGCCTTATTCTTCAAGCTCGCAATTTCCTTTTGTTTATCTTATTGGAAATCGCGTGCTTTTACCTGATCCAAAAAAACAATGGGTACTGGGGTGTGTTGGCTTTTGATACAACCAATACCTATGTTGCACAAACCCTTGCTTGGTCGAACAGCTGGCGGAATTATTGGTCTTTGTTTGATCAAAATGAAGCTTTACAAGCAGAAAATGCGACCCTTCGCCAAGAAAATGCGAAATATGCGCAGTGGGTCGGGGCTGTTAATCGAAAGGTATATGCGCCGGATAGTCTATTTGCGCAGCGTTTCTCGTTTACGACAGCTAAAGTTGTGAATAGCTCGGTTGATTTAACAGACAACTACATTACGATCGATAAGGGTACAAAACACGGTATGCGCGTTGGAATGGGAGTCATTTCACCTACAGGTGTTGTAGGGCAAATCATGTCTTGTTCGGAAAACTATTCGCGGGTTTACTCCATTCTCCATTCTAGTTATACGTTATCTGCTGAGGTAATCAATGCGAGCCTTCGTCAAGAGCCCAATGCCAATGCTTTGGGCATTGCAAAATGGGATGGTCAAGATCCACGGCTAATTCAGTTGACGACCATCGACAGGTTCAAGCCAATTGTCAAGGGGGATAGTGTGGTAACGTCCGAGCAAAATGCTATTTTTCCAGCAGGAATACCCGTTGGAAAGATTATCAGGATTAGTTCAGTTCCCGACGAAGCCTTTTACAAAATTGTTGTGGCGCTTTCCACCGACTTCCGCAATTTACGGTATGTTTATGTTGTCGATAATCGATTAAAAGAAGAGCAAGATCGATTAGAACAGGCCCCTGTGGCCACAACCCCTTCGCGACCATGAGTAGCACACAAGTAATCCGTCAGTTTGGTTTTTTACTCATTTATTTGTTTCTGCAAATCGTATTCTTTCGTGTGCTTGTGATTGCGGATGTTGCCTTTTGTTTCATCTATGTGGGCTTCATTCTCTTTTTACCTCATGAGACTTCTGATTTTTGGGTGATTTTATTGAGTTTTTTAATCGGCCTTTCGGTGGATTTATTTTACAATACAGCGGGTGTTCATGCTGCAGCGTCTACGGCTTTAGGCTATCTACGGGGATTTGTCGTTCGAGGTATTTTCTCAACTAAAGGAGGAGACGTCGATATTGATTTAAGTTGGGAGGGTATGGGAACGGAGCGCTTTATTCGGTATTTAGTGGTATTGGTCACGATTCACCACCTCCTGTTATTCTTTATTGAAGTAGGGCATGTCGATTACCTTGTGTTAACGATCTTAAAGTCGTTGGGAAGTGTGGTTTATACGGTGGTGGTCATTACATTTATGCATAGGGTACTGAGGTGATAAAGCGATTATGTTTACTTTTCGGGCTTATCTATGGGATTTGGGCCTGTAGTTCGTCGGCTGGAACGAATTACGAGGCCAAAGCTCGTATTGATAGTGTTGCGATTCGGAAAAAAGAAGCCAAGATCCGAAAAGAGATTCGTGCTGCTGAAAAACAAAAAAAACTACACGCCTTGATTGCGGCCCGCGGCCATTTTAATGGCGCTATTCTCATTGCACAGCGTGACATTATTCTAGCCGAAGAATACCGCGGATTAGCAAGATGGGAGGAAAATCTCCCGATTTCTGCAGCTACTCCCTTTCAATTAGCATCTATTTCCAAGACATTTACCGCAGTGGCTGTTTTACAATTGGTTGATGCGGGAAAAGTGTCGCTGGATCAATCCATTCAAATGTTCTTTCCAGAGTTCCCTTATGCTGGTGTGACACTGCGAAGTTTACTTTCTCATCGATCGGGTCTTCCGTATTATGAGTACACATTTGATGAAATGGTGCGGAAAGAAAAGTTATATCCCAGCAATCAGGACATAATTCGCTGGTTTTCGACGGCAAATCCCGTACCCAAAATTCACAACTCACCGGATCACTATTTCGCTTACAACAATACGAACTTCGCTATTTTAGCCGCCGTCGTGGAAAAGGTATCGGGTTTACCGTTTGGTCAGTATGTAAAACAACATATTTTTGACCCCCTGCAGATGACCCAATCGTATGTGGAAGGAAGTGCGGATTCGACCCAAGTGCAGCGCCGAACGTTTGGCTATGAGGGGCGAAGAAAAGTGCCCTTTCACCTGTATGACCGCGTGGTAGGAGATAAAGGGGTTTTCTCAACCCCCCGAGATCTCTTCGCTTGGTATCAAAGTTTACGGGACGCAAAGATTGTGTCTAAAGAGAGTTTAAAAGAAGCATTTACACCCCGCAGCTTTGAGTTTCCAGGATTGCGCAACTACGGGTATGGTTTTCGTTTATGGGTGAACGAACAGCAACAAACCGATTACATTTACCATACAGGGTGGTGGAAAGGATACAATACTATTTTCTTTTTTGACCTGAAGCATGATTTTGTCATCATTGTTTTGAGTAATAAGTTGGATAAGTCGATTTACCAAATACGCGACTTTTTAGCTGTGCTACAGGATCAACCGGGAGAGGCAATTGGAGAATCCATACTTGATCTTTGAGATATGCGGAGGATCATGGGATTTTCCATGGCGACTCGGTATTTTTGTTCTACTTTAACATCACGATAATTCATTATGTGGCAGCGATTCGGGATTCTTATTTTAACAGGTTTGTTGTTAACACATTGCCAGCAAAAAAGTCCAGAGGAATATGGAAAAGCGGTAAACGTGGCCTCTTGGTATCATGAAACCATGACACAGGTTACAGATGTGATCATTCATGATATACTAACGCCACCTGTAGCCTCCCGGGTATACGGGTATGTTACATTGGCGGGCTATGAAGCTTTGGTACCGCAGTATTCTGAGTTGAATACAATGGCAGGAATCTACCGAGATTTACCAGCGTTCCCACAGCCAGAGGGTGAGAAAGCGTATTGTTTTCCACTAGCTAGTTTAACCGCTATGGTCGAAGTGGCTAAGGCCCAGACCTTTACTATGGAAAAGTATGAGGAGTTTGATCAGAAAATGGCTGATTTTTTCAAAAAGGCGGGTGTTCCGGCGGATGTTCGGGAGCGATCGATTACCTACGGAAAGGCGATTGCTAATCATGTTTTGGCATATGCCAAAGGAGACCGGTACCCTGAAACGCGAGGATTACGGTATACTGTTAAAAATGAAGCGGGTAAATGGGTTCCAACCCCCCCGATGTATGGCGATGCTATGGAGCCGTATTGGCCTACGATACGTCCTTTTGTTATGGATTCTGCCGGACAATTCCCACCTGCACCAGCGATTCCTTTTTCTTCATCCAAGCAAAGTCCCTTTTGGAAGGAAGTGATGGAAGTGTATTCCATTGGGAAGAACTTAACCGAAGAACAGAAAAAGATTGCTTGGTTTTGGGATGACAATGCTTTTGTGATGAATGTTCAGGGGCACGTTAGTTTTGCGAATAAAAAAATGACACCAGGAGGACATTGGTTGGCTATCGCACGAACCGCCGCTGAAACGTCGAAAGCCGATCTGCCCAAGACGGCTCGCGCGTATCTCTTAGTGGCAGCGGCACTACACGAGGGTTTTATCGCGAGTTGGCATGAAAAATACAGATCAGAAAAGATTCGACCGGAAACGGTCATCAATTCAGCCTTGGATCCGGCATGGCAACCGTATCTCCAGACGCCACCTTTTCCTGAATATACATCGGGACACAGTACGATATCGGCAGCTTCGGCCGAGGTATTGACGGGGCTGTTTGGTGATAACTTTGCCTTTACTGATTCTACAGAGCATAAGTATGGGCATGGGGTTCGTCAATTTGCTTCGTTTCGCCAAGCCGCTGATGAGTGCTCGGTTAGTCGAGTCTATGGAGGAATACACTATACTTCAGGGTGTGAGGAAGGACAAAAAGCAGGGGCTCAAATCGGACAGTTTGTATTTCGTAAATTGAATAAATAAGACATATTGGCATATTTATTTTCCCACCCCTTCAAAAATAAGTCAAAATGACATGTTTTGAAGGGGTGGTTTTTAATTTGCACCATGGGATGAAAAAACAAATAAAAAAATGGTAGCAAGAAAAGAGATACAGTGGAGAGGCCCGGTATTTCCGGATACTCAACGGACCCCGGTTTATGCACAGCCTTGGGTGAATGTTCAAGAGTTAGCGGATGCGTTTTTGGTTCAGGTGGCTGCGCCTGGATTAGAAAAGCAAGATTTTTCGATTGAAGTGAAGGATCAAACCTTACTCATAACGGTGGAGAAGGGACATGAGGAAAAGTCGTATGTTCGTCAGGAGTTTGATTTTTCTCGTTTTAAGCGAGTATTTTATTTACCTAAAGGGTCAGATCGGGAAAAAATAACGGCTGAATATGAGGCGGGGATTTTAGCGATTCGGATTCCAAAACAGCCGGAAATCCAACATCGGGTGGTTGTAAAGTAAATGGCTGTTAAATTTTGTTAAGTTTAGAAGATGTGGGAATAAACAAACGCCTTTGGGCGTTTGTTTTGTAAATTCGTACCATTCAACGTAAAAATAAACTATGCAACCTCAGTGGAAATCGGCAATAATAGCTGTATTGGCTAGTGTTACCACGTTAGTTGGTTACCATTTCTTCGTAGGAGAAGGCCGGAATGTCGTGTTAAAAGAAGTCTCTTCTTCATCAGGGGGGAGTTTGTCCAAGCTAACCAACTTTACCGGGACACCCCAGGGAACACCTTCTGATTTTACTTTGGCCGCGGAATTGGCATCGCCATCGGTAGTTCATATCAAGGTACAATCGACGCGTGTTCGTCGACGTACACCTTCGTTTTTTGATCAATTTTTTGGTTTTGATGAAGAAATGTTTGGTGGCGGTGGTCGTCCACAGCAGCAAGAATCTTCAGGTTCTGGCGTGATTATATCGGAGGATGGGTATATTGTAACAAACAATCATGTCGTAGAAGGCGGAGAAGAGCTTGAAGTGGTGACGTTCGATAAGCAGTCGTATGTGGCCAAGCTGGTTGGTAATGACCCATCTACAGATTTAGCTGTAATTAAAATTGAAGGGAAGAAGATGCCATCCTTGGTGCTTGGGAATTCGGATCAAGTACGGGTTGGTGAGTGGGTGTTGGCTGTAGGAAATCCATTCAATTTGGAGTCAACGGTCACGGCAGGGATTGTGTCGGCAATCGGACGAAACATCAATATTTTACGGGAACGAGCGGAAGGTGGAAATGGGTTTGGTGGTGTGACGGATTCTCCCATTGAATCGTTTATTCAGACGGATGCTGCGGTAAATCCAGGCAATAGTGGTGGTGCCTTAGTGAATCTACGGGGTGAATTGATTGGTATCAATACGGCCATTGCCTCACCGAACGGGGCATTTGCGGGGTATTCCTTTGCGATCCCATCGTCAATTGTAAAAAAGGTTACGACCGATCTAATCAAATTTGGTAACGTCCAACGGGGATATTTGGGTATTGTACCACGGGAGTTGAATACAAAAGTAGCCGATGAAGTAGGGGTAAAGAATTCGTTCGGTATTTATGTGATGGATGCCCCAGAAAGTGGAGCTGCGTACACCGCTGGGATTCGGAAAGGCGATGTAATTGAACGCATCGACGGTATTGAGGTTCGAAGTGAGCCTAGATTCCGTGAATTGATTGGTCGAAAACGTCCAGGTGAAAAGGTCGCTATTCAACTTAGCCGGGAAGGGAAATCACGGGAAGTTATGGTTGAATTACGGAATCGTGATGGGGGCCGTGATCTCATGAAAAAGGAATCGGCATCCGCTTCGGTATTTGGCCGACTAGGCATTGAGCTTGAGAATGTCGATGCAGCAACCAAGGAGCGGCTTGGTTTGCGGAATGGTGTTCGGGTTAAAAAAATAAATCCAGCGGGAGACGTTGCCAAGCAAACCGAAATAGAGGAAGGTCTTATCATAACCCGGATCGGGGATGTTCGTGTCAATTCTCAAAAAGATGTAGAAACGGCATTGAACCAAGCCAAGGCCAATCGGGAAGATGGGGTGTTGGTTTGTGGAGTGTACAAAGGAGTGACCCGGAATTATTGTTATGCGATTGCGCTCTAATTGGCTCTTTCGTACAAAAAGCCTGATTTACTGCGGTAAGTCAGGCTTTTTTTTATTTTATTTGAAAACTCTTTTTTAGATCTACACGATCAGATAAGACTTTTGCATTAGGAAATCGGAACTTCAATTGGGAAACATACCGTTCGGCATCCAGTCTTGATGTAAAATCTCCAACTTTGATTCGGTAAGTAGGTTGAGAATAGCTCGGATAAAGGTCCAGTTGGGGGAATAGCTGCATAATGTAGGTACGGGCAGCCTCGTAGTCAGTCTTTTCGTTTCCAACGAATACTTGGATCCGAAAACCGGTGACTTCTGCTGTCGATTTATTGGTTTGGATCATCGACTGAAGTGTTTTTTCCAAGGGTACAAGAACTTCGAAACTTGAGGGTTTTTTGGGCAAATCATAGTCCTCCTCTTCTTCATCTTCTTCAAAACCGACATACGAAAATGGATTTTTGTACTTTGGCCGAATGGAGGATAGGTCTTCCTCATAGACAGGAATAGGGCTACTTGTGCGGGATTTTTGAGGTAATTTACTCGACTGACAAGCTGCAATAGCCCAGATGACAGTCCATAGTATCCCATTGTTTTTCCAGAAAGTTAGCTTCATACGTATTGAATAGAAGCTCTAAAATACAAAACTATTCCTATATTTGCTTACCAAGCTGATCAAAAGGCTTGTTACACATTGCTCTTCCTTCCATGACATGCCCTAAAAAATTATACTACTCGCTCCTTCTGGTCTTTTTTTCTTGCTCTGGACAAGCTCAAAAGTGGGTTATAGATTCAGAAACAGGTACCATGGTAGGAGCCGCTCGTGTTGTTCCGTATGGACTTCAGATGAATCAATGGGGAGAGATTCCTTCGGAAGGGCCGTTTGCATTTCAGCGTTTTCGTTTGCGCGATTCTTTACGCACCATTCACACGTCACGTCCTTCATGGAAATACCAATATGGTGCATCGGTGGCTTTGAACGTTGGGCAGGTACCCAGTATTCGATTAAGTTCCGCCTATGTGGGCGTTCGGTCATCGGTGTTTGGTCTTCGACTGGGGCGCTGGCAGGAGGTCCAAGGCATTGTAGATTCCACTTTTAGCAGTGGTTCGTTCATTTGGTCGGGGAATGCACTCCCCTTACCGCGCGTTGAAGCAGGGATTCCTAATTTTACACCCGTATTCGGTAGTTCATTGTTTGCGGTCAAGGGCTTTTTGGCCCATGGTTGGTTTGATCAGGGGCGGGTAGTAAACTCCTACCTACACCAGAAGTCAGCGTACTTGCGTGTGGGAAAACCCCAATGGAAATTAAAAATGTACACAGGATTTAACCACCAAGTGCAATGGGGAGGGCGACCATCAGAGCCGTTTGTAGATGGAGGAACAGGGGAGTTGATCACCCAATTTCCTTCAGGCTGGCGAACATGGGTGAATGTGGCGACAGGGGTGAGTTTGAATCGAGATGGCGCGGGCCTGAATCAACCGGGTATCCCCTCCAATGAAGCCTTAAATAGGGCGGGGAATCACTTGGGTGGAGTGGATGTCGCGCTGCAATTGGATTTACAGAAAGGGCGATTGTTACTCTACAAACAGAGTTTTTTTGAAGACGGATCGTTGTTTTATTTGACCAATATAGAAGACGGTCTTTACGGTGTATCCTATCGTACAAAGGAATCCAATTTCTTGAAACACTTAACCGCTGAGTTCCTATATACCCTAAGTCAAGGAGGGCCGGGAGGTAGTACGAATAATGCGCCGCAACTTCGCGGCCAAGATAATTACTTCAACAATAGTCTTTATTTGGATGGATGGACGTACGGAGGGCGGACGATCGGACATCCTTTTATGATGCCAAAAGCAGCCTTAAATCCCGATTTAACGGAGCGCTATCCGGGAGGGCTAAACATTTTGAGTAATCGGGTGACTGGGATTAATATTCAAGCCAGCTATACGCTAAATGCCTGGCATTTGGCCTCACAAGTATATCATATTCGGTCGTTGGGTACGTATAATTTCCGATATACAGAGAGTTCACTTGGGATAGTCCAAACCGTTCGGAAACAAATCGGCTATCGGGGGGGATCCATCCGGTTTCGGGGTGCTTTAGAAACGGGAAATCTGCTAAGGCCTTCCGTTGGTCTGGAGTTTAGTTATTTACATCCCATCACATTTTATTGAAATAGAGGGCAGACGCGGTCACCAACGCGTATAATGATTACCTTTGTAAAAAAATCTATAGATCATATATTCATGCGAAAATTAGTTGGGATAGTCTTAGGGGTTTTGGGGGTATTTTTTGTTGCACCAAACTTGTCGGCCCAAAGCTCGGTTCCTGATGCCACGAAGGTTAGTGATCAGCAATTGATGACACTTCTCGAGGAAGCTGAAAAGCGAGGATTAACCGAAAATGATGTGGAAAAGTTGGCATTATCACGGGGATATTCGGCACAGGATATCGCCGTAATTCGGGAGCGCTTAACCCGATTGCGTGCGGGGGTATCAAATCAGAGTGCAAAAACCATGTCGGCATCTACTCGGGAGCAATTGGGAGAGCTATCGGAGCGTGTAGTTACGGAAGATATTGATAAAAAAGAGGTTGTTCAAAAAAACATTCAAGCACTGGCTCCGTTTGGAAAGGCCATTTTCAATAATCCACGCATGACTTTTGAGGCCAATCTTCGGATTCCAACTCCCAAAGATTATTTATTGGGTCCGGATGATCAATTGAAGGTATACATTTCAGGATATGCGTTCCAGCAATATGATTTAACCGTTTCAAATGAGGGAACGGTGCGTATCGAGAGTTTGGCGCCCATTTACGTCAATGGATTAACCGTAGATCAGGCCAAACAAAAAATAGAGGATCGTTTGAAAATTTTGTTTGGAGGACTTCGAAATGGCAGCTTGAATTTAGATATGAGTTTGGGCAGTGTTCGGAGTATCAAAGTAACACTCATAGGCGAGGTCGCTCGGCCGGGAACTTACACGGTTTCTTCTTTATCCACATTATTTAATGCTTTATATGTAGCAGGTGGCCCTACAAACCAAGGATCTATGCGAACAATCCAGTTGGTCCGCCAAAATAAGGTGGTCAAAACGATGGATTTGTACGATTTTCTTCAATCGGGCTTAATGACAGATAATGTTCGGCTGTTTGATCAAGACGTTATACGGATTCCCTTGGCTACAACGCAAGTTGCGCTGCATGGTGAAGTTCGGAAACCGGCAATTTTTGAGCTAAAAGCTGGAGAGAATATACAGCAACTACTTCAGTATGCGGGAGGTTTCACCGATCGTGCTTACCGAGCTTCGATGTCCTTGGAGCGGTACACGTCTCGCGAAAAGACCTTTGGGACGATTCGGGAGGATCAGTTTGCGGGATTCTCACTTCAAGATGGAGATAAAATATCCGTTGGGGCAATATTGGATCGATTTGAGAACCGTCTTGAAATTTCAGGGGCGGTATTTCGGCCTGGTTTTTTTGCGTTGACCGAGGAATCGAATTCTGTTAAAAAACTTGTTCAATTGGCGGAGGGCCTGCGCGAAGACGCGTTCAGTCGCCGCGTGTTGATTCGCCGAGTAAAAGCAAACGGCGACCCGGAGCTAATCAGTGTTAATTTACAAGCTATTTTAACGGGTACAGAGCCTGATTTTACCTTACAAAGAGAAGATATGGTATTGGTAAAATCCATTACCGAGCTACGTGAGGTCCGGTCAGTAGAAATTCGTGGAGCTGTGGTCAATCCAGGGGAATACGAATACTCGGATCAGTTGACTGTGAGCGACTTAGTTATTTTAGCCGGTGGATTTCGGGAGGGCGCATCTTCCATGCGTGTCGAAATCGCACGGCGGATGTCGGGAGAAGAAAAACAACCCCTTAGTACACAAGTAATTGAATTATCGGTTGATTCACGTTTTTCAGTGGCGGCTAAGGAGATCACGCTTCGGCCTTTTGATCTGGTTTTTGTCCGGGAATTACCCAACTACAGGCAACAACAAATTATCCAAGTGACAGGCGAGGTGTTATACCCTGGAGGCTATGCTTTATCCAGCCGAACCGATCGGATTACAGACATTCTGTCTCGAGCTGGGGGGGTTCGGGAATCGGCGTTTATTGACGCTGCGACATTGTTTCGAAATGGACGAACGATTGGGGTAAGGTTTGACAAAATACTCGCTAATCCTGAAAGTCCAGAAAACTTAATTTTGGAAAATGGAGATGTGGTAAATATCCCCAGAAATATGAATGTTGTGACGATTGGCGGGGAAGTTCTAAGTCCAACGGTTGTTGCCTATCAACCCTCGTATCGTTTTTCAGATTATATTTCAACGGCGGGTGGGTATACGGATAGTGCACGTGTCAAAAAGTCTTTTGTAAAATACGCGAATGGTTTTACCGCCAGAACCCGATCATTTCTAGGGGTAAAAAGTTATCCCAAGATAAAACAAGGGGCCATGATCATTGTTCCGAAACACCAACGGAGAAATAACTTGGGCAAAGCAGATGTCATTGCTTTGACCTCGAGCTTGGTATCCCTTTCTCTTGTTTTAACAACCTTAATTCGCACACTGAATCAACCTTGATGGAAAATCAAATAACAGATACCGATATGGTGACTATTTCCCTAAGAGGATTATGGTCTGTACTTTGGAAAGAAAAATGGCTGGTGCTATTTGTTTCGTTTTTATGTATTGGTGGTGGTGGCTATTATGCCTTTACAACGCAAGAGCAATTTGTCTCCGAGGGCAAAATTTTACCTGAATTTGAAGCGAAAGGGGCTGGATTAAGTCAATTTGCTGGATTGGCCTCCTTGGCCGGCGTGGATATAGGAAAAACAGCAGGTTCTGAAGCCATTCGACCGGATCTGTACCCGGATATTCTCAAAAGTACACCCTTTTTTATGGACTTATTTGCTCAAAAAATGGTGACACGGGACGGAACATCACTTTTATTTGACCAATTTGTCAAAGAGTATCTCGAAAACGGAAAAGAGCCCAAGCCTGAAGCTTTAACTGAATTTAAAGCAAAGCCACAAGGGGTTGTGGTGACGAATGGACTGATCCAAGAACGAATCAAAAGGTTAAAAGAGCGAATTTCGGCTACAATTGACAAGAAAAGCGGGGTCATTACGATTTCTGTCAAAATGCCAGACCCTCTAGTGGCAGCACAAGTAACTAAATTTGCGATGGATTATGTGACGAACTATGTCACAAATTACAGGACGGAGAAAGCAAAATTGGATCTCGATTTTTTGGGCGAACGTGTGGCTTCGGCTCGAGGAAAATATTACACCAAGCAATCCCAAAAAGCGCAATATGCCGATCAATTTCAGGCGCCCACGATACGACTTCAATCTGCGGATATTCAACGCGAGCGAATTGAGTCTGATTACCGTATTTCAGCTAATTTTTACAATGAATTGTTGAAAAAATACGAGGAGGCGAAGATTAAAGTTCAGCAGGAAACGCCTGTTTTCAAAGTCTTGGAGCCGCCAACCGCGCCGGTCAGGAAATCGGAGCCCAAGCGCGCGATTATATTGCTTGCTTCAGCATTTTTGGGAGGAATCGTGGCTGTGATTGCCGCACTTCTCCGAAGAAAAAATTACCGCGAGGTATTTATTTCAGCCTAAGTTATGTTCCAGGAATTATCGTCTCTGTTCAAGGGAAGACTATATTGGACTGATTCTCCAGAAGACACCCATGTCCGTCGTGCGTATGCCACAGACGCCTCGGTTTATGCAGAATACCCAAGAGCGGTAGCGGTTCCGGCACATGCTCAGGATATTGTTACGTTAGTTCAATGGGCTACGCGCCACAATCAGTCGTTGATACCCCGGGCTGCTGGGACGTCCCTCGCAGGTCAAGTGGTGGGATCTGGGGTTATTGTCGACGTTTCGGTTTCATTTAATGCAATACGGGAGGTAAATCGTGAGGAAGCTTGGGTATTGGTCGAGCCGGGCGTGATTCGGGATGATTTAAATGCCTTTTTACGACCTTACGGCCTATTTTTTGGTCCAGAAACCTCCACAGCAAGTCGAGCGATGATCGGGGGAATGATTGGAAATAATTCCTGTGGACTACATTCGGTTCGTTGGGGAACTACCCGAGATCATGTATTGGGTGTGGAGGCTGTATTGTCCACAGGTGAATTGGTATGGATTGATGCCCAAGGTATTCATGGAAGTGAAGTGGATTGGGTAACCCAAATAAATCAGTTGGTGATATCCAACCGAGAACTGATCCAGGAGGCATCTCCCAAGGCTACCGTGACCCGCCGAAATACAGGCTATGCGCTGGATGCCTTGGTGGAAAATCGAGGAACTTCAATCGTACCTTTACTGGCGGGTTCGGAAGGTACTTTGCTGTTTATCACCCAAGCCAAATTAAAGCTTTTGCCATTGCCTCCAGCGGCGGTTGGTGTCGTAGCCGTTCATTGTACCTCATTACGGGAAGCTTTGGAGATCAATTTACAAGCTTTAGCCCAAGGTTGCGAAGCCTCAGAGCTTGTGGATGATTTGATTATTCAGTACGCTCGTGAACATCCTACGCAACGGGAAAATAGCTTATTTTTAGTTGGAGACCCAAAAGCGTTGCTGCTGGTTGAATTCTTTGCTGAGTCGGATGAGGTATTGGAAACCCAGTGTCAAGCGTTTATTCAGTCGGTCAAGGAAAAAGGAAAAGGATTCGCATTTCCGCTTTTGAAAGGGGAAGAGACGAAGAAAGCGTGGGATCTTCGCAAAGCGGGATTGGGCTTAATTCGAAATATTCCGGGGGATACGCAGCCTGTCAATTTGATTGAGGATTGTGCTGTTGCAGTAGACGATTTACCGGATTATATGGATGATCTAACCGTGCTGCTAAACCGTCATAAGGTATCTTTTTCGGTGTATGCTCACGCCGGGGCGGGGGAGCTTCATGTAGAGCCTTTGCTGAATTTGAAAGATCCATCGGGTCGCAGGTTATTTCGAACGATACTGGAAGAAACGGCTGAATTGATCAAAAAATACCGGGGTTCATTATCTGGAGAACATGGAGATGGCCGTCTCCGCGGTGAGTTCATTCCGGTGGTGATGGGAATTGAAATGATGCAACTTTTCCATCAAGTCAAGGCTATTTTTGATCCACAAGGAATATTCAATCCGGGGAAAATTACAAACACGCCACCGATGGATGAGTTTTTACGGGTGGATGATCAGCGTGTTGGCGAGATTCCTTCAACGGTATTTCATTACCCTGCGGAGGAAAATATTTTACGATTGGCTGAAAAATGTTCTGGATCGGGTGATTGTCGAAAAACTGAAGTTACGGGCGGTACCATGTGTCCAAGCTTTATGGCGACCCGGGAAGAACAGCACAGCACCCGCGCACGTGCGAATGCACTCCGGTATTATTTTACGGATCCAACCCCTGAGCGGCAATCTGAAGCCAAGCAAACATTGGATTTGTGTTTGTCTTGCAAAGCATGCCAAACCGAATGTCCTTCGGCTGTGGATATTACCCAAATGAAGGCCGAGTTTTTGCAGCAGGTCTATGACAAGGAAGGAATTCCTTTTCGGAGTTTATTGGTGGGTTATTTCCCTTTGTTGATGCGTTGGAGTCAGCCGGTAGCAATTTTATTTAATTACGTTTTTGAAAATAAATGGATGCGTGGATTGATTCATCGAATCATTGGGTTTCATCCTAATCGGTCGATGCCACATTTGGGGACAAAAACGGTTCGGGGATGGTGGACGAAACACACGAAACGCGGTAAAGTAGATTTAAACAAGCCGTTGGTGTATGTTTTTCTCGATGAATTTACCAACTACCAGGATGTTTCACTTGGGATCAAAACCTTGCAACTGATCGAAAAATTAGGGTATCGGATCGAGATCTTGGATCACGTAGAAAGTGGGCGTTCCTTTTTATCAAAGGGGCTTGTACGCGCAGCTCAAGACCGTGCAGAAGCGAATATTCAGTGTTTTGCCGGACGTATTTCAGCCGAAACGCCTTTGATTGGGATCGAACCTTCCGCTTTGTTATCCTTTCGAGATGAATATCCAAAATTAGTTGGCGAAGGCCTTCGTTCAGCAGCAGAGGAAATCGCCCACCATGCATTTTTATTTGAGGAGTGGTTTAATCAGGAGGTCACTAAAGGTCGAATCACCAGGACTCAGTTTACCTTTGAACGGAGATTGATCAAACTTCATGTCCATTGCCACCAAAAGGCCATTGCAGGGCCCTTAGCTGCCAAGAAGGCCTTGTCTTTTGTTAAAAACTACGAGGTACAATTGATTCCCTCGGGGTGCTGTGGTATGGCAGGATCTTTTGGGTATGAACGAGAGCACTTTGAACTCAGTCAGAAAATAGGAGAAATGGTCTTGTTTCCTACGATTCGAACACAGGAAATGACCACGCTGATTGCGGCAACTGGCACCAGCTGTCGGCACCAAATTTGGGATGGAACCAAGCGTTCGTCGTATCATCCCATTGAGCTTTTGTACGATGCATGTCTTTAAATTCGCCTTGGCCCAGCGTAGGACACCTGTCCTTCGGATAAAACGCATTCATTTTTGATGCAAGCAGGAATTTCTTCTGCGTAATGCGACACATAAATGAGGGTTTTGTGCAATTGGACTGTAAGGTCGGAGACAAGGTCGCGAAAAGCAATCATTTGGTGGTGGTCTAATCCCTGACAAGGTTCATCTAAAATCAATACAGGAGGATTTTTGACGAGCGCGCGGGCCAAAAGCGCTCGGCGCTGCTCACTTTGAGAAAGATCCTGCAATCGGGTATTTTCGTGCTCTGATAATCCGACCCAAGCGGCTACTTGGCTTATTCGGGAGCGTTGCTCAGTTGATATTGAACGATACAAGCCCGTGGCATCAAAAAAACCAGACCCAATAGTTTTCCACACCGGACAAGACTTATCCACAAACAAGTGGATTTCTGGAGAGACCAAGCCAATTTGTTTTTTAATATCCCAAATGCTTTCGCCGGAACCTCGTCGTTTTTCAAAAAGTTCGAGGTTGTTTCTGTAGGCTTGCGGGTGGTCGCCGGTAAGCAGGGCGAGTAACGTACTTTTACCTGAGCCATTGGCACCAAGAAGGGCCCAGGTTTCTCCGGTATTTACTTGCCAATTTACGTTGTTTAGGATCATTTTATCCCCATAATTGACTTGTACTTGGGTGGCGCGAAAAACCGTTTGGACTGAAATTAGACTTGCGGGCCAATCAGTAAAATTAACGGGAGTAGGTTTTGGAGGAGTCGGAATAGGGAAGTTGGGGTTGACCCAGACTCTCCCTGAATCAAAACGGAGTTCTTGATCAAAGCCATCCGGTACATCGTCTGAATTGGCTATCAACACGACGGCTTGGTCGAGTGTGGATAAGATGGATTGCAGTTGGGTGCGTGAGGCAACATCCAATCCAATAAAAGGCTGATCCAACAAGAGCAAATCCGGTTTTTTCATCCAACTCATCGCCAGCAAGGCGCGGCGTGTCTCGCCATTGGATAAACTTACGACAGGTAGTGGAAGTAGGTCGTGGAGCCGAAAGAGGTCACACCCAGCTTGAAAGACCTCCGGAGTAAATCGGGCTGGTGGTAAATCAACGGAGGTCTCATCTACCGTATCGAGGGGTTTTACCTGTCCCTGTATGACCTCCCAGAGCTTTGGCGCTCGTTCGGCATCTTGGCTTTGGTATCTTTGTTGATAGTATAAAAACGATTGCCGAACGAGGCGGTCGAATCGGTAATCGCGTTCAACAAGCTGGACAACAATGCCGGGCTTCAAGGTAATTTTGCCTTGTGACGGAAAAATTCGTCCCGCAAGTAAATCTAAAAATGTGCTTTTCCCTGTTCCACTTGCTCCGGATATCCACCATTTTTCTCTTGGGTGAATAGCCCCATCAAAAGGCTGGGTAAGTTGTTTTTTACCACGTGCGACCACGAGATTTTCCCATTTAACGAGGCTCATACACAAAGTCTTTTTTTCCACCTGTTTTTGAAATGAGGCGCGTTTCACGAATGCAAATGTGGTGAGAAAGCGCCTTGCACATATCATAAATGGTTAAAGCGGCCAAGCTCGCCCCCACAAGTGCCTCCATTTCAATACCTGTTTTGGCCGTGACCTCGGCTTGACATTGGATGATGATTTCGTCTAGGTCATTGGTTTGAATCGTCACTTGGCAATGATCCAAGCCGATGGGATGGCAGAGCGGGATCAGATCCCCTGTTTTTTTAGCTGCCATAATACCTGCTAAAATAGCGGTCTGAAAAATAGAGCCTTTTCCTGATGTGAATTGCTTTTCACTCAGGGCTTGAAAAACCTCTTGTCCTAAAAAGACAATGCTTTGCGCTACCGCTACCCGGTGTGTGGGAAGTTTTGCGGTAGTATTGACCATGGCGGCTTGCCCTTGGTCGTCAACATGGGAAAAAGAAGGCATATAATTTCGTTATTTCATTCGCCAAAAAGGAAAAACCGAACCTGCAGGATGTACCTCTATGCCGGGCGGAATTTCCAGAAATCCATCCACAATAGCTAAATTTACTAAATCACCCGAGCCATTCCCCGGGGCTGCTGAGGCCATCCACTGGCCTTGAGCTAATTTAACTTTCACTTGCAAGAAGTAGGTTAGATCTAGTTTTTGTGTAAATTCTTGTTCCAATACGGCTTCTTCTTTTTGCAGGTGTACTTGCACTTGTTTCTGGATCCAGGGGAGGACAAATCTGTAGGTACAAATAACGGAGGATGCAGGATTTCCGGGCAAGGCAAAAACGGCTTTGTGATCGCTTGTGGTACCAAACCAAATCGGTTTTCCGGGTTTTTGAGCAACTCGATGAAGTTGTTTTTCTACCCCCAGTTTGCTGAGTAGTTCTGGAATAAAATCATACTTGCCGGCCGATACTCCGCCGGTTAAGACGATAATATCATGGTTCCAGTGATTCTTCAATTGTTCTTCGATAATTTGTGGATCATCGGGTACAAGTAGTTGGGTAATTGCGCGGGTCCAGGGTTGGAGAATCCCAGCCAAAGCATATCCATTGGAGGACCGGATCTGAAACGGGGCTGGAGATTGATCCACGGGGACAATTTCCTCTCCGGAAGAAACAATCAATACGGACGGTTTTTCAAAAACGGGTACCGACGCCTGTCCAACCGAAGCACAAACCCCGAGGGCGGCGGGAGTTACAAACGTACCGGGGGGCAGAAGGACATCGCCCTTTCGGCTATCTTGTCCTTGGTAGTGAATATTTTGTCCTTTCTTGATCACGATACCGGGTTGAATCTGCCACATATCGTCTCCTTGAATCAGGTCTTCATACCGGATTACCGTATTGCAGCCGGGTGGAAGCATGGCCCCTGTCATGATTTCGATGGCCTGTTCCGGGTTTTGGAGCACAGGAGGGAATTCCCCCGCCCGAACAGTTGCTTGACGAGAAAAAGGGCGGGCAGGATCGAAACGATCAAAATCGATCGCGATGCCATCCATCGTAACCCGGTCGTACGGGGGAAGGTCTCGATCGGCACGAATGGGTTCTGCCAGTATTTCGCCCAGCGCTTGATCTAAGGCAACCCGATGCGAGGGCCTAGGAAATACAAAGGACTGAATGAGTTGTTCTGCTTGGTTTACGGATATCATGGTCATGGATTAGCCACCTATGGTTGTCATGGATTCTGAAACAAGGGTTGAACGGTTTTGTTCAGCTTCGAAGCCGTCGCGAGGCCGTTGTCCAAGGTGCTGTAACAAAAATTTTCGGATAGGTTCTGTATCGGGAGTTTGTCGCAAAATATCGCGAACAGACCCAACCCCTTCATCATATAAACAGGTTTTGAGTTGCCCGGTCGCTGTGATTCGAATGCGGTTGCAAGTGCCACAGAATGTTCGACTGAATGCGGCAATGATACCGAGCTCACCTTGAAAACCAGGTATAACAAAGCGAGAGGCTGTAGCCGAGGGTTCAAAAGGCAAAGGGGTAATGGCGGGGAACGCAGCTTGAAGTCGTTCTAGAATCCGTATGTGCGACAAAAACGCATCATTGCCTCCAGCGCCATTGAAGGGCATTTCTTCAATAAATCGGACGGAAACAGGATGATCTTGTGCTAACAAAGCAAGGGGGATAATTTGGTCATCATTTTTTCCCGCCATGACGACGGCATTTATTTTGGTTGGAATATCAGCCTTAAGTAATCGATGAAACGTATCCAAAACAAGTGGTAGCTCATCACGGCGGGTCATTTGAAAAAATGCCTGTCGGTCCAGCGAGTCGAGGCTAAGGTTAACCGACCGCACGCCAAGAGCTTTGAGTTCGGGAATGTGCGGTGCGGTGAGCGTGCCGTTGGTGGTCAGGTGGATGTGTTCAATGCCTGGAATTTGTTGGATACGGGCGAGGAGCGCCATGAAGTCCTTTCGGATAAAGGGCTCACCACCGGTTAAGCGAACCTTGGAAATGCCGAGGTCGGCGAGAATGGTAAGAAGGCGGATGATTTCTTCGTACGATAAAATCTCATGTTTTTTCAAAAAGGAGATTCCCTCAGCCGGCATGCAGTAAAAGCAGCGTAGATTACACCGATCCGTAACAGCTAAACGAACATATTGGATGGGCCGACCGTGGTTGTCTAGTAACATAATAATGCCTGTTTGAGAGGAAACAAGGAATGAATCCGTTCGATTCCCCAAGATTTTATAAAATTAGGATTAATTTTGCAAAAGATAGTAAACCCATTCTCCCCAAGTCCTATGATGATCGAGCAGTTGGAGGCAATCCGGGAACGATTTGAGGAAGTATCCCAACAAATCACGCAACCTGAGGTCGTTTCTGATATGGTGCAATACAAGCGCATCAGCAAAGAATACAAAGATTTAGAAAAAATTGTCAAGGCCTACCAAGCCTATCGGTTGCTCTTGGCCCAGTGGGAAGAAGCGAAAGACATTTTAGCGCAGGAGAAGGACGAAGAATTTCGGGAGTTGGCTAAGCTGACGTTGGAAGAATTAGCTCCTCAACGCGAAGAAATGGAGGCTACACTAAAAGAATTGCTTATTCCCAAGGACCCGAACGATTCGAAAAATATCATTCTTGAAATCCGAGCAGGAGCGGGAGGAGATGAAGCCTCAATTTTTGCCGGCGACTTATTCCGCATGTACCAGAAATTTATTGAAGTGCAGGGATGGAAACTTTCAATCATCGATGTGAATGAAGGAACTGCGGGTGGGTATAAAGAAATCATCGTACAAGTTGAGGGAGAGGATGTGTACGGGAAAATGAAGTTCGAGTCGGGCGTTCACCGAGTACAGCGTGTGCCGGCGACAGAATCTCAAGGCCGGGTGCATACCTCAGCGGCGTCTGTGGCGGTCTTGCCTGAAGCAGACGAAGTGGATGTTCAGATCAACATGAATGATATTCGGGTGGATACTTTCAACTCATCCGGAGCGGGTGGCCAGTCTGTGAATACCACCTATTCGGCGGTTCGGATGGTGCATATTCCGACAGGTCTGACGGTTTCATGCCAAGATGAACGTTCTCAAATCAAAAACCGAGAAAAGGCGTTGTCAGTCCTGCGGTCTCGGTTGTACGAAATGGAGTTGGCCAAACACAATGCCGAAATCGCGGCACACCGAAAAAGTATGGTCGGTTCTGGGGACCGCTCGGATAAAATACGAACGTATAATTACCCGCAAAGCCGCGTAACAGACCACCGCATTGGTTATACGGTGTACAATCTTCCGGCTGTCATGGACGGGCAGGTGGGTGATTTTATTGATCAACTCCGCATGGCCGAAAATGCAGAAAGGCTAGTATCATAAACGAAAAAAATGAAAAATACCATTTGTCTCGCCACCCACAACGCACACAAAGCGGAGGAGCTACAAGCCATGCTGGGCGACTTATTTCAGGTCGAAACTCTCGCGAGTTTAGGGTTTACCGATGATATTCCGGAAACTGAAAACACGTTGGAAGGAAACTCGCTTCTGAAGGCCCGTACGGTTTGGGAACGTCTCCAGATGCCTGTTTTAGCGGATGATTCGGGTTTGGAAGTGGATGCTTTGGGTGGTGCGCCGGGTGTTTTTTCGGCGCGGTATGCAGGGGAACATGGGAACCATGCCAAAAATATGGATTTGCTCTTGACGAACCTCGCTGGAAAATCAGACCGTGGTGCACAGTTCCGGACGGTCATTACGTGGTGGGATGAGGAAGGACCGGTTCAATTTGAAGGCATTGTACGCGGACAAATTCTGACTCAAAAAGTGGGCGATCAAGGTTTTGGGTACGATCCTCTGTTTGTACCCGAGGGATTTGACCGTACATTTGCGCAAATGAGTCTAGACGAAAAAAATCCGCTCAGCCACCGAGGCAAAGCAATCGCGAAGTGGTTGGCGTTTGTAAGGTCGAATAACTAGACTATGCCCTTCAGTTGTGCACGATTAAGCTCTGTAAGTGTTGTGTTTACTCAAAAATTGAGGAACTCCTCTTCTATATAATTTCCACTGGCAGCAAGTCGTTCTCTTGTAAATTCATACGATTTATTTTTTTGGCCGCTATCAAAATTATAAAAATTAATCTTTTCGAGTAGAGTTTCTGTGAAAAAGGTGTCTTCAAAAAAATAGCGACCCTTATAAACCACCTTTGCGGGCCTGTCACCTTTGATTAATTTTTTAATATTTGGTTTTTTGAGGATTAAACATTTTCCCCTGTCGTTTTCAAAACGAGGGGGTCTTAACGTAATCAGAAAAATATTTTTTGTCCATGTGTCAGATTCAATTTCTTTGAACCCAAGGTCAGTCAGCACTTGTTTGTGACTAGTTTCTTTATGCTCTATTATTTTCGTTTTGTTTATTTTTTCTAGTACACCAATATTTTTTAGGAGTTTATGGGCAAAGTCGTCATTGTCGAAAGAATAAGAACCCTGGAATAATATATTCGCTCTTTTGTCGCCTGTAAAACTACTATCTGTGTTGTTTTCCCGAACCTATCTTTATCGTCAGGTTGTCGGATTGCAATAAAAAAAATATCCTGCCACAACCAATTTCGTCCAGATGTGTCAGTAGGTCTAAAACCTAATTTTTCTAAAAAAATCATTGTTGCAGTTTGGTTATGTCCAATCAATGGGTGTGCTATGCTTCATTTCAGACAATTTAGCAACCTATTTAAAAATCCAATTTCGTCAAAAAACAAAAAATGCGCAAGCAGGGCCAACCTGTTTGCGCATTTTTCATAGGTAGTCGTATAGTTTCGTCCTAAAAAGGCTTGCTTTTCGTGGATACAAAATTCTGGAAAAAAGCATCAGGAGACTACACGCCAATTATCCAAAATACATGCTATATTTACCCATTGGCTCGGAATGTACATTAATTGAGGGTAATGGAGAATGAAAGTAACCTTTGAAAACATAGCACCAGATCAAGGCAGTTCCTTTCGGATGATTGATTGGAAGTCGGAGAACGACAAATTTTTTTGGCATCAGCACCCGGAATACGAAATCATTTACATCAAAAAAGGCAACGGCCACATGCGGGTGGGGGATTTTCAGGGGCGGTATGAGGAAGGGCATTTGTTTTTCTTGGGCCCGAATATTCCACATACCGGCTTAGGTTATGGCGTGGTGGGCGAGCACGAGGAGGTCATTGTGCAATTGCGGGAAGATTTTCTTGGAAAAACGCTTTGGCAAGCGCCTGAAATGGTGTCGATTCACCGGTTGTTTGAGCGATCGCATGAAGGAATATCCTTTACCGGTCCGATTCGCTTACAAGTTGGCGACATGTTGGAAAACCTATTGGTTGCACCTCCTTTTGAGCGGCTAATGGGATTATTTCAGGTGTTGCATACCTTGGCACTCACGGCCGATTATGAACTTCTCGGTGCAAAAGGTGACATGGGGAGTCATCAAGACGAATACCGCATGCAAGCCATCTACCAGTATATTGCGGAGCATTACGCAGAGCCACTGAATATGGAAGCCTTGGCTGAGGTAGCTCATTTGACCGTGCCGTCTTTTTGTCGGTACTTTAAACGAAAAACCCGGCAGACGTGCACAGATTTTGTGAACGAATACCGGGTGAATCAAGCCTGCAAGCGACTTCAAGGCGAGGCGGGTATTTCCCAAGTGGCCTTTGATGTCGGTTTCAATAATTTGTCACATTTCAACAAGACCTTCAAGCGTGTGACAGGCGTTAGTCCCAAAGAGTATCGACGTCTTACCGCATCCGATCCGCATCTTTGACCAATTTTTCATCCCGCCGAATGGCACGATTGGCGACCCAGTTGGCTAGGAGTGCAAAGAATCCAGCCCATACCCCGATCCCAAATGTACCTTCGCCAGATTCACCCATGGGCATGGCCACATACTTGATTTGGTAGATCGTCAAACCCATGGCTAGTCCCATAAATAAGGAATTCAAGGCCACCAGTAGCATTTGACGCATGCGATTTCTGTACTGAAAAATAGTGAAAATAGATAAACCTGCTGAAAGCACGGCAAGAACGGCAATGTAGTACACGGGGTGATCTTGCACGGCCAAGGTATTCTTGACCTCAACCACATGGTAAGGGTTCACCAAAACTTGGCTACCCCCCACCGATCCTTTTTCCCAAGAGTTAGTACCCAAAAAGACCAACATGCCTGTACCCGCAAGAAGGAGTAGCAAAGATTGTATGCGTTGTAACATGACAGCGAATTTTTCGTTTGAAGGGACAAAGGTACGGAAACTCACGGAAAAATTTGGGAGATCTCCGTATGCTAGTAATTAATCTCGTAATTTTCGGAGATTTTACGAAGGCAAGATTCAGATGGAAAAATGGAAAAATAGAGGCCTCTGGCTGGTGGGCCTGGTACTGCTTCAAGTGGTATGCGCTTTTTGGTATGCTCGGTGGGATTTGACGGAAGAAAAACGGTATTCTCTGTCGGACGCCACGCAGTCGCTGCTTCAAAATCTGAAGGACGATGTCGTGATTCGGGTGTATTTGACGGGCGAACAACTACCGGGTGGTTTTAAGCGATTGGAACGGGCCATTGCAGAGCAATTGGAAGAATACGAAGCGTTGGCTGGACGGCGAATCACGTATGAATTTATTGATATTCAGGCCCAATCGGATCCCGAAAAACGAAAGAGCATGATGGAGGAGCTGATCCAAAAAGGGATGCAGCCTACCCAAATATTTGATACCAAAGGGGGAAATCGGGTGGAGACCTTGTTATTTCCCTACGCCACCGTTTGGCAAAATAACCAAGAAATGATCGTTTTGCTGCTAAAGGGCAACCAAACGTTGTCAGCACAAGAACGACTGAATCAATCCTACGAAAATATAGAATTTGCTTTTGCGTCGGCTATTCGCCAATTGCAAACCGTAGAAAAGAAAAAAATCGGGTTGTTGAGCGAGTTTACGAGCAAGTCGCCCGATTATTTTGCGGGGATGATCACGACCCTCCAGAAATACTACGACGTTTACATTTTGGATGCGAAAGCGTCGGTGACATTCGATGGTTTAGATGCTTTACTTGTGCCGAAGCCTGAACGACGATTGGATGATTCGACCAAATGGAAAATTGATCACTTTGTGGCTTCTGGGGGCAAAGCCCTTTTCTTTGTCGATGGCCAGCAGGTCGATTCGCTGGGCTTGCAAGGGACGTTTGCGCAACCCATTGATACAGGCTTAGAGGATTTGTTCTTTCATTGGGGGATTCGGTTGAATACCGATTTGGTCAAAGATGCAGGTAGCGCGCAAGCGATACCCATGGTTGTTGGGTCCGTTGGGTCACGGCCAACCATCCAGCCAGTTCCTTTTCGATTTTTTCCATTGATCAATCAATTTGGGCCAAGTGTCATTACCCGTAATTTGGACCGCGTGTCCACGCGTTTTCCGTCGTCCCTAACCGAGGTCAATTCGGTTTCGGGATTAAAGAAAACCCCATTATTATTGACAACGCCGTACACCAAAACCCTCCAGGCCCCAGCGTTGGTCTCTTTTGATGAGTCGCGGGAAACACCTGACTATTCGGATTATACTGGAGGTGTACGAACGATTGCGTATTTACTAGAAGGGCGAGCCGGTTCTCTGTATCAAAATCGGCTTTTACCATCCGATCCTCGGCAGGCTTTGTATACTGAAACATCGGGTGAAACCCAACTGATTTTGGTGGCTGATGGGGACCTGATTGTCAATGAGGTAGATCCCAAGACTGGAAATCCCATGCCATTGGGCTGGGATCGGTTGACGAATCAAACGCTCGGAAATATGGATTTTGTGTTGAACGCGGTTGATTACCTTGTGGACCAAAACGGCGTAATCACTGCCCGAAACAAAGAGGTGAAAATACGGCCTTTGGATAAAAAGAAAATCCAAGATAACCGAACCCTTTGGCAAGTTGGGTTGGTGGGAGGTCCCGTACTCCTGCTCATTTTACTTGGGGTAATTTGGAATTGGCGCATTCAAAAAAAATACAGGCAAGGATGGGCATGAGAGTCTAGGAGTTCGCGCAAATTTGTTATCTTTGTACACTTTTTTCATCATTTTATCCGTTCGAAAAACCCCAGTACGATCCTATGAAATTTACAGTTTCTTCGTCCCAATTACTCAAAGCCCTTTCTACGATCCATGGTGTTATTGGCAATAATCCGGTAGTCCCGATCTTAGAGAATTTCTTGTTTCAGGTTCAAGAGGGAAAATTGGTGGCCACGGGTTCGGACATGCAAACGGTGATGACCACAGAAATGGAAGTTTCTTCAACGGATTCAGGCTCGATCGCCATACCTGCCAAGTTGTTGTTGGATACCTTGCGAAGTTTGCCCGATCAGCCCATTCAGTTTCATATCGATGAAGACACCTTTGGGATTGAATTATCCACATCCAATGGTCGATTCAAATTATCTGGGGAGAATCCTTTGGATTTTCCACGGGTTCAAACGGTGAACAAGAGCCATTCTATCGAAATTCCCGCTGATGTTTTGGCCACTGCCATTTCGAATACATTGTTTGCGGCAGGAACTGACGATCATCGGCCTGCCATGACGGGTGTGTACGTGCAACTTTCTTCGGAACATACGACATTTGTTGCAACAGATGGCCACCGGCTTATTCGGTATCGCCGGACTGATCTGACCTCCAAGGACGCTACATCGTTGATTATGCCGCGTAAAGCCTTGAATTTGCTCAAATCCTCTTTGCCTGCGGATGACGAGCCGGTACAGATCGAATTCAGTTCCTCCAACGCTTTTTTTAGTTTTGGCTCAATCAAAATGGTTTGCCGACTCATTGACGAGCGCTTCCCAGATTACGAAAATGTGATTCCGCAAAATAATCCCAATACCATGATTATTGATCGGGCCACGTTTTTGAGCACATTAAAACGTATTTCCATTTATTCCAATAAAACAACCCACCAGATTCGGTTGAAAATTACGGAGCAAGATCTTTTGATCTCCGCTGAGGATTTAGACTACTCCAATGAAGCTTCGGAGCGTTTGACGTGTGAATATAAGGGCGATGATTTGGAAATCGGCTTCAATGCCAAGCTGTTGATTGAGATGTTGGGTAACCTAACCTGTTCCACCGTAACGATGGAGCTTTCTCAACCCAATCGCGCCGGATTAATCTGGCCAACAGAGGCTCAAGACCAAGAAAATATCCTCATGCTGGTCATGCCTGTTATGCTCAATACCTACGCCTAAGTCTTCATTTCGTTCAAAAAAAACCCTAAGAAATCCACTTGGGGTTTTTTTATGCCATTGTTCCACCTTGTGACAATAAATATTTACAAAATTCCCAAACAATAGGATGGGGATAAAAGTTACATATGTACACCTACTACGACTAATTTAATCGTGCGTGTGGATTAATTGTTCCAACATCCGGAGCTTTTAAACGTGAGAAAGATATGAGTAATTACTCGATTAAAGATCTGGAGCATTTGTCGGGCATCAAAGCGCACACCCTTCGGATCTGGGAACAACGGTACAACATCATCAACCCCAAGCGGACGGATACGAATATTCGAACGTATGATGATCAGGATCTTAAGTTAGTATTGAATATTTCGCTACTGAAAGATCATGGGTATAAAATTTCGGAAATAGCCAAATTGAGTTTGGATGAATTATCACGGGAGGTGATTTCGATTTCAGACAAACAATTAAACTATCCGGATCAAATCCATGCGCTGACCATCGCAATGATCGATATTGATGAGGAGCGATTTGAGCGGATCATGTCCACCAATATTTTGCAATTCGGATTCGAAAACACGATGATCAACATCATCTACCCGTTTTTGAGTCGGATTGGTACTTTGTGGCTGACGGGTTCTATCGGGCCTGCTCAGGAGCATTTCATCACAAACCTCATTCGGCAAAAGATGATTGTTGCCATAGATGGGCAAGTGATCAAGCAAACGGCCAACTCCAAAAAGTATGTCTTGTACACACCTGAGGGTGAAATGCATGAAATGGGCTTACTCTTTGCGAATTACATCTTGCGCGCCCGGAATAATAAAGTAATTTATCTAGGCCAGAGCTTACCTTTCTCTGAGTTGCAATTTGTTTGTGAATTACATAAGCCGGATCACATATTTTCCGCCATTACCGCGGTACCCGGTCAAGACGATATTCAGGCGTATATCAATCGATTGGGGGAGTCTTTCCCTGAAATAGAGATTTATTTGACGGGCCACCAAGTGGTTGGTCAAGGTTTAGATACACCACCCAATGTCCGGATTATCCCCAATGTTCGGCAGTTATTGGAGCTAGCCAGTGGTTCGGCATAAGCGGTAGACTGAAACGACTAAACCAAAAAAGACGAGTAGTACACTCGTCTTTTTTGGTTTAGTCCGGTAAAATTTACGATACAGTGGCACCACTCCAAACTGTTTTGTGGGGTTGGAGTAAAGAGAGCGATCCGTCTTGATCTTCCGCCATGAGAATCATGCCGTTAGACTCTACCCCCATCATTTTGCGAGGAGCTAAATTCGCAATGAACGTAACTTGCTTGCCTACTAAATCGGCGGGATTGAAATGTTCGGCGATTCCGCTCAGGATGATGCGTTTTTCGAGGCCATCATCAATTAAAAACTTCAAAAGCTTCTTGCTTTTGGGCATGGCTTCCGCTTCGAGAATCGTCCCGACCCGGATGTCAAGTTTGGCAAAGTCATCAAATTGAATTTCAGGCTTCAAAGCGGGGACGGTCTTACTTTCGAGTTCGTTCATGCGTTTGGTTTGATTTAATTTTTCAACTTGAGCCTCGACAACGGCATCTTCTATTTTTTCAAATAATAATTCAGGTTCAGCAATGGTTTGCCCGACAGCCACCAAATTGCCTTTGCTGGCTTCTTTCCAGGGTAGTTTGGGCAATCCTAGGAATTGGCGAATCTTTTCAGCCGTGAAGGGCAAGAAAGGTTCAGCCACAATGGATAAAGCCCCTACCAATTGAAGGGATACGTATAGAATCGTTTTGACGCGTTCGGGATCCGTTTTGATCACCTTCCAAGGTTCTGTATCGGCCAAATACTTGTTGCCAACCCGCGCCAGCTCCATCATGGCGGCTAGGGCTTCCCGGAATTTGTATTGTTTTAACGCGTCGGCGGTTTGGCAGGGGAGATCAGCCACTTGTTTCATCACGGCCTCATCATACGCATCAAATGTACCCGGTTGCGGCACAATGCCGTTTTCATACTTGTGCGTAAGTACGAGGGTACGGTTGATGAAATTTCCTAGGATACCGACGAGTTCGGAATTGTTTTTCGTTTGGAAATCTTTCCAAGTGAAGTCATTATCCTTTGTTTCAGGCGCATTGGCTAGTAAAACATAGCGAAGGACATCCTGTTTGCCAGGGAATTCTTCTAAATATTCATGTAACCACACAGCCCAATTGCGTGAGGTTGATATTTTATCGTTCTCCAGGTTCATGAATTCATTCGCTGGGACATTATCTGGGAGAATAAAACTTCCCTCGGCCATCAGCATGGCGGGGAAAATGATGCAATGGAATACGATATTATCTTTTCCGATGAAATGCACCAGCTTCGTATCCGGGTTTTTCCAGTAGGGAGTCCAGTCTATCCCTTTTTCTTGGGCCCATTCTTTGGTCATGGAAATATAGCCGATGGGGGCATCGAACCAGACGTAAAGTACTTTTCCGTCGGTATCAGGAAGAGGTACTTTGACGCCCCAGTCGAGGTCGCGGGTCATGGCCCGGGGTTGCAAGCCCTGTTTCAACCATGACTGGCATTGGCCAAAGACATTGGTTTTCCATTCGGGATGACTATTCACAAAAGCCTCGATATCCGGCTGCATCCGATCTAGGGGGAGGTACCAGTTTTTGGTGGCTTTCATGATCGGTTTTTCACCGGAAATCGTGGATCGTGGGTTGATCAAATCGGTAGGGGAAAGTGATGAACCACATTTTTCACATTGGTCGCCGTAAGCGTTGGGGTTATGGCAATGCGGGCATTCGCCTACAATATACCGATCGGCCAGAAATTGTTCAGCTTTGGGATCGAAATACTGCTCGGTCACAACTTCGTCAAAAAAACCTTTTTCTTGCAATGTGGTGAAGAAGGTTTGCGATGTTTCGTGGTGGACGGGTTGTGTGGTCCGGGAGTAGATATCGAAAGAAATGCCAAAGTCTGAAAATGCCTGCTTGATTTGGGCATAATATTTATCGACAACCTGTTGGGGTGTAATTCCCTCTTTTTTAGCTTTGATCGTAATGGGAACGCCGTGTTCGTCCGTACCACTGACAAACACGACATCTTTTTCTTTCGCGCGTAGGTAGCGAACGTACACGTCGGCAGGCAAATAGCAACCCGCCAGGTGACCAATGTGAATGGGGCCGTTGGCATAAATCAGCGCAGCGGTTACGGTATAACGAGAGGGATTGTCTAGAGCCATAAGAAGAGAGTATTCATTTCTGCCAAGATGTAAAGTTAGTGGAAAAGGGCGCTTTGGGCAAAAAAATCGCCTGAAAGCCCCGCGACTTTCAGGCGAAGAGCCCGATTAAATCAGGAAATTAGAATTGTTCTGTCGACGCGAAGAAAAAGGAAGCTTCAATGGCGGCATTTTCATCGGAATCTGATCCATGAATTGCATTTTCACCTTTTGAAAGTGCGTATTTTTTCCGGATGGTGCCTTCAGCGGCTTCTGCTGGGTCAGTAGAGCCAATCAACGCGCGGAAATCAGCTACAGCATTTTCTTTTTCCAAAATCATAGGAACGATAGCGCCAGCCGACATCATCTCACACAATTCACCATAAAATGGGCGTTCTTGATGAACCGCATAGAATTGGCCAGCTTGTGCCGGAGTAAGACGTGTTTTTTTCATGGCCACGATCCGGAATCCAGCAGCCTCAATCATATCAATAATACCTCCGATGTGGTTAGCTTCCACTGCGTGAGGTTTGATCATCGTGAACGTACGGTTAGTATTTGCCATGTTTTTGTGTTTTTAGTTCGCTTTTCGAGGTGCAAAATTACAGATTTTCTACGATTCCTCCTGTGATTCTTTTGAATTAAAACATTCGGTGTCACGGAAAGATGGGTAAATTTTGTATTTTTGTTGTTTACGTTGTAATTTTTTGATGCAATCTTTCTTTACCCAGGATCCCGAACAGCGGGCGGCCTTTTTGTCACACTTCACCACGCCGCAGCGGGTCGCGATTATCACGCATCAACAACCGGATGGCGACGCGATGGGGTCCTCGTTGGGTTTCCAAGCTATTTTATCGGCTTTGGGCCACCTTACTCAAGTAATCACACCCACACCATATCCCGAGTTTTTGGGCTGGATGCCGGGTGCTGGCCAAGCGCTCTCCTGTGAGGGTCCCCAACAAGCCGAAGCATTGGCCTATTTGGCTGAAGCCGACTGGGTCTTTATTTTGGATTTATCTGCGCCTTCGCGGGTCAAAGGGCTAGAGCCTTACTTGAAAACGTTTCCCGGCAAGGTTCTTTTGGTTGATCACCATGAAGAACCTACGATATCAGCAGATTATGTCTTTTGGGATCCAAAAGCAGCGGCCACTTGCCAGTTGATCTTCGAACTCGTTCAAGCCTTGGATTGGTTGCCGGCGTTGAATCTGACGGCAGCTCAATGTTTGTATGTGGGTTTGTTGACTGATACGGGGTCGTTTCGATTTCCTTCTACGTTGCCGGCCGTTCATACCGCTGCCGGATACTTCCTTTCTTTGGGCGTTTCGCCTTCGTTGACCTACCGCCGGTTGTTTGATACCCAACGGTTGGGGCGTTTGCGCCTTACGGGGTATGCTCTAGCCGAAAAATTGCAGTATTTGCCGGAGTACCGCGTAGCCTATTTTGTATTCACCCAAGAGGAATTGAATCGATTTGGCTCACAGCAAGGCGATACGGAAGGGTTAGTCAATTTTGGGCTTTCTATTGAAGGCGCCGTGATGTCGGTTATTTTTGTTGAGAAAGAGGATTTGATCAAAATGTCATTCCGGTCTGTAGATGGATTCTCGGTGAGTGCAATGGCCAGGGAACACTTTGACGGCGGGGGGCATCACAATGCCGCTGGCGGTAGATCTACACTTTCCTTGGCGGATACGGTGCAAAAATTTTTGGATCTATTGCCCAACTACCAAGCCGACCTCTTGGCTCAGCCTTGGCTTAAAGATCCAGTTCATTAATTTCGTATTTCATATTTCCATTTCAATCTATATTTTTTTAACAAAAGAGAACATGAACAGTAAGATCGTAGGGGTGGTGGCCTTGTTCGCAGGAACGTTGGTAGCCTGTAATCAATTCAAAGTAACCACAACCGAGGACGGAGATCGTCTTCAAGTCCACGAGAAAGGTGAGTCCGGAAGATTAGCCAAAGAGGGCGACTTAGTCACTTTCGATTTAGTGATTAAATCACCAAAAGATACCGTCATGAAAAGTACGTACCTAGAGGGTGCTCCCGTGACTATGGCGATGCAAAAGGTCGGTTTCAAAGGATCATTCGAACGTGCTTTATTTCATGTAGCGGAGGGAGATAGTACAACCGTTTTGGTTTCAGCTGACTCCTTGTATGCACAGGTGCAGCAACCACTTCCTCCGGATATGCCAAAGGGAAGTGATTTGAAGTTTATCGTCCGCATGAAGAAAATCCAAACCCAAAAGGAAATGGATACTGAAATGAGCAAGAAGAAAAGTGAGGAAGGGAAAATCATGGCGGATTATGTGGCTAAAAATATGCCGAAAGCTGAAAAATCAGCAGAAGGACTTTATTTTGTTACACAAAAACCAGGCGCTGGAGCAACGCCAAAGACCGGAGAGAGCGTAGTAGTAAAATATACGGGTAAATTCATGGACGGAAAAGTCTTTGACACTTCGGAAGGACGTGATCCAATTACCGTGCCACTTGGCCAACAAATGGTGATTCCAGGATGGGAGATCATGTTATCCAAAATGTCCAAAGGACAAAAAGTGACTGTTTTGATTCCGTCTGGACTGGCTTACGGTGACCAAGGTGCGGGCAATGTGATTCCGCCGTACACGCCAATCGTATTTGATATGGAAGTAATTGATATTGTAACTAAAAAGTAAATTGATGAAACGAGTAGGATGGTTGGGATTAGCCGTACTGGCGATCGGATTCTTAACAGGGTGTAATTTGAATTCATTGGAAAATGAATTTGAGGAAGCAGATGCGCGTAATGCGGCGGAAATCACCACGTATGCACGCAATAATAATCTGACGTTGACCAATTCGGCTTTGGGGGTTGCTTACCAAATCACACGACCCAATCCCGCTGGCCGAACCTTAAAGGAAGGGGAGCAAGCCACGATTTTTTATAAATTATCGCTGCTTGACGGAACTGTCTTGGATACGGCTTTGGTAAAGCCTGCTCGTATCGGTTTTTACAATGGGGCTGCATTTACTGGATTTTTGGATGCCATGTTTCAATTGAAGGAAGGAGAAAAAGGTGTTTTCTTTATTCCGTCTTCCTTAGCTTTCGCCAATCGTCCTCCGGCGGGCATTCCGCAGTGGGCTGTCATACGGGCCGATATAGAAGCGTTGAAATACCAAAATGAGGTGGAACAAATCTTAGAACATGTACGGGGGAATAACCTCAACATTACGACGGTCACATCCACCAATCTCCACCTAGCCAAAACTCTAGCGGTAGCCACAGGCGATAGCCTAAGAACGGGCGATCGTGTGGTGGTGAAATACAAGGGCTCGTTCCTCGATAATACCTCATTCGATAGTGGTGACTTTACCATGCTGTTAGGCGCGGGAACGTCCATCAAAGGCTTTGAAGAAGGTGTTCGGTTGCTTAAAGTAGGTGAGAAGGGCACCATTTTGTTTCCTTCCGAAATTGGGTACGGGAAAAATGGCTCAGGCCGAATTCCTCCCTATGCTCCATTGAAATTCGAAATCGAAATTCTGTCGAGGAATTAATACCGGCGTACAGCATGCTTTCATAATGACACGATCACGACCTTGAAAGGCGTGATCGTGTTTTTTTATGCTACAAACAGGCGGCTCCGAAGGAGCCATTAGACGCCGACAAACGGCTCCTTCGGAGCCAACCGTTTGTATCCTCTCAGGATGGGACAATCTTTTCCCTGAAATGATTGAGATCTTCCATTTGCTTTTTTAAATCCGTTATTTCACTTTCGAGCTCTTGAATTTTGTCTCGGTACATATTCTGAATTTGGGGGCGAATTTCATCGATCTTTACTTTTAGGCCACCCTGTTGCATGGGCAAATGGGTGAAGTCAATCAAAAGCAGGTCATCGGTGGATAGGCCGAAAATGGATGCAATTTGACGTATTCGTTCGTGAGGGACTTCTATTTGTCCCCTTTCTATTTTGGAGTAAGTTGATTGGGTAATGCCCAATTGCAGAGCCATGTACTCTTGCGATAACTCAAACCACTCGCGACATTTCCGTATCTTTTTTCCTAGGCTTTTCATGACCAAATCTAACTCGTGAGCTGGCAATATACAAATGAAGTTAATGAAAATAGAATAATATAGGGGATAAAGGTGACGAAAAGTAATTTTGGGTGATGAAATACGAAAAAAATAGCATGTAATGGTGGTTTATCCCCGATATTTAGGTGGACAATTGGTTGGTGCTGGGGAATCCTATATCCTATTCATAGGGTTTTTCTGCATTTGCATACAGATTCTCTATACTTTAGCTACGATTTGTCAAATAAATTATTCAAAAAATGCAAACAATATAGGTACTATCTATGACTAATTTAGTCATGACAAAAATTTGATTTTTTGTTTTCTGCGTATATTTTTGACCCAACCAATCACTACCGCACGCCGGCCGGGTGAGGGAGAAGGTTGGGATACCATTTTTAATTTAAAATTAACTTGTAATGAAAGACCTCATTGTAAAAAATTTAAATGTGAAAGAACTTGATTTTACGGAAAAGAAATCTATTTCGGGTGGTGGCCTCAAGTGGCTTGTCGAAGTTGGCCTCGCAATAGGAGTATCTGCTTGGGAGAGTTGGGAAGATATTAGACAAGGTTGGAGTGATGGAAACAGTGGGAAACCACCACGTCACAAATAATAATCTGTAATGAGCAAAAAGTATAAGATTTTTTATGCTGTAAGAGGTATAATTATCTTTTTTTCTGTTTATTTTTTTATGAAATATTCGCCTGACCTAATTAGGGAAATTTTAATGATATTTAATTATGGAAAATAAAATTATTGAGACTAATTCGTTAACTCAACTTTCAGTAGAAGAAAAAGTAAAAATTATTGGAGGTGAGACTGGCTGGTACTGGGTTACTTATTACCTTGGGAGGATTAATCATGCTGCATCGAAAGGAGGTTCTGGTGCTTATCACGATTATAATTCTAAGTATAAATTTGGAAAATAAGTAATAATTAAAAATATTGATGTGTGATTAGTATTCATACATCAATATTTTTAAGATTATCTGAAAAATATTGTGGAAAATAGAGCCTGATTCTTACCATACTGCGACGAATAAAATATTGACTTAAAGGTAAATGTGTGCTTATTTTAATAATAGAAATAAAGCAGGCCACTAAAAATTAGATAAATTGCAAGATAATTATTTTTAAATATATGTTAATATGGAATTATAATTAAAATTATTATAAAAAAATACTATATAAACTTAATGTTGGAAAAATATTGTAATTACTCGTTTTATTGTAAGTTATTGTTTTTGTATATAATCTCAATTTTAAATGGTTTATTATTTAACTTTATTGCGAGTTACTTTTCTTTAAATTTTGAGAACGACTATAATTTGGATATTTCAATTAGTCAAAAATTTTTCATTTTGATCCTGTTTGGACCTGCTTTGGAGACTATAATTCTTCAACATGGGCCAATACAATTTGTCAGGAAATTTTTTTTGAATGATTACGCAGCAATCATTATATCAGCCTTTATTTTCTCAATTGTTCACTACTATAATTTTATGTATGTTTTGATGACATTTATTGGTGGTCTAATACTCGGTAGTGTATATATTTTATCTGAAAATAACAAAAAAATTCCTGTAATTTATACTTTTATTTTTCATAGCCTTTACAATTTATTTGGATTTATATTTATTGAATAATTTTACTACTTGTTTCTTATTAAGCTTGTTGGTAGTTCTTGTGGCTAAAATGGAATATATAATAATCTATTTTATGGGTCTATACGTAAATAAATCAATTATAAATTTATTGAACATTTGTACTTAAACAAATAAATTTTTGAGTTTGATTTAATTACGTTGATTTTCTAATGATTTATGTGATATTAATTAATCTATTTTAGAAATATTATCGAATACTTGTATCTATATACCAAATTATCAACACTTTATTATTCATAATCAGGTAATAGGCTCCGTGTCAGGATTCACTCTTTATTCGAATTATCAGCGAACGATTACTTTAGTAATATATTGATTTGTCAAATCGTAAATATAATAATTATGAAATCAAAATTTCTTAATCTATTCAAAATTATATTCTTTATTTCTATAGGTATATTTATCCTAACCAGATTATATAATCATGGCTATACCTGGGTTGAACGCGCTGTGCATAATTCAAAGTCTAAATAAATTTTATATTCAATAGAAGCTAGACATGAGTGACTAAGTAGCACGACTTAATAGCTTTAGATATGCAACATCATTAAGTGTGGTACATTTTATTGCCTTTTTTATTCTTATCTTCTCAAATACTAAATGATAAAAGAGGTTTTGAATTGAATGCTCAATTTTAAATAAAAAATAGAATTCATTCCATTTTCTTCTTTAGCCCAAATAAAAATCATCCACCCCCATGCCATCCCTACTTCCCGATACTTTTCTTGAAAATACCACCCACTTGTACCTTCCCCAAGTGAAGGTGAAAACGCGTCGGATTTATGGGCTTATTTTGGGTGCTGTTGTGGCATTTTTTAGCTCGGCTTTTTGGATTACCATCGATGTGTCGTTCTCCGCGCCGGGTGTAACACGCTCGTTGGCCGAACGGACTGAGTTGCGGGCACTGGTTAGCGGCCAAGTTCGGCAAGTAGCCGTGCGGGAAAATCAGCACGTCAAGGCTGGGCAGGTACTGCTGGAAATCAACCGCGACGCCCTCATTGAAAAATTACAGACGGTACACGCCCAAATCCAGGAACGAGAAATTTGGATGGCGGATCTCCTTTGGCTTACCAACCAAGATACGCTCGGGCTCAAGGCAACCTCCCCCGCACTTCGGTCGCCGTTATATACCCAACAATACTGGCAATTGCGTGCCCAATGGCTCGAAAATCGCGTGAAATTGAATCGAGTTGCCAAGGAACTACGCGCCGATCGGTTTCTTCACAAAGAACGCGTGATCGCTACCCGGGAGCTGGACGCCAAACAGGCGGAGTACGATCAATTGGTGGAGCAAGAACAGTTTATTCTCACCCGCCAATTTAGTCAATGGCAAACCGAGCTGGCCACGCAAAAGTTGGAGTTGGCTCAGCTGAAATCCCAAGTCGTACAAGTCAATCAGGACCAAAAACTTCACCAAATCCAAGCACCCATTGACGGTACCTTGCAGCAGTGGGTGGGTAAGTACGACGGCAGTTTTGTACAAGCGGGAGAATTATTGGGGGTTCTTTCTCCGGACTCCACCCTAGTCGTCGAATGTTACGTGCGGCCTTCGGATATGGGATTGCTCCAAGTGAAGCAGCAGGTCATGTTGCAGCTCGACGCGCTGAATTACCGCGAATGGGGACTAGCGCAAGCGGAGGTATTGGATATCAGCCAAGATTTTACCCTGCAAGGCGAGCCACCCAGCCCAGTTTTTAAAGTAAAATGTGCCTTGAAGACCACCTCACTCCAGCTGAAAAACGGATACAAAGCCCCCTTACAAAAAGGCATGACGCTGCAAGCCCGATTTGTGGTGGCGAAACGAACGCTCATTCAACTTTTATTTGACCAATTGGATGATTGGTTGAATCCAACCTTGCGCGCTGCCAAAAGCTGAATCCATGAAAAAAAGAACGGAAATAAAACAACACGACATCACCGATTGTGGTGCAGCCTGTCTGGCTTCCATCTCAGCCCATTACCAGTTGCAGTTTCCGATTGCCCGCATCCGGCAATTGGCCCACACCGACCAGCGGGGCACCAACGTTTTGGGGATGATCGAGGCTGCCGAGCAACTTGGCTTTGAGGCCAAAGGGGTTCGGGGAAAACCAGAAAGCCTGCCGAAGATTCCGCTCCCGGCCATCGCACACGTCATTGTCCCCAGTCCGGACGGCAATCGGGAGACAGGACTTCATCATTTTGTGGTGCTGTACGAGGTAAAAGGCGACGATGTGTTGGTCATGGATCCTGCTGAAGGCCAGTTGAAACGGAAAAAGTTGGCGGATTTTTTGGCGATTTGGACGGGCGTCCTGATCCTGTTGTTGCCCACCGAAAACTTTCAAGTGGGAAACGAAAAAATCGCTGTGGCCTCCCGCTTTTGGGCGTTAATCCGTCCACACAAAACGGTCATGTTGGAGGCACTGGTCGGGGCGATCATCTACACGATCTTGGGTTTATCCACCTCGATTTACGTTCAAAAAATCGTCGATCATGTTTTAGTCGAAGGAAATCGAAACTTATTGAATTTGTTGAGCGTCGGGATGATTGTCATTTTGGTATTGCAAATGGTGATCGGGACTATGAAAACGCTCTTTGTGTTTAAAACGGGCCAACAGATTGATGCGCAATTAATCCTTGGGTACTACAAACATTTGTTGAAACTTCCCCAGCGTTTTTTTGATACCATGCGGGTGGGTGAGATTATTTCGCGCATCAATGACGCGGTTAAGATTCGGGTGTTTATCAACGATGTGGCGCTGAATTTGGTGGTCGATGTATTCATCGTCTTGTTTTCGTTTGGGATGATGTTTACCTACGACTGGAAGTTGGCTTTATTGATGATGGCGATTTTACCTTTGTATGGGCTCACGTATGGGGTGGCTAATCGATTCAATAAAAAATACCAACGGCAATTGATGGAGCGCAGTGCCGACCTGGAGGCACAGCTTGTGGAATCGCTGCAAAGCATGGCGACCATCAAGCGATTTGGTGTAGAGGACTTTGCCAATCAAAAAACCGAGGGGAAATTTGTTGCGTTGTTACGGACGATCTTTTCCTCGGGGGTAGGTGGATTGTACATCAACAATGCATCTGCACTCATTACCCAATTTTTTACCATACTCTTACTTTGGGTAGGATCGGGCTTGGTGTTGGATCGGGAGATTACCCCGGGTGAACTGCTGTCTTTTTATGCCTTAATTGGCTATTTTACCGGGCCGGCAGCAGGATTAATCGGGTTGAATAAGACCCTGCAAGATGCCCTGATCGCCGCCGATCGGTTATTTGAAATCATGGATTTGGAGCGGGAGAAAGAAGAGAATTCGTTTGTGCTGCAACCGAAGATGATCGGCGATATCCGATTTGAGCAAGTGACATTTCGGTATGGTTCGCGAGCTACTTTGTTTGAGGATCTAAATGTTACCTTTCCCTATCAAAAATTGACGGCAGTGGTGGGGCATAGCGGAAGTGGGAAGTCAACCCTGTTGTCTTTACTTCAAAATTTGTATCCAATTCAGTCGGGGGGCATATTTATTGGATCAATGAACATCAAGTATGCCGAGTTGAGTAGCTTGCGCAGGCACATAAGTGTGGTGCCTCAGCAGATCGACCTGCTGGCGGGTACGGTCATTGACAATATTGCGTTGGGGGATTATCAGCCCGATATGGAATTGATACTCCACGTTTGTCAGCGTTTGGACATGATCTCGTTCATTGAAAAACTCCCGAATGGATTTCAGACGGTTTTGGGTGAGCGTGGCGCGAATTTATCGGGTGGGCAGCGTCAAAAAATAGCCATTGCACGTGCCTTGTACCGTCAACCCTCGGTGTTGATTTTGGACGAGGCCAGTTCGGCGTTGGATGGCCCGGCTGAAAAGCGTGTCTTGGAGGCGTTAGCCGCTTGGCGGGACGAGGGGATGACCATTATTGCCATAACGCATCGGTTATCTATCGCCCAGTTTTCAGACGAAATTATTGTGATGGAAGAAGGGAAGGTGATCGAATCGGGTCCGCATGAAAATCTGATATCCCATCAAGGCCCGTATGCTCGACTCTGGGCGGAACAATTTAATCCCATGTGTTCACATGTTTAAGTTAATATTCATGAATATCTCTAGCTATTTACCCACCACGAAACGAATCATAGATCTCATTTCTGCGGTTTGGCTACACTTTTGGTATGTTTTTATGGTTAATATTGCGGTGATATTTCCCATATATGTAATACAGAGGACATTGGGAATTACGTTATTTATTGATCAAAATCAGGTCTGTCAAAAGACACCCAAATATTTACTCTTCTCTCTCCTCATTGGGCCTTTCTTCGAAGAGTTGGTTTTTCG